>MTLE01000956.1_pt2 | contig 55520 bp, 49 predicted proteins | sample 1982461 | NCBI WGS metagenome assembly MTLE01 (sample SAMN05712605, study PRJNA340218) | biofilm metagenome | isolation source: sample SPL anode biofilm adapted to -200 mV | place: USA | collected 2012-02-03 | reverse complement strand
CACAACGATACAAAGGTTTGGGTGAAATGAATGAAACACAGCTTTGGGATACAACAATGAATCCTGAAAACCGTACATTGCGTCAGGTAAATATCGAAAATGCTGCAGAAGCAGATCATGTTTTCTCGATGTTGATGGGCGACGATGTAGCGCCTCGTCGTCAGTTCATTGAGCAAAATGCTACTTACGCAAAAATCGATGCATAAATTTATCAAATGTCAAAGGTCTGGAGGCTTTTGACATTTGACTTTTGACAATATAAAATGAAAATAGCCGTTTTCTGTTCATCGAGTAATCATATTGCAGAGCGTTATAAAACGGCTGCATTCAAATTGGGTGAACTGATTGCGGAAAGTGGCAACACATTAATTTATGGCGGTGCAACAGGTGGATTAATGGATGCAGTTGCGGAAGGAGCAAAAAGCAAAAATGGCGAAATTATAGGGGTAATTGCTTTCCCGATAATTCAGATGAATCGACAAAGTTCATTACCTGATCAGCTGATAACAGTGGAAACGATGAGCGAACGAAAAGCCCAAATGAAAATGTTATCCGACGTTTTCATTGCTTTGCCCGGAAGTTATGGCACATTGGACGAAATGCTGGATATAATAGCGTCGGGTGTTGTAGGAGAACACAAAAAACCATTGATCTTGGTGAATTTTGAAGGATTCTACGATCTTTTTATACAGCAGACAGATCTCATGCGTTCTGAAAAGTTCATTCCTACGGATGAAAAATATAAACCTGTAATTGCTGAAGATATTAGCCATTGCATGAAAATAATACTTGATATTAAAAAATAAAAGTTATATAAACCGATAAGATCTTTCAGCGTTCTGAATTGCGAATACAAATTAAACATCAACTATATATGAATTTGTTTTGGAAAAAGCTTTTTGGAGGTATTACTCCGACAGCAAAACTTGAAAAAGATGAGGCCGAATTGATTAAAGCTATGCACAGATATGCAGAGGTTGAAAAATCGGTTGAACTGTCTGAATACAAGAAACTGTTCCATATTGTGAAATCTGCTTCGTTTCAGGAAAATAAAAAGATTTTACAAAACCGCCGTTACAAAGATACTGAAGAATACCAAAACAGCAGAAAGTGTAAAAAACTGGAAGATTCACCGGCAATTCAACTTTATTATCAGGTTTTGAATTCGGAAGAACTGAAATACTTTTTGAATTTCAAATCAACTCCCGAATATGAGCAGTTAGGCAATAAAAAATTGGTTAAAGCCTCAGAAGCGCTTCGAAAGCTGAAACAATTTGAACATTCCAAAGCCTACAAAACGTATGTTCGTTTCCATAATTCATACATAATCAGCGAGTTTGAAAAGCTAAAGGTAAAAGTGGCCACGCCTGAATTCAAAAAAGCTAACGAATTCTGGGCAAATGAAAAACGCTGGCATTCTACTCCTGAATATGTACAGGAACAGCGGTATTATGAACTGGCGAAAAACCACGATATTGTTTTTTATGAAAATGAAAAGCCGGAAAGGTTTAAAAATTACAAGAAATTAAGCCTTACTTTTAATGATGAATTTGCATGGAATACCCTTGATAATTCGCACTGGAACTTCGGATTTCATTATAAAAGCGATGGATTGATTTCAGATCATTCGTTTGCTAACGAAAAACAGGCTAATCATTCCGGTAAAAATGTAACAGTTGAAGATGGCATATTAAAAATAGCTACCAAACACGAAAAAGTGGTGGCAAAAGCATGGCATACGCAAAAGGGCTTTATTGAAAAAGAATTTAATTTTACATCTGACGTACTCCAGACAGCTGATAAATTCAGACAAAAGCACGGCGTTTTCAGAGCGAAGCTTCGTTGCAGAGGTAAAATAAATCATGCTTTCTGGTTAGGTGCCGACGGAAAATTACCTTTGATAAATATTTTTCATTTTACAGGTAAACGGATTTCAATAGGCAACGCAAATAAAAATGTGATTGACGGAATAAAAATAAAGGGAATCAACCCTGCACAATATTTCATTTACACTTTGCTTTGGTCTGAAAAAGAACTGGTTTGGATGATTAATGATCTGGAAGTGTATCGTACAGCCAGTAATATCCCAAAAGAAAAAATGTATCTGGCATTTAATTCATTCATTTCCGAAAAACAAAAGGGTAGTGCCGGCGCTTTGGAAGTGGATTGGGTAAGGGTATATACTCAAAACTAAAATGGATTGACCTTGCTAAAAGCAAAAGACAAACTTAACTGAGTTTGTCTTTTTTCATATACTTGGAAATTCTCAATTAAAAATAACGTTTTAAAAATGACAGATCAACTGACAACAAACAAAATAGATGTTGTTATAGCATGGGTAGATGGGAACGACCTTTCTCATAAAAAAAAGATACAACCTTATCTGAATCCGACCTTACAAAAATCCGATGATATTGCAGGTCCTACGCGTTATCGATCTGAAGGTGAAATTTTTTATTGTGTGGCCTCTGTTTTGCGTTTTGCGCCATTTGTTCGTAAAATTTTCATTGTAACCGACGAACAGGATCCGAAATTAGATGACTTTATTAAAAGGAACTTTCCTGAAAATACCACGCCCGTCGAAATTGTCGATCATAAAGTTATTTTTAAAGATTATGAGCAGTATTTGCCGGTTTTTAATAGTCGCGCTGTAGAAACATGTATTCACAGAATTCCCGAATTAAGTGAAAATTATGTCTATTTTAATGACGATTTCTTTTTGATACGTCCTGTAAAAGAAGCAGATTGGTTTGTTGACGACAAAATTGTTGCCTATGGTAACTGGCGGAATCTTATATTAGACAGATTATTGTGGTTGATAAAACCGATGAAAAATGGTCATAAACCGATTGGATTTAAAGATGGAATGATCACAGGAGCAAAAAAGTACGGCAATAAATGGAGATATTTTCACTTAAATCATGTTCCACATCCGCTTAAAAAGAGTGTTATTTCAACCTATTTTGAGAAAAACCCACAATTTTTTCTCTCCAATATTTCTTATAAATTCAGAAGCCGAAAGCAGTTTAATACACATGAATTATTTTATTTGATAATGTTGGATGCACATAAAGTTTTTATTGAACCGGCTTCTGAGAACATGCTTTTTATAAAACCAATAAATAGAGAACAAAATTATATAAAAAGAAAAATTAGCAGCTTTAATAATGATGAAGGATTGAAATTTTGTTGCATTGAATCGCTTGATTTGGCTGAAGTAAATGACCGTTTGGAATTGTTAAACTGGTTGGAAACAATATTGGAAATAGAATTCTAGCATGATAAAGACAGATGTAAAAATATCGGTTATTGTCCCCATTTATAATGATGAATTGTATTTGAAAGATGCATTAAAATCTATTCAACAACAATCTTTTACCGAGTTCGAATGTATATGTGTAAACGATGGCTCAACAGATAATTCAGAAAAAATAATTGATGAGTTTGTAACAAATGATAATCGTTATATAAAGATAAACAAAGAAAATGGTGGCGTTTCATCTGCCAGAAATGCAGGGCTTAACGCAGCTCAGGGAGAATATGTTTATTTGATGGATCACGATGATCTGATTCCTGTTTATACTTTGCAAAAATTATATGAAGCAGTAATTCGATATAATGCGGATATGTCCAGAGGCAGAATGATGATGATTGCCGAAAATTTCAGTCTATCGCAATTGCCGGTTGCTGATGCAATTGGTACTAAACAGAGATGTTTTGAAAATCCTGTAACTGATTTCTATAAATATATACGTCGAAAATATAAACTTTGGTGTTATGTTTGGCAATGTCTGTTCAAAAGAAGTGTCGTTAAAGATGTGAGATTTGTTGAGGCATTACGAGCAGGTGGTGAGGATAATTTATTTATGTTTGAGATTGTTGGCAAAATTAAAAATTTTGTACAAATTGACGATATTGTGGCATGTCATCGATATTCGCATAATAGTGTAACTCTCAATGGGTTGAATATTTCTCTTATTAATATGTTTGAGATTAAAATTCCGTATATCTACAATAAATATGCTACAGATAGGACAATGGATAAAAGATTAATCTGGTGGATTTATCATAAGGAATCTTACGCTGCATATAGATTTTTAATAAGAAAAACTATTCGAGAAGATGATCCAAAATTTGTAAAAAAATCGCGTGAAATACTCTTGAAATTTAGAGATACAGCAGAGCTTAATGAAATAATGAAACGTTGGAATTTAAAACAAAGAATATTTTTTAATCTTTTTATGAAAGAAAAATATGCCATCTTAAAAGCGCTTAATATCTTCATGTAAAAATATTGAACTGAATTTTTATGATATCAATTATTATTTGTTCGAGAACTAAGGATATTACTCCTGAACTAAGAAAGAATATAAAAGAGACGATTGGAGTCGAGAGTGAGATTATTGTAATAGATAATTCTAATAATGATTATTCAATTTTTTCAGCTTACAACAAAGGAGTTAGTTTAAGTAAATATCCTTATTTGTGTTTTGTACACGAAGATGTATTGTTTAAAACTCAAAATTGGGGTACAAATCTGGTAACCCATTTGGAAAACAAAACAACAGGAATTATAGGTGTTGCCGGTGGAGTAATGATGACTAAAGTTCCTGCTCCTTCATGGTCTGCAGGTAAAAAAAATATGCACATTGTACAACATAAGAGGAAAAAAGGAAAAGCTGTTTATATTAAAGAACCGGAAGATTTTACGGGTATAGCCCAGTCGGCTGTTCTGCTTGATGGTGTGTTTCTTGGAATGAGAAGCAATTTGTTTAATACAATTAAGTTTGACGAAACTCTTTCCGGATTTCATGGGTATGATATTGATATATGTGCACAGGTTACAGTTGCCGGATACAATAATTATGTAGCGTATGATATACTTTTGGAACATTTTTCGGAAGGGAACGGTAATGCTCAGTACTATGTTAATTTAATGAAAATCTATAAAAAATGGGAGAGTTACTTGCCTCTGTTTTGCAGTGGGATACCTGATGAGATTTATTTAAAAACGGATAAAATTCAACATATTAATTTGGGAAAGATTATTCGCAGGTTAGCTCAAACAGGATTTAGAACAAATGAAATTAAAAATGTGGCAAATTATTATGTTGATGTTTTAAATACTAAAGAAGCTAAAAAGGCACTTAATTTTATACATTTAAAAATTCTTTTTGAAAGAGTTTTCAACCCCCACAAAAAATAATATCGAGTGAAGAAACTATTTTGATTAGTATTTTTATGATTTTTGATATCTGAAAAAATTATTCAAGTATAATCCTTTCAAACGGGACGTTATTTATTTTTGCAGCAAACATGGGAAAGCTCGTTGGATACATTATTTTAGTTCCGATACTGTATACTTTTTGGGCATTAGCGATCATGAAAAAATCCAGAAATGACTTCATATATACTTCTTTTTGCTCGCCAAAGCTACAGTCAAGATGAACTACTTTCCCTGGAAGTGTGTATATGTTTTTGAGAGACTTAATTTCAGAAATAAACCTTAGGCTATCTGAAGTTACTAATATCTGACAATCATTCTTTTTAGTCAAATCAATCAAAGCTTTTTTGTTCTGTTCGATAAGAATGTCTTGTTCTTTTTCAGTAGCGGGCCTATTGTCGTATTCTTTGAAATCGCCCAATAAAGACTGAAACCTGAATACGCAGGCAATGTATTTTTCTCCTATTTTTTCACGATGGAGTTTTATTTGATCCGCTAACTCTTTTGTTGGTTTAAATAGTTCGTGAAATAGTTCTCCCGAGGTGTAATTTTTACTGTATAATTGATTAATCTCCTCTAAATAATTGTAGTTAGCATATACACGGATTTGCTTTTTTATAGGAAATAGCGATAATAATCTTGCTAAAGTTCTTTGTTTGCGTAAAATTTTAAAGCGTACATCTCTTGTTGAATTACTTAACTCGTTTTCCTGTGGTAACCAATTGTATAGGTTTGGAATTAAAAATTCTGTCAGTTGAAAAGGATGAGTATAAACAATTTTAAAAGGCGTATTTGTAGCTTTCGATAAGCCATATATGGAGATAATTCCATTAAGTCTGTCCGAAAAACCCTGAGTGTTTCGTCTGTCATCAATGGATGAAATCAGCATCGGACTCTTTTTTTGTGTGAGAGAGATTTTGTTATATTTCAGTAACATTGAAAATTCTCTCAGTCCGTAAGCATTGAAAAAACGAACAATGGCTAATTTTTTTTCTTTTTCCATTTTTAAATGAAAATATCTTTAAATCTTTCAGGAATCTCAATTATCAATTTCCAACATCCCATTGAGGGTTTGTTCCAGGCAAAAAACGGGCGTAATACTGTTTGCATTTTTCTTGCTAAAACTATCTGTTTTTCTCCACTGTAATTTTTGTTTTTTGTTACCCGGGTAATGGTTTGCGCCCGCCGCTTTAAGTGTTTGTCCCAACCGTTTTGTAGTCTGTCGCTATTCGATTTTTGTTGAAGTATTTTCAAATCGCAATACCCGAGATGAAACAAATACAGATTTTTGTCGATGTGAAAATTGTGCTTTTTTATCCGGTGAAAGCCCGAACCCCAATTTACCGGTTTTGAAATAATAATTGGTTTTGTATAGCGGGATGAAACCAGTGCATAATTTCTTTGAGATAAAATTGATTCTTCAGGGTTTAATTCTTTTTCTGTATCCAGATTTTGTCCAACATCTATACCTAAAGCTGATGCAGAAGTTGAAATATCCACATTATTTAAATAGTCTTTCAACGATTGATTGCATTCAGGATCAACTACTAAAAACTCGTCACAATCTGTCCCAATAATTAAATCATATTTGTTTTGTTGAAAGAGCTGTCTTGCAAATTCTGATAAAAATGTAATTCTGGATTTATCGCCGGTAGCTCTTGATTGCGGTATGTGATCACGTACAATTACATTGGCTTTATTGTTGTTGGAAGGCGGTGGTTGGTCCTTGCCATCTAAAAAAACATAGATATTTTCTTTTCCCAACTGTTCACTATAATAATTTATCCATCTTTCAACAAAAAAATTATCATTACGAGCCATTGTAATTACTGCTATCTTTTTCATTTTTATTGATTTAATACTATCGCTTCATCAGTTGTTGTATGCGTAAGTTTGCTCTCTTTACCGGTTCGTAGCAGAAATATTAACCACAAACAAAGTATTCCGCCAAAATGACTGGTTATAAACATATCAAAAACTGATTGAAACACAACTAATGACATTACAAAGAGCGTAAGGTTCTTCCGTCGGTTCAATACTAAAAAATAAGGCGACAGGTAAATGTACAGGAGTATTAACAATCCAATGATACCAAACTCCATGGTTGTTTGAATGTACTGGTTGTGACAATCTAAGAACTTGCTGGCTATCCACTGTTCTTTATAGTCTTCCGTTTGGTATTTTTCTCGCGCGACATCAAACCTTGCCTGTGCTCCGCTTATGCCTTGTCCTAATATCGGACTTTGATCGACCACCGAGAGCCCTGCTTCCCATAAAAAATATCGTGGTTCGGTTTTTATTAGTTCGTAATTCATCCTTTTGTGCGATGAAATTAGTATTATCGCAACCCAGGGAATAAGGAATCCGAATAAAATACCGTATCTTTTCTTTTTTTTCCACAATTCTATGAATGCGAGTACTATAGTGACTATTAATCCAAAAATAAAACCGGTTCTTCCTTCAGATATGGATAAGGCATATAAAAGCAGAAAAAGACTAAGTATTAAACCTGACTTAAAGACAATATTTATTTTATTCCAATAGTTGGAAAGTAGATACCAGATACCTATAATAGCTGAATTGAAATAGAAATTGACAATCATGTGAGTGTTTACATATTGTACTCTGGCAAGGTTGAACAAATTTGGATCAGTAAGAAAATTAGTTATGCCTACTCTGAACAAAAGAATATATATGATTAATGCAACCGATGTAACTACAATAGTAAGAATAAAATATCTTAATCTGTATAAATGATTAACGCCCAATATTCCCACTACTGAGAACCCTAACAGAGGATATCTTTTTTCTATCAATAGTTTGAAATAATGTTTGGACGTGTCGAAAGGATAGTAAATCAGTGCCAACAGGAAAAAAATAAAAATAACTGAAAAATAGACGGTTTTTTTGTCCGGTAAAAGATTTTTCCACTTTTTGTCTGTAAAGAACTCAACAACATAGCTTCCAAAAAAGATAAAATAAGCCATGTTTTGAATACTATAGTTTTTCAGTACTAAAACACAAACCAGAAAAAGCGAAGAAAGTAAATTGATGTAATTAATTGTGGTTTTTAGGTTGTTGTATATCATTTTTAAGATATTTTATTCTGATTAAATTCAACTGAGAAGTTGAACCGGGATTAATAATGAAGGGTCAACTCAATGAAATTATCAACTGATTCAACATAGTTAAACCAACTAAAAGTGATTTTGTATTACTCCTTTTTTAATAGGCTGCAAATATAGGAAATAAAAAAACGATATGAAACAAAAATGAAATATCAAAAAAACTTTGTTTCGGAATAACTATCTTTACGCCATATTCTTTAGTATTGGATTCATTGTTTGTGAAATCTGAAATAAAGTAGTAACTGATAAAATCAATAAACAGACAAAGTTTTCAAATAACATTAACAGGTGTTGATTGAATTAAATTCATTTAGATAGTTGGATATTCCAATGAAAAAAATATACATAGAAATAACGAACAGTTGCAATTTTAATTGTAGTTTTTGTTTTAAAACCCAACGGAAAAACAGATTTATGTCGCCGGAGGAATTCAGTGTGGTTGTTGAGAAAATAAGGCCACACACCGACTATATTTATTTGCACGTTTTGGGAGAACCGCTTTTGCATCCACAATTGGACAAAATACTTTCCATTGCCGGAAATGCCGGTTTGAATGTAAACATAACTACTAACGGAGCTCTGATAGGGCAAAAACAAGCTATTTTGTTGAACCACACTATTCGCCAAATGAATATTTCGCTGCATGATGCAGAGGAAAATATCAGCCACGAAAATCTGGACAATTACCTGAATACCGTTCTTGATTTTGCAAAAACCATATCTCCAAAAACCTATATTTCATTGCGTCTGTGGAATTCGACGAATGCTGAAAGCGAGAGTTTTAATCTGAAATGTCTGGAGAAAATATCCGAAAAGTTTGCTGTCACTGTCACCGATTTGCAGAAAGTAAATAATCTGAAGCTCTCTGATCATATCTTCCTGCAAAAGGCTCCCCGTTTTACGTGGCCTGACGAAAACGGAGAAAAGAATCAGGACAGAAAAACCTGTTATGCTTTGCGCGACCATGTTGCCATTCTGTCGGATGGTCAGGTAGTTCCGTGTTGTCTGGATGCTGATGCAAATATGAAACTGGGAGATATTTTTACTGAAGATTTGTCGGATATTCTGAGAAAAGACAAAACAATATCCATAAAGAAAGGGTTCGAACAACGAAAAATTGTCGAACCCTTGTGTGCTACATGCGGATTTATTATAGATTAAATACTCAGGCCATCCAGCAGTTGTGTGTAAATCTCAATTGCATCCACTATCTCATTTGTAAATACAAATTCGTCGGCTGTATGTGACCTCGACGAATCTCCAGGTCCCATTTTCAAACTTGGGAATGGCATCAGTGCCTGATCGGAAAGAGTGGGCGAACCAAAAGTGTTTCGATGAAGTTTTATTCCCTGTTTTACAATCGGATGATCGGGTGGAGTTGCCGTCGAACTCAAACGCGTTGAGCGTGGCACTATTTCGCAATCGACATATTTCCTTATTTCCGATAAAAGTTCATCGTTTGAATACATTTCGTTGCTTCTGACATCAACCACAAATGTACATTTATCAGGTACCACGTTGTGTTGCGTGCCTGCATTAATTTGAGTAACAGTCATTTTTACTGGACCAAGTAATTCCGTTTTTTTTGGGAAATCGAACGACCTGAACCAGTTTACATCACTCAGTGCTTTATAAATTGCATTATCACCTTCGTTGCGGGCTGCATGTCCTGCTTGCCCGCGTACCGTGCAATCGAGCACCATTAAACCTTTTTCTGCTACGGCCATATTCATATTGGTGGGTTCACCTACAATGGCAAAGTCGATTTTTGGAAGTTCCAGCAACAAACCTTCAATTCCGTTTTTTCCAGAAATTTCCTCTTCGGCAGTGGCTGCAAAAATAAGGTTGTAGGATTGATTTTTTTGAGTAAGTGCAAAAAATGCAAACAGTAAACTTACCACACTTGCACCGGCATCGTTGCTCCCTAACCCGTAAAGCCGTCCGTTTTCAATAGATGGAATAAGCGGATTTCTGACCCAACCACCGACAGGTCTTACAGTATCAATATGGGAATTGAGTAAAATTGTTTTACGCGACAAGTCAAATCCTGGACTTAAAATCCAGATATTGTTGTCTTTTCGCGAAACCACATATCCTCTTATTTCTATGTATCTTTCCAAAAAATCGGCCACAGTAGATTCTTCTTTGCTAAATGATTGTATCGCAATCATTTGTTGAAGAAGAGATATGGCGTCGTGAGTTTCTTCCTGCAACATACTATTTTATCAGATTATTTTTTTGCAACCAGCTTTTCAATAATTCATTCCAATTGTCTGCCGGAATGCCTGTTTTTCTCATTCCAAAGCCGTGTCCACCAACTTCAAAGTTATGTATTTCGGCTGATACGCCATGATCAAGCAATGCCTGATAAAAACTTTCACTGTTTACCGGTGGAACAGCTTTGTCATCAAGCGCGTAAACCAAAAATGTCGGTGGCGTTTTTTTAGTTACCTGCATTTCGTTTGAGAAACATTTAACCAGTTTGTCAGTTGGATTTTTCCCTAACAGATTTTCGCGAGAACCACGGTGAGTGGTTATTTTATTCATGGTTATTACCGGATAACCGAGAATCATGAAGGCCGGTCGTTGAGTTTTGCTTTTAAAATGGGTGCCAACTGTTGAAGCTAAATGACCTCCGGCAGAGAAACCCATGATACCAATTTTATTCTCATCAATATTCCATTCGGCAGCATATTTATGAATAATTTTTAAAGCTGTAAAAGCATCGGTCATTGGTACTTTGTAATGACCGTTCGGCATTCGGTAATACAGTACAAAAGCAGTAACTCCCAGATTGTTGAACCATTCGGCAATTTCTTTTCCTTCCTTAATCACTGATATGCCTGCGTATCCTCCGCCCGGGCAAATTAATACGGCTGTTCCGTTTGCTATTTCTTTTGGGGCAGGATAATAATACATCCGCGGATCAAATATTTGTGTCAGAAAATCGGGTCTGCTCCATTTCTCTTCCGTAAATCCGTTATTTTCTTTCGGTCCATTAGGATAAAGTTTTATCTCTTTTTGGGCTGATAAACTAACTGAAGAAATGATTAATGCCAATAAAAATAGTAATTTGTGTTTCATAGCAGTAAAATTTTATAACGATATTATTGTTCCGTTTTGTGTATGTATCTGATCGGCACGGGTTATTACAACGCGTTTCACGCCTTTATTTATCGCATCAAAAGAATTGTCCAGTTTCGGGATCATTCCTCCGGTAATAATTCCTTCTTCAACATATTGCTTATAAACATCCGGATTAAGGTTAGAAATCACGCTTTCATCATCATTCTCATTCATCAAAACACCTTTCTTCTCGAAACAATACATCAAAGTTACGTCAAAAACTTTTGAAAGTGCTTTTGCAGCTTCGGCGGCAATTGTGTCGGCGTTAGTATTCAGCATATTGCCCTGTTTGTCGTGTGTGAGCGGAGCAAGTACCGGTACCACTCCTTTCAAAATCAAATCGGCTAAAATGCCGGCGTTTACTTCTTTTACATCGCCCACAAAACCATAATCTACCTCTGCCACAGGGCGTTTTTCAGAGCGCATATAATTCAGATCAGCTCCTGTAAGCCCTAACGCATTCACTCCGATTGACTGTAACCCGGCTACGATTTGTTTATTTACCAAACCACCATAAACCATTGTCACAACTTTCAGTGTTTCTTCGTCAGTAATCCGGCGTCCGTTCACCATTTGGCTTTCAATCCCGAGTTTTGCAGCAATGGCAGTTGCTGAGCGACCACCTCCATGCACCAACACTTTGTAACCTTCTATTTTTGAAAAATCATCCAGCAATTGTTTCAGACTCTGGTGTTCTTCCACAATTTTTCCACCAACTTTTACAAGAGTAAGTTTTTCCATTATTTTACCGCAGAGTTCGCAAAGAGTTCGCAAAGCAATTCAGAGATAACTGCATGCATCTCTGCGAAAGTACTTTACGCTTTTTGTCGTTATTTAAAATTGTATTAAAGAATGAATGTCTTTTGCATTTTCCAGTTTTGGTCTGCCATTTAAGAACGTGAGTTCAATTAAGAAGCTGACATAAACAGGCGTATTAGAAAACTTTTCAAGAAGTTTTAATGCTGCTCCCGCACTACCGCCGGTTGCCAGTAAGTCGTCGTGCAGCAAAACCACATCATTTGCATCTATCGCATCTTTGTGAATCTCCAATGAATCAGAACCATATTCCAAATCATAATCGATTTTGAAAGTTTCGGCGGGTAATTTCCCCGGCTTACGAAGAAGTACAAAGCCTGCACCTAATTTGTAGGCAAGAATACTGCCGAGAACAAATCCACGGCTTTCCACTCCCACGACTTTTGTGATACCTTTATCCTTGTAATAATCATACAAACTGTCTGAAATGAATTTCAGTACTTCGGCATCTTTCATCGCCGTGGTAATATCTTTAAACATAATACCCGGTTTTGGAAAATCAGGTACATTTCTGATAGATGCAATAACTTGTTCCAGATTCATTGTTTTTATTTAATCCTAATGATTATAATCGTTTTATTTAATGTTTTCTAATAATCTTTTTATTACTACCTGTGCTGAAATTTCGCGGTTTGCAGCTTCGGGTATTACCAATGATCGAGGGCTTTCGATTACTTCATCAGTAACAATCATATTTCGGCGGACGGGTAAACAATGCATGAAATGAGCGTTGTTTGTCACTGCCATTTGTCTGTCACTTACTGTCCACGAACGGTCGGTGCTCAGGATTTTTCCATAATTCGGATCCTGATAGGCTGCCCAGTTTTTAGCATAAATAAAGTCAGCGCCTTCAAATGCCTTCATTTGATCGTATTCTACTTTTGCGCCACGAACAAATTCTTCGGCTAATTCGTAACCTTTCGGGTGAGTAATTACAAAATCCACATCGGCTTCGTTCATGAAATCAGCGAATGAATTCGGAACGGCCTGAGGCAAAGCACGGGGATGCGGCGCCCATGTCAGTACAACTTTCGGACGTGCCACTTTTTTGTGTTCTTCAATGGTAATCAAATCGGCAAATGCCTGAAGAGGGTGTCCGGTAGCAGCTTCCATGCTGAAAACAGGTTTGCCGGAATATTGAATAAACTGATTGATGATGGTTTCTTCGTAATCAAATTTTTTGTCTTCCAATCCCGCAAAAGCGCGTACACCTATCAAATCGCAATAACTTGCCATGACAGGAATAGCTTCGAGGATATGCTCGGGTTTATCGCCGTCCATAATTACTCCGCGTTCGGTTTCCAGTTTCCATGCCCCTGCGTTCACATCAAGTACTATGGTGTTCATTCCCAGATTCATTCCTGCTTTTTGTGTACTCAATCGGGTACGCAAACTTGAATTAAAAAACACCATAAGCAATGTTTTATTTTCGCCAATGTGCTTATAAGCAAAACGATTCTGTTTAATTTCTAATGCCTCTTTTACAGCTTCCTGTAAGTTTCCAAGGTCTTTTACGTTGGTATAAGTTTTCATTAAATTTTATACTGTTAACCGCAGAGAACGCTAAGTTTCACGCAGAGATTCAAAAAATTGCAAAATGAATTCTCACGCTCTATACAGTTATAAATTATTTACTAATCTTTTTAATCCATCTACTAATCTCAAAACATTAAAATTCATCAATAAGCCCAGTTTACATCCTGACAGTTTTAAATATGTAATTACCTGAGCAACATGGATTTCATTTAGTGCTTCCACTGATTTTAATTCAATCACAACTATATTTTCAACAAGTAAATCAAGCCTGTAACCAACATCCAGTTTTACTTCTTTATAAATAAGTGGTAAAAGTTTTTGCTTTTCAACTTTTAATCCTATCAGTTTTAATTCATAATAAAGACACTCTAAATAAGCACTTTCAAGCAATCCGGGTCCAAGTGATTTGTGTACCTGTATCGCACAACCAATTATTTTATCAGACAATTCATTTTCAGTCATAAGTATAAGGTTGTTTTTTATTTCTCTGCGAAATCTTTGCGTTCTCTGCGGTAGTAATATTTATTTTGGTTCCATTACCACAAAAGGAATCAGCATTTCTTCCAGTGAAATTCCACCGTGCTGGAATGTGTCTTTATAGTAGCTTACATAATGATTGTAGTTATTCGGATAAGCAAAGAAATTTTGGTTAAACGCAAAAATGTAAGCTGAACTGACATTGGGACTTGGTAATCCGACTTTGGAAGGTTGTGTAATTTCAAAAACTTCCTTCTTGTTGTAACTCAGATTTTTTCCCACTTTATAACGCAGATTTACATTTGTGTTTCTGTCGCCAATTACTTTTATGGCGTTGTCCACCTGAATAGTACCATGATCGGTGGTGAAAATTACTTTGTATCCTTTTTTTGCTATCGCTTTAAAAAGTTCGTAAGTAGACGAATGTCTGAACCACGATAATGTCAGCGAACGATATGCTTCAGCATCATTGGCCAGTTCGCGCATCATTTTCGATTCTGTTCGAGCATGCGAAAGCATATCAATAAAATTCAGCACACAAACATTCAATTGGTTGTTGTCTATTCTTGGAAGCTGTTCTATCAGTCTTTCACACGAACTGGAATCGTTAATTTTGTGATAGGAAAAAGTGTAATTCTTACGGAAACGATTGAATTGTGTTTGCAGTAATTCTTTTTCATTCAGGTTTTTACCTTCTTCATCTTCTTCTTCCACCCAGAGATCAGGAAACATTTGCTGAATCTGGAGCGGGAATAATCCTGAAAAAATTGCATTGCGCGCATATTGTGTAGCGGTAGGCAGCATGCTGCAATATAATTCTTCTTCGTTTATCTGGTAAAATTCGTTCAAAATTTCACGAATAATTTTCCATTGGTCATAACGGAAATTATCGACAAGCACAAAGAAAACTTTTTCTCCCTTGTCGAGGAGTGGGAAAACTTTAGTTTTAAACAACTCCGGACTCATCAAAGGTCTTTTGTCAGGTTTGTCAAACCATTCCTGATAATTGTTTTTTATGAATTTTGAGAATGTATTGTTTGCATCGGTCTTTTGCATCTTCAGCATTTCATCCATTCCGCTGTCGGTTTCGGCAAGCTCCAGTTCCCAGTAAACCAGTTTTTTATATACTTCCACCCAGTCTTCGTAGGTAAGTGTGTCATTTATCTGCATCCCGATTCTTCCGAATTGAGACTGGTATGTTGAAGTGGCATGTTCTGATACAATTTCTTTTTTATGAATATTTTTTTTCAGTGTAAGTAATATCTGGCTTGGATTTACAGGTTTTGTAAGATAATCGGCAATTTTGCTCCCGATTGCCATATTCATAATATTTTCTTCCTCGCTTTTGGTAATCATTACCAAAGGAACATTCGGATCAATATCTTTAATTAATGCCAGCGTTTCAAGTCCGCTTAAGCCGGGCATATTTTCATCTAAAAATATTATATCAAATGATTCTTTCTGACAGAGTTCCACAGCGTCTTTGCCGTTTGTGGCAGTAATTACTTCATATCCTTTTTCCTCCAAAAAAAGAATGTAAGGACTTAATAAATCCATTTCATCATCAGCCCAAAGTATGCGATCTTTTTTCATAATCATCTTTTTAGAAGCATTTAACTAATCATCATTGATTTGAAGGAACTTTTTATTTGAGATAATATTCCTTCATAAATTCAAAATACACATCCAGTGCATTTTGTTGCATCATGGTATTCAGGTTTTTCTGTGTACCAATTAAGTTCCTGTAATTTGCACCTTTCAATCCTTCGAAAAGTCCACGCTCTTTCACCATTCTCAGCAGATACGATTTTGCAATCTGAGCATCAGCGAGGCTTCCAATGATAATAACCTGCTGATTGTTGAAGGTTTCCAACGATACCTTTAAGTTCATAATGCCGTAATTTTGTTTGTTGTAGGCATTAAACAACGTTTTGGTTTTTTCAAAATCAATCGTTCCTGAAACGATATAAATGGCAATAAAGTGAGGATCATTCGCTTTATAGGCAAACAGACCTTTGTATAATGGTACGCTTTCTTCAACAGGTTTTGCAGGCGTAACCACCGGCGTTTCATTTACTTTCGCAGGTTGTTGAGTTGTTGTTGCTGTTTCAACTGGTTTTGAAGTGTCGACTTTAGTTTCTGCTTTCTCCGGACTTTGTTCAAGAGCTTTTAACGCTGAATTTTTATCTGTTTTTTCAGTGCTCAGTAATTGTTTAACAGCATTAGCATCAAGAATGTTGACCGAGTCCTTTTTATTTACAATCTCATTTTTGATGGTTGCTGGTTTTGCTTTTACAGTTGACTTTGATGTAGTAGTTGCCACTTGTGGAGCCTGAACTCCTTCTAACTGAGTTTTTTGATAAGCAAGATAATCATCAAGTGTGTACGTGTTTTTCAGTAGCCCGAAGTTGTATTCAGAGATGTTCACTTCCTGCACCTGAAGCTGCGAGCATAGTGCCGAAATGACAGGATCAGAATTTATTGAATTAATATACCAGCCAACTTCTTCGTACGATTCAAAATTAGTCACAGAAAGAACTTTTCGCGTACTGTCAAGCCGGCTAAAAGCCAGATCAAAATCTTTAATCATAAAGCGTGAGAAGTTGAATGTTGCAATATTGTACATCAACTTGTTCATTTCTTCATCGGTAGCGGCACTAATCAGTAACAGTCTGTGTTTCGACAGTTTTTCAGGCGAAAATTTCTTTGTAGATATTGTCGTTGTGTCAGCATTTGCAGTTTCGTCCCGCAGTGCGAGTAAAGTTCCGCTGGTCGTTCCTGTTTTGACTTCTTTTCCCTGTTTGATTAATGCCATGATGTCTTTTGCCATCGCACTTACATCACTTTCAGGATAATCCGTAACCAGTTCATTTAAAGCTGATTTGAATTTTTCAGGTGTCTCATTTTTTCCTATGCTTAATGCGTTCAAAAATAAGAATTTAGGCATTAAAGTAGACAAAGGATAGTTCTTCTGAATATAAGCCACCTGATTGAATACCGTTTTAAAATCGTTTTCATTGTATGCTTTATAGGTCAGGTTATAGATAGAATCCTGTTCTTTATACATTTTTTGAAGACGTTCGGTATAATCCGGTTGAGATAATATCTTTTGATACTGAGAGTTCGGATAATCATTTAAAATCTTATTCCTGTAAACGTCTGCTTTTGATTTATCTTCCAGTTTAAAATAAATCATATATATTTGAAAATAAGCATCCGGCACACGTTTGTCTGTCCCAAACCGGCGCACGAATTCTTCAAAAGTACTGATAGCCATTGGGTAATCTTCAATTTTATCTTTGTATATCAATCCCATGGCGTAGAGTGCATCGGCAATGTCTGCATTTGATTTTTCAATCTGTGCAGGTGTTACCGGTATTTGCCGTAAATAAAATTCCGGTTTTTTGTTATCGGAGATTTCTTCCGTTTTTGGCTGAGACGCATTTGTAGTGTCTGCTGAGGCAGATTCAGGGGCGTTGTCATCGGCAAATAATGCTGTTGCTTTGTTTGTTCTTCGCCAGTTATCCTCCAGTTTTCTTTTTCCCCATTTTTTCAGGAATTCCGCTTGCCCTGTGCGCATCAAAACAGGATTATAAAAATACCAGTTTCCTATGCCACCGCTTCCGGTCCGTAGATTGGAACTGCCAATCGGGGTCATGCCTGCAAAACTGTTTTCGATATCCTGTGTTGCTTTTTGTTTGTCATCCAATTCTTTCTGGGCGGCCGCTTTTTCGTCAGCTATCAGTTTTTCAATGATTTTGTTGACCACTTCCATACGTTTGCTCTCCGGCATTGTGGAAAGCCGTTGTAAACTATCCTGAAGCAGTACGATGTTGTTTTGAGCTACAAGTTCTCCGAGCATTTCGCTCATTCGGGTAACACGGGCATAGTCATCATTATCGTTCGGAAGTATTTTCCCCGCTTCGTCGTAGCATGGTTGTGCTGCGACATAGTTTTTTTGTTTGTAATAAATATCTCCTAAAGTAACCAGTGTGATGCCTTTGTCAATGCCATTTCTGGTACTTTTTTCCACTGATAGTTTGTAGTTCTCAATTGCTTTTGTTGTATCGTTATGAGCTATATAAGTGTTTCCGAGAGCAAAATAAATCTGGTCGATGTAATCTTTGTTATTAGAGTTTTTCAGCATGTTTTTCAGATCATGTCTGACCTGAGTAATGTTTCCCATCCCCAGTTGCGTGCGGTTAATCCGGGCGTAGAAATCCATTTCGTACGGTGGATTCATTTTTATCACCTTTGTAAATGCTTCGTAGGCATCTTTATTGTCGCCGGTTTTTTCATAGAGCTGAGCGAGCAGATAGCTGAATCTCATTTTCATGTCCTTGTCGGTCTCTTTCGACAATGCCATTTCTAAAAACGGAATTGCATCTTTGTATTGATGTTTCTTCAGTAAAATATCGGCATTTGTTGATGCGAATAATCCGACAATCGATCCTTTGATGTTGTCCTGATTTATTTTTGAAATAACCTGCTCTGCTTCATATATCCAGCCCATTTCGCCGTAAGCACGTGCAGTCCAGAGCTCACATTTGGTAGTTACATCGTTATCGGTAGAATAATGTTTTGCCACATACGAAAAAGTACCTGCCGAGCCTAAAAAATCACCTTTATGAAATTCGGCCTGTCCTAAAAGCAACCATACGTCTTTCAGTGCCGGATTAAATTCCTCCTGATTGTAAAAAAGTTTGTATTCCGGGTCGTTTGCCTTTTTATAATTTTTTTCGGGTTTTACTTTGATGGAATGTACTTTGATGGCCTTTCTGCATTTTTCTATGGTTCTGTCCATATTCGAAATGGCAGCATTCGCATTGGAATGTCTGCTGATCGGATACATGGGAATAATAGTGGAGTAATCTTCCTGATTTGCTTTCAGAATATTTTTTAAACCTTCGTTGTAGCTGGTTATACCGTTAAAATAAACATTAAACCGTGTGTTTACAGCTTGTGCGGTGCGTGATGTCCATGTGTTTTTCTTGGTGGAACAGCCACTAACAAGAAATATCATCACAAAAAACAGAATTTTATGAGCCAAACGTATTTTAAATGTATCCAGTTTTGAAAAGTTTAGCATAAACGCAGGTTGAAATTACAATTAATATTCAGAGTTAATCGGATAAATAATTAAAGCTTACAATCATCTTCAAAAGTATCTCTGAAAATTTAAAACTTTAAAAAGTGCTTTCTATTGTATTTTAACTCACAAAAATACTCAATTTTGACCATTAATAGCTAACTTTGCACCGAAAATTATGTTGTATTAAGAAATTAATATTTAAGACTTTTTGTATGATTGCATTAATTCTATCTTTGGTTCTGCTCGGCCTGATATTGCTGATAACCACCTATTTCCAGCGCAGAAACAAGACTGAAGAGGTTGAAGTGAATTTCGAAATGGATGAAGAGTGCTGCGGAGCTCACGCAGTTTGCGAGAAAGATTCATTGTTAAACTCTGCAGATAAAATCGTATATTTCGACGACGAAGAACTGGACGAACTGGCGAATATAAAATCCTCAAATTATACATCCGGTCAAATCAAACAATTATCGGACGTGTTTTTTACTTTGAAAGAAAGTGATGTTTCCGGCTGGTTACGCAGCTTACAATTGCGCAATATCGAATTGCCTGTCGAAATTCGTGACGAAGCACTGTTAGTGGTGAGCGAACGGAGGAATGCCGGTTAAGTATTTTGTGCGCTGCCTTTTTTAGCGATTTTTTTAATGATTATCAGACCTGTGACAGTCAGAATTCCGCTAACAATCCCTATCCACAATGTGTTGCCAGTTCCGGTCTTATCTATATCAGGCAGTTTGAAGTTGTTGTTTTGTAGAAAATAAAAAATAACGGCAATGAGGTTGTTGACAAAATGAGCCGTTATCGGAATCCATAAATTTTCAGTCCAGAATAATAAGTATCCAAACATAGCTCCCATTAGCATTCTGGGCAGAAAACCATAGAATTGCATGTGAATTGCACTGAAAATAAATGCAATTATCCATATTGCTGCAATCATTCCTTTCCAACTCCGAACAATTTGCAGCAATGCGCCTCTGAAAAACAATTCTTCTCCCAACGCGGGAATCAAAGCTATTACAAAAATATTCAGTGCCAAATCAAAAACAGAATTTACATTCAACCATTGTTGTGATAAATTATCGTTCTGTTCTTCTGCTGTTTTCATCCATTTTTCAATTCCTTCAAAGGCCTTCGGTAACGACATGTGTTGGTTGAAATCAGAAAGCAGATTTATAAACGGAATAACAACAATCATTAGTAAAACGACATAACCCAATAGTTTCCAATTCAGTTTTTTATTTAATTGAAGAAATTCCACAGGCTGATTACTGCACAGGTACGCGGTAAGAAGAGGCGGAAAAATAAATAAACCCAGTGACATCACTAATTGCAAGACCTTCATTAACCGTTCACTTGAAGGCTGAATGAGCATTAGTGACGATGATACCGGAATCACAATCAGAGCGCCAAGGCAAAAAGCAGCAATTAAAATAAGAATTTTTGTGAAAAATCCCTTGTTGGAAAGGATTCCTTTATAGCTTAGCATGAGAACGTTATATTATAAAAAAACTCCTGCTACCTTACGGAAACAGAAGTTTTTTTGTGTCTTAAAATTGAATTTTAGTTTCTTGGACGAGCTTCTTTAACAACCATTGAACGACCATCAAATTCAGCACCGTTTAATTCTTCGATTACTTTTGCCGCAGCAGCATCGTCAGACATTTCAACGAATGCAAATCCTTTAGATTTACCTGTTTCGCGATCTTTAATAATTTTGCAAGATTCTACTTGACCATACTCTTCAATAACCCCTTGAAGGTCATTTTCCCGAACTTTGTAACTTAAGTTACCTACGTAAATGTTCATAAAATTAAATAAGAATTGAATAATTTGTTTTCAAGAACAGTATAAACAAACGGGGTTAAAACAAATTCGGCCCTGGAAAAGGAGAGTTAGAAATAACCTTACGAAAAAATACACTTTCTTTTCGGTGACAAAGAAAAACAATATATTTTGAATATACAACAAATTGTGTAAAAATATTTGAATTTTAGTGAAATAAAGTAATAATATCTAAGCGAAATACCTGAAATTGTTAGATAATCTCAATTAACATTGCATAAATATTTATACACAGCAAATACATTTTTATTGCGAATCAATTGTGCCTTTTATGATCTCACCAAACCGTCTCCTTTGATTTTCCATTTGTAGGAACATAATTCCTCCAATGCCATAGGGCCTCGTGCGTGAAGTTTCTGAGTGCTGATTCCTATTTCTGCTCCCAAACCAAACTGAGCACCATCAGTAAAGGCTGTCGAAACATTTGTATAAACGCATGCCGCATCTACCATTTTATCAAAATATTCAATATTCTGATTGTCCTCACTTACAATGCATTCACTGTGTTTCGAACTGTATTTTGAAATGTGTTCAACCGCTTCAACAACTGACTTCACCGTTTTTACTGCCATTTTATAATCGAGAAATTCAATTCCAAAGCTTTCATCTGTTGCTTTTTGCAGGAGATTTTCAGGATAATTTCCCTGTAAACTTTTGTACGATTGTTGATCGGCATAAATAATTACATTTTTTGTTGCCAGTTTTTCGCACAAAGCAGGTAAGTCAGTTAGCCTTTTTTCATTTATTACCATGCAGTCCAGTGAATTGCATACGCTTACCCGCCGGGTTTTGGAGTTGAAAATAATTTCACTTCCTTTTTTTACATCTCCCGATTCATCAAAATATGTGTGGCAAATGCCGGCACCAGTTTCAATTACGGGTATGCGTGAATTATCACGGACAAAATCGATAAGCCCTTTCCCGCCGCGTGGTATAATTACGTCAACTGTTCCGACGGCGTTCATAAGTTCGGCAGTTGCTTCGCGTCCGGCAGGCAATAATGTTACGATATTTTTGTCCAGTTTAAATTTTTCCAGTACCGATTGTATCACTTTTACAATGGCTGAATTAGAATTATGCGCATCGGTTCCTCCTTTTAAAACACAGGCATTTCCTGATTTCAGGCAAAGCGAAAATACATCGAAACTAACATTGGGACGGGCTTCGTAAATAATTCCCACCACTCCGAAAGGAACAGTAATTTTTGAAATTTTCATTCCGTTCGGACGTACGGTCTCCATTAGTGTTTTCCCAAGCGGAGAAGGCAGAGTAGCCACATTTCTGATGTCGGCAGCTATCCCCTGTATCCTGTCTGCACTTAGCAAAAGTCTGTCGTACATCGGATTAGATTTGTCCATGGCGGCCAAATCTTTTGCGTTTTCTGCCAGAATCAGACCAGTATTTTTAACCGCCTCATCGGCTAAAGTTAGTAATACCTGATTAATAGTGTCGTCATTAATCAGGTTCAGTGTACGCGAAGCAGCAACTGCTGCCGTTTTCCAATCGGAAGTATTTATTGTGCTCATAAATTTCAGAATTATCTGATTGCTCAACTCACAATCACTTAAAGCAAAATTAATTGTTATTTAAAAAAATCCAGCTATCGTATATTTTCAATAAGGATTTAATATTTTCAAAACGAATATTTTCAGGTACCACTTCAATGAATCGGTTATCCAGTCCGGCTTCTCTTAATAAATCCGTTATTTTTTTGTATTGCGCATTATCCACTTTGACCAAGCCCTTTATGTCGCTATATAAATAGTAATCGGTATTTGTTATGTATTTCTCAAATCGTTGATTAACATACATATTTTCCACAAAGTACAGACTCTCATAAAGTTCAAAAGTGCCTTTGTAAATCAGACACAGAAACTCATAACGCTCTCTGCCGTTTTCGAAAATACTTTTGTGTTTTATTTTAAAGCTTTTAAAAAAATAATTTCCGTATTTATCTGAAAAACCAAATCCTGAAATATTCTCAGGATAATAATTCAGAAATTGTTTTTGATTGCTGCTTTTGAAGACAACTCTCGAATAAAATGACTGAGTTTCATATCCGTCCAATATCAATCTTCCTGTCAGCTGATCAAACTTTGACACCTGTACAGTTCCAAAAATTGTATCTGAATTGTTGGTCACGATAAATCCCGGCACATTTTTGCCAAAACAGTTTTCGGTTGTGCCCAGCAATCCTGTTAAGATAAATAATAAACTCCAGAAGTGCTTATTCATAGAAGGATGTCAGTTTTCAGATTCAGGTTGTTCCTACTCGAGGTACAGATAGTCGCAATGAACCAATGGTTTTTGATTCTTTTTGCCTAATATTTCACGCGCTTTGTCACTGTCGTATTGTACTTTACCTACACCGAGCGACACTCCGTTGTGATCAAAAATGCGAATAATATCATCTTTCTCAAAATCGCCCACGATTTCTGTTGCCCCGATTGGTAACAAACTTACAGCTTTTTCGCCCAACAGAGCTTTAGCCGCATTTTCGTTTACATGTATTTCGCCTTTTGCAAATCCTTCGCTGTGAGCTATCCATTTTTTTACACTTGAAACATCACCACTTGAAGCGACAAAACGTGTACAAACCACATCCTGCTTCTTGTCCAGCAATTGTATCAGAATATTTTCAGTTTTACCATTGGCAATGTATACATCAATACCTTCATCCGCTATTTTGCGCGCAATAGTTGTCTTCGTCAGCATGCCTCCCCGGCCAAAAGTCGATTTTGAACTTTGAATAAAGTCGGAAACATCCTGTCCTTTGTCAATTTGCCGAATGACTTTTGAATTCGGATCGGCAGGCGAGCCATCGTAAATTCCATCAATGTTACTTAAAATCATTAATGCCTGCATATCCATCATTGAGGCGATCAGCCCGGACAGTTCATCATTATCGGTAAACATAAGTTCGGATACCGAAACTGTATCGTTTTCATTTACAATTGGTATAACTTTATTCTGGATCATTACACGCATGCAGTTCCGCTGATTGAGATAATGTCTGCGGCTGCTGAAATTTTCCTTTGTTGTAAGTACCTGACCTACTGTAATTCCGTGTTCGCGAAAGAGATCATAATACAGATTAATGAGTTTGGCCTGACCAACTGCCGAGTAAAGCTGACGCTGATCCACCACATCCATCTTTTTATTAATTCCCAGTATGCTGCGGCCGGAAGCCACCGCTCCGGAAGAAATGATTACAATTTCCACATCTTTTTTGTGCAGTTGTGAGATTTGATCAACCAAAGCTGACATACGGGTTATATCTAACGTGCCATCTGTCCGGGTGAGCACATTACTTCCTATTTTTACAGCTATTTTTTTAAACCGCAGCGACATAAAATCTGATGAATTGAAAATGATAAAAATTCAGAATTATTTCTCGTTATAAACAACATGCATTAATGTGGTTCCCACTGCATTCAATGTGTTTTTATCCACATTATCCATTGTATCAAAAGTGGTGTGCCAGTAATTTCCAAAACCGGTATTGGAATTCGGATCGTAATGTATAATATCGATGCTCGGAATTCCTGTTATTTTATTCACAAATACGTGATCGTCAGTAATGCTGCCACCAGGTTGGTCGATAAAGTATTTCCCGAAGCCAAGACTGTTGGCCTGTGACCATACCTTTGTAACCACACTCGGTGCAAAATAGTCCGAAGCCTGTTCTCTGTAAAAAACAGCATTCGGAGCGCCAACCATGTCGAGCAGAATTCCATAACGTGCTGTATAGCCTGGTATGTGCGGACTTTTTGCCCAATATTGAGTGCCCAGACACCATGAATCTTCCGTGTCCTGTCCTTTCATATTTTCAGTGGCACCGTAATCTTCAGAATCGAAGAAAATTACATCAACTCCAATCGTCGGTTTGTCTGTTTGCATTAACCGAACCATTTCCAATAGTATGCCGACACCACTGGCGCCATCGTTGGCAGCCATAACCGGTGTTTTGTGATTTTTCGGATCCGGATCGTTATCGGCCCAGGGACGTGAATCCCAGTGAGAAAAAAGTAATACGCGATTTTCGGCAGACGGGTTTATTGAACCGATTATATTTTCAGACTTAAGTATTGTTCCATCGAAAGCTTTTAAATTTGCTTTTTGTTCTGTTACTTCAGCCCCGAATCTTTTTAATTCGGAAACCAGATATTCAGCACATTCATCGTGGGCTTTTGTATTCGGAACGCGGGGTCCAAAATCAACCTGCGCTTTTACAAATTTGTAAGCCGAATCTGCAGAAAAAGTGGGAACTGGAATGGTTTTAACTTCTGCCTTTTGAGTCTTTGCAACGTTATTGCAGGCGATTAAAGGAAGAACTGTAAGTAAAAGAATTATTATTTTTTTCATATATAACTAAATGAGCTACAAAGATAAGGATTTATGACGAAAAACCGCATCGGCTAAAAAAGCAGCTGATGCGGTTTTTATGTCAAATGAGGAATTTTATTCTAAAATCTCATTATCATGCATTTCTCTCATAAAAGTTACAAAATCGTTTTTACGATCCGATTCCATCCATTCCATACTTTTGCGAGGATGGGCGTTTAAAGCGCCGGAAATAAGGTAAGGAATGTGATAACCCCAGTCAATTTCTTTTTGCATTGGGTGAATATAATCCTGAATTACCTGTAACAATGGGAGTAGGCGGTATTTCGGATTTTTCAGGAAGGCAATCAGAATTTCAATCGGACAGTTACCGGCTCCACGACCAAGTCCGAGTAATGTGGCATCCAGCATGGTACAGCCTTCCATAATGGCTGTGTATGTGTTCGACATGGCCATTTGCATGTTGTTGTGAGCATGAATTCCAATTTCTTTACCCGGCAAAGCAGCCATATATTTGCGAACCAAATGCTGAATAGATTCCACATACATGCTGCCAAAACTGTCAACGGCATAAAATACTTTTACACGCGATTTTGCTATATCTTTCAGTGCTTCGTCAAGTTCCAGCTCGCCAACTGTTGAAACGGCCATCAGATTGATGCATACTTCGTAACCTTTGTCCATGCAGTGATGTGCCAGAGCAATGGCTTTGTCTACCTGATGTACATAACATGCCACGCGGATCATGTCGAGCAAACTTTCTGACGCGGGCGGTATGTCGTCAAGTTCAATGCGGCCAATGTCTGCCATGGCCGAAAGTTTCAGATTGGTTTCGTTCTTTCCTACAATTCGTTCAAGATCCTTTTGATGACAAAATTTCCAAGGTCCCATTTCTTCGCGGCTGAAAGCTTTTTCGCTGCTCAGATAGCCGATTTCCATGTAATCAATGCCAGCTTCTACGCACGCATTATAAACTCCTCTTACAAAATCATCGCTAAACTGCCATTTATTCATCAAACCACCGTCGCGAACGGTGCAATCCATTACTTTAATTTCCTGTTTGTACATATTGTTGTTTTTCAAATTTTCTTGTTTCTGTATTGTTTTGGGGAGATTACTGATTATTTAATCTTTTTTTTAAAATCTCAAGTTCTTTCTCGATGTTATGGTCAATCAGAACTCTGTAAATTTGTTCAAAAGTATTTCTGTCTAACCCAAGTTCTTCCGCCCATTTGCCACGATTTTCGATAACTTCTGTTTTTCTATCGTTAGCGACAACGCTTTCGGGGTCATCTTTGTATTTTACAATTTCGTTTACATACATAAATCGCTGGGCAAAAAGGGCAATAATCTTTTTGTCTATATCATCAATCTGCTGTCGAATTTCTTCTTTGCAATTGCATTCTTTGGGAGCTTTGGATATGTTTAAATTCATCGAAATACTGATATTGTTGAAAAATCGAACAAAAATAGTCGTTTTATTTTGATTTATAAAATTTAAAACCCCTATTTATATCAAAACGAAATGAAAATACAAAATGAAAATTCTATTTTTTGTACTTTTTTACTGATTAATTCATTATATATAAACCTATAAAGGTTAATGTATATTAAATGATGAGATAAAATTTATGTTTTATTTGGTTTATAACATAAACCGATTTATATTTGTGACAGTTTTTTTGTATTAATCATTAAATAATTGACAAATGGAAGACAAAATTTTAAACGAAAAGGACAGTTTAGAACTTATTTCTAAAATGATTCAAAACACGCAACTCAAATTAGAGTCAGGGAAAGGCAAACCATTTTTGATCTTCGGCTACATTACGGTCATTGTTTCGATAGCGGTTTATGTACTAATTTCAATAACGAATAACGAAAATTCAAACCTGCTATGGTATGCGATTCCTGTATTAGGATCTGTGTCTATGTATTTATTTGGCAGGAGTGAAAAGAAGTATTCAAAAACTTACATTGATAGAATAATAAATAACGTTTGGGCTGTAATAGGAACGGCAATGATTCTTACTTCTTTTTCCGCATTTTTTGTTTACAACTTACCAATAGTTTCATTAATGCTTTTATTATCAGGGATAGCTGCCACATTAACGGGATTTATTATTAAATATCCTGCTATCATTATTTGCGGTATATTAGGAGCGCTTAGTTGCATACTTCCATTTATTATCAAGGGATATGCGCAAGCATTGATTTTTGCGTTTGCTATTTTCATTATGATGGTTGTTCCCGGTCATATTCTTCAATATAAAGGTCGAAAATAACATGTTTAAAGAATTAAATCCTTTGTTGCATTCCGAACTTAGACTGGGCATAATGTCGATTCTGATTTCGGTGGAGGAAGCTGATTTTCTTTTTATAAAAGAAAAAACTGGCGCTTCACCAGGCAATATAAGTGTTCAGTTAGAAAAATTAAGCGAAGCCGGATACCTGAAAATTGAGAAAGGCTTCTTGGGAAAACGTACCCGAACAGTTTGCAGAATAACACCTGAGGGGACAATTGCTTTTACCGAATATGTCGAAGCTATAAAATCATATTTGGGAATATAATCATAAAAAAGCGGCGTAATTTTTTGAGTTACGCCGCTTCTGAAATTTTTAAATATTACTACAGTAATTCCACACTTCGTTTTACGAAATTGGCAAGGGCTTCACCTTTAAGCATATTGTTGGCAAGCAGAGCCAAATCTATCAATTGCCGAACCTGTTTATTGTCATTCGCAAAAGTCTTCAGAACCGTTTTTTTGCTTTCAGTCAGTTCGTCGATTTTTTTCTGAAGATCTTCTTTTTCGGCTTTTTCAGCAGCCGGAATTTCTTCGTCTTTTTTGCCTTTATGACTTTCGTCCAGTATGGCAGCTTTGCTTTTTAATTCTGTCAGTTCGGTAGCAATAGGAGCTATGTTTGAACCGCAGGCTGTTTCTTCTTCCTTCAATAATTTTTCGATAACAGGATGCGCAGTATTTACCACCAGATTGTAACTGTCAGGCATTTCGCCGTAGAAACTCATCATGCCACCCTGCAGGGCTGACATTTCTTTCATACGCCGCATAAATTCGTTTTGAGTTACAAAAACAGGATTGGCTGTTGGTGAAAGTTGCTCGAAAGTGACAATAAAATTGGTTTTATCTAATGCAGGTATCTGTGAGTCGAAAACTGTTACCAAAGCATCGCGCTGGTCGTCGGTAAATGCAACTTTAGCTGTATCTTCTTTTTGGATAATTTTATCAATTACATCGCTGTCCACACGTACAAACCGTGTTTTCTCAAATTTTTGTTCCAGCTGGCTAACCACATGTACATCTAATTGTCCATCCATCAACAATACATCATAACCTTTGTCTTTGGCGTGTTGTATGTAGCTGTATTGCTCGTCTTTGTTGCTGGCATAAAGATAAATCACATCGCCGTTCTTGTCTTTTTGATTTTCGCCAGTAAGCGTTTTGTATTCTTCGAATGTAAAATATTTGCCATCAATATTTTTCAATAAGGCAAATTTTTCGCCGCGTTCGTAGAATTTTTCGTCGCTGAGCATTCCGTACTGAATGAAAAGTTTCAGGTTATCCCATTTTTCTTCAAACTGTGTACGATCTGCCTTGAAAATTTCCAATAATCTGTCGGCCACTTTTTTAGTGATGTGACTGGAAATTTTCTTTACATTTCCATCACTTTGCAGGTAACTACGCGATACATTCAGCGGAATATCCGGAGAATCAATCACTCCGTGCAGTAATGTTAAATATTCAGGAACGATATTTTCAACATGATCGGTTACAAAAACCTGATTGCAATACAACTGAATTTTATTGCGTTGCATGTCAATGTTGTTCTTGATTTTAGGGAAATAAAGAATTCCGGTTAAATTAAACGGATAATCCACATTCAGGTGGATATGGAAAAGCGGATCTTCGCCCATTGGAAACAATTCCTGATAGAAAGCGGCATAATCTTCGTCTTTCAGGTCGGCTGGTTTGCGTGTCCATGCCGGATTGGTGTTGTTGATAATGTTGTCTTCTTCCGTTTCCACATTTTTGCCATCTTTCCATTCTTTTTTCTTGCCAAAAGCAATTTCCACCGGAAGGAATTTGCAATACTTGGTCAACAGTTCCTGAATTTTTGATTCTTCAAGAAAATCCTTGTTTTCATCATCTATGTGAAGTACAATATCTGTTCCTCGATCAGCTTTGATGGTATCTTCCAGTGTGTATTCCGGATCGCCCTTGCACGACCAGTGCTGAGCAGTGGTGTCGTCTTTGTACGATTGGGTGAAGATTTCAACTTTTTTAGAAACCATAAACGATGAGTAAAAACCGAGTCCGAAATGACCGATAATGGCCTGCGCATCGTTTTTATATTTTTCAAGAAATTCTTCGGCTCCCGAAAAAGCGATCTGATTGATGTATTTATCAATTTCTTCGGCAGTCATACCAATTCCAGGGTCCGAAATTGTCAGTGTTCCTTTCTTTTTGTCAATGGCAACACGTACAGTCAGGTCACCTAATTCACCTTTATATTCACCCACGGAAGCCAGCGTTTTAAGCTTTTGAGTGGCATCAACCGCATTCGATACTAATTCACGAAGAAAGATTTCGTGATCACTGTATAAAAATTTTTTAATAACGGGGAAAATATTATCGCTCGTTACCCCAATGTTTCCTTTACCCATTTTTAGTTCTATGTTTAATGGTTTATTTAGTTGAATTATTTTCTGGTGTTGCGTTTATCAAAAAAGATACCATTCGGAGTTTGGTGACAGAATGACAGATTTACGTTTACCGGTGATATTCATGATGGCAAATTTTGTCTGATAAGCGGTCGTAAGAAAAAGGTTTTGAAAGAATTTTTGAAATTAATCCGGTATTTATGCAATTTTTTGTTAATGTGTTAAGTTAATTATAATGTTGCCTTTCCGATCCGAAAATTATTAATCACGTAAATTTAATATTATGAAACTAACTAAAAGAATTATTCCATTTCTTTTTATTGTTTTATTGTTGCCGATTGTGTCTACGGGCTGTACAAATTATGCCAGTGCAAAAGTTCCTGCCGGTAATATGCCGGAAAAAGATTCTGATGATAAAACGCTGAGTCCGTATTTTGTGGTACTGAGTGAACATCCTGAATCAGACCAACTTCCGTTGAAAGAAACTTCGGCCAGTGTAAATATCGTTGGTGTTATTGCTGATGTTACTGTAAAACAGATGTATGTAAACACCGGAAAAAACACGCTCGAAGCTATTTACACATTTCCTCTTTCTACCAGAGCTGCAGTTTATGGGATGAAAATGAAAATTGGGAAAAGAACGATTATTGCAAAAATAAGTGAGAAGGAAAAAGCCAAACAGGATTATGAAAAAGCGAAATCAGACGGAAAGCGTGTTTCATTACTGGAGCAGAACAGACCGAATGTTTTTACGATGAATGTGGCAAATATCGCTGTAAAAGACACAATTATAGTGGAGGTAAAATATACGGAACTGCTTGTTCCCGAAAATGGCGAATATTCATTTGTTTACCCCACGGTTGTAGGTCCGCGCTACTCAAATAAGCAGAAATCGGAGTCCGGTAGCACCGATGACTTTGTGAGTACTCCTTATACAAAAGAAGGCGAACTCCCTACATATAAATTTGATCTGGAAATTAAAATAAATGCCGGAATTCCTATTCAGGACATAACCTGTGCGACGCACAAATTAAATGTTGTTCATCCAAACATGTATTCCGCTTTGCTGAAATTAGATCCGACCGAACAAAAAGGAGGAAATCGCGATGTAATTGTCAATTATTCGCTTCAGGGTAATAAAATTGAATCAGGAGTGATGCTTTATGAAAATGGTGACGAAAACTTCTTTTTGATGATGGTGCAACCTCCGAAAAAAGTCCTGGAAGACGAAATCCCGCCAAGAGAATATATTTTTATAGTAGATGTTTCAGGTTCGATGAATGGTTTTCCGCTGGATATTTCAAAGAAATTACTGAGAAATCTGATTTTAAATCTTAAGCCTACGGATAAATTCAATGTCGTACTTTTTGCCGGTAGTACAGGTTTGTTCAGTGATGCTTCAGTAAATGCAACTCAGGAAAATCTTGATAAAGCTGTTCAATATATTGATAAAGAGAAGGGTGGTGGAGGAACACAGTTGCTGGATGCGCTGAAGTGTGCTTATGCTTTGCCCCGGTCGTATTCTAAAAATTCAAGGTCGTTCGTTTTGGTTAGCGATGGTTATGTTGATGTTGAAAAAGAGGCATTTGATATGATCAGAGAACATAATGATAAGGGAAATTTCTTCTGTTTTGGCATTGGCTCGGGAGTGAATCTGTATCTGATGGAAGGGCTTGCTTTTATGGGTAATGGCGAACCAATGATTGTTGATCGTCCTGAAAATGCTCAGAAACAGGCTGAAAAATTCAGATCGTACATTAATTCGCCTTTGTTGAGTCAGATAAAAGTAAATTTCGGATCGATGGATGTCTGTGAAACAGAGCCATCAACCATACCTGATATGATGGCTGAACGACCGATAATCATTTTTGGAAAGTACAAAGTTAAAGCTGATGGTTTGGTTACTTTGAGTGGTCAGACTGGAAATTCTCAGTATTCAAAAACACTGGATTTTTCAAAAGTAAAACCAAATCCTTCGTTTTCTGCCATCCGCTACTTGTGGGCGCGTGAACGGATTAAATTGCTTGATTATTACAATACTACGCGTTCGTATTTCCGGGGAGAAAATTCTGATTTGATTAAAAAGGAAATTACTGACCTTGGACTGAAATACAATTTGATGACAGCTTATACTTCATTTATCGCGATCGATGAAAAGACTATTGTTGACAAAAACGGTAAAATTGTTACCGTAAAACAACCGCTTCCGTTCCCTCAGAATGTTTCCGGTTTGGCTGTTGGCGATGTTTCTGAAGAATGCGACGTAGTTCGGTTTTCATCTGGATCTGCACCTGTAGTAGAAGAAGAGGATAATGTTGTATTTCAGGTGGTTGAAACAATGCCGGAATTTGTTGGAGGCAATGCAGCTCTGCTTAAGTATTTATCTGATAATATAATTTATCCGGAGAAAGCGAAGAAAGCCGGAATACAGGGCAAAGTGATTTTGCAGTTTGATGTAGAAAAAGATGGTTCCGTGGTTAATGTGGTGGTAGTGCGAAGTGTTAGTCCTGAATTGGATGCAGAAGCAATAAGACTGGTGAAGAATATGCCTAAGTGGAAACCAGGCAAACAGCGTGGAATGCCTGTGAGGGTAAGATACACTTTGCCGATCAGTTTTAAGCTAACATGATCTGTTACAATATTTTCTATGTTCCAATGTTTTTGAAATGTGATCAAATTATTTAAAATAGTAAAATAAAGTTAAAAAATAGAACTAATGTTAAATGATTGATTTTCAGTAAATGGAAAATATACGACTTTTATTCTGAAAATTAGATTTATTACTACTTTTTTTAATTAAAAATTAAAATTCATTTGTTTAAAAAATGCCTATATAAATAAGTGTTTTGATTTTTCTTTGATGTGTTGGAGTGATTTTGCGTTTTTATTTTTATAGCCGGATGAAATAATTTCTGTAATAATAATTTCAGTGGTGTAATATAAAATTCTACAACCCGCTTTTTAAGAAATAAGTAGATTTGTATTAACTGAAATTTAATTATAGAAATCTGTTTTACTATTTGTTGCGCCGGCTATGAAAAGAATAATTATAATATTTATTGTTACACTGACATGTATAAGTGGCTTTAGTCAGACGGAAACTATCAAAGATACCGTTCGTGTGGATACATCGAAGGATGTTGGGCAATTGAATGATCCTGTTTCGGCGGATACACTAAAACCATTGATTGATAATCATTTGTCTTTAAAGCCTGTTGAAAATAGTTTGCAAATTCCGGATATGTCATCGTACGATCAAATAAAGATTGGAATGAAGGCGAAAAAGACGTATAATGAAAATCTGGAATGGGTAAAAGTTGTGGGCTTGTACACTGCATCGGTTGTACTGAATGCCATGGGCGATGGATTTAACAACAGTAACCGCAAAACACTGGGTCATGTATGTAATGGAGCGTCAATTGGTTTGCTGGTGGCTTCTCCTTTTGTGGTGAAATATAATGCAAAAAAATGGTACTGGTATCTGGCGTCGTATGTGTCTTTAAGAGTTGGGCTGTTTGATGTGACATACAATGCGACAAGAGGTTTACCCCTTAATTTTACCGGAACAACTTCGCCGACCGATATCGCTTATAATAAAATGGAAATTGACCCGAATGTAACCAGGTCGTTGTGCCTTACACTTGGGATGTCAATACCTATCGCACTTTTGTAGAATTTAGTTTAATCTTTGTTTTAATATGCGGAAAGCACCGGAAACGATATGAGTCTTCCGGTGTTTTTTGTTTTAAATATTCTTCAACCCTCAAAAAATCACTAATTTAATTCGCTTCTATACAAACTTGTGAAAATTGTCGTATCTTTGCGCGCGAAAATATTAGATGTTTAAAAAAAGAAAAATGTAATTTTATGAATGTAGTTACAAAAACTATCACATTGGGTGATGGTCGTACCATTTCAATTGAAACAGGGAAACTGGCTAAACAAGCCGATGGATCTGTAATGGTTCGCATGGGCGATACCATGTTACTGGCAACGGTTTGCTCTGCTGCCGATGCTGTTCCCGGAACGGATTTTATGCCTCTTTCGGTAGATTATAAAGAAAAATTTGCCTCTTCGGGTCGTTTCCCGGGTGGTTTCCTCCGTCGTGAAGGTCGTGCTTCAGATTACGAAATTTTAGTTTCACGTCTTGTTGACCGCGCTTTGCGCCCTTTGTTTCCTGATGATTATCACGCTGAAACTTTTGTAACAGTAACACTTTTCTCTGCTGATGGTATTGATATGCCGGATGCATTGGCTGGTTTGGCCGCTTCTGCTGCTTTAGCCGTGTCTGATGTTCCTTTCAATGGTCCTATTTCCGAAGTTCGTGTTGCACGTATCAACGGAGAATTTGTTATCAATCCGACTTTCGAACAACTCGAATCGGCTGATATGGAACTTATGGTTGCTGCAACTATAGATAACATAATGATGGTGGAAGGTGAAATGAAAGAAGTGAGTGAAGATGATTTGTTGAATGCTATGAAAGTTGCTCACGAGGCAATCAAAGTTCAGTGTCAGGTACAGTTGGAGTTGATGGAAGCTGTAGGTAAAACGGTAAAACGTACCTATTGCCACGAGGAAAATGATGAAGATCTGAAAAAAGATGTTTGGGCAAAAACCTACGATAAAGTTTATGCGGTAGCTGCTTCATGCAACACGGATAAACATTCACGCGTCGAAAACTTTGAAGCTGTAAAAGCTGAATATATAGCAAGTCTTGACCCTGAAGTTGCTGCTGAGAAAAAAGCGCTGATCAGTAAATATTATCATGACGTGGAAAAAGAAGCAATGCGTCGCTCTATTCTGGACGAAGGCAAACGTCTTGATGGTCGTAAAACAACTGAGATCCGTCCTATCTGGTCGGAAGTTGACTATCTTCCCGGAGCGCATGGTTCATCAATTTTTACACGTGGTGAAACACAATCGCTTACAACGGTAACTCTTGGAACCAAAATGGATGAAAAACTGGTTGATGAAGCATTAATTCGTGGAAAAGAACGTTTCCTTTTGCATTATAATTTCCCTCCATTTTCTACAGGTGAAGCCCGTGCTTCCCGTGGCGTAGGCCGTCGTGAAGTGGGTCACGGTAATCTTGCGCTCCGTGCGTTGAAGAATATGATTCCTGACAATTATCCGTATGTTGTACGTGTGGTTTCAGATATTCTGGAGTCTAACGGATCATCGTCTATGGCAACTGTTTGCGCAGGAACACTGGCTTTGATGGATGCAGGTGTGGAGATTAAAAAACCGGTTTCAGGTATCGCCATGGGATTGATTTCCGAAAATAAAGGTAAAAACTTTGCCGTACTTTCTGATATTTTGGGCGACGAAGATCACCTTGGAGATATGGACTTTAAAGTTACCGGAACAAAAGATGGTATTACTGCTACTCAAATGGATATAAAAGTTGATGGACTTTCGTACGAAATTCTTGAGACAGCATTGAATCAGGCAAAAGCTGGTCGTATGCACATTCTTGGAAAAATTCAGGAAACCCTTGAAGCTCCGCGTCCTGATCTGAAACCAAATGCTCCGCGTATTGTGGTGATGTTTATCCCGAAAGAAATGATCGGTGCTGTTATTGGCCCTGGTGGAAAAATTATTCAGAACATGCAGGCTGAAACAGGCGCTGTAATCACTATTGAAGAAATTGGTGATCAAGGACGTGTGGAAATTGCTGCTAATAATAAAGCGGCTATCGATGCTGCCATTTCTAAAATTAAAGGTATTGTTGCAATTCCTGAAGTTGGTGAAACTTACCCATCAAAAGTAAAATCAGTAATGCCCTACGGAGCATTTGTTGAATTTATGCCGGGTAAAGAAGGTTTGTTGCATATTTCTGAAATTGACTGGAAACGTATCGAAACAATGGAACAGGCCGGTATCAAAGAAGGTGATATGATTGATGTTAAACTTCTTGACATTGACCAGAAAACAGGTAAATTTAAACTTTCACGCAAAGCGTTATTACCTCGTCCTCCAAAAGAAGAGAAGCCTAAAGCCGAATAATAATTAATCGGTTAATATAGAAAAGCTGTCGTCCGTAACGGGTGACAGCTTTTTTTGTTTAATTGTTTGAAAAAGATTATTCTTTATATTTCCCCTCTAATTTCAGCTCTTCAATAAATTTTTTCCATGCTGCGGCTCTTTTTTCTTTGTTTTGAGTTCTTAAAGTTGTAGCACCCAAATTGTCGATCCAGCCCGGATAACCATCTTCAAAGTAGAAATTATTATCAGTAGAATTCAAATTTATAACAAGATCATTATAAACCGATGACATGACATCTGAAGTTATTCTGGCAGTAAACAAAGAGTCGGAATCGAGATAACAAATCATATCTCTGTTTATTCCCAATTCTTTAGTTATCACCGAATCAGAAAAATTAATTTCGCCGGTTGAACCATTTACCCAATTAATGCTTTTGCCGGTAAACGAAACCGTATCCGTGGAGGATGGATTGCTAACGCTGACTAATTTAAATGTCAGTCTGGAAGCGTTATACTCGGAAAGTATGTCGCAGGATATCATTCCCAAAACTACTAATAAAACAGTTGACAGAGTGGTAACAGATAGTTTCATAAGTTTTAGTATTAAATTTTGATAATTGCAAATTTTAATATTCAACAAAGCTGAATTTCAGGTTGTTTGGTTATACAAATATAAAGTAATATTAAACAGATGATAGTCAACAATTTGATTTTTTTTCGTCTGATTCGACAGAGATGCCCTTCAATACGTTTTTTCTGGTTACTTTTGCATTAATTTAAGCCAATCATTTATACTGTAATAAACATGAAATCGAATTATTTAGTTTTGATATTCTGGTTCATTTCCATAACCTTAATTGCCGGAAATCCTGTAACGGATTTTACGAATAACAGTCTTTTGCAGAACGCGAATATCAGTTTGCTTGTAAAAGAACTGGAAACGGGCAAAACGGTTTCCTCTTTCAATGCACAGAAAAGTATGATTCCGGCTTCGACCATGAAACTGGTAACTACTGCTGCGGCACTGGAAATGCTCGGACCTGATTTTTGTTTTCAGACAACTTTGGCAATTAGTGGTAAGATAGCAAAGGACAGTGTTTTAACAGGTGATTTGTATATTATTGGAGGTGGTGATCCGACACTTGGTTCTGAAAAAACGGGTGACCCGGATTTCCTGAATAAATGGGTTTGGGCTTTAAGAAAATCAGGCATCAATAAAATAAACGGACAAATTATTGCCGATGCAGGTATTTTTGACGATGAGGGTATCAATCCGGACTGGACATGGGAAGATATCGGGAATTATTATGCTGCAGGAGTTTATGGCATTTCATATATGGATAATACCTGTAAACTGGTTTTAAAAACCGGAAAGCCGGGAACAACTCCTGAAATTCTCCGAACCATTCCTGAAATTCCTGAATTGACTTTCAAGAACAACCTTAAAAGTACGAGCATATCATTTGACAGTGCTTATTTTTATGGTGCGCCACATTCCAACGTCAGGGTTCTAAGAGGTGAAGTACCGGCAAACAGGGCTGAATTTATTACTAAAGGGGATATCCCGAATCCGGCCATTCTTCTGGCACAGGAATTTCAAAAAAAATTGTTTGAAAATGGTATTAAGGTGACAAAACAACCAACTGATATTGTTCCCGCAAACAAAACCTGCGTTCCCATTTATATCTATAAGTCACCTTCGCTTCGTGAAATTATTACCGAAACAAATGTGCATAGCAATAATCATTATGCCGAACATATTTTCCGTTATCTGGGAATAGACAAACAGGAACCTGCAACTTCGGGCAGAGCTGTCGCAAACATCAAAGCATTCTGGAAATCAAAGGGTTTGCCTGTTGATCAATTGTTTATGTACGATGGTAGTGGCCTTTCGCCAATGGACGCTGTTTCGGCTCAGTTTTATGTTGATTTATTGACGTATATGTCCGAAAAAAGTCAGAACAGCGCAGTCTTTTTTAATTCACTGCCGGTTGCCGGCGAAAGCGGAACGTTGTCGTCGTGATTGAAAAATACCAGTTTGCAGGGGAAAATGCACGCAAAAAGCGGGACAATATCACGGGTGAAAAGTTATGCCGGATACATTGACACAAATGGGAAGAAATATGTTTTTGCTCTTTTGGTGAACAATGCTAACGGAAATTCGAAAGCTGTGGTTAAGAAAATGGAAAGTTTCTTTTTACAGGTTACCAACAGCAAATAAAGTGTGTGCATGAAAGATTATCTGTATCTGGAACAAACAAATTCGACAAATGAATTGCTTTGGAAAATGCTGAAAGACGAAAAACTTCCTGAAGGTTTCGTTGTACAAACAGGATTTCAAACTGCCGGCAAAGGACAGATCGGAAATTCATGGGAGTCGGAATCAGGTAAAAATTTATTGTTCAGCATTGTTGTATATCCTCATTTTGTTCCAGTATCCTTTCAATTTCTGCTTTCGCAGTTTATAAGCGTTGCTATTGCCGGAGTTCTTCGAAAATATACAGATGGAATAAAGATAAAATGGCCAAATGATATTTACCGGAAGGATAAAAAAATTGCCGGTATTCTTATTGAGAATTCATTGCAGGGTAATAAAATTAAATCAACTGTTATCGGAGCGGGGATTAACGTAAATCAAACGAAATTTCTGAGCGATGCTCCAAATCCTGTTTCATTGGCGCAAATAACGGGGAAAGAATTTGATATCAGTGAATTATTGAAAGAAATACGTTCAGAATTTATGGATATTTACCAACAGCGGGATATAGAGAAAATACAGGCTGAATATTTAACGGAGTTATATCGTAATACCGGAACTTATTATCCGTTCATGTCCGAAACCGAAAGTTTTAATGCAAAAGTTATAGCGGTACATCCCGATGGACAACTGGAACTGCAAACAGAGGATGGCGGGAAAAGAGAATTTTATTTCAAAGAAGTTTCATTTATTATTTGATGATAACATTCATTTTCTCTAACTATTCCACTTCTTCAAAATCCACATATTCACCTTCTTTTTTATCAAATATTTTAGGTTTAGCAGCAGGAGGATTATCATATCCGCTGTTTTGCTGCTGGTAATTTTGGGCATTATTTCGTCTGCCAAAGGTAAATAATGAACGTATAAAACCAAATATAGCCAGTATAATAAAAAGGCCGATAAATAGTATAAAAACAAATATTGAAAGTAAAAAACTCATATAGAAATATTTTGTATCCTTTTTTCTGTAACGAAAAAGGAACTGTAATGTTGTAAAAATTACCTTTTTTTAAAAGACTTCCTTTGCCACCCGTTTTACACTTTGAGTTGCCATCATGCTGTAAAAATGAATACTTGGAACTCCGTGATTTTTTAAATCCTGTGCCTGTTTAGTACACCATTCAACACCTACTTCAACAGCTTCGTCGTCTGAATTGCATTTTCGCAGTTCCGATGCAAATTCTTCGGGAATGTCCGTGTGAAAAATCTTGGGTAAAACCGTTAGCTGATTTTTTAAAGTAACAGGTTTTATTCCCGGAATTATCGGAACATTAATCCCTGCCGATTTACATTTTTCAACAAAATCATAATATTTCTGATTGTCGAAAAACATTTGAGTCACAAGATATTCTGCGCCGGCATCCACTTTCATTTTTGCATAATAAAGATCTGAATCCATGTTTGGCGCTTCTTCATGTTTTTCAGGATAGCAGGCCATTCCGTACGAAAAAGGTACAACAGGTGATTTCATTCTGGAACCATCTAAAAACAGCCCTTTATTAAAATTGTTCACCTGCACCTGTAGTTCTGTGGCATTTTTATGACCTGTTGGCGAAAATTCACGTTCATGTTTTGCTTTATCGCCCCGCAGAATCAATAAATCGGTAATGCCCAGAAACTGAAGATCAATAAGTGCATATTCCGTTTCTTCTCGTGTAAACCCACTACAGATAATATGAGGCACAACAGAGATTTTATATTTATTCTGAATAGCGGCAGCTATGGCAACCGTTCCCGGTCGATGACGCTCTGAAACCTGCTCAAATAGTCCCTGAGCATTTTCTTTAAATACCAGTTCGCTGCGGTGAGTGGTAATATTTATGTATTTGGGGTCAAACTCGCGCAGAGTATCAATGGTTTTATACACATTTTCAATGCCATTTCCTTTTATCGGAGGCAGTAATTCGAACGAAAAAGCCGTCGATTTTGCACTTCTTATCTTTTCTACAACACTCATCAATTTTCGGTATTTTGGTTTTAAATTGACTGCAAAAGTACTATATTTTTTTCAATTTTGCAGCTATTGCCCTGTGCTTGTTAATCAGGAGCCTTAAACGGACCGGAATTATGTATGCAGATTAAGAATTTACAATTGCATGTAGCTGCTTGAAAATCAAATAAATTTATTTAGCTATAGACGGCGCAGTTGCTTCTTTGCCAATTATGACATTGCTCATAACAATGTTTTCAGCATCAGTAAAACTGATTCCGGTTGCAGCTGAATCAATCCGGACATTTGAGAAATAAACATCTTTTACCTTTTTTTCAGGAAAACCCTGTATGACAAGTCCGGCAGCGGAAGCGTTGTGGCAAAATAAACTATCAACATAAACGTTTTGAATCTCTGTATTATGTCCTTTACCTTCGTTGTGATAGTAAGAAGTTATATAAAAACAATCTTCCACGTTATCGAAAGTAACATTGTTGACATATATGTCTTTAATATATCCTCCGCGATCAGGGTTGGATTTCAGAAAAATTCCGCGTTTACAGTAACCCCCGTAAGTACAGTTTTCGATAAAAATATTTTTGACGCCTGCTGACATTTCGCTGCCGACCACAACTCCGTGTAATCCTTTAAAATGACAGTTGCGTATAATAATATTTTCGCTAGGAATGGCTGTTTCTCTTCCTTCGTCATCGCGTCCGGCTTTAATAGCTACGTTGTCGTCTCCGTTATCAAATTGTATATTTTCTATCAGTATGTTTTTAGAATATTCGGGGTCTATTCCATCGTTGTTGATGTTTTTGGCATCGTAACTCAGATTACGCAAAGTTGCATTTTCTGATTTCAACAAATGAATACACCAAAATGGAGAATTAGTAATGTGTATTCCTTCTATCAGAATATTTTTACACTCAAAAAGCTGTACAAACTGGGGTCTCAGATAATGATTTTCGCCAAATACACGTTGTTCAACGGGTACATTCGTATGATTCATTTCCCGGCTCAACATTTGATCTTTCTCTTGTTTTGACTTCCAAGTGTTGAATGTTTCCGACGAATTTCCGTCAATGGTTCCTTCACCTGTGATGACCACATTTTCCAGTTTATAACCATATATAAAAGGACTGTAATTGGTTACAAAGGTTCCTTCCCAACTGGTTTTTACTGCCGGAAGATAACTTGCAGGGTCAGAACTGAATTTCAGCCGGGCACCTTTCTGAATTTCCAGATAAACATTGCTTACTAAATGAATAGGGCCGTTAATAAAATAGATACCCGGGGGAACAACGATTTTGGCGCCATTGAGTTTCGTACATTCTTTCATGGCCTTGTCGAAGGCAGGTTTGCAATCGGTAACTGAATCGGCAACGGCTCCGAATGAGAGAATGGATAATGTGTTTGCCGGTATCGGAGGCGTTTGAATGTTTTTTAAAATAGCATCCCGTTTTGAAATACGTGATGAATCGGTGTTGCAGCTGTTGAAAATCATAGCAATAAGTATTGCAAAAGTGAATGACAGGACGAAAGAATTTGATTTTTTCATAACAATTAAAATTTGGTTGTAAATTTACGATAAATATTAAAATCTGAAATATTGTCACGAAATTTCGGGCTTAAATTTTCAAAACAGACAGGGCAATTCTGAACTAAAATAGTATTTTTGTTGTTGAATAAACTTAAAATGTAAACTACTTAAGTTTATAACTGTCAGATAATGATAAGTAAAACAGGAAATTATACAAAATCAATCGTAGCTTTTACGATTTTATCGGTTTTTGTCGGCTCAATGCTGATAAAACCGATTCACGTATTTTTTCTTCATCATCTTACTCCTGAAAAAGTACAGGTTCTCACTGATCAAAAAACAATTTCAACTCCCGGAGAGAATGTTTGTCCGATTTGCGATTTTGAGTTTTGCTTTTTTATTGACCATGAGACAGTTGATCTTCCAAAAGCAGTTTTTTATTCCACAAATAATATTTCTCCCAAACTGAATGATTTAGCGGTAAAACGTATTATAAATCATTTCCAGCTTCGTGCTCCTCCTGCCTGTTGATGTTTTAAAATAAACGTTCTGAAAACGTGACGATTAGTTCCTGTGAAAATTTGCGCAGTGATAATGGTCAATTTTATCAATCTGTTTATATAAGTAATTCTGTCAGAACTATTTTACAATTTACTTTGAAACAGGAGATTAGTTCTTCCGTTAAAAATATCAACTTAAAAAATCAGTATGAAAAAAATATATATTCTCTTTTTAGTACTTGCTGTGTCTTTAAACAGCTGGTCCGAACCTGTTACATCAGTCAAAATAACACTTCAGGGTACAATTACCGACACTAATCAACAGCCAATAATTGGGGCAAGTATTTATTTTCCGGAATTAAAAACCGGTGCCATAACCGATGCCAATGGTAAGTATAAACTGGAAAATCTCCCGGGGCGGTCAGTTTTAATACAGGTGAGTTCTATTGGCTACAAGATGATTACCGAAACACTTGATCTGACAAAGGTTCAGAAAAAAGATTACGTTATGGAAGAGTCTGTGACGGAAATCAGCGAAGTGGCGGTAACGGGACAGGCAGCTACAACCAAACTTGAACGCACTCCTTCGCCAATCAGCGTTGTTACTGTGAAAGATCTGGAGCAACATAATTCCACCAATATCATTGATGCACTTAGTTCTCAGCCCGGAATTTCTCAAATTACCACGGGAAGTGGAATTTCGAAACCGGTAATTCGTGGTTTGGGATATAACAGAGTCGTGGTGATGAACGATGGCGTTCGTCAGGAAGGTCAGCAATGGGGTGATGAGCATGGTATTGAAATCGATGAATTTGATGTAAACCGTGTGGAAATTCTTAAAGGTCCGGCAAGTTTAATGTATGGTTCTGACGCCATGGCAGGGGTTATTAGTTTTTTCTCTGCACCGGTTTTACCACAGGGAAGTGTACAATTAAACGCTCTGGCTAATTATCAGACCAATAATGGATTAATGGCTTATTCTCTGGATTTCGCCGGTCATAAAAAGACCTTTGTGTGGGATCTTCGTTTCAGCAATAAAAACGCTCATGCGTATCATAACCGATATGATGGATATGTTTACAATTCAGGTTTCAGCGAAAATGCTCTTTCAACTTTGGTTGGTGTCAGTAACTGGTGGGGATATTCCCACTTGATATTAAGTACTTATCATCTCACTCCGGGAATTGTGGAAGGTGAGCGAGACAGCCTTACAGGACAGTTTATTAAGACAATTTCGCTGGATGGCGTTACTTTGGAAGATCAGATAGCCACGAAGAGTGATTTCCTTTCGTATAAACATCAAATGCCGTATCAGCAGGTAAAACATTATAAAGCAGTCTGGAACAATAATGTTTTAATCGGTGATGGAAGCTTAAAAGCGATTGTTGCATATCAGTTGAATCAACGTCAGGAATTTGCAGATGTTTTGAATCCGGATGGATATGGTTTGTATTTCCTGCTTCATACATTGAGTTATGATCTTAATTATAAATTACCTGAATTTAAGGGACTTGATTTAAGTTTTGGTGTGAACGGAATGTATCAGAATTCTCAAAATAAAGGGACTGAGTTTCTTGTTCCGGAATACAGGTTGTTCGATGCTGGCATTTTTGTAGTTGGAAAAAAGACCATTGGGAATCTGGATATAAGCGGAGGATTGCGTTACGATCAGCGACATGAAACTGCTGATGCTCTGTATCTGAATGCTGCCGGGGAAAAAACGACTTCATCCGATCCTCTTGCCACAGAGCGATTCAAAGCATTTAGCGGGAACTTTAACGGACTTAGCGGGAGTCTCGGGGTCAGCTATCAGCTAAATAAATTCTGGAATACAAAACTGAACCTGTCCAGAGGATTCCGTTCTCCGAATATCAGTGAATTGAGCTCCAATGGCGTGCATGAAGGTACCATTCGTTATGAAACCGGAAATCCCGATTTGAAATCGGAAACAAGTCTGCAACTTGATTATGAACTGGGTTTCAATACGGATCATGTCAGTTCAAAGTTAAACTTGTTTGCCAATAATATCAGTAATTACATATATTCCCATAAACTGAACAGTGTTTTGGGAAATGATTCACTGGGAAGCGGTTTGCCGGTTTATAAGTTCGATTCAGGAAATGTGCAAATGTATGGCGGTGAATTTTATATCGATATTCATCCGCATCCATGGGATTGGTTGCACTTTGAAAACAGTTTTTCGTGCGTTTTCTCTGAATTGAAAAATCAGCCGGATTCAACACGTTATCTGCCATTTACACCTGCACCAAAATGGATTTCGGACCTGAAAGTGGATATAAAAAATCCGGTGAAACAGCTTAAGAACACCTATTTTTCCATCGGGTTTGAACATTATTTTAAACAGGATAGAATATATTCGGCTTACAATACTGAAACCGCGACGAATGCTTATACACTGATAAATGCCGGACTCGGAACGGACTTTGTCCTGAACAGGCATAAATTATTTTCATTTATGATTAATGGGTCAAATCTTGCCGATATTGCTTATCAAAGCCATTTGAGCCGGTTGAAATACGGTCCCGTAAATAATGCCACCGGTAGGGAAGGAGTTTTTAATATGGGGCGCAATATAAGTTTTAAAGTAATTGTTCCAGTGAATTTGTGAAAAATCAGAAGCCGGAAGCACTAAAATTTTAGTAATTCCGGCATTCATTTATTTTAGTTTGTTATTATTTGATTTTCAGTACGAAAGCAATATCATTTTTCATCTCAACAGGGATCTCTAAAATTAATCCTTTGTCGTTTTGCGAAAATTTCATTTTGCCACTACCAAGCATTTCAACTTTTTTTACTTTTCCAGGGTATAATTGATTGTTTGTCGATAATGATTTAATTATGATTTTACCATCTTCCGGCCAACCCAAAACAATGGCATATAACATCCCATTTTTTGTAGTAAATCTAATATCCTTAGAAGAGTATTTTGATTTTCCTTCGTTAAAACCCTGAGCATTAATTGGATTTGAATTTTCAGCAGTTGGTCCTTCGCCGAAAATTTTCCACGGACGGGTATCATATATTCCTTCGCTGTTTACAGCCATCCATTTCCCAATTTCTTCCACAATTTTTATTTCTTTGTCATCGATTGTCCCGTTTCCTCTGACTGGTATGTTTAATAATAAATTTCCATTTTTACTTACAATATCAGCCAACATGTGAATGACAGTTTTAGCCGTTTTATACCTATTCTCATCATAAATTGAACGTCGGTAATGCCACTCGCCTATACAAGTACAGGTTTGCCATGGAATTTCCTGAATTTTATCAGGAGCACCACGTTCAACATCCCAAAGTATGCATTTTTTTTGATCATCTGTTAGGACTTTCCCGAAAATAACTCCTTCGAGTTTCCCGTTATGTGTTTGTATGTTGTGATTGTAATAATGCGCTGCAATTTTTAATCCGGCATCGCTAAACGGCCACAAAGGGAGTGCGGTATCATCAAAATAAAGTAAATCCGGGTTGAATTTATTAATCAAATCCACAGTTCTGTTGTAAAATTTATCGCAAAATTCCTTTGATGGAACAGAAGCTCCGTTAACCCAGTTCCATTGTTTATGAATAGAATTAATATCTTCACTTCCTTCGCTCAAAGCGTGATTTTGTGCATACAAATCCTGAGGATCGTAACCTTCCCACCATTTTCCTTTTCCATCTGCTTTAGTAAGTTTTCCATCGTAAGGAATTCCTGCCATTGAACCGGTTTTATCAGAGCCCTGAGCAGTTTCATAAAATCTCCATGCGTGCGCAGCGTGAATGCTTGCTCCAAAATACAGTCCGTTATCTCTGGCTGCTTTTGCCCAACCTTCAATAATATCTTTTTTGGGACCAATATTTACAGAATTCCATGGTTGGTACTTGCTGTCCCACATGTCAAAATTATCATGATGATTTGCCATAGCAAAGAAATAACGTGCACCGGCTTTTTTGTAGAGTTTTACCAACGATTCAGGATCCCATTTTTCTGCTTTCCAAGCATTGCAAACATCTTTGAAACCATATTCTGATGGGTGTCCATAATTTTCAACACTCCATTTGTATTCACGACTACCTTCCACATACATAAACCGTGCATACCAATCGCCTTGTTCGGGTTGGCATTGTGGTCCCCAGTGCGCCCAAATGCCAAACTTGGCATTGCGAAACCAATCTGGTACTTTGTATTGCTGTAATGACTCCCAGGTCGGTTGAAATTTTCCGGCAGCAATTGGTTCGTTTGATTCTGTCTGAGCTAATGCTGAATTTAATATTCCAAAAAAGAACAATAGGTAAAGCGAAAATTTAAAAGTGGTTAGTTTGTTTTTCATGTATTTTTGATTTTAAGAACCGAAAATCAAAATTATAGAAAAATAATTAAAGAGTTTTACAAAATTTATTCAAAAATTATGATGAAACTAAATGATGATTATTTTTATAAAATAATTATCTCTTCAATATTTCCTGCAACCTCTAATCCCGCATTTCTTCCTGTATCGTTTAGAATGGTGCTATTGATTCTTTTGTTAACAAGTACAACATCGATTTCTGATGTCATACTCTCTTCAATTCTGCCATCCATTAAACCCATAATTGGTGCTGCAAGTTGTGTATACGCTTCACGATGAGCCAGAATTTCGAGTCGGAAGTTTTTATTTTCCAAAACTAATTCTACTTTTGTTTTATCAGCAAAGGATTTTATAATTTTTGTACCGTTATAACTGGTAAACTGTATCAATTCATTGTTTAACCAAATGCCGGCAATACAACCAACAAAAGAATTGCCAAGCCATGGAATGTTGGCAACGGATGCTTTTAGCGAAATTCCGGGTTGACTGAAATGATTGGTTTGCATCCAAAAATAAGCACTTGGGAACGAGTGTCCCCAGTCTTTCTCCATATAACCTTTACCATTACTGAAATCTATAGTTTCTCCCAGAATGTTTAATTCACCATTGACAACATGATCCATGCTTAAAATGCCATGGTAACATTCCATAAAAGGAACAAAAGTATAAGGTCCCATAATTCCCGGTGAGTACCATTTATTTGTCCATGGTACGGGATTGCTAAAGTTCAGTTTTCCGTTAACTGTTGGAAGATCTAGTTGAATAGAGTTTCCGGAGAAGAAGTTATTGGCAATATTAATCTCAAACTTCCCTGATTGCGGTTTGAAGTCAAATGCATCGAATTTGTGGTATTCGGCTGTTCTTTTTTTTCCATCCAGAACCTGAATAAAAGCTTGCTTCAATCCATTATTGTCCATTGCAATTCCGGGAATAAATGCGAATGCTTTACTTTCATCTTCGTTCACAACTTTGAAGTACCAACCTTCGAAATAACGTCTGGTTCTACCCCAACCCTGAAATTGTTCCGGATGAAATAATGCTTGAAGTTTCTTTATCATTAGCTAATGCATTATTGTCCTTTTTGAATTTACATTGTTGATAAATTATTCAAAAACAACATTTGTGAGTTTTTCAGAAACTTCCCAAAGCCTTTTTGCATCTTCAGGATTATGCGATGCTTTTGTCGACTCCACTAAAACCGGATAACCTTTCATTTCGTGTTTGCTGTCAGGGCCATAAAATTCAGCAGGTTTTACTGAAGGGTCTACAGATGCTCTGATCAATGGCAAAGCTCCCATACTGGCCGGTTGCGCCATTAAATTTATAACGGGCATCAGGATTTTTACTAAAAACTGATTCTTGATATTATTTGCAAGATTTGTACTTGAAAAACCGGGATGCGCTGCTAACGCCATACAATCAATTTTGTTAGCATCAAAAAAACGCTGCAACTCGTATGTGAAAAGAAGATTCGAAAGTTTTGACTGTCCGTACGCTTTCATTGGACCATAACCAACTCCATTCTCGAACATTAGGTTATCAAAATTCATCATTCCACTTTTGTGAGCCATACTGCTTACGCTTACAACGCGCGATTTTGGCGTTTTTCTCAAAGTATCAAGCAATAATCCGGTAAGGGCAAAATGACCAAAATGATTTGTCCCGATTTGACTTTCGAAGCCATCTTTTGTGACGGCATAAGGCGACATCATTATTCCTGCATTATTGAGTAGAACATCCAGACGGGAATGATTTTGCTTGAATTTTGCGACAAATGCCTGTACGGATTTTAAGTCGGCCAGATCAAGTTCCATAACAATAATATCTGCCGCCGGAACAGAATCCAGTATTTTCCTGCGGGCATTATCTCCTTTTTCCAATGATCTGCAAGCCATAATTGTACGAGCCCCTTTTTCGGCGAATGCTTTTACAGATTCAAAACCAAGTCCGCTGTTTCCACCGGTCACTACTATTGTTCTTCCTGTTAAGTCCGGAATAAGGGCTGTTATCCAATTTGTTTTTTGTGCCATTTTCGGATAATTATGTGTTAATGCCGGGTGATCCGGTTTTTCAAAATTCTACAAAATAAGCAAAAAGTCCGAGAAAAATCAATACTATTCCGGTAATTCTTTTCTCGTGATGTTCCAGATAATGAGAATTAAATCTTTTTACACCTTTAAGACCGAAATAAACCAATCCGGTCATAATCGTCAGTGTCATGACTAAATAAACGATTGATACAATTAAAATCCCAAACCAACCTTTAGTAGCTGCCTGAAAATAATAAGCTTCAATTTCGATACAGGGAGAAAGAAACATCCCAATACACAAGGTCAGGATAATGGCTGCTTTTGATCTTCTGTTTTTCAACTTCTTATCATTCAGATCAAAATGATGGTGGTGATGTTTTCTGAAATCCAGAAATAAATAGATTATACCAAAAATAACCAATATAAGTGGAGCTGCTACTCTTGTTATATAACTGTAGCTTTCTGAAAGCTTGATGCCTACAAAACCAACAATTATTCCTATGATAATTGTGCTGAGTGTGTGCGAAAAACCGGTTATTAATGTAGCTGACACAGTTTCACGTGTAGTCCATTTTTCAGTTTTCGATATGGCAATTAAAGGTATCCAGTGATTTGGAAATAACGGGTGAATCAACCCTAAAACTATACTGCCGAATAATATTTGCCACATTTTATATTCTATTAATTGATAAGATTATGTTGCACGCAACTTTTTTACACTTGCAACTAATAACACTGTTAATGGTGTTTTGTTTTTAGTAACAGGTCTATATTTAAAATAATAACTTAACCGATGATTCTGAAGTGAGCTTTTTTTCTACGAGATTAGTGTTTTCCCACAATAAAATCCGCGTTGTGTTATTTACAGTCAAAGTGTTTTGAATGCCCGATAATACAGCAGGATAATAAACGCATCCGGCAATAATTTCAAAAGTACTAAAAGCATCTAAAAGTGAAGACAACTTTTTAATCTTTTTTGCGGCTATTTCTGTGGAGTCGGAGCTAAAGTCTAAAATCAGAGGTTTCGCCTTGATTTTTTTTATCACCGGAGATTCAACCGATAAATCAACATAATTGTATTCCTTCACACACTCTTTTAATTTGTCTGCGGAAAGATTGTTTTTTAAAGAAAAGAACCCGGGTGAAATTATTCCATCAACAAAAATAGTGTGCGATGATTCCGAAGGATGATCGTCAAGACTGAAAACAGCATTAATCCGGTTTTGATTATCAATTTCGACTACAGATCTTCGGAGAATTTGTTCAGGCGAACAAAAAATCAGTTGACTGGTGAACCTTGTCATTTAATTCCTGGCTTAAGTTTTTTATCCGTCCGGATTGGGATATTCTTTCTTATTCTGTTCAGAGAGTCAAGATTTTCCTTTTTGGGCAAAGTATATTTTATGGGGTCGGCTTTTTCAACAATAGCTCTCAGACTATCCTGAATTTTTGGATTGAACTGTCTTGTCAGTGAAATGCTATCCATTGTAACATTGAATTTCCCTTTGTATTTCTTACTTCCGAGCAATTCTCCCGAAATTGATTTTACTTTCAGTTTCTGTGTAAGAGGAATTCTGAAATAATATCTCCGTTGTAAACTGTCGTTGTGTGAAGCAGCTATCGTACTGTCTGATTTTCCATTCGAATAATTCACACAGAACAAAACGAATTGATTTTCGCAGGAATCTTCCGGTGCAATTCGTTGTAAAAATTTTAATGTAAAAATATCTCCATAGAGGAAGCTGCTGTTTTTAAACTCAAAGTCTAAATGAGTCCGGGTTGAATCCTTGGTGAAAACGTAATGGATTGGTTTGTTCCAGATATTTAATTTCAGGTATTGAGTTTCCGTTGAATCTATGGCATGGTATTTCCCTTTTTTTACATCTTCTTCCAATGCTACAACACGAGTGTACACTTTTTCGTAAATGTCATCGTATTCTTTCGGGTTTTTTGTGTACCAAACTACAGAAGAGTCAAACTGTGCTTCAGTAACGCCGTATTTTTCAAGCACAGAATTGTAATACTTGCTTTTTAAATCAAATTCGTTGTAATTAATTCCTTTTGCAGCCAGCGAACCTTCAAGAATATGCAGGTCAGTCAGAATATTGGTCATTTTTCTCTGACTTAACACTCCTGCAGGTTTGTTATTGCATGCAAACAACAGAAATATTAACCCGATAACGGAAATATTCTTTACTATATTAATCTTCTGATTTTTCAACTTCTTTGACTTTTTTTGATTCCAGACTGTCATTTAAATCTTTTCTGTAGAAAAGTAAAATAATACCAACTGCAACGCTGATTGCTGAATCTGCCACATTAAATATGGCATTGAAAAATACGGTTTCTCCTGAACTGTTTTTAATTATCGGAAAATAAAACATGTCTACAACTTTTCCGTAGAACAATGGTGCATAACCACCACCGGGAGGTAAGAAGTTTGCAATCTCACCGTAGCTGTCAGTGAAAATCAGCCCGTAAAACATTGAATCAATAATATTTCCGGCTGCTCCGGCAAGCACCAGTGAAATGGTGAGAATATAACCGTTTCTTGCACCTTTCCGTACTAAATTACGTATGTAAAATGAAAGAGCCACAACAGCAACAATTCTGAACAGGGTCAGGAATAATTTACCAATAAACTCCATCCCGAATGCCATTCCGTTGTTTTCAATAAAATATATTTTGAACCAATTGAAAACATCAACATGATCACCTAACATAAAATGAAGTTTGATATAGATTTTTGAGGCCTGATCTATAAACAAAACAAGGAAAATAAGCAGCAATGATTTTTTAGTGATTGACATGAAGATATCTTAAATTAATGAAGACTAATAACCCGGTATACCTGAACGCTTTGCAGGTTCTCAAATATACTAAAGTGTAGCATTATATTTAAATACAAATTCGACAACAGACAGATGTCCGGTTGTCGAATTTTATATTTTTGGGTCTGATTATTTTTTATTATCGTTTTTAGCTTCAATGCTCAGAGTAGCATGAGGAACAGCGCGTAGACGTTCTTTCGGAATAAGTTTACCTGTTTCACGACAAATTCCGTAAGTTTTATTCTCAATACGAATCAAAGCCGATTGTAAATGTTGAATAAACTTCATTTGACGTTGAGCCAGTCGTCCGGCTTCTTCTTTTGATAACGTAGCTGCACCTTCTTCCAATACTTTAAAGGTAGGAGAAGTATCCATAACATCATTTCCATCCAAATTGGCAATTCCATTGCGTAACTCTTCGTACTCTTTATGAGCTTTTTCGAGTTTTTCGGTAATCAATACGCGAAATTCATCCAATTCTGCATCCGTGTATCTTGTCTTTTCAGCCATAGTCGTAATTTTTAATCAGGTTTGTTTAAAAAATGGGTATAAACACTAAGTTATAGTCAATTTTTTATTGCTTGCGAAAATAGGTATTTTGTTTCAGTCTGACAATTATTTTAGTGTTTTATTTTGTATATCTTTCAGTCAATCTTTTTAATGGATATTTTCACATTATAGTCGTCGAATTCCAGTTCAGTAGCATCGGTTAGCTCAAGTACAAGATCGATGGATTTTGCCAGTGTTTGCGACGCGATATACCCTGAATATTCGTTTACGGCTTCATTGATTTCTTCTCTGCCTTCAATTTCAACAGATATTTTATCGACAATTTCGTAACCGTTTGTTTTGCGGATATTTTGTATTCTGTTTACCAGTTCACGTGCAATACCCTCCCGCAACAAAGCCGGAGTTACGGTTATGTCTAAAGCTACTGTTAACTTGCCTTCGTTGGCTACCAGCCATCCGGGCATATCTTCAGTAATGATTTCCACATCCTCCGAAGTTAACTCTACATCGCCCGATGGTAATGTTAAAATATAGTTTCCATTGCGCTCAATTTCATTTATTTCGTGGTTTCCGAATGAATTCATTGCCAGTGCAATTTCTTTCATTTGTTTGCCGTATTTCTTACCTAACGTTTTAAAATTTGGTTTTATTTTCTTTACCAGATTTTCCATGTCAGCATCAGCCGAGATAATTTCCATTTCCTTTACATTTACCTCGGCTTTTACTAAGTCGGCAATGTATTTCAGTTGATGGTAAGTTGTTTCGTCCTGAGCCGGAATAACGGCTTTTGTCAGTGGCTGACGGACTTTCTTATCCGCTTTCCGCCGTAACGCAAGTATCATTGACGAAGTCTGCTGAGCCAGTTGCATGCATTCTTCCAGATTTTTGTCAACCAACAATTCATTATATGTCGGGAAATCGGCTAAGTGTACTGATTCTTTATTATCCTTACCTGTACCTGAATTTAAATCGAGATACAAACTGTCCGCGAAAAACGGTGATATTGGTGCAATCAGTCTTGCCACTGTCTCAAGACAAGTGTAAAGTGTCTGATAAGCTGAAATTTTATCTTCATCATATTCACCACCCCAGTAACGTTTACGATTCAGACGAACGTACCAGTTGCTCAGGTTTTCACCTACAAAATCAGAAATTGCTCTACCGGCACGTGTTGGTTCGTAAGTTTCATAATACTCTGTTACATCCTTTACCAGTGTGTTCAGCAATGATATTATCCAGCGATCAATTTCGGGCCTTTTTTCCATAGGAACTTCTTCCTCGGAATAGGTGAATTTGTCAACATTAGCATATAACGAAAAGAATGAATAAGTGTTGTAAAGAGTACCGAAAAATTTGCGGCGAACTTCTTCCACACCTTCAATGTCGAACTTCAAATTATCCCATGGCGATGCGTTGGTCATCATGTACCAGCGAAGCGGATCTGAACCATATTTTTCGATCGATGAAAAAGGATCAACACCATTGCCTAAACGTTTAGACATTTTATTGCCGTTCTTGTCGAGTACCAATCCATTGGAAATTACATTCTTAAATGCCACGGAACCGCGTACCATGGTGCTTATTGCATGCAATGTAAAGAACCATCCACGAGTCTGATCAACACCTTCCGAGATGAAATCTGCCGGGAAATATTCGTGATTATCGATTAAGTCTTTGTGTTCGAATGGATAATGCAGCTGAGCATACGGCATAGATCCCGAATCGAACCAAACATCAATCAAATCAAGTTCGCGTTTCATTGGTTTCCCGGATGCGGATACCAACGTAATTTCATCAACATAAGGGCGGTGTAAATCGATATTTTTTACAGCGTAATTCTCTGCTGTGTATTCTCCAACTTTGAAATTAGCGTAAGGATTTTCTGTCATAAAGCCGGCAGCCATTGATTTCTCAATCTCTGACATCAATTCCTCAACCGAACCGATACACAATTCTTCTGTCCCATCTTCAGTCCTCCATATCGGTAGTGGAGTTCCCCAGTACCGGCTGCGGGATAAATTCCAATCCTGCAGATTTTCAAGCCATTTCCCAAAACGTCCTGTACCGGTTGATTGTGGTTTCCAGTTGATAGTATCGTTCAGCGCCATCATTTCTTCCCTGCAGGCTGTGGTTTTTATAAACCAACTGTCCAATGGATAGTACAGTACCGGTTTATCCGTTCTCCAGCAATGTGGATAATTATGGACATGTTTTTCTATCTTATAGGCAAGTCCCTGTTGTTTGAGCATCACACACAAGTCAACGTCCAATGTGGTATCGTCATCATTCAGGGTACTGTCATAAGCATTTTTTACAAATCTGCCTGCGTATTCCAAATAGAGATCTTTATTTATATTTTCATTGATAAAAGCAGGACTTAAATCTTCAAGTCTGAAGAATTTACCTGTTTTATCAACCATAGGCTGTTTGTTGCCATCTTTGTCAATAAGCAACATTGGTGGAACGCCGTTTTGTTTTGCTACACGATCATCGTCTGCACCAAAAGTAGGGGCAATATGCACAATACCGGTTCCGTCTTCAGTTGTAACAAAATCACCGATGATAACCCTGAAAGCTCCTTCTCCCGGATTCACCCATGGGATGAGTTGTTCGTATTCAATTCCGGCTAAATCCGATCCTTTTGCACGTTCGAGTATTTCATATTCATTTTTACCCATTACCGAAGGCAAAAGTACTTCAGCCAATATCAGGTTACAATTTTCTTTAGTATAAGGATTTATTGTTTTTACTTTTACATAGTCAATAGCCGGTCCAACACATAATGCAGTATTGGATGGCAAAGTCCACGGAGTAGTTGTCCATGCTAAAAAGTAAGTATTTTCTTCCTTTTTGATTTTAAACTGCGCAATACAGGTTGTATCTTTTACGTCGCGATAACAACCCGGCTGATTCAGTTCGTGCGTACTCAACCCGGTTCCGGCAGCAGGTGAGTAGGGTTGTATAGTATAACCTTTGTAGAGCAGGTTTTTATTGTAAAGCTGTTTTAATAACCACCAGAGTGTTTCAATGTAACGGTTGTCATAGGTAATGTAAGGGTCGTTCATGTCCACCCAATAACCCATTTTGGTTGTCAGATCTTCCCATTCTCTGGTATATTTCAATACATCGTGGCGGCAGGCAGCATTATACTCATCTACACTTATTTTTTTTCCTATGTCTTCTTTTGTTATTCCCAAAGCTTTTTCCACACCAAGTTCTACCGGAAGCCCATGAGTGTCCCAGCCTGCTTTGCGTTTCACCTGAAAGCCCTGCATGGTTTTATAACGACAGAAAATGTCCTTTATGGTACGAC
>MTLE01000451.1_pt3 | contig 55520 bp, 55 predicted proteins | sample 1982461 | NCBI WGS metagenome assembly MTLE01 (sample SAMN05712605, study PRJNA340218) | biofilm metagenome | isolation source: sample SPL anode biofilm adapted to -200 mV | place: USA | collected 2012-02-03 | reverse complement strand
GACCCCTGCCGTGTGAAGGCAGTGCTCTCCCGCTGAGCTAATCGCCCTGAAATGCAGGTGGTTTAAATAGCAAAACGAGCGTTCCCTGTCAAGGGCGGAATTTGGCGTACGGGTATTGAGCATATATTGGTAGATTTCAGTGATAGTAAAAGGGTGTTATATTTTCATGAATACACCTTGACAGTTAATTAGCGCTGTTGTTATAGTTCTTCGCTACAGATTTTAACGGTACTAAAACAGGAGATGGCCTTGAGTCCAAAGCTGGTTACAGTTAAAAATGATGATGTAATTGCTGTTGTTTCTCTCGCCAGACCAGAGTCGCGCAACGTATTGAATCGTGATCTGGTTACCGGCCTGCTTTCTGTATTTGCCTCACTAAAGGATGATGAACGGGTAAAGGGTATCGTGCTGACTGGTGAGGGGAAGAGCTTTTGCGCCGGGGCCGATATTTCTGAGATGGCGCGCATGACTCCCGCTGACGCTGCTTCATTGTCTGAATTGGGACAGAAGCTGATGTTTGCCGTTGAGAAAGTCGGGAAGCCGGTTGTGGCCGCCGTAAACGGCCATGCACTCGGTGGCGGCCTTGAGTTGGCCTTGGCCTGTGACTTTATTGTCGCCGCCGAGTCAGCAGTCTTTGCTGCTCCGGAAATTCTTCTCGGAATCATGCCAGGATTTGGCGGCACTCAGCGCCTGCCTCGTCTTATTGGCAAGTCCCGGGCCAAGGAAATGATCTTTACCGGTGAGCAGGTTTCTGCTGAGAAGGCATATGACCTTGGTCTCGTCAACAGAGTTTTCCCGGTGGACACACTCCTGGACGAGGCCATCAAGATAGTCAAGACCATCTGCAATCGTGGAGTTCTTTCTTTGCGCGTGGCAAAAGAGATTATCGATGCCGGGTCTGGCATTGACCTTGCCACGGCCTGCCTCATGGAGCGGGATGCTTTTGCGCTATGTTTCGCAACTCATGACCAGAAAGAAGGGATGAACGCTTTCATCGAAAAGCGGAAGCCCCGCTTTACGGGACGATAGGATAGTACTGGCGATGAAACTCGATCAGGGGTGCATCCAGGTTTATACGGGCAATGGAAAGGGGAAGACAACGGCTGCCCTCGGTCTTGCTTTCCGTGCCCTTGGACGGGGCCTCCGAGTCTTTATGGTGCAGTTTATGAAAGGTGGCGGCCCCTACGGTGAACATGCCGCTGCTGAGCGCTTCTCCTCGGATTTCACCATAGTGCAGACCGGTAGGCCGGGATGGGTGAATCGCGAGAACCCAGATCCGGAAGATATCCGTCTTGCCCGTGCAGCACTTGAAACCGCACGGACGGCGTTAACCGGAGGAGAGTACGACCTGGTCATTCTGGATGAAGCGAATGGCGCGGTCTCCTTTGGTCTGCTCAATGTTGAGGACGTCCTTGAACTGATGGCGCAAAAACCGAGGTGCGTTGAACTGGTTCTCACCGGCCGAAACGCTGATGAACGCATCATTGCTGCGGCCGATCTTGTTACAGAGATGCGAGAGATAAAGCATTACTACCGTGCCGGTATCCCCGCGCGAGTCGGAATAGAAAAGTAAGGAGAAAGTCATGACTGAAAGAACACTGCGTATTCTTGTGGGCAAGCCGGGGCTCGACGGCCATGACCGGGGGGCCAAGATCATTGCCAGGGCTTTTCGTGATGCCGGCTTCGAGGTTATTTACACCGGACTTCATCAGACGCCGGAGCAGATCGTTGCGGCTGCCATTCAGGAGGATGTAGATGCCGTCGGGCTGTCGATCCTCTCTGGCGCCCACAATGCGCTCCTGCCGCGGGTCTGCCAGATTCTTAAAGAAAAAAATGCCGACGACATCGTCGTTTTTGGCGGCGGCGTCATTCCCGACGATGACATCCCCGGTCTGAAGGCCGCAGGCGTCAGCGAAGTTTTTACACCGGGTACTTCCACTGAGCAGATTGTCCTGTGGGTACGGGAGAACGTTACGCCAAGGGCGTAGTGGTTTAGTCATGCCTTACAAAAAACTGAGTATTGATGTCAAGAACCGTGTCGGCTACATCCTTATGGGGAGCGGCCAGCGTTTCAACAAGCTTAGCGTCACCATGTTGAAGGAGTTGAAGCGGGCGGTTGCCGAGTTGTGTCAGCATCCCGAAGTAGTCTGCATGGTCATTTCCGGGTATCCGGGCGAATCCTTTGCCGTCGGCGCCGATATCTCCCAAATGGCGGAGTTCGGTCCTGTTGACGGCTTTTCCTTTGCAGAACTGGGGCAGTCGCTGTTCGATGCCATAGAGTCGTGCCCGAAACCGGTCATTGGAGCGTTGAACGGCATTACCATGGGCGGTGGATGCGATCTCGCCCTTTCCTGTGATCTTCGGGTTGCGAGCGATGCGCTTCTCATTGCCCATCCCGGTGCGAAACTGGGGATCATAACCGGTTTCTGCGGCACGCAGAAGCTGCCGCGCCTGGTGCGCAGGAACTTCGCGCGTGAGATTTTCATGACCACCGCTTCCTACGGCGCTGCCGATGCGCTTCGCATGGGGCTCATCGACCGGTTTTGCCCGGCAGATGAGTTCTGGGGGCGTGTCGTATCCCTTGCCGAGAGGATCGCAGCGGCGTCTCCGGCGGCCCTTGCCATGGCAAAGAAGGCCATCAATACTTCAGAGGACTGTGACCTGAAAACGGGCTGCGCCCTTGAAGCCGCATCCTATGCATATCTGTTCGCCACGTCGGCCGAACGCGGGCGAATGACTGATTTTCTGGAAGGAACGAAGAATGTCTTTGGCACAGAGAATACTTGACGGCGATCTGCGTGCCGCGGCCCGTCTGATGCGTGATCTGGACGACGGGTTGCGAAGTGCCGCCGGAGAGATGAAGCTCCTATATCCCCATACGGGCTGTGCGTTCATTCTCGGCATTACCGGCCCTCCGGGAGCCGGTAAATCGACCCTCGTTGACCAGCTTACCGCTGCCTACCGCCAACGTGGGAAGAGGGTGGGGGTTGTGGCCATAGATCCCACAAGCCCCTTTACCGGCGGCGCAATCCTTGGTGACCGGATCAGGATGAACCGCCATGCGGAGGACCCGGGTGTATTTATCCGGAGCCTTGCCACCCGAGGCCACATGGGGGGGCTTTCCCGTTCCACCGGCGACGTGGTCAACGTCATGGATGCCATGGGGATGGATGTCGTTATCATCGAGACGGTCGGAGTGGGCCAGGATGAAATCGATATCGTCCGAATGGCTCATACGACTGTTGTTGTTTCGGTTCCGGGGCTGGGGGATGATATCCAGGCCATTAAAGCCGGAATTCTTGAAATCGGCGACCTGTTCGTGGTCAACAAGGCCGATCGGGATGGGGCCGACCGGACTGCCCGGGAGCTTGCGGCAATGCTGGAGATGAAACAGGTCAAAGCCGGCGAGTGGCAGCCCAAAGTGCTTCTTACCGAGGCCAGCCGCAACCGGGGGCTTGATGAGATGGTGGCCGAGATTGAGGCCCATCGCGCGTATCTGATTGATTCGGGAGCGCTTGATCTGCTTAAGAAGGAGCGGTGCGCCCAGCAGTTCATGGATTTGCTGCGGGAGCGGCTTTTTACCGAAGTCTACGGTCACATCCGCATCAACGGGCGATTCAGGGAAATTGTCGACGAGATGTCGGCGCGCCGCACCGATCCATACAGTGCTGTGGAAACGGTGATTGCAGAACGTTTTGCCGGAGCACAGTCTACCAATTCTTGACCGTATCAACGAATAGTGCTACGTTCTAGTTAATTCACACATGGGGCCTTGGCCCCATTACTTTTGTCCGCAGGACCGGTAGAGTATGATTCGCAAGCTGGCTTATATCGTCGCAGTCATCATCTTCAGTGCAATAGTTCTCAAAGAGCCCGGATCCACTGCTGACCCGGGGGCTTCTCCCTCAGACGGCGCCAAGGAAGATCTTTCCCGGATCGACTATCCCAGCCTCCGTCAGGTTGACTGGGAACCCCACTTCATTAAACCTAATGAAAGTCTTGAGACCCTTTTTGGTAAAGATTGGGTAACTGTTGCCCGTTTTAACAGGATCGATCGCCGTCACACTTATCCGGGCATGACCATTAAGGTGCCCGTAAATATGGCCGAAGCACGAAAATATACACCGATGCCACTGGAGTATGCACCGGCGAAACGTTACAGCCGCTATATCCTCATTAGCCTCACCGAACAGTGGATTGGGGCTTACGAGAACGGGAAGCTCAAGTTCTCCATGCCGGCGGCCACCGGAAAGACTGGTCATGAGACTCCGACGGGGCTTTTCCGTATTGATGCCCGTCACCGTACCCATACATCATCCCTGTATCAGACCGATGATATGTCGGCACAGTATCCCATGGATTTCGCCATGCGTTTCCATATTGGCTCAGATAATGTGTCTTACTGGATCCATGCACGGGATCTTCCGGGTAAACCTGCTTCTCACGGCTGTGTCGGGCTGTTTGATGAGACGATGCAGAACCGCATGTACGGCATTCCTGCGAAGCCGGTCTTGTTTGATTCGAAAAAGCTGTATGACTGGGCTGTCGGTGAGTCGGAATATGGTGAAGACAGCGGCGATCTGGAACTGCTCGAAAGCGGGCCGATGGTGGAAGTAGCCGGCGCAAATCCGGTTTATTACTCTGCTTCTCTCAAACCGCCCACAACAGCATCACGCTAATCCTTCTTGCTTTACTTTTACCGCTGATGCGGCACACTTTCTACCATGGACGTCATCACTACCCACGTGAATGCCGATTTCGATTGCCTCGGGGCCATGGTTGCCGCCAAGAAGCTCTATCCTGATGCTTTAATGGTTTTTCCCGGGTCGCAGGAAAAAAGCATCAGGGATTTCTTTCTCAAGACCACCGGCTACATGCCTGCCTTAACCCGCCTGAAGGACATTGACCTTTCCCGGATATCACGCCTTATTCTTGTGGACTGCCGCCACTCATCGCGTATCGGTCGCCTTGCTGAAGTATTGAAGCGTCCGGACGTCGAGATTCATATCTACGATCATCATCCGGATTCAGCAGGGGATATATCCCGAAGTGGCGGAGAGATCCGCGAATGTGGCTCTACTACCGCCATTCTGGCCAAAATTCTCATGGAGCGTGGGATCGGGGTGACACCGGTCGAGGCTACCACGATGATGCTTGGTATCTATGAGGATACCGGAAATCTTACCTTCCCTTCCACAACTACAGATGACTATGCGGCAGCTTCGTGGCTTCTCTCCCATGGGGCAAATCTTAATATCGTTTCCGAGTTTGTGTCCCAGGAACTGACGGCAGAACAGGTGTCGCTCCTTAACGACCTCCTGCAGTCACTGCAAACGGTAAGCGTTAATGGTGTCGATATATCCATTGCCTACGCTTCGCTCGATTACTATGTGGGGGATATTGCGGTTCTGGCCCACATGCTGCGGGACATGGAGAACCTGGAGGCACTTTTCATAGTCGTCGGCATGGGGGAGCGTGTCTATATTGTTGCCAGGAGCCGAATTCCCGAGGTTGACGTCGGGGCGATCCTTCGCGAAATTGGAGGCGGAGGCCATGCAACTGCTGCTTCCGCAACGGTTCGGGAACACACGGTAATACAGGTTATGGGGAGGTTGCAGCAGCTTTTACCCGATTGGATAAACCCGAAGCGCACCGCAAGCGATCTCATGTCGTCGCCGGTAAAGACATTGGCGGCGGGGACAACCATTGCCGAAGCCCGCGAACTCCTGACCCGCTACAATGTGAATTCAATGCCGGTGATGGACAATGGGATGATGATCGGAATCATTTCGCTCAGAATCGTGGAGAAGGCTTTGTATCATGGGCTGGGCTCCCTGCGGGTTGATGAATACATGCATACGGAGTTCATGCGGGCGGAACCCGATACCCCCCTGAGTGTGATCCAGAATTACATCGTTGGGCAGCATCGCCGGCTTGTGCCGGTTTTTTCGGGCCAGGCGCTTGTCGGCGTCATTACGCGGACCGATCTGTTGCGGTACATGTATTCAGGCCCTCAAGGAGGTTCAGAGGCTGTCTATGATCTCGGCCGTGAGACTCCGCCGGTACGCCGCCGCGAGGTGGTTCATCTGATGAACAAGCATCTGCCGCGCCGCGTGGTGGATATCCTCCGTGATCTGGGAAGGGTAGGGGATGAACTTGAACTTCCGGTCTATGCCATAGGAGGTTTTGCCCGGGATCTTCTGCTTGGGGGTAAAAACGACGACATTGATATATCGGTGGAGGGTGACGGGATACTGTTCGCCGAGACTTTTGCCAACCGTCATGGCTGCCGCATAAAGAGTCACGCCAAATTCGGGACTGCCGTAATAGTTTTCCCGGATAAAACAAAAATTGATGTGGCGAGCACCCGCCTTGAATACTACGAAACTCCCGGCGCCCTGCCTACCGTGGAGCGTTCTTCGCTCAAGATGGATCTCTACCGCCGCGATTTTACCGTCAATACTCTGGCCGTGCGTCTCAACCCGCAAAATTTCGGGCTTCTCATCGACTATTTCGGTGCCTGCCGGGATCTGAAGGACAAGACAATCCGGGTCCTGCACAATCTCTCCTTTGTGGAAGATCCAACAAGGGTATTCCGGGCGGTACGCTTTGAACAGCGGCTTAATTTCCAGATTGCGCGGCATACGGAGAACCTGATCCGGAATGCAGTCAAAATGGGATTTCTCGACAAGCTCGGCGGAAGGCGACTCCTCAACGAACTTATCATAATTCTCCGGGAACGTGAGCCGGTCAGGGCTGTTTTGAGAATGGAGAGCCTCGGATTACTTCGTTTCATACATCCGGACCTGGTGCTTGATTCTGAAAGCATCAGAATTCTGGACGAGGTGAAGAAGGTGGTAACCTGGTTTGAACTTCTCTATCAGCAGGACAACGTCGAAACCTGGGTAGTCTATTTTCTTGCCCTGACTTCGCTGATCAGTGACGATTCCTTCTGGGATGCCTGTATGCGACTCTCGGTCTCGGAGCATTACCGGGAGAGGCTGATCGATATGCGGGTCCATGGAGAGCAGGTGCTGAAAGTGATGGAGCAAAAAGCTGCCAGGGAGAATCCGGTGAGGCGCAGCGATATTTTTTTCTGGCTACGCGGCCTATCTCTGGAAGTCCTGCTTTACATCATGGCCAAAACCCGTCGCGAAGATGTCAGGAAGTTCATCTCCCTTTACGTGACACAACTCAGAGGAGTTACCTGCTCAGTGACCGGAGACGATCTCAAATCAATGGGGCTTCCTCCGGGTCCGCGCTACCGGGAGATTTTCGACGTTGTACTTAAAGCTCGACTGAACGGTGAAGTATCGACACGTGCGGACGAATTGCTGCTTGCCCGTAAAGAGCTGGCCAGGGGGTAGCTTAAACTTGCCGACCATGCTGCCAGTTACGGAATTTTGACACGACAAAATGTGTTACTTTCGCAACTATTCTAAACACAATCCGTCATTATGCGGCGACACGTTCAAGCTCCATATTTATAAATGATGTAAAAACGGTATCTTGTGGCTTTTGTTTTTATCTGTTGATGCCGGACCGTTTTTTGCTTATATTCTTTCTGATCGTTATTTTGACAAAGGGGTCGGCAATGAAGACAGCGCAACGCAGAATTCTGGTTGGAATCACCCTTATTCTTATTACGGTCTGGTGTACTCCTTGTATGGCAGATGATACGTTTGAAGGCGTTTTCCGCGATGCCTTCTACGGGGGACTGGTTGGCGGACTGGTTGGAGCGGCACTGCTTGTCTTTACCGACAAGCCTGGTGATCACCTTGATTATATTGGTTATGGAGCCGCAGGCGGTGTTCTTGCCGGAACGGCATATGGTGTAGCCAGAACCTCAAGGGCTTTTGCCGAAGTGCAGGATGGAAAGGTGCAGCTTGCTGTACCGACAATTATTCCTGAATATGTTCCTGCCGGTCTGAAGGGAGAAAGAGAGGTTATCCTGACAGCGGAGGTTATTCGCGGTAAATTCTAGCTGTTATTTACTTTGCTTATAAAAAATGGGGGTGGTCGCTGGCCACTCCCATTTTTTGTTGTCAGGCCAAGTTTGACCTTTATGATTTCACTCCGTTGTGATCAGCGGGTTCCAATGCCGATTTCCCTTAGCAGGATTTTTGTGGTCGGTTCAGTGGCGAGGCGATTGGCCAGCGCTTCAACGATAGCATGTTGGTCCGGGGATTCGACCTTTGGGAAGACACCGAGCAGCGGCACCCCCGACAACGTGTCCATGAGGTGCGGCACATAACTTTCCGACGGGCCGGACTGGGCAGGGAAAGAGTTGATGATTGTGCCACGCACATCAATACCGAGTTGCTTGGCAGCAAAACAGGTAAGCACCGTATGATTGATTGTTCCGAGATTCGGGCGTGCAACCACCAGGAGCGGAATCTTCATGGCAAGCACCAGATCGGCCACCATGAGTCCCCCTGAAAGGGGAACCATTAGGCCGCCGGCCCCCTCGACCAGCACGAAGTCGTGGTTTGACAGAAGGCTCTCAAATGCTTCAGTGATGGCCGGGAAGCTGATACGGACGTTTTCCTTGTCAGCGGCAACCGAAGGAGCAATCGGAGCTCGAAGCCGGTAGGGAACATTATCTTCTTCGATGTTCACTCCAGCTGCCCAGGCGAGCAGTTCGGCATCCTCCGATATCAGGGTGCCGTCACGATCGACGCAGCCGCTGGTTACCGGTTTCATAATCCCTACATTTACGCCTTGATCGCGAAGCACACGTGCCAGCGTTGCGGTGACTATCGTTTTACCCACATTGGTATCGGTGCCGGTTATAAAAATCGCCCTAGTCACAACAGCCTCTTACGGATAGTTCCAGGTCTTGCAGCATTTTCCAATCCTCTTCGGCCGGGCGGCCTGTTGTAGTCAAGTAGTTACCTATCATAGTTCCGCTCGCTCCTGCAAAAAAAATCCAGGATTGCAAATCCCGCAGATTACGCTCACGCCCTCCGCAAATGGCAATTTTCTTGGCCGGCAGAATGAGTCTGAACAGAGCTATGGTTTTCAGACATTCAAGGGGAGCGATCAAGTCAGAGCCAGCAAGACGGGTTCCCTCTATGGGGTTGAGAAAATTGATGGGTACCGAGTCAACGTCCAGTTCCCGCAGGGTCATTGCAAGTTCGATCCGCTGTTCAACAGTCTCTCCCAGGCCGAATATCCCTCCACAACAGACGGTGAGACCGGCCCTTTTTGCGACCCGCACCGTTTCAACATCATCTTCGTAGTCGTGGGTTGTGCAGATGTTCGGGAAAAAGCTCCGCGCTGTTTCGAGATTGTGGTGATAGGTTTTGGCCCCGGCTTCTTTCAGGGCGACAGCTGTCTCGAAATCAATAATTCCAAGTGAGCAGGATGGGGCTATGGAAGTGGTCTCCGTGATCCGGCGCATTGCACGGCAGATCCGGTCAAGCTCTTCACCTTTATTGATTGTGGTGCCGCTTGTGATAATCCCGTAGCAGTGGGAACCGTTTGCTTCAGCATCTTTGGCGCAGGCAACAATCTGCTCCTCATCCACTAGAGGGTAGACGGGAGCATTGGTTGAGTGGTGGGCCGACTGGGCGCAGAAGGCACAGTTTTCCGGGCAGCGTCCGGATTTCGCATTGATAATGGAACATAAATCTATTCCATTGCCGAGAAAGTGTTCCTTGATACGGCTTGCCGCCAGGAAAAGAGCAAATAAATCGGTTCCTGACGAAGTGGAGAGGGCAATTGCCTCATCTTCGGAAAGCCTCTCTCCGTTGATTATTCTGCTCGTCAGAGTTTCAATGGTTGAATTCATTAAAGCCATCCTCCTGATTTTGAAGTATCACAGCAGCCCGATGATTGTCAACCATGAGATGTGTACCGGTTAACAGGTGGCGTGGGAATTTGCCGAAACCATGAAAACAACAAATATATGCTTGCAATTTGGTTGTGCCTCTGGTAGTAGGATAGAAGTTTCCGTTCACGCGAAGTGAGCTCCTCCAGCTCACTTTTTTTATTTTGTGAGGTTTGTTGAAGAATGGCTATGGATGAAGTTGTCGACAGGGTTTCCTTGCTGGCGGAAAATCTTCTTACTCCCCAGGGAATGGAGCTTGTTGATATTGAATATAAAAGAGAGGGCTGTCACATGGTCCTTCGTCTTTTTGTCGACAGGGCCGGTGGCATAACTCTTGACGACTGCGCCCTTGTGAGTCGTGAATTATCCGAGATTCTCGATGTGGAGGATTTTATCAGTGAGATCTATACCCTCGAGGTATCGTCTCCTGGATTGAATCGTCCACTCAAAAAGGAATCCGACTACGGGCGTTACCAGGGACGGCTTGTTAAGGTCAAGACCTTCGAGCTTGTTGCAGACGAGGCCGGTAATCTGCGCAAGACTTTTCTCGGCGACTTGGGGGGGCTTGTGGATGGAGTGGTGATTCTGAATCTTCGCGAGGGACAGATCGCACGGATCCCATTTGACAAAATTGCCAAAGCCAACCTCGAATTTGAATTCTAAAACTCATAGATACTGTAGTACCAAGGAGAGACGGACGTGGAAACGACCTTCAACCTGAAGCACATTATTGATCAGATCGTTAAGGAAAAGGGAATAGACCGTGATGTTGTAGTCGAGGCCCTTGAGCAGGCAGTGCTGTCTGCTGCGAACAAGAAATATCGCAATACCCGCGACCTGGAGGCCCATTACAATACCGAGGTCGGAGAAGTTGAGCTTTTCGAGTTCGTGACGGTAGTTGATGAGGTAATGGACTCGTACAAGGAAATCGACCTTGATGAAGCCCGTGAAATTGACCCTGACGTGGAGGTCGGCGACTCCCTGGGGATGAAGATGGACGCAAGCGGTTTTACGCGAATTGCGGCCCAGACGGCAAAGCAGGTCATTATCCAGAAAGTCCGTGAGGCTGAGCGGGAAACCATCTTCAATGAATTCAAGGATCGGATTGGTGAGCTGATAAATGGTGTGGTGCGCCGTTTTGAGAAGGGTGACCTCGTGGTTGACCTGGGGCGGGCCGAGGCGCTCCTGTCCAATAAGGAACAGGCTCCGCGTGAGGTTTATCGGCAAGGTGACCGCATCAAGGCACTTATCATGGATATCAGGATGACTCCCAAGGGTCCGCAGATTATGCTCTCCCGGACACACCCAACGGTGCTCGCCAAACTTTTTGAGGCAGAAGTCCCCGAAATTTCCGAGGGAATTGTAGAGATAAAGTCTGTAGTGCGTGAGCCGGGTAGCCGGGCAAAAATCGCGGTCTATTCCCATGATTCTGATGTTGATCCCGTTGGTGCCTGCGTAGGAATGCGTGGTTCACGGGTACAAAACGTCGTGTCTGAACTGCGTGGCGAGAAAATCGATATTATTCCCTGGTCTGAGGATCCGGCCCGTTTTGCATGCAACGCCCTCCAGCCTGCAGCGGTTTCCAAGGTTTATATTGATGAGGATAACAGGGCGCTGGAAATCATCGTTGCCGATGACCAGCTCTCCCTTGCCATAGGCAAGAAAGGGCAGAATGTACGGCTTGCCGCAAAGCTAACCGGCTGGCGGATTGATATAAAGAGCGAAACCCGCGCTGCCGAGGCAGAGCTTCTTGAATTTTCCTCATATGATGGTGCCGCTGAGGAGATAACTGAGGAGCCCGCGGAAGAGACTATTGCAGATTCTGTGGAGCAGGGCGAAGAGTAGGGGGCCATGGCACGGAGCGAGCCCCAGAGAACCTGTATCGGCTGCCGCCAGGAAAAGGATAAAGGAGAGCTTCTCCGCTACGTTCTTGACCCTGAAGGGACAGTGGTCCCTGATCTTCTGGAAAAGTTGCCGGGGCGGGGGGCTTATACCTGCTTCAATCCCGGTTGTGTAGAGAAAGCTGCTTCGCGGAAACAGTTTGCCAGGGCCTTCAAGATTGAAGTGAAAGGGGCGGCGTCCCGGGAGCTTGTGGACAAGATTGTTTCCAGGCTTGAAGATCGCATTGCCTCATACCTTGCTTTGGCTAACAAGGCGGGGAAGATTGTCTCCGGCAGCGATATGGTGATTGAATCAATTCGCAAGGGAAAAAAGATTGGTCTTGCAATTTTGGCGGACGATGTTTCCGCTGACATTGGCGAAAAAGTGGCAAATCTAGCTGCAAGGGAAGGGATTCCCTGTTTTCGGATACTCGACAAAGACAGGATAGGCGGGCTTTTGGGTAAGGGACTGCGTAGCGTAGTGGCAATTGAGGCGGGAGGGTTTGTGGACCCGCTTGTGAAAGAGTTACAGAAATACGGAAATTTCCTTGATGGGGGTGCGGTTGATGAGCAAGACCCACGTGTATGAACTTGCTAAAAAGATGGGTATTGAGAATAAGGAGCTGATTGCTCGGCTGAAGAGCGTCGGTATAGAGGTCAAGAGCCACCTGTCGGTTCTCGAAGAGGAGGACGTACAGAAGGTTTCAGCTCCTTCCGAGCCGCCCAAGGGAATCCAGCCCCAGCAGGACGAAGTACGGGTAACCACGACTGTTATCCGGCGTCGGCCGAAAGCTGTCGCGCAGCCTGCCGAGGTGATTGAGCCTGTAGCCGCAGAAGCTCCCGAGCCTGCCCCCGCTGCTCCCGCGACTCCTGTTGCAGCTGTACCGGAACCTCCGGTGGTGGAAGAAGCTCCCGAGAAGCCTGAAGCGCCCAAGGTGGAACCTGTTCAGCCCGAAGCGGTGCCCACGCCTGAAGCGCCCAAGGTGGAACAACCTAAGGCTGAAGAGTCCGGGCTGTCTGAGGTGCAAGAGGTGCGTAAACCGGCTTCAACCGAAGCGGATAAGCCTACGATGAATCGTGCCAGAATACTGGGCCGCGTTGAGCTTCCCGGTCTCAAACCGACTCCACGGCCGGTCGAGAAGCGTGAAGTAGTTATTCCTCCGAAGAAAAAAGTTGAAGAGAGAGTTGTTACTCCACCGCCTGCCGCTCCTTCGGTTGATGACCGTAAAAAGAAGGCTAAGGTGTTCGCTGAGCCCGCAGCAGCGACAGGAGGCGCCCCTGGCGCCAAAAAAAGCCCTGCCGGCGGAAAGAAGAAAGAGGCTTACAAAAAAGCCGAATTACTTGAGAAACGTGAGCGGATATTCGAACCCGGCCCAAAATCCGGCAAAGGAAAACGTCGTGAACGTGAGACGTTTTCTTCCGGCCGCAAGACCGAGATTACAGTGCCAAAGGCAATCAAGCGGATCATCAAGATATCCGAGTCGATTACTGTCGGTGAGCTTGCCAAGCGAATCGGGGTAAAGGCGACTGATCTTATTCGCGTCCTCATGAAGATGGGGATGATGGTTACAATAAACCATCCTCTTGATGTGGATACTGCTACTCTGCTTGCTGCCGAGTTCAGCTACGAGATCGAAAACGTTGCCATAGATATGGACGAAGTGCTCGAATCTGCTCCCGATGAGCCGGAGAGCCTCAAAAAACGTCCATCGGTCGTTACCATCATGGGCCACGTTGACCATGGAAAGACATCCCTCCTCGATGCAATCCGGCAAACCAACGTGATTGCCGGAGAGGCCGGGGGTATTACCCAGCACATCGGTGCCTATGCAGTTGAACTCAACGGCCGCAAAATTACCTTCCTTGACACACCTGGCCACGAGGCGTTTACCGCCATGCGTGCCCGCGGTGCCAAGGTGACAGATATTGTTATCCTTGTTGTTGCAGCCGATGACGGTGTCATGCCCCAGACCCGTGAGGCCATAAACCACTCAAAGGCGGCCGGCGTCCCGATTATTGTCGCCATTAACAAGATAGATAAACCTGAAGCCAAGCCGGAACGCGTTAAACAGGAACTCATGGAGTTCGGCCTTGTTTCCGAAGAATGGGGAGGAGACACTATCTTTGTTGAAGTTTCAGCAAAGAAGAGAGTCAATCTGCCTGATCTGCTGGAGATGATACTTCTGCAGGCGGATGTCATGGACCTGAAAGCCAACCCGGACAAAGAAGCCCGCGGCACCATTGTTGAGGCGAAACTTGACCGTGGCCGTGGCCCGGTTGCTACGGTTCTGGTTCAGGAGGGTACCCTCAAGATAGGCGACTATTTTGTTGCCGGCGTACACTTCGGCAGGGTTCGTGCGATGCTGAACGATCGTGGTGACAAGGTGCTTGCAGCCGGCCCCTCCATGCCGGTTGAAGTTATCGGTTTCACGGGAGTTCCCGATGCCGGAGACGTTTTCATCAGCCTTCCCGATGAGAAGAAGGCTAAGGAAATTGCTTCTTATCGCCAGCAGAAGCTTCGTGAGACAGAGCTCGCCAAACACAGTAAGATGTCGCTGGAGCAGCTTTATGACAAGATTCAAAAGGGCGAGGTCAAAGACCTCAACGCCATTGTCAAGGCCGACGTTCAGGGCTCTGTCGAAGCTGTCTCCGAATCCCTGCGCAAGCTTTCGACCGATGCGGTGCGTCTCAATGTAATCCACTCATCAGTCGGTGCAATCACTGAAACCGACGTGAACCTCGCTTCCGCTTCCAATGCCATTATCCTGGGCTTCAACGTTCGTCCGGAGCCAAAGGCGTCAGTACTGGCCGATAAGGAAGGCGTGGATCTTCGTCTGTACAATATTATCTACGATGCTGTTGAGGATATTAAAAAAGCGATGGAAGGCTTGCTGGAGCCGACTCTCCGCGAGAAATATCTTGGCCGTGCAGAGGTCAGGGAAGTCTTCTCGGTGCCGAAGATCGGTAATGTTGCCGGCTGTTATGTGCTTGACGGCAAGATGATCCGCAATGCCTCGGTTCGTCTCCTGCGCGACAACGTTGTTGTCTACGAAGGTAAGATGTCTTCGCTTCGCCGCTTCAAAGATGATGTGAAAGAAGTTGCCACTGCATACGAATGCGGCATCGGTCTCGAAAATTACAATGATATCAAGGTCGGCGATATCATTGAGGACTTCGAGATTGAAAAAATCGCGGCAAAACTTTAGGTTCTGCTGAACTACGGCCGTGCCTTGAGGATCTAATGTACAAGCGTTCCGATAAAGTTTCAGAAGCTATTCACGAACTGGTGTCCAGCCTTATTGTCAAGGGACTTAAGGATCCTCGCATCGGCTTCATGACCATAACCGGCGTTAAGGTCACGGATGATATTCGTCATGCGACCATTTTTTACACTGTTATGGGTGGCGACGATGAAAGAAAGGCGAGTTCCCAGGGGCTGAACAGCGCTGTCGGCTTCATACGCAAGGAAGTGGGCAAAGAACTTCGACTACGGTTTGCTCCCGAGATCATCTTCAAATATGATGATTCCATTGAATACGGCAACCACATCGACAAGCTTCTAAAAGAAATTTACAATGGGGAAGGTGACAATGATTGAGGGTATCATCGAGGAGATTCGCACTAACGGAACCTTCCTGGTTACTACCCATGAAAACCCCGACGGGGATGCCGTCGGGTCCTCACTAGCCCTTGCCGGGTACCTCAGGAAATTGGGCAAGGATGTGACGATTCATTTCTGCGATCCGGTCCCTGACCTGTATGCTTTCCTGCCCATGTCCGATGAAGTGGTGCAGGCCATTCCCGATAATGATTTCGATGTCTGTTTTGTTCTGGATGTGGGTGAGTTCCGCCGCGCCGGCAAAGAGATTGGAAATTGCCGTCGAATTAAAAAGTTTATCAACATAGACCATCATTTGACGTCCGATTATTTCGGCTGCATCAATTATATTGATTCAAAAGCTGCGGCCACTGGCGTTCTCATACACCGCATCATAAAGGGTGCAGGAGATGCCGTTGATTACGACACTGCTCTCTGCATTTATACAGCTATTATTACCGACACCGGATCGTTCCGTTATTCCAATGCAAATCCGGAGGCTTTCGCCATTGCGGGAGAGCTGGTCTCCACCGGAATCAACACATGGAATATTGCCGAGAAGCTCTACGAGAGCCAACCGCGGCAACGACTTGAACTCCTTGCCCTTGCCCTGTCTACAATGACAGTTTCGGCACGTGGTGATTACGCCTCAATTACCGTAACTCTGGACATGTATGAAAAGACTGGAGCCTCAGCCGAGTTAACCGATGGCTTCGTAAATTATCCTCGCTCGATCCGTGGAGTTGAAGTTTCCGTTTTTTTCCGCGAGATTAACCCTGGGCTCTTCAAGATCGGTTTCCGCTCAAAGGGCAAAATCGACGTGTCGAGCTTAGCCGCCGCTTTCGGCGGTGGCGGTCATCGCAACGCCGCAGGCGCAACCATGAGCGGTTCACTTGATGAAATCAAGGACAAGCTGTTCTCCCACCTGGAAGAGACTCTCTGATCTGTGATGGATGGATTCATAGTTATCGACAAGCCTGCCGGCTTGACCTCCCACGACATAGTAGCGCGCGTCAGACGCATTCTTGGCCAGAAAAAAGTTGGCCATACCGGTACCCTTGACCCTTTTGCCACTGGTGTATTGCCGGTTGCCGTCGGCGAAGGAACCAAGGCGATACCGTACCTTGACGAGTCGGTGAAAGTTTACCGGGCCACGATGGTGCTCGGTTCTGCTACCGATACCCAGGATTGTACCGGAAGAGTCGCGCGGGAAGGGGACTGGTCACATCTCCTGCCGGAAACAGTTTCCGCCGTCATCGGAGCTTTTGTCGGCCGAATCAAGCAGGTTCCTCCCATGTACTCTGCCATCAAACAGGGTGGAGTTCCGCTTTATCGTCTTGCTCGAAAAGGGTGCGAGGTGGAGCGGGAACCCCGGGACGTAGAGATCAATTCAATCAGGATTGAACACATGAGTCTGCCCCTGATTGAGTTCACAGTTTCCTGCTCCCGTGGCACCTATGTGCGGACTTTGGCCCACGATATAGGCGAGCGCCTCGGTTGCGGCGCCCATCTCAAGGAATTGCGAAGAATGCGGAGTGGTCCATTTGACCTTCTCGGAGCCATCACCCTTGATGACATGATTCGGCTCAAGGATTCGGGGAATATACAGTCCTGTTTCATTCCGCCCAACGCAGTTCTTGGTCATCTTTTGGCGGTAGAGCTTTCAGAGGAAGATGCCCGTAAAGTGTACTGCGGCGTTTCACCTGCGTGCCATGATGAGAATAAAGGTGAATATGCGATCCTGGAAGACAGGGCAAGGGTACGATTGGTTCATAATGGCAAGCTTCTCGCTGTTGCGGAAATCCGGGCGGATAAACTTGGGCAGGGGAACAAAAGCCTAAGGCTTATAAGGGTTTTTAACTAGGTTTGACTTTACAGTGATGGTTTGTTGTGGTATTAGTGTTTCTTGCGTTTTTTTGAAGCATATCAAAAACGATCAGTGATCGGAACTCACATGAAATGAAGGGAGGTGTACGAGAGTGCTGGTAACGGACAAGAAGAAAGAGATCATTACTTCGTTCAAGCGTCACGACAGTGATACGGGGTCTCCGGAGGTGCAGGTTGCGATCCTCACCGAACGGATCATCTATCTGACGGAGCACTTCAAGGTTCACAAAAAGGACCACCACAGCCGGCGCGGTCTCCTGAAGATCGTCGGCCAGAGAAGGAGACTCCTCGATTACCTCAAGAAGAAGGATGTTGAGAGGTATCGGGCAATAATCGAGAAGCTCGGCATACGGCGTTAAGAAGAGGCAGTATACTCCGTTAGGGGTATATTGCCTTTCCTTTTTCAATGATGTTTTGCGTTGTGGATGTAAATTGATACCAGTAGACGATGGGCTTAACGGCCCATTTGTTTTGTCAGGGTGTTGGGGGCGTGGATCGAGGAACCAAGCATGCTTGGTTTTTTTATCGACGGCCCCAACGCACCAAGTAAAGGCTAAGGAGGCCATATCGTATGAAAGAGCAGAAGGTAACAGTAGATTTTGGCGGTAGGACCATTACCATTGCGACCGGCAAGATGGCTAAGCAGGCAAGTGGAGCCGTCATGGTAAGTTGCGGCGATACCATGGTTCTTGTTACGGCTGTTGCGCTGAAATCTGCCAAGGAAGGGCAGGATTTCTTCCCCCTCACCGTAAACTACCAGGAGAAGGCCTATGCCGGCGGAAAGATTCCCGGCGGTTTCTTCAAAAGGGAAGGGCGCCCTACGGAAAATGAGACTCTCACGTGCCGTTTCATTGACCGTCCCATCCGCCCCCTCTTCCCCGAAAATTTCCTTAACGACACCCAGATCATGGCGACTGTTGTTTCTGCCGATCAGGACAACGATCCTGGCATCCTTGCCATGATTGGCGCTTCTGCCGCACTCGAAGTTTCAGATATTCCTTTCTTCGGCCCCATAGCCGGCGTCAAGGTTGGCCGGGTTGACGGTAAATTCGTCTGCAACCCCACTGCCGAGCAGTTGGCAGCCAGTGACCTTGAAGTTGTCGTGGCGGCAAGCCGCGATGCCGTAATCATGGTTGAGGGTGGTGCCGCTGAGATTTCAGAGGCCGACCTGCTCGAAGCGATTTTCTTCGGCCATTCTTCGGTGCAGCCGATCATTGATGCCCAGATTGAACTGCGCAAACTTGCCGGTGTTCCAAAGCGGGTAATTGATGCGCCGGTTGTTGATGAGACTTTAAAGACAAAAGTTACCGAACTTGCCCGCGCCAAGATGGATGAGGCGGTTAAGATCCGTTCGAAGCAGGAGCGTCATAATCGAATCGATGCCATCGTTGATGAGACCCTGGCAGCTCTCGAAGCCGATTTCCCCGGCAGAGCTTCTGAAATCAAAGATTTCCTCGAAGGGTTCGAGTATGAACTGGTGCGCGAGCATATTATTAAAGATGGCGAGAGGATCGATGGCCGCGACACCAGAACCATCAGACCCATAACCTCCGAGGTCGGCATTCTCCCACGCGTTCATGGTTCGGCACTCTTTACTCGTGGTGAAACCCAGGCTCTCGTTGCTGCCACACTAGGTACTTCCAGTGACGAGCAGCGCATCGATTCCCTCTACGGAGAAAGCCGGAAGCGCTTCATGCTCCACTATAACTTCCCTCCGTTCTCTGTTGGTGAGACGAGCTTCCGCCTTGCTCCGGGCCGGCGTGAAATCGGCCACGGGTATCTTGCCGAGCGTGCCCTTGAGCGTGTTCTGCCCAAGCATGATGACTTCCCCTACACCATCAGGATTGTGTCGGATATCCTTGAAAGCAATGGTTCATCCTCCATGGCTTCCGTTTGTGGCGGCGCACTTTCCATGATGGATGCCGGTGTCCCCATTACTGCTCCGGTGGCCGGCATTGCCATGGGTCTTATCAAGGAGGGGAACGATATTGCAATCCTTTCCGACATCCTCGGCGATGAAGATCATCTGGGAGATATGGACTTCAAGGTAGCTGGAACCGCAAATGGCGTGACAGCTATCCAGATGGATATAAAGATTACCGGTGTAACCCGTGAGATTATGGGCCAGGCTCTCGATCAGGCAAAAGAGGGGCGCCTCCGTATTCTCGGTAAAATGGCCGATGCCCTTACTGCTCCGCGCTCCGACATGTCCCCCTACGCTCCACGCATTACCACCATCTGGGTAAAGACTGACAAGATCCGTGACGTCATAGGTTCCGGTGGCAAGAATATCAGAGGCATTACTGAGTCCACCGGCGTCTCGATCGATATTGAGGATACTGGCAAGATCAACATTGCAAGTACAAACAAAGAGGCTTGCGACAAGGCGATCAAGATGATCCGCGATCTTACGGCGGAAGCAGAAGAAGGCAAGCTCTACATGGGTACCGTTCGCAAGGTGATGGATTTTGGCGCATTTGTTGAAATCTTCCCTGGTACCGATGGTCTTGTTCATATTTCCGAACTCGACACCGAGCGGGTAAAAAATGTCACCGATATTCTGAAGGAAGGCGACAAAGTTCTTGTAAAATGCATTGGCATTGATAAACAAGGGAAGATAAAACTGTCCCGCAAGGAAGCCCTGGGGGCTGTATTGCCCGAATAATGCAGGCCTTCAACCCCTGGAAAACTCCTCAGTAAGCGGTATAGTTTTGTCATGGTAAGAAAAACAATTCTCGACAACGGCGTGCGGGTCATATCAGAGTATATGCCCCACGCCCATTCAGTATCGATTGGGATCTGGGTTGCCAATGGCTCCCGTCATGAACGACGGGAGCACAATGGTGTCGCCCATTTCATTGAACATCTCCTGTTTAAGGGGACTTCGCGGCGCACGGCACTCGACATCGCCCGCGAGATAGACTCGGTCGGGGGGGTGCTTAACGCGTTCACCGGCCGTGAATATGTCTGTTACTACGCCAAGGTCCTCGATAAGAATCTTCCACAAGCTGTGGACCTCCTCACCGACATCTTCCTTAATTCAACCTTCAACTCCGAGGAAATTGAAAAAGAGCGCAAAGTGGTTCTCCAGGAAATCAGCATGCTGGAGGATTCGCCCGATGATTACGTCCACGACCTTTTCCATCGCAGTTTCTGGCGAGGCCACCCTCTGGGAATGTCGATTCTTGGCAGCGTGGAGAGTGTCGGGAATCTGTCCCGTGATGACATAATCGCACATCGCGATGCGATGTACCGCTCAGAAGACATTATTATCGCTGTGGCCGGTAATGTGCGTCACGACGAACTCCTGAAACTCATAGACGGCTGTTTTGACCGGGTACCGGGCGGCACGGGGCGCGATCTTTGCCATATACCTGATTACGGCCAGAAAGTGGAAGTGGTTGAGAAGGAACTGGAACAGCTCCATATCTGCCTGGGGACTAAGTCTCTACCGTACAATCATCCCCGACGGTTTGAAGTTTATCTCATGAATACCATCCTGGGTGGGAGTATGAGTTCGCGTCTTTTCCAGGAAATCCGCGAACGGTTAGGTCTTGTCTACTCGGTTTACTCCTACGTGGTATCCCATACGGATGCGGGCTCGCTTGTGGTATATGCAGGCACCAGTCCCAACAAGCTCAATGATGTGCTTGATATAACTTGTGCTGAGCTGAGAAGACTGAAGGTTGACGAAGTCCCCGGGCCTGAACTTGCTTCGGCCCGCGAACAGCTAAAGGGGAATATACTGCTTTCACTCGAGAGTTCGGATAACCGGATGACCAAACTCGCCAAGAATGAGATTTATTTTGGCAGGTACCTTTCTCTTGCGGAACTGACCGGCGGATTCGACGGGGTTACCTCTGAAGGTATCTGTGAACTGGCCAATGATATTTTCTCGATTGATTGTATTACTCTTGCCCTGACCGGCAAAATTGCCGGAACTGTCCCCAAAGTTTCACAACTTGTTCTGTAGGTAAACAATGAAAAGCTGTGCTGTAAAGATACGTCAGCTTCGGCGGTCCGACGACCGGAAACTTCCTTGCTACATGACGACACATGCTGCCGGCATGGATCTTTGTGCCGACATCGATGATGATCTCATTCTTAATCCCGGGCAGCGGAAACTGGTCCCGACAGGCCTTGCAATTGCACTTCCCGATGGGTTTGAGGCTCAGGTGAGACCCAGGAGCGGTCTTGCACTAAAGCATGGGATTGCCCTTGTGAATTCTCCGGGGACCATTGATCCCGATTACCGGGGCGAGATCGGGGTTATTCTCATCAATCACGGTTGTGAACCATTTGTGGTAAAACGTGGCGAGAGGATTGCCCAGATTGTGTTTGCCCCCTTTGCGCGTGCTGAGCTGGTTGAGGTTGATGAACTCGACATAACCGCGCGAGGCGAAGGTGGATTTGGCCATACCGGCCGATGAAAGGAACTGTATCCTATGCTTGACCCCCGTGTTCGCAATCTTGCTGAAGTTCTCGTGAACTACTCAACCAGGGTAAAGAAAGGTGATGTGGTTCTCATTACAGCTACCGGCACTGAATGCATGCCGCTGGTGAAAGAAGTATATGCGCTCTGCCTTGCCCGCGGGGCCAAGTACGTTGAATATTCATTCCATATTCCAGAAATTGATCGTAATTTCTACAACAATGCGACCAAGTCGCAACTATCTTTTTTTCCCCAACACAAACTGGATTTCATGAAACAGGTCACCGTTTACATTGCCATATCCGGTTCTCCAAATTCCATGGTCATGGCGAATGCCAATCAGAAGAACATGATCGAGTGGTCAAGAATAACCCGGCCTATTGTTGATTGGCGCGTAAAGAACACCCGCTGGGTGATAACCCGTTACCCCACTCACGGGGCTGCCCAGGAAGCAAAGATGAGCCTTGAAGAATACGAAGAATATCTATTTGCTGCATGCTGCATAGACTGGGAGCTCGAATCGCGTAAACAGGAAAAACTGAAGCGGCTCATGGACAAGGCTGACAAGGTGAGGATAAAGGCTTCAGATACAGATCTGTCCTTCAGTATCGGCGGTCTGAATGGTATCAAGTGTGACGGCCGATTCAATATTCCTGATGGAGAAGTATTCACTGCCCCTGTGCGTAATTCAGTAGAAGGATATATCACCTACAATTGCCCGACGATCTATCAAGGAAAAGAATTCAATAATATCCGTCTTGACTTCGAGCATGGTCAAATTGTAAAGGCCACTTCACCCAATATGGATAAAGAGCTTAATTGCATACTTGATACTGATAAAGGGGCTCGCTATATAGGTGAGTTTGCCATTGGGGTGAACCCGAATATAAACGAGCCAATGCGTAATATTCTCTTTGATGAAAAGATATTCGGATCAATTCACTTTACACCCGGTCAATGTTATGACGAGTGCGACAATGGAAACCGTTCTGCTGTTCACTGGGATATGGTGAAAATACTCAAGGGAGATGGGGAGATATGGTTTGACGGTGTCCTAATTCAGAAGGATGGAGTTTTCGTTCACAAAGACCTTGAAGCCCTCAATCCGAAGAAATAATATTCGACATGCTCATCGCCATCAACCATCAGAATCCTCAAACGCGACTCATTACTCAATTGGTCGATACTCTTAAGGGGGGGGGCATCATTGCCTATCCAACCGACACGACCTATGGGATTGGGTGCAGTATCTTCAATAAAAAAGGGATCGAGCGAATTTATCTCCTCAAACAGCGAGAAAAGAAAAAACCATTCTCCTTTATCTGCTCGGATCTTTCCGAAGTGGCTCGCTATGCCAAGGTAAGCAATTACGCCTTCAAGATCCTAAAACGTCATCTGCCTGGACCTTATACTTTCGTGCTTGATGCCACCAGTATTGTTCCGGATCTTCTCGTTACCAAGCAGAAAACGGTTGGCATAAGGATTCCCGACAATCGTATCTGTCTTGCGCTGGTCAAGGAGCTTGGGCATCCAATTATCACGACTAGTGCCAACCTCTCCGGTGAGGAGCCCATTGGTGATCCATATCTTGTGGAACTCAATATGGGCAAACAACTTGAAGCCGTTGTCGATGGCGGTATCTTGTCTGCCGATGTGAGTTCGGTTGTAAGTCTCATGGGAGACTCTCCTCAGGTGCTCCGCCATGGTGTTGGCGATGTTAGCTGGTGCGACTGAACTGCCCTGAAATGGGTGGTTGCCGCGCTGCGGGCAATTGTCTTGCAAATGCGACCATTATAAGGTAATACGAACAATGTCTGCCGCCCGAAAGGGCGGTTTTCTTTATGCTGTATTTCACTTGACAACGCATTGCAGTTCTTTATACTAAAGGGCTTCGGATAATAGGCCGGTTATTAATGAAAATAAGAGTCGACGACATAACGGATAAGCCGAGACTTCTCACTTTTGAGGAGCCTTATGGTGTGTTCCCTGCATTGGCCAATATCCATAAGGTTGGCCAGTGTGAGTTCCTCTCACCCATTGCCGTAGAACTGACGGTCGTGAGGGAATACGGGCACATTCGGGTTAAAGGTGACGTGTCGGTCGGAATGCGCTTTGCCTGCTCACGTTGCCTCGCGTTGTTTGATTCGGTTCTCCGTTCTGATTTCACGGTGTTTTATACTGAAGGCAAGCATTTAGACTCCGACGAGGACGAGGTGGAGTTGGCAGAGGAAGACCTTGTTTCAGTGACTTTTGAGGGTGAAGAGATTGATTTCTCCCATGAAGTTGCTGAGCAGGTAATTATGGAGATGCCTCTGAAACCCCTGTGTAGCGATGATTGCAAGGGGCTTTGCTCGACATGTGGTGCGGATCTCAATGAAGGCGACTGTGGATGTGAGAGTGCTTCATTCAACCTAAAATTCAATGCACTCAAGAATTTTAAAGTAGAAAAGTAAAAGGAGAAATATTATGGCAGTACCTAAGAAAAAGACCTCTAAATCTCGCAAAAACATGAGAAGGGCACACGATTTTCTCTCAGCTCCTGCTGCTTCCGTTTGCCCCCAATGCAAAGCGCCTAAGCTGCCCCACCGTGCATGTGCCTCTTGCGGCACCTACAAAGGCAAAGAAGTAATCAAAAGCGAGGAGATGTAATTCTCCTTGTCTGAATCCGACTTGTCATTGTCCAGGGATACCATGAGAGTAGCTGTTGATGCTATGGGGGGCGACAACGCTCCTTCTGTTGAAGTTGAAGGAGCAGTTGCCGCCGCGCGTGAGTTCGGCATTCCCATAACCCTTGTTGGTGACACGGAACGGCTGCGTCAAGAGTTGGGCAAGCATAATGTCCAAGGACTTGATATTGACATCTATCATGCCAGTGAAGTTGTAGGTATGCATGATGCTGCGTCGGATGCCGTCCGTCGCAAAAAAGATTCTTCCATCCGTATTGCTTTCGAGCTCCTCAAGCGTGGGGCTGTTGACGCTGTGGTAAGTGCCGGCAACTCCGGTGCAACCATGGCCGCCGGCATGTTTGTTCTGAAACGTCTTAAAGGAATTGACCGTCCGGCAATAGCCCAGATTTTCCCGACTTTGCGTGGCACGACTCTTGTGCTCGATGTTGGCGGCAATGTTGACTGCAAGCCAATTCATCTTGTTCAATTCGCCATAATGGGAGAAGTGTACGCTCGTCATGTCATGGGTGTTGCACAGCCACGCATTGGTCTCCTGTCCAACGGCGAAGAAGATAGCAAAGGAAATGAACTCACCCGTGAAACCAATTCCATGCTGAAGAATATTTCGTTTGATTACGCTGGGTATGTTGAAGGGCGTGATATTTTCAATGGAATGGTTGATGTTGTTGTTTGTGATGGGTTTGTCGGCAATGTGGTTTTGAAACTGTCAGAAGGACTTGCCGAAGCTGTCGGCAAGATGCTGAAGAACGAAATCAAGCAAAGTTTTCTTTCCAAATTAGGGTATCTGCTTGCGAGTAAGGCATTTTCCAATTTCAAGAGAAAGGTGGATTATGCCGAATACGGAGGTGCCCCGCTTTTGGGAGTTAACGGTGTTGCCATGATTTGTCATGGCGGGTCAAACGTTAAGGCAATCAAGAATGCAATTGTATTTGCCAATGACTATGCGAGCAAAGGAGTTAACCAGCGACTAGCCGAGAAGCTGGAGACCGAGTTTGCCGCTTATATGCAGCAGCGGGACCCCGTAAAGGAGTCGGTTGTCGGCTAGGGGAGCAGAGAATGACCAGAGCGAGAATAACCGGTACCGGTTCAGCTGTGCCGGACATGATTCGCACAAATTTCGATTTGGAAAAAATGGTTGATACCACTGATGAGTGGATTGTCACCAGGACTGGAATCAGAGAACGCCGCATTGCTGTTGATGGTGAGTATACTTCGACTTTTGCAACACGCGCAGCCGAACGTGCTCTTGAGATGGCAGGAATTTCGGCTGCAGAGATTGACCTAATTATTGTAGCTACGATTTCCGGTGATTTTCCTTTTCCTTCAACTGCCTGTATCGTGCAGAACAATCTAGGTGCCAAGAAGGCCGCCGCTTTTGATGTTTCTGCTGCCTGCTCAGGTTTTATTTACGGACTTTCGATTGCGAATAATGCTATTCGCGTAGGTACTGCAAAAAAAGCTCTCGTTATAGGGGCCGAGGTTCTCAGCCGGATAATCGATTGGTCAGACAGGAATACATGCTTGCTGTTTGGTGACGGCTCGGGAGCAGTGGTGATTGAGGCGTGCGAAAGTGAGCAGGGAATTCTTTCAACCCATCTCCACAGTGACGGTTCTTACTGGGAACTGCTCCATCAGCCCGGTTGCGGCAGCCGGAATCCTGCAGTACAAAAAACTCTGGATGACCGGAACGTTTTTCTCAAGATGCAGGGTAATGAAGTATTCAAGCTGGCGGTAAGGGCCATGGAAGATGCTGCATTGCAGGCATTGGAACATAATTCCCTGACACCTTCCGATATAGATATCTTCATTCCCCATCAAGCCAATCTCAGAATTATCGATGCTATTGGCAAGCGGCTTGGGCTGAGCTCCGATAAAGTTTTCGTCAACATCGATCATTATGGGAATACCTCTGCCGCATCTATTCCGCTGGCCCTCGACGAAGCCAATCGGAAAGGTTTGATCAAGGCGGGTGATATTGCACTGTTTGATGCCTTTGGTGGTGGCCTCACCTGGGGTTCTGCATTAGTTCGCTGGTAATTCCCATCAAAAGGAACTGATATGACCAAACGAGCATTTATATTTCCCGGCCAGGGCTCCCAATATCCGGGTATGGGCAAAGATCTGGCAGATAATTTTCCGGTTGCCAGGCACCTTTTTGAGGAGGCGGACGACGCTCTCGGCAGCAAACTGTCCACCCTCTGCTTTGATGGTCCGGAAGACCAGTTGAAGCTTACAGCCAACACACAGCCGGCAATTCTCACGGTGAGTATCGCGACGTTGCGTGTACTTCAGGCTGAAACCGGTGTTACTGCAGATTTTCTGGCGGGTCATTCGCTCGGAGAGTATTCTGCCTTGGTGGCGTCCGGTTCCTTTTCATTTGCCGATGCAGTACGGACGGTCCGTGCCCGTGGAACTTTCATGCAGGAAGCAGTGCCGGTAGGTGTTGGTGCGATGGCTGCCATTCTTGGGGTCGAGCCTGATATGCTTGCGGATATTTGTGCCGAAGCATCTCAAGGAGAAGTGGTCTCGCCTGCTAATTTCAATTCTCCCGGCCAGATTGTCATTGCTGGTCATACGGGTGCCGTCAATCGTGCAATCGAGATTGCCAAGGCCAGAGGATTTCGCAAGGCCATGCTGCTTCCCGTAAGCGCTCCCTTCCATTCAAGCCTTATGGTTCCGGCAGGTGAAAGACTTGCTGGGGTTCTAGAACCGATAATTGTCAACGATCTTTGTGCTCCTGTGGTGACAAACGTCGAGGCTAAACCTAACAATGACAAATCGCGGGTAAAGGAGCTCCTTGTACGCCAGGTAAGTGCTCCTGTTCTTTGGGATGCCGCAGTACGGGAGATGGTTGCCCTTGATGTTACCGAATTCGTTGAAATCGGGCCGGGAAAGGTTTTGTCCGGTCTCGTGAAAAGAATCGACAAGGGTGTTGTCGCTAAAAATGTTGAAGATGCAGCAGGAATGAAGACCATCGGGGGGTAGGGTAACCATGAGTCTTGCTAATAAGGTTGCAATAGTTACTGGAGCATCGCGGGGGATAGGAAGAGCAATTGCGCTCAAATTAGCCAGTGAAGGAGCGGATTTGGTGGTAATTGCCACTACTCTTGAGAGTGCACGGAATACCGCTCTTGAAGTAGAGTCTTTGGGTCGTAAGGCCTTACCGCTTTCTGTTGATGTATCAGATTCAGCAGCCGTGACAGCAATGTTCTCGTCGGCCGTAGAGGCCTTCGGTAAAGTCGATATTCTGGTCAATAATGCCGGCATAACCAAAGACGGTCTTCTTCTCAGGATGAAGGATGCCGATTGGGATGCGGTTATTGACGTAAACCTTAAAGGTGCCTTTAACTGCATCCGTGAGGCGGCCAAGTTGATGACCAAGGCCCGTAGCGGCCGAATCGTCAACATCAGTTCAGTAGTGGGAGAAATGGGCAATGCTGGCCAGATTAATTACAGTGCAAGCAAAGCTGGAATGATCGGGTTGACCAAATCTGCCGCGAGGGAACTTGCCAAACGTGGTGTAACGGTCAACGCTGTAACCCCTGGTTTTATTGAAACTGATATGACAGCGGTACTTTCAGAGAAAGTGCGTGAGGACCTCTTGCAGCAGATTCCTTTGGAGCGCCTTGGTTCGCCTGATGATATTGCAAATGCCGTATTTTTCCTTGTCTCGCCTATGGGTGATTACATCACGGGCCACGTTCTTTCAGTAAATGGCGGAATGTACATGTGAAAAATTATCTTTTGCAATCTTATTGTTTCATGATATGTACCTAGAAAAACTACCCGAAAACCTGAACAGGGTTAAAACCAAACGGAGGTGAAAAAGCATGTCAGCGATAGACAAAAGGGTTAAAGAGATCGTTGCCGAACAGCTTGGCGTCGATGAGGCACAGGTAACGAACGAGGCATCTTTCATGGACGACTTGGGTGCCGATTCTCTTGATACCGTGGAGCTGGTGATGGCCCTCGAAGAGGAGTTCGATATCGAAATCTCCGACGAGGATGCTGAGAAGATTCAGAGCGTACAAGACGCCATTGACTACATCACTGAGCATACCTAATCAACAAAAGGGGGAAGGGAAACCTTCCCCTTTTTCACACAAAGTCGTCATTACCGCCAATTTAAGCAGAATCCAGAACATCGGGAGCACGTTATTATGAGAAGAGTTGTTGTTACGGGGATCGGAGCCGTTTCGCCCCTGGGGACCGGCAACACTAAGAACTGGGATGCACTCATTGCGGGAAGGTCTGGAGTTGACCTCATCACCCGATTTGATACTACGGATCTTTCCGTAAAAATTGCAGGCGAAGTCAAGGACTTCAACCCTGAAGACTTTATTGAGAAGAAAGAGGTCAAGAAGATGGACCTCTTTATCCAATATGCTCTTGCAGCTGCTCACTTCGCAATGGAAGATTCAGGACTCCAGATTACCGAAGAGAATGCTGAGCGAGTTGGGGTTCTTGTGGGAGCTGGGCTCGGTGGCTTGCCGACGATCGAAAAATATCACGCGGCAATGATTGAGGGCGGGTATAAGAAAATCTCTCCTTTCTTTATTCCAATGCTCATAATCAACCTTGCCCCCGGTCACATTTCCATTAAATATGGTGCAAAAGGGCCAAACCTGTCCTCAGTTTCTGCATGTGCAACCGGAACCCACTCCATTGGTGATGCATATCACATGATCAAGCGGGGTGACGCTGACGCCATGATTGCCGGTGGAACCGAGTCGACTGTAACACCTCTGGGTATTGGTGGGTTTGCGGTAATGAAAGCTCTCTCCACCCGTAATGACGACCCGAAGGGCGCATCACGTCCTTTCGAGAAAAACCGTGACGGTTTTGTTCTTGCCGAGGGTGCCGGTATCTTAATCCTTGAAGAGTACGAAGCCGCCAAAAAACGTGGTGCCAAGATCTATGCTGAGATTGTCGGTTATGGCCTCTCGGGTGATGCCTATCATCTCACCGCTCCGGCGCCGGAAGGCGAGGGGGCTGCCAGGTGCATTAAAATGGCTCTCAATAATGCCGGTGTAAATCCCGAGCAGGTTGACTACATTAACGCACATGGTACCTCAACCCACTTTAACGATTATTTTGAAACACTTGCCGTAAAGAAGGTCTTTGGCGATCATGCAAAGAAATTGATGGTTTCCTCCACTAAATCTATGACTGGCCACCTCCTCGGGGCTGCGGGCGGAGTGGAAGCCGTTTTCAGCCTTATGGCCATGGATAAGGGAGTTGTTCCTCCGACCATCAACTATCAAGAGCAGGATCCGGAATGTGATCTTGATTATGTCCCCAACACGGCCAGGGATGCAAAGATTACTTATGCCATGAGCAACAACTTCGGCTTCGGCGGCACTAACGCCACGCTCCTGTTCAAAAAAATCTAGTGAGGTGGCAGAGTGATACTTGTCGGAAGTGATCACGGTGGCCTAGAGCTCAAGGAAGCCATCAAGCGGCTTTTGATCGAAAGGGGCATAGCATTTGAGGACTGTGGAACCGATAATGGCAATTCGGTTGATTATCCCGATTTTGGTATAAAGGTTGCCCGCAGAATATCTGCTGGAGAAGCAGAAAAAGGCATTCTTTTTTGTGGTACCGGCATCGGGATGTCTATAGTTGCCAACAAGTTCCCCAAAGTTCGGGCAGCCCTTGCTGCTGATATCTTTATGGCCCAAATGGCTAAAGAGCATAACAACGCCAACATACTGGTTCTGGGGGGTAGGGTCCTCGACGAAGCAACGGCCAGGGAGATGGTTTGTGCCTGGCTTGATGCTGTTTTTGAGGGGGGACGTCATCAGGGAAGGCTTGACAAGATCACCGCTCTCGAAACGGAACTTATGAAGTAGTCGGCCCGAAGCTGGCCGACTGGCAGAGGAATCTATACTACGGGACTGTCAACGGTCCCGTTTTCCTTTTTTGTAATTGCGAAAGGAGTTTATTATGTCGATTCTTGCAACCTTTGACCCGGCGGTTGCCGAGGCAATCCGCCACGAAACCGAGCGTCAGGAGTACAATCTGGAGCTTATTGCATCAGAAAATTTTGTTTCCGATGCAGTGATGGAGGCTCAAGGGTCAATCCTGACAAATAAGTATGCTGAAGGATACCCTGGCAAGCGTTACTACGGTGGTTGCCACCATGTTGACGTTGTGGAGAATCTTGCAATAGAACGCGCTAAAGAACTCTTCGGCGCCGATCATGCAAACGTGCAGCCCCATTCAGGTTCTCAAGCAAATATGGCTGTCTATTTTTCTGTTCTGAAACCTGGCGACACTATCCTTGGTATGAATCTCTCCCATGGTGGGCACCTGACCCATGGCAGCCCGGTAAACTTTTCGGGTAGATTCTTTAATGTGGTTCCTTACGGAGTTTCCCAGGACACGGAAACAATCGACTTTAACGAGGTCGAGCGACTTGCCCTTGAGCACAAACCCAAGCTGATAGTAGTTGGTGCAAGTGCTTATCCCCGCATTCTTGACTTTGCTGCTTTCCGGGCAATAGCCGACAAAGTCGGGGCATTGGTCATGGTAGACATGGCCCACATAGCGGGCTTGGTGGCCGCCGGTCTTCATCCGAACCCCGTTCCCTATGCTGAGTTTGTAACAACTACCACCCATAAGACTTTGCGTGGCCCTCGTGGCGGAATGATTCTCTGTCGTGAGGAATTTGCAAAAACCTTGAACTCCAATATTTTCCCCGGAATCCAGGGTGGCCCTCTTATGCACGTCATAGCGGCTAAGGCGGTTGCTTTCAAAGAAGCTCTTGCGCCTGAATTTAAAACGTATCAGGAGCAGATTGTAAAGAACGCTCGTACGCTTGCCGGCGAGCTTATGAATCGTGGTTTCCGTCTCGTCTCTGGGGGAACCGATAACCACCTAATGTTGGTAAATTTGTCAGGCACCGAACTGACGGGAAAAGTGGCAGAAGAAGCTCTCGACAAGGCTGGCATCACCGTGAACAAGAACACTGTACCCTTTGAAACCCGTTCTCCCTTTGTAACGTCCGGATTCAGAATCGGTACTCCCGCGGCAACAAGCCATGGGCTTAAAGAAGCTGAGATGGTTGAGGTTGCCGGCTTCATTGCCGAGGCTCTTGCTAGCGTTGATGACGAGGCGAAGCTTGCAGAGGTAAAAGGAAAAGTAAACGCCCTTATGAAACGTTTCCCGCTTTATGCGAGCCGTTTGAAGTAGTTTTCCGATATTCTTACGCAAAGAGGGGGAATGCATATTTTGTGCATTCCCCCTCTTTGCTTTTAAGCAGTTGTTGAAACTCGTTACTCTTTGATAAGGATTGCCAGTTCTATACGATCACCATCCGACAGGCATACCGGGAAACAAAGAGCCTTATGGCCGGACGGAACCTGGATACCTTCTGATGATTCGATAATCTCGGGAGGAGCTATCTCAATGGACTTGCCGCTTTGTGCCGCCTTGGCTGCAATGTTTCCCAGGGCAACATTCACAAACTCCATGACTGTGTCATCCAGTATTTCTTTTGGTTCATTGTCTACATTTGCTTCTTTGAGTATTGCCTTGGCAATTTTTTTCTGGGTCGCAGCAGTGACACCCATGAGATAACGGCCGGAAACATCTCCTGTGAACTCCATGGCGGCATAAACATCCATAGCTGGTAATTGGTCCGCTACGAAACAGGGTTCAGGGCGAAAGATCAGTAGGGCTACGCGGGTAAGCATCTTGTAGGAGAGATCTGCCATTATCTCGCAAATCTTTGGCTCAGGTACGCCACTGGGTATTACCACGGAATCAGTGGCGTATTGCGCCTGGTCTGCCTTGAAATCGTCCAGATGTTTTTGTAGTTCTTCGGCTGGAAACCCGCCAATCTTAACAAGGGCCTCACCTATATAAAGGTGTGAGTTCTTTTGCCGAGCCAATACCTGCATCATCTGGTCATTGCTCAGAAGACCCAGTTTTACGGCCATGTCACCGAAACGCAGATCTTCAATCCTTTGGGCATTATGGATTCTTTCAATGTCGGCATCCGTAAGAATGCCCATGGCAAGACAGGTAGCTCCGAAGCTGAGATTCACCGATTCTTGAAGTTCTATTGCCTGCAGAAGTATTTCCCTAGAGACAACCCCATTTTCAACGAGAAACTGTCCGAAAAACTTGACTGCCATATATTATGTCCTCCTTGCAATAAATACGGTTTTATCGAGTAATCACCGAGCTATTTTTACAGTTCGCGGAGGATCTTTAAAATGTTGTCCGCCTCAAATGGCTTTGAGATAACCGTCCTGGCACCCAGGCGCAAGGCCTCAGTAAACTTGTCACCGACCCCCCCAAGGGAGGTAACCATGACCACTTTTACATTTTTATCGAGCGCTACGAGAGTTCTCAGGGCTGTCAAGCCATCCATGCCAGGCATGTTCATGTCCATGCAGATGATATCCGGGTGTTCGGTCTGGTGCATCCGTATCGCTTCCATGCCATTCTTGCCGTGACCAACTACCTCAAACTCGCCGCTGTCAGTAAGGATCTTTTCCAACTGTCGAGCAACCGAAATGCTGTCATCAACAATCAAAACTCTTTTCATTTACTCCTCCTTCCTATTCGTGCGCAGTAATGCGTTTGATATGTGTATTTATAGTTTAATATCGGCAGATGTACGATTTTATTTAGAAAAAAAAACTTTAAACCAACCACGGACTCTAACCATCCGTAAAATGGTGGAATATTATTATAGGCCAAGGCAGTTGCCCAGACGCATATGTTGTTGTTCCATTAAGCAGGAGAGTTGATTTTGTATTGAATGCTGGTGAACTTGATACTGTTTATTGGGATATGTTTTTAATATTTTCGCTTGGTTATGTATGTATGTCCAGTTTATTTTTGTTTGATTTTATAATTACCAACATCAGCTGATATAAAATCCCTTGCAAAATGGATAGTTGCCGCTATAGTAGCCGTAGAATCCCATAAACAGGAGGCTCATATGACTAAAGCTGAACTCGTTGACGTAGTGGCAAAATCCGCAGAACTCACCAAGGCGGCTGCCGACAAGGCGGTGAACGGGGTGATCGAGGCAGTAACCGCAGCCCTCAAAAAAGGTGATAAGGTTACGCTGGTTGGCTTTGGCAGCTTTGAAGTTGCCACCCGTAAGGCTCGTACAGGCCGTAACCCTCAAACAGGCAAAGAGATCAAGATTGCCGCAGCCAAAGTCCCCAAGTTCCGTCCGGGCAAGGCCCTCAAAGATGCGGTAGCTGGTGCCAAGAAAAAGAAATAATTGGTCTCTGGAATAAGAATGTCTGAAAGCCCCACGTGTTTGTCTCGTGGGGCTTTTTGATTACTGGAAAATGAGAAAACCCGTTTTATAAAAGCACTAAGCTGTTATAAAACGGGTTTAAATGGGGCAATAGGTGTTAAGCCTATTGTTTGTAATAATGGTGCCGAAGGCGAGACTCGAACTCGCACGAGCTATTGCCCGCCACCCCCTCAAGATGGTGTGTCTACCAATTCCACCACTTCGGCAAGGACCAACTTTATATCATTGGTGTTTTGCTTGTGTCAATGCTTTTTTGTTTGCTGCCCCTATTTTGTTGAGAGGGGAGCTGCTGGAGCGCTTTGTGGTGCTTGTTGCTGCATCGGATTCTGCTGTGCCGGCACCGATTGTGACTGCCCCGGTTGTGTGGCAGGCGGCGTAGCCTGTTTCTGTTGCGCAGGGGCGGATGCTCCCTTCGGCATTATTGATGACGTCTCAGATTTCCCGGATAGGTAAGCAAGGGTAAGGGAGGTAAGCATAAATATTATGGCTGCACCCGTTGTGAGCTTGCTCAAAAATGTGGTTCCTCCGCCTGCACCAAATACCGACTGACTCCCCCCAGCACCAAATGATGCCCCCATTTCTGCACCCTTGCCTGATTGAAGCAGGACGATTGCGATAAGAGCAACAGATACAAGGATATGCAGAATAGTGAGTAAAACAGTCATGGGCCGAACTCTCCAGTCAATTATTGTAAGAAAGAACTATTAACATATCGCCAGTTAAATTCCAAGAGGGAATTGTCGATTGGCTAAATCCGGTAATTGACAATGGCCGCGAATGAATCCGCCTTGAGACTTGCTCCTCCCACCAGCGCACCGTCAATATCGGGTTGAGACATAAGCCCTTTTACGTTTTCCGGTTTAACGCTTCCTCCATAAAGAATGCGGATTGATTCGGCCGCGTTATGGTCATAAAGGTTGGCGAAAGCCCCTCGGATAAAGGCGTGGGCTTCCTGGGCCTGATCATCTGTGGCCGTTTTTCCTGTTCCGATGGCCCAAACTGGTTCATATGCGATTACGACTTTAGCGAGTTCATCTTTTGTAAGTCCTGAGATCCCCTGTTCAATCTGGGTCCGCAAAACATTGAAGGTGTTGTTCGCTTCCCGTTCGTCAAGTGTCTCACCGATGCAGAAGAGTACCGTTAGTCCGGATGTAATTGCAGCCTTAATCTTCCTGTTTACCTTATCGTCAGTTTCTCCGAAATACTGCCTTCGCTCTGAATGCCCTATAATCACATGAGTACACCCAGCATCCATGAGCATACCGGGAGAAATCTCACCGGTAAAGGCCCCTTCTTCCTCCCAGAAACAGTTTTGGGCTGCGAGCATTATATTCGAGTTTGCTATAAGTGGTTTAACGGTTGGGAGTACGGTAAAAACCGGTGCGATAATAATCTCCACTCCGTTGGTGTTCTGAACAAGGGGAATGAGTTGTGATACAAGATCAACCGCCTCGCCGCTTTTTTTAAAGAGTTTCCAGTTGCCCGCAATGATTGGTGTTCTCATGATGTTCACCCCGATACCGTTATTTGCCGTTTTCTTCCAGCACCTTGATGCCGGGGAGATGTTTTCCTTCCAGAAGTTCCAGGAATGCGCCGCCACCGGTGGAAATGTAGCTTATTTTGGCATACTCTCCAGCCCGATGAACAGCAGAGTCCGTGTCGCCGCCACCGACGATGGTGAGTGCGTAGGAGTTGGCAACAGCTGAAACCATGGCAAAAGTCCCGCGAGAGAAAGCATCCATCTCGAAAACTCCCATCGGTCCGTTCCAGATAATGGTTTTTGCATTTTGAAGCGCTTCGGTGAAGAGGGTTACTGTTGCCGGCCCGATGTCCAGTGCCATCCATTCTTCAGGGATTTCCTGAATGGTGGTCACTTTGGTTTCCGCCTCGGGGTTGAATCGGTCTGCCGCAACGCAGTCAACCGGCAGGTAAAACTTTACTCCCTTTTCACGTGCCTTTTCGTAGGTGGTGCGGGCAGTTTCCAGCAGGTCTTCTTCTACCAGGGATTTGCCGACGTTATAGCCAAGTGCCTTAAGAAAGGTGAAAGCCATGCCGCCGCCAATGATAATTTTATCCACCTTGTTGACCAGGTTTCCCAGCACTTCAAGCTTTCCGGATACTTTGGCCCCGCCAAGAATGGCCACCAGAGGGCGAATAGGAGTTTGTGTCGCCTTCTCAAAGTAGTTAACTTCATTTTTCATAAGGAAGCCGGCAGCTACGATACCGAAATGTTTTGTGATGGCTTCCACAGATGCGTGTGCGCGGTGGGAAACGGCAAAGGCGTCGTTTATGTAGATTTCACAGTCGTTGGCCAGAGCTTTTGCAAAGGCGTCGTCGTTTTTTTCCTCACCTTCGTAGAACCTAACATTTTCGAGCAGAATGACATCGCCCGGTTGCATGGCATCAATCATCTTCCTGACGTCGTCACCAATGCAGTCGGGGGCCAGCTGCACTTCCTTGTTAAGGAGGCGGGAAAGACGTTTAGCTGCGGGTGCCATGGAGTACTTTGCCTTACGTTCACCCTTCGGGCGCCCCAGGTGTGATGCAAGTATGACTTTGGCGCCTGCATCGAGGGCAAAATTGATTGTAGGAAGAACCGCCCGAATCCGGGTGTCTTCGGTTATGTTCTGATGTTCGTCCAGGGGGACGTTAAAATCGACTCTGATGAATACTTTTTTCCCGTTGAGATTCTCTATTTCGTCAATATAGCGGATTGCCATTAAAAACCTCCTGAAACTTTCCGGTGCATTTTAATGCGAAAAATATCCAATTTAGGTCTGTAGATAAAAAAAGGGGGGAAATAATCCCCCCTCATGGGTAGTGCACATTTATTTTGCGATAAGTTTCATCAGGTCGACAACGCGGTACGAGAACCCGGTTTCATTGTCGTACCATGAAAGAACCTTGACCATGTTTCCTTCGATAACTTTTGTGCAGCTTGCATCCACAGTAGATGACAGAGGATTGCCGTTGTAGTCGATGGATACAAGAGGTTCTTCGGAAAATCCGAGAACTCCCTTGAGTGCCCCTTTGGAAGCCTTCTTGAATGCGGCATTGATCTTCTCTACATCAGCTTTTTTGGCAAGAGTTGCCACGAGATCAACCACTGAGACGTTGGGAGTCGGCACACGAATTGCCATGCCGTCCAGTTTCCCTTTCAATTCCGGCAGGACAAGGGATACTGCCTTGGCAGCACCGGTAGAAGTGGGAATCATCGACATTGCAGCAGCTCTGGCCCGGCGAAGATCCTTGTGGGGGAGGTCGAGTATCTGCTGGTCGTTGGTGTATGAGTGTACCGTCGTCACGAGTCCCTTTTCGATGCCGAATGTCTCATGGAGTACTTTGGCGACGGGAGCCAGGCAGTTAGTAGTGCAGGATGCGTTGGAGATGATGTTGTGTTTTTTCGGGTCATAGAGGTGGCTGTTGACACCCATGACGATCGTGATGTCTTCATTGGTTGCCGGAGCGGAGATGATAACCTTCTTGGCGCCTGCTTTAAGGTGTAGTTCGGCTTTTTCGCGAGACGTGAAGAGCCCGGTCGATTCAAGGACTACATCGATCTTTTCTTTTTTCCAGGGGAGTTCTTCGGGATTCCTTACCGCCAGAATCTTGATAGCTTTTCCGTTGACTATGATTTCACCGTTGCCAACCTCAACCTTGCCGGGAAATGGTCCGTGAACTGAATCATACTTAAGCAGGTGTGCCAGGGTTTTTGCATCAGTAAGATCATTGATTGCGACGAACTCGATGCCTTTCTCCTTGACAGCCGCACGGAGTACGGAACGCCCGATTCTGCCGAAACCGTTAATTGCAACCCTTAGAGCCATTGAACCCTCCTGTTTGATTGGTGTATAAACATGAGTAAATATTATCAGCAAACTTCCTTATAATAATAAAGATGTTTTCAGCCCGTCAACCTTTTTGTCCCCCAATTGTTTTTTGTTGTCAGGGGAACTCTTTCCGTGGATAAATCATCTGAGCGGTATTTTAGTAGTCGTTGTTATGGTCAAGTGTGATAGTATAAAGGGCATAAATAACATCAATATCTATAGTTTTTTGCATATTTCCCCATGATAAAAAACCTTGAAAAAAGGATATTCCTATTCGCCTTCGTGATCCTCTTTCTCACGATTACCGCTAACTCCTTGATGGATATAGTGGGATTCAGGAGAGATTACATTCAGGCTCTTATCCTCAGATCTCAAAGCCTCGGGACATCTCTGCGCGGTAACATGGAAAAGGTCATTGCGCTCGGCCTTGATGTCAGAGATATTGATGGATTGAGTGATAAATGCCGCGAGATTGTCGCCTCAAGCCCTGAGATCGCATACTGCGTTGTCACCGACAGCGAAGGAGCGATCCTCCATCTGAATGATCCCATCTACCGAAATCTCCGTTTCGATATCATAAAAAAGGCATTTACCACTCGCCTCGATCAAAGCATTCATCTTATCGGGGCAGACGGTTCATACTACGATACGGTAACGCCAGTTTATTCACCTGACGGAAAGCAAGTCGCTCTTCTCCATATTGGTTTCTCGGTGCATGTCATTTCTGCAAAGGTACAAGAGATTATACTGCGGTCTCTGGTCCTGCTGGTCATCGTCCTGTCAATTTCGTTCTCTCTCGTGGTGATTTTCGTCAAGCGGAGCATCGGCCAGCCCATAGCGGCGCTACTTGGCGGAGTAAAGAAGGTTTCCGAGGGTGATTTTGACTACAGGATCGAGGAACTGTTCGTCGGTGAGTTCGATGAACTGGCCCGCAACGTAAACATTATGTCGGAAGCCCTCAAAAACCGCGAGGTGGAGATCCGGCAGAACTACCAGGAATTGGAAAATATCCATAATGATCTGCATTCCTCTTATCTTAAGCTCGAAAGTCTGAGCCTTGATCTGGAAAAGTCCGAGGAACTCTACAAGTCCCTTCTAGAAGACGCGAGTGATGCCATTGTCGTAATTGATGAAAACGATATGGTAAAGATGGTCAACAAGATGGCGGAAGATTTTTTCGACCGGGGGGCCTCCGAGCTCACAGGTCTTCCCCTTAGTCGCATGCTGACCCTGGTGGGCACTCAAAATGCTCCGATCGTATATAATTTTTTCCAGGAGGCAGGGAAGGGGAAGCACGTTGCCGAAGAGATAAGGCTGCTTAAAAAGGATACGGAACTGGTTGTCGGCCTGATTCACGCCAATATCATCACCATTGGTGCGGAAAAGCTGATCCAGGCAATCATACGGGATGTCACCCGTGAACGGGAAATTCTCTTCAACTTGGAGAAAAGTGCAGCAGACCTCGCCCGTCTCAATAAGATGAAAGATTCGTTTCTCGGCATTGCTTCACATGAGTTGAAAACTCCCCTTACGGTTATCATGGGCTACGCGGAACTGATATTGACCGAAGCCCCGGAAAAGGTCGAGCCGAATATCCTGGATATGGTGCAAAACATTGCCAATGCAGCCGCACGTCTCGATAACATTGTCAAAGACATGGTTGATGTGTCGATGATCGATGAAAAGAGGTTAGAACTGACCCTTGATGAAGTCGATGTGAACCGACTTTTGGAAGATTCCCGAAACGAGCTCCGTTTTTTCCTCTCAAAACGGAAGCAACAGCTTGATCTCGAACTTGATGAATCAATTCCATCCATTAGAGGTGATGCTGCCAGGCTTATGCAACTCCTTTCGAATGTGATCGGCAATGCCATCAAGTTTACACCTGATGGCGGGCGCATTACCGTTTCCACGCGGGCAAAATATCTTCTGCGCTCCAAACAGACTCCGACCCTGGATCCGATTCAGTCATTGGTCAGCATCGGCAAAGAACAGCACCTTTACGTGGAGATTACCGTAGCCGACACTGGTATTGGTATCGATGTAGACGATCAGCTGAGAATTTTCGACAAATTCTACGAGGTGGGGAACATCGAGGAGCACAGCTCGGGGAATGTGGCGTTCAAATCCCGGGGGGCCGGCCTGGGTTTATCCATTGCCAAGGGGATCGTGGAGATGCATGGCGGCGAAATATGGGTCGAATCGCCGGGCTATAATCCCGACCAGTTTTCCGGCTCAACATTTCATATAGTTCTTCCTCTCAACCCCATTACGGGTGATGGCACAGTTGATTATCTTAATCTGCTTAAATGATGTGCAGTTGTTCTCATTAGAAAAAATTCCACTGTTTAGCCTTGAATAAGTACCTTCTTTCCGGTATATAAATTTAGTTTACCGGACGGTTAGAACAGACGTTCCAATGGCCGATGAATGGAGGGTTTGTGAGGGTTTGCCTGCTTGCCAGCGGGAGCAAGGGAAATTCCCTGTTCATCGAAACGGAGGAGACCAGAATTCTCATTGACGTGGGCCTGTCGGCTCGCGAGATTGTTCGCCGTCTTGCCGTGATTGGCGTTGATGCCTCCGATCTTGACGGAGTCTTTGTCAGCCACGAACATGTGGACCATGTCATAGGGGTTGATGTTCTTTCCCGTAAATATCATATTCCTGTACACCTAAGCTATCCGACCCATCAGAAGGTACGGGAGGGAATCCGCGGTTCTGAGGTGGTAGAGTTCGAATCGGGCTATTCGTTCTGTTTCCGCGACCTGCTAATTGATCCTTTTTCCATAACGCACGATGCCTGTGATCCGGTTGGATTCACCATCGAATGCCGGGATGGAAAAGCGGGGATTGCTACCGATCTAGGCATAGCGACCCGGCTCGTGTCGGAAAAACTCAAGGGGTGCCGGGCTCTCGTGATCGAGTCGAATCACGACGAAGAAATGCTTATGGATGGTCCGTATCCCTGGCACCTGAAGCAGCGGATCAAATCCCGCCACGGACACCTGTCAAACAATGATTCAGCGGCGCTGCTAGCCGAGGTGCTCCATCCCGGCCTTGAGGGACTTTTCCTGGCTCACCTGTCTGAGGTTAACAATGATCCGGCCATTGCACGAAAGGTGACAGCGAACCTCCTGACTAACCAGACCAGCTGTTCACCTCGGCTTATTGTCGGGAATCAGTACTGTCCGAGCGAAATTTTGCACTTGTAAGAACGGCTATCCGGGTCGGCGTTTCAAAAACGCCTCCCGTATCATTACATATTGATTAGAAGGAGATCACACCGTGATTGAACGTTACAGTCGTCCTGAAATGGCCCGTATATGGGAAGCTCGCAACCGTTACCAAAAATGGCTCGACATAGAAATTTCCGCCTGTGAAGCCCATGCTGAATTGGGCAACATTCCCCATGAGGCCGTGGAACGGATCAAGTCAAAAGCTGATTTCGATGTTGAGCGGATCGATGAAATCGAAAAGACCGTCAAACACGATGTTATAGCCTTCCTCACATCTGTTGCCGATTACATCGGCGACGATTCGCGTTTCGTGCATTTGGGCCTGACCTCATCCGACGTTCTTGATACCTCCTTTGCAATGCTTCTGGCCGAGGCGTCAGATCTCATCATCGATGACATTAAACGTCTCATGGAAGTGATTAAACGCCGCGCTTTTGAGCACAAGGATACGCCGATGATGGGGCGCTCCCATGGCATACATGCCGAACCGGTCACCTTCGGCATCAAGATGGCGTTGTGGTATGACGAGATGCGCCGCAACCTGCGCCGTATGGAAGCGGCACGCGAGACCATTGCCTATGGCAAAATCTCCGGTGCGGTCGGGACCTTTGCCAATATCGACCCCCGTGTCGAAGAATTCGTCTGCAAAAATGGCGGTCTCAAACCTGCTCCATGTTCAACCCAGGTGATCCAACGGGACCGCCATGCCGAGTTCTTTACCACGCTCGCAATAATTGCCAGTTCCATCGAGAAATTTGCCGTGGAGATTCGCCATCTGCAACGGACTGAGGTACTGGAAGCCGAAGAGTTCTTCAGCAAGGGGCAGAAGGGCTCATCCGCCATGCCCCATAAACGCAATCCGGTTCTCTCCGAGAACCTCACAGGTCTTGCCCGTCTCGTGCGGGGCTATGCTGTGTCGGCCATGGAGAATGTACCGCTCTGGCACGAACGTGACATTTCCCACTCATCGGTTGAGCGTGTAATTGGCCCCGATGCCACCATAGTCATAGATTTCATGCTCAATCGCTGTATCGGTCTCATTGACAACCTCGTTGTCTACCCCGAAAACATGATGAAAAATCTCAATCTCATGCGGGGGCTTATATTCTCGCAACGGGTACTGCTCAAGCTTGCCAATGCCGGTGCTTCGCGCGAGAATGCCTATGGGCTCGTTCAGCGCAATGCTATGAAGGTCTGGGAGCAGGGGAAGGATTTCCAGGAGGAGCTTCTTACTGATGCCGATGTGCGCAGTTTCCTCCCTGAGGAGGAGATTCGCGAAGCGTTTGACCTCAACTACCATCTGAAGCATGTCGATACAATTTTCACGAGGGTTTTCGGTGGGTAGTCTCCTTGATTTTTTCAGGCTCGAGGCTTCAGACCACCTGTTACTCTTCTGGTTGAAAGAGATCCTCGTAGCCGTTGTAATATTCACGTTTTTCTGGGGACTTTCCCAGGTTGTGCGGTACCTCCTCACCACCTGGGTGCCCCGGTTGACCGCATTTACCCGTACCGGGCTGGATGACCAGATCCTCCGGCGAATAACTCCACCGACAAGCACCCTGGTGGTTTTTGGCGGGCTCTACTTTGCCGTACGGTCTTTACCGCTCCCCGAAAAGGCATATCTGGTTCTGTCGGGGGCGGTCTATATAATCATCGTCATCGTCGTTACCGTCATTGTCGGACGTGGCATTTCCGAAATACTTAACTGGTATGGCAGAAAGCTGTCGGAGCGGCATGGCGTAGGGGTAGACCGTCAGATTATCCCACCCCTTGAGAAAATCATCACAATATTCCTTGTGGGCATCGCCTTAATGGTGATACTCAGGCATTTCAACTACGATATTCTATCCGTGGTCACGGCCTTGGGGATCGGCTCCCTGGCAATTGGCCTTGCGGCAAAAGATACCCTGGCCAACATGATTTCCGGCTTCACCCTTATGGTTGACCGCCCCTTCCGTATCGGCGACCGGATTCAGCTCACTTCCGGGCAATGGGGCGATGTGGCGGATATAGGTCTTCGTACCACCAAAATCAAGACCGTTGACAATACTCTGCTCGTTATCCCAAACTCAGAGTTATGCAATACAATTCTCATCAACCTTGCGTTCCCCGATGTCAGGGCAAAGGGGAGGGTAGACGTGGGTGTTGGTTATGATTGCGATGTGGAAGAGGTCAAACGTATCCTGGTTGATACAGCGCTTGGCGTCCCCGAGGTCCTTCATGACCCCGCGCCGGAAGCCTTTTTTGTTTCATTTGGTGAAAGTGCCCTTAATATGTCGCTTTTCTTCTGGGTTGAGGACTATAAGAGTATTTTCCCCATCACTGACAGGATTAACGAGCAAATTATCAACCGGTTCAGGGCACACCGCATCAATATCCCCTACCCGATACGGACCGTTTTTTTGGAAAAGGGAAACTAAATGGTAAGACGAATCGAGATTGCTCTCAGGGAAGGTCTTCGCGACGCCCGCGGCGAAAGAATCAAGAGAGAGATTCAGCATTTTCTCCATATGCCGGTGGATTCTGTACGGACCATAGACGTATATACCGTGGATGCGGAATTGTCCGAGGAGGAATTCGTCAAGACCGCTTCGGAGCCTTTCTGCGACCCGGTCATTCAGGTCTGGAGCATTGACCGTCCACTAGCCGCCGGTTTTGACTTCCTCGTTGAGGTGGGATATCGCCCCGGAGTGACCGATAACGTTGGTCGCACCGGCAGAGAGGCCATTGAATACATCACCGGTCGCCCCCTCAAGGCGGGCGAAGGCGTTTTTACTTCGGTACAGTATCTCCTCAGCGGAAAACTTTCCCGCACCGACGTCGAACTGATTGCCCGGAACCTTCTCGGCAATGCCCTCATTCAACGCTTTGTGGTGCTCGACCAGGCCGAGTTCAACGCAAAAGGGGGAGTGCCGGCATATGTTCCCCAGGTCCAGTCTCAGGCGCAGATTCAGGTCAGGGAAATCGACCTTGAAGTTTCCGATGATGAACTGATGCGGATCAGCAAGGATGGGGTTCTTGCCCTGACCCTTGAGGAAATGAAAATAATCCAGGCACATTACCGCGATCCCCAGATCCGCGAGGCGCGCTTGAAGTTGGGACTTGGTGCGATCCCGACCGATGTTGAGCTGGAATGCCTTGCCCAAACGTGGTCCGAGCACTGCAAGCACAAGATCTTTGCCGGGACGGTACATTACGAGGATGATAAGGGGAACCGTCAGGAGATTAAGTCGCTATTCAAGTCGTTCATCCAGCGGACAACCAAGGATGTTCGGGAGAAGTTGGGCAATAAGGATTTTTGCCTTTCGGTTTTCAAAGACAACGCCGGAGTAATCAAGTTCAATGATGATTGGTCTCTGGTTTTCAAGGTGGAAACCCACAACTCCCCCTCCGCCCTTGACCCCTACGGCGGGGCACTAACCGGCATCGTCGGCGTGAACCGCGATCCATTCGGCACAGGAAAAGGCGCGAAGCTCATATTCAATACCGATGTTTTCTGCTTTGCCGATCCATTTTACGACAAACCGCTGCCGTCCAGACTTCTTCATCCCCGCCGCATTTACGAAGGGGTTGTCGAAGGGGTTGAGCATGGTGGCAACAAAAGCGGTATTCCCACGGTTAACGGGTCTCTAGTATTTGATGAGCGTTTTGCAGGTAAACCGTTGGTTTTCTGTGGTACGGCCGGAATCATGCCTGCCAAACTGAATGGCGAACCGACTCACGAGAAGTCCATCAAACCGGGTGACATGATCGTTATGACGGGTGGGCGTATTGGCAAGGATGGCATCCACGGCGCTACTTTCTCCTCCGAGGAACTGAATGAGAATTCGCCTGTCACCGCGGTGCAGATCGGCGACCCCATCACCCAGAAGAGGATGTTCGATTTCCTCATCCGCGCCCGCGACAAAGGACTCTACCGGTTCATAACCGACAACGGCGCCGGCGGTCTTTCATCGTCCATCGGCGAAATGGCCGGTGAGTGCGGCGGCTGCCATATGGACCTTGCCAAGGCACCCCTGAAGTATCCCGGTCTCGACCCCTGGGAAATCCTCATCTCCGAGGCCCAGGAGCGCATGAGCCTCGCAGTGCCGCCGGAATCCATCGATGAATTCATGGCCATGGCCAAGCGCTTCAATGTTGAAGCGACAATATTGGGCGAGTTTACCGACAGCGGTTACTTCCATATTATTTATGGTGATCGCACCGTTGCCTGGCTGCCTATGGCCTTCATGCACGAGGGGCTTCCTCCGATGCAACTTCCCGCAAAGTGGGTACCGCCGCGTCATGACGAGCCGGTTCTCGCGGCAAAAGAGGATTACACCGCAGACTTGAAACAGCTCCTCGGCGCTTTGAACATTTGCTCCAAGGAGTCGATAGTCCGTCGCTATGACCACGAAGTGCAGGGGGGAAGCGTAGTTAAGCCATTTACCGGCGTGGCTAACGATGGCCCCTCCGATGCTGCCGTTGTCCGGCCGATTCTCGATTCCTTTGAAGGGGTCGTGGTGGCCCACGGGATTTGTCCCCGCTATTCCGATATCGACACATACCACATGACCGCAAACGCCATTGACGAAGCCATGCGCAACTACGTGGCAGTGGGCGGCTCCCTGGATCTCGTGGCCGGACTCGACAACTTCTGCTGGTGCGACCCGGTGAAGTCTGAGAAAACCCCTGACGGCGAGTACAAGATGGCCCAGCTGGTGCGTGCCAACCATGCCCTTTATGACGTCTGCCTTGCCTACAATCTTCCGCTTATCTCAGGCAAGGACTCCATGAAAAACGATTTCTATGATGGAGCCACGAAAATTTCTATACCTCCGACCATCCTTTTCTCGGTTATAGGCAAGATTGAGGATGCCAGGAAGAGCGTTACCATGGACGTCAAACGTCCCGGCGATATCGTCTATCTCTTGGGTATGACCGGCAACGAGTTGGGTGGTTCCGAGTATCTGGCGCTGAGCGGCGTAATCGGCAACACGGTCCCGAAGGTGAATCCCGAGAAAGCGCTTAAACGGTACCGTGCACTGCATGTGGCCATAACCGACGGCCTGATTGCCTCCTGTCACGATTTGTCCGACGGCGGACTCGCCGTCGCCCTGGCCGAGAAAGCTTTTGCCGGCGGGTATGGCATTGCCGCCGATCTTGGCCGGGTTCTCTGGTCAGACGCCGAAACCTTACGCAGCGATGCGGCACTTCTGTTCTCCGAATCGGCCTCACGGCATCTTGTGACCGTTCGCCCTGAGAACAAGGGTGCCTTCGAAGCGGTAATGGCCGGGAATTGCTTCTCAGCCATCGGGACTGTTACTGAAGAGGCAACGGTTGTCATTACCGGTCTTTCCGGCAAGACGATTGTGAATGCAGGGATCGAAGACCTTAAAGAAGCGTGGCAGAGTCCGCTGAGGGAGCTGTAGCATGTCGAAAACACGAGCTATTGTCATAACCGGCAACGGTACCAACTGTGAAGTGGAGGCGGCTCATGCCTGCCGCCTTGGCGGATTCGACGAAGCGGTTATCGCCCATATTTCAGAACTATTATCGGGAGAAATCCGCTTGGACGACTTCCATTTCATCAACCTCACCGGCGGCTTCCTCGACGGCGATGACCTGGGCAGCGCCAAGGCGCAAGCCAATCGCCTTCGCTACGCCAAGGTGGATGATCTCGAAGAGCACCTCATCGACCAGTTCAGCCGTTTCATCCAAGCGGGAAAACTGATCCTCGGGGTCTGCAACGGCTTCCAACTCATGGTAAAAATGGGGCTTTTACCGGCAATTGGCGGATCATACCTGAAGCAGACCGCCACACTTACCTTTAATGACTGTGGCCGGTTTCAGGACCGCTGGGTTTATCTTAAGGTGGACCCCGCGTCTCCCTCGGTCTACACGGGTAATGTTGAACAGGGGATCTACCTGCCGATGCGTCACGGGGAAGGGAAACTTGTTGTGGACGGACCAGCCACGCTTGCCGCCATTGAGGAGAAGCATCTAGCCGTATTCAGGTATTCCGATGCAGCCTACAGCGCACCCACCATGGAATTCCCCCTGAACCCAAACGGGTCGGTTAATGCCATTGCGGCTCTCTGCGATGAAACCGGCCGACTTATGGGTATGATGCCCCACCCGGAGGCTTTCGTACACCGGACCCATCACCCCCGCTGGACTCGCGAGGAACTGCCCGAAGAAGGTGACGGTCTTGTCCTGTTCAAGAACGCTGCTGAATACGTAAGGAAAAATTTGCTGTAATACTGCTGAAACCGGGCGGCTGACATTTTGCAGCCGCTTATTTCGTATATGGAGACGTAATGAAGCTTTACAGACCTACGGAAGAATGCGGAATTTTTGGTATTTACGGTCATCCCGAAGCGGCGAACCTGACATATCTCGGTCTCTACGCCCTTCAGCACCGGGGGCAGGAAGCATGCGGCATCGTCTCTTCTGACGGAAGAAGCCTTCATGTTCACCGGAGCATGGGACTTGTGGCGGATGTTTTTGGTGATCAGGCGATTTTTCGCAATCTCCCTGGTCCCGCTGCCATCGGTCATGTCCGTTACTCAACAACCGGAGACTCAGTCACCAAGAACGTCCAGCCAATAAAGGTGGATTATTCCCGCGGCTCCATTGCCGTGGCCCACAACGGCAACCTGGTGAACGCGCAGATCGTCAAGGACGAGCTGGAGGCATGGGGGTCAATCTTTCAGACCACAATGGACACCGAGGTTATCCTCCATCTGCTGGCGGCCTCCAAACAGAACTCCCTTGAAGACCGCATTGCCGAGGCTCTCGGACGGCTTAAGGGGGCCTACTGCCTGCTGTTCCTGACCGAGACCCGCATGGTAGCGGCCCGTGACCCCCAGGGTTTCCGCCCCCTTTGTCTCGGCAAGCTCGGCGACGGCTGGGTTGTCGCCTCCGAAAGCTGTGCCCTTGACCTCATCGAGGCTGAATTCGTCCGAGAAGTTGAACCCGGTGAGGTCATTGTCATAACGAAGGATGGCGTCACCTCGCATTTCCCTCTCAAAAAGGCCGAACCGGCCCCCTGCATCTTCGAGTTTGTCTACTTCGCACGCCCAGATTCCTATATTTTTGGTAAAAACGTCTACTCTGTCCGCAAGGAGTTTGGTAGGCAGCTGGCCCGGGAGCACCAGGTCGATGCTGATATCGTTATCCCGGTTCCAGACTCAGGGGTTCCCGCAGCGCTGGGTTATGCCCAGGAAGCCGGGCTTCCTTTTGAGCTGGGCTTGATTCGTAACCACTATATTGGACGAACCTTCATTGAACCCCAGCAGTCTATCCGGCACTTCGGGGTGAAAATCAAGCTTAATCCGGTGCGCGAGATACTTGAGGGTAAGCGGGTGGTGGTAATAGACGATTCCATTGTGCGGGGGACCACTTCACGAAAAATCGTAAAGATGGTTCGCAATGCCGGCGCCAAAGAGGTCCATGTCCGTATCTCTTCGCCACCTACCAGCTACCCCTGCTATTACGGCATCGACACTCCTACCCGAAAAGAGCTGATCTCTTCCTCCCATACACTTGAGGAGATCCGCCGTTATATTACCGCTGACTCACTCGGCTACCTCTCGGAGGAGGGCCTGCTGCAATCTGTTGGGGCCGGGAACACTCCCTACTGCAAGGCCTGCTTCTCCGGTAACTATCCCATTACATTCCCCAAGCTGGCGGCGGCGCCCCAGCTGGATCTTTTCTAAAAGGAGCGGATTTTGACCATGACTGACCGGGAGCGCTTGAAACAGATAATACTCGAACTTTCCTACGAAAAGAGAAAGGTGACTCTCGCTTCGGGCCGGGAGAGCGATTTCTACTTTGACGGCAAGCAGACCACCCTTCATGCCGAAGGGGGGCTTCTGGTCGGCAAGCTTTTCTATGAAGCAATCAAAGATGTCGAAGGTGTTCAGGGAGTCGGCGGCATTACCCTGGGAGCCGATCCGATTGCAACCGCAACATCAATTGCAGCATACCTCGACGGGCGTCCCATGCATGCATTCATTATCAGGAAAGAACCCAAGGGGCACGGCACTGGCCAGTGGCTCGAAGGGCGCAAAAACCTTCCGCCGGGGTCCAGGGTTGTTATCGTGGAAGACGTGGTGACCACTGGAGGTTCCTCCATGAAAGCCGTCCGTCGTGCCGAAGAAGAAGGTCTGGTTGTGCTCGGTATCGTTTCTCTCGTGGACCGGGAGGAGGGTGGCCGTGAGAACATCGAGGCTGAAGGGGTCTGGCTGAGGAGTATTTTCACCAGGTCTCAGCTCGTTGACTAAAGCACTGAAACCCATAGGGAAGGGGAGGCGGGATTTCCCGCCTTCTTTTTTTGAGGGAATATGGACGGGATTCTGAAGGAATATCGCGACCTGCTGTCCGATGTGGATAAGTGGTTTGCCAACTGTATCGCTCAATCCGGGGATCACATCCGCTGTGCCGCGGGGTGCTCCGAATGTTGCCGCGGTCTTTTCGATATCACGCTCCTGGATGCGGCACTTCTTAAGCAGGGGTTTGATCAACTGGATGCCGGCATCCGTGAAGAAGTATTGGCGCGATGCCAGTCGCGCCTTCTTGTGCTCCAGAGACTTTGGCCCGAGTTCGATTCCCCCTATCTTCTCAACTACCGCCCCGAAGAAGAGTGGGAAATGCTCATGCCCGATGACGATGAAACTCCTTGCCCGCTCCTCGGACAGGACGGCAGATGCCTCGTCTACGAATTCCGTCCCATGACCTGCCGACTCCATGGGTTGCCCCTGGTTGATCTGACCGGAGAGGTGCTCCATGACGAATGGTGCACCCTCAACTTTGTTGGTAACGACCCTCTGGCCGACACTGCGCTCAGGGGAGAGTTCACCGACATATTCAGGTCAGAGGTCCGTCTCTTTCGTAGTTTGTCGACACGCCTCCTGGGACGTGAATTCATGGAGCTGGACACTTTCATCCCAACCGCCCTCATAATTGACTTCCAGCATTTCGATTGGCCCGGTTATGGGGCAGCTCTAGCCGCAACTCCTTGACTGATCATGCCTAATAGGTATAATAAACGCTCAATTTCAGTCAGGAAGGGCATCCATGGCCGTTGAAAAGTTCGAGACCGCACTTAAAAAGCTGGAAGAAGTGGTGAACAGGCTTGAAAGCGGGGACTTGTCCCTTGACGACTCTCTTAAAGCTTTTGAGGAAGGGGTAAAAATGGCCGCCTTCTGCACTAAGAAGCTGGATGAGGCGGAGAAAAAGGTGGAGATACTGCTCAAGAAAAAGGACGGCAGTTTCTCGAAGGAACCATTCCGGCTGGATGAAGGGGAGTAGGGAAACATATTTTTGATTAAAAGCGAGTTTTCATGGACCTGAAAAGCTATCTCAAAGAACGCTGCACCATTGTTGACGAAGCCCTTGAACGCCATCTGCCGAGGGAGAGTGAACTCCCCGTTTCCGTCCACCGTTCCATGCGTTATTCGGTCTTTGCCGGGGGAAAGCGGATACGACCCGTGCTGATGCTCGCTTCCTGCGAGGCGGTGGGAGGGACGCCGGATCTTGCCCTTCCTGCTGCCTGCGCCATGGAGATGATACATACCTATTCACTGATTCACGATGACTTGCCGGCCATGGACGATGATGATTTCCGTCGCGGTCGTCCCACCAACCACAAGGTTTTCGGAGAGGCAATCGCCATTCTCGCCGGCGATGCGCTCCTCACGGAAGCATTTATTCTCATGAGTTCTCCGGAATATGCAGCTAAAGTTGGGGCTTCCCGCCTGCTTCCGGTTATCCAGGAAATCGGCTTCTGCGCCGGATCCCGGGGGATGGTCGGCGGCCAGGTGGTCGATATGGAGAGTGAGGGGCAAAAGGATATTGATCTGGCCACGGTCCAGTACATCCACACCCACAAGACCGGGGCACTTATGAAGGCTTCGGTCAAAGCTGGGGCTATCCTCGGCGGGGCCGAAGGCGATGCTCTCGCGGCCATGACCCGTTACGGAGAGGCCATCGGCCTCGCCTTCCAGATAGCCGACGACATCCTTGACATCGAGGGAACCACCGAGCAGATCGGCAAGGACGCCGGTAGCGATCAGGCCCGCGGCAAAGCAACATATCCGGCGGTCATGGGGTTGGCTGACTCCAAGCGACGTGCCCAGGAACTGGTGGAAATTGCCCTTGAATCTCTCGCCCCATTCGGTGAGAAAGCCGAGCCGCTGCGGGAAATTGCCCGCTATATCGTGTCACGGAAATCCTGATGCCGACAATTCTTGAAACCATCGACTCACCCTGTGATTTGAAGGGGCTTTCTGCCAGCCAGCTTGAGCAGCTTGCATCGGAACTGAGGGCAAAAATCATTGCCGTATGTGCCGAGAACGGCGGGCACCTGGCTCCGAGCCTCGGTGTGGTTGAACTGACTCTGGCCCTCCATAAGGTGTTCGATTCCCCCACGGACAAGATTATCTGGGATGTGGGGCACCAGTCATATGCCCACAAATTGCTCACCGGACGGCGTGACCAGTTCACCACTCTTCGCACCCTCGGTGGAATCAGCGGCTTTCCCAAACGTTGCGAATCTCCCCATGATGCTTACGACACGGGCCATACATCTACCTCCATTTCGGCGGCTCTCGGTTTTGCCGCCGCTCGCGACCTGAGGGGCGAACATAACAAGGTGGTAGCCGTAATTGGAGATGGTTCCATGACGGGCGGCCTTGCCTACGAGGGGCTTAATCACGCGGGAGATCTGAACAAAGATCTGGTGGTCATTCTGAACGACAATGAGATGTCCATTGCCGAGAATGTCGGGGCCTTGTCCAATTTTCTGAATCGGACCGTGACCAGCGACTTTGTACACACGATCAAGAAGGATCTCGAGGGTTTTCTCGGCGGGCTTGACAGGATAGGCCACGGGGTTCTCAAAGTGGCGAAGCGCGCAGAGGAATCCCTCAAAGGCCTCTTTACCCCTGGCATGCTCTTCGAGGCGTTCGGGTTTGAGTACATCGGCCCCATTGATGGGCACGATATCGGCCGACTTACGGAAACCTTCGAAAAAATCAAAAGATTTGATGATGCGGTGCTGATCCACGTTCTTACCAAAAAGGGGAAGGGGTACCCTCCTGCTGAAGCCAAACCTGCCCTGTTTCACGGTGTCGGCCCATTCGATGTCGAAACCGGCAAGGTGCTGAAAGGGAAGGGCGGGGCAGCCTCCTATACCGGCGTATTCGGCGAGGCAATCAGAAAGATAGCGGCCGACGACGACCGAGTCCTCGCGCTGACCGCTGCCATGCCCGACGGTACGGGGCTCACCGCGTTCGCTGCCGAGTTCCCCCAACGGTTCTTTGACGTGGGGATTGCCGAGCAGCACGGCGTAACCTTTGCCGCGGGGCTTGCCGCCGAGGGGTTCCGGCCGGTATTCGCCGTTTACTCGTCATTCCTGCAGCGAGCCTATGATCAGGTGTTCCACGACGTTTGCCTGCAGAATCTTCCGGTCACGTTCGCCATAGACCGTGCCGGGGTTGTCGGAAGTGACGGGCCGACCCATCATGGGCTTTTTGATCTCTCGTATCTGCGTCATCTGCCTAACATGGTTGTCATGGCGCCAAAGGATGAGAACGAACTCCAGCATATGCTGAAGACCGCCATAGATCATGACGGGCCGGCGGCGCTGCGCTATCCGCGTGGCAACGGCTACGGGATTTCCCTTGACCAGACATTTAAGGCGCTGCCGCTCGGGAAGAGTGAAATGTTGCGGGAAGGAAACAGTGGCGCCCTGCTTGCGGTGGGGTCAACCGTCTATCCCGCCTGCGAGGCAGCCGACAACCTGGCGGCCGACGGACTCGATTTCAGCGTCGTCAACGTTCGATTCATCAAACCCCTCGACCGTGACGTAATCATATCCATTGCCCGTACCACCGGTACACTGATAACCATTGAAGAGAACGCCGTCCAGGGCGGTTTCGGTACAGCGGTGCTGGAACTGCTGGAAGAGGAGGGGATTGAAGGCGTAAAAGTCCTGCGCCTGGGGTATCCCGATCTTTATGTTGAACAGGGAGAACAGCCGGAACTCAGGGCAAAATTCGGATTGGACGCTCCGGGAATAGCTGAAAGAGTTCGAACATTCATGAAAGCTTGAACAAAGCCGGGGCCATCCCGGCTTTTTCGTACCATAAGCGGATAAACAGGTGGCGATGAAACACATAACAACTCAACTATTCTGCTTGGTCAGTCTCTTTTCCATCTTCTCTCCGGTTGCCGATGCTGCCGACCCTCTTCTGCATAACAGATATGGAGTTGATCTCCTGGAGGAGGGGAAAATAGAGCAGGGCATCGAGCAGCTGGAGCAGGCCTATCGGCTCTATTCGGCGGATCAAACCCTGAAGAAGAACCTTGCTACCGCATATGCCCTGATGGGGCAGAAACTTTTGAATAAAAAGTCTTATCCAGAAGCGGCATCACAGTTCGAGAAATCCATTGAGCTGTTTCCCGACGATCCGCAGTATCATCTGCTGCGTGGTATTTCCTTTACTCTGGCAAAGAACGTTATACTGGCACAGTATGAATTGCAGCAGGCCCGGAAGCTTGGTGGTGATTCGGCCGAGAGTCTATATTTTCTTGGTAGGCTGCACTATGAGGCTGGAGAAACTGATAAGGCCCTGGAGTTTTGGGAAAAAGCCACAGCAATGGCGCCATCTGACCCTTTCCTCAGCGGGTTGATGGACAAAATGCGCCGCGAACAGGTTGTGGAGGCGAAAATGGAGCGGGGGCACAGCTCCAGGTTTATTGTTTCCTATGATACGGAAGAGGTTAAAACTGACATTGCTCTGGCTGTGCTTGACGTTCTGGAGCAAATTTACAACGGAGTCGGGACGGACCTCTCCAGTTTTCCCGAAGCACGGGTGCCGGTAATTCTCTACACAAAACGCGACTATCGGGAGGTGACTCGTTCGCCGGGCTGGTCCGGTGGACTCTATGACGGTAAAATCAGGCTGCCGATAGGTGGAATTGTCGAAATCACGCCCGACTTGAGGGGAACGCTCCGTCATGAATACACCCATGCCGTTGTTCGTGAAATATCGAAGGGAAATTGCCCTGTATGGCTGAATGAAGGCATTGCGGAGCTTCAGGGGAGGCTGGAATTCAATACGCCGTTGCGAGAGTTGGAAAAAGCCGTCAGAACGGGAGAATTCATCCCTCTTCAGAGGCTGGAAGCAGGGTTTGCCACCCTGGGAACCTCCGAGGTTCATCTCGCCTATGAGCAGAGCTACGCATTGGTAAACTTCATGGTAGCAACCTATGGGTGGCACAGGATGCGAACAATCCTCTCGAATTTAGGGGAAGGTATGCCGATTGACAAGGCGTTTGCAGGGGGGCTCGATGACCTTGGTCTCAATCTGGAAGGCGTTTTCGACGAATGGAAAGCGTATATGGTACGGGAATTTGGAGGAAAACGGGGGTAATGCTTTCTTTCTTCAGGATTATGTAAGGGCCTGCACCAAGCAGGCCCTTTTTTTGAGTGAATAATGGCGTTAATGTGTATTTACAAATGTCTTCAGGTTTGCGATTTCGGTGGAGGTCAGGGTTTTACCTTTATGACCTGAGACGCCCGCGGTGTATTTGCCGCTGATTTTAGATCCTGCCCCTGAAAGGTTGGGGGCGCTTCCCGATGTGTCATAGGAACCAAGTCTATGACAACCGGAGCATTGAGTATCATATACTGTCTTGCCAGGGTCAACGGTTGGTGCTGGAGTTGGTGTAGGTGCAGGAGTGATAGCAAGAGCATCGACAATGGCCTGAATCTGGCTATCGGTCAGGGTGGAGAGAAAGCCCATCCCGCCGGTATTACCATTGATAGCGGTTCTTGTAAGATTCGAGGATGTCCCGCGAACATTGCTTGATGTCAATGCGCCGTGGCACGGTTGACAGTTTGAGGCGTAAAGGCTTGCACCGTCTAGTGATACCGGTCCGGTGGGTTGCTGGGAGGACATCGGCATGTTCGCCATGTTTATCTGCCCACTTTCAAGGTTGTTAACTGGGGCAGTAAAGATTGTGGCGTTGCTCTGGCGGTTGGCAACAACCATGTTGCCTCCGTTAATATGGATATCCACGGCGTCCAGTACCGCATCGAGGCCGGTATGGTTGGCCACGAAAGGAGCTGTGATCGGGTTGACGTTAGCGCCACTGTACTGGTCTAAGAGCGGTTTAAGCTCTGCCATCATAGTTGAAGCCGCTGCTGGTAGGTTGTTTGCGATGGTCTGCATATCGCTTTGGGTTGGCATTGCGTAGACTGCTAACGGGTCGGAGACTCGTGCGGCATTGGCAATCAGGGCATTTGAAAGGGGATTGATGTTGGCTGTTCCTGCTTCCGCAGCAAAGGAGCAGAGCGTAACAGATGTCCCGCCCGACGAACCCTGGGCTTTGAGTATGAATGGCGGGGTTAATCCAGTCACGTCGAAAGAGAATGAACCGTTGGTTGCCGAGGAAGTAGTTCTTTCAATCGATGGTACTGACGAATCTTTCACGTAAATTGTTCCAGAAAGGGGAGCTCCCGTTGCGGCGACACCGGATACCACCGCTGCGGTTGAGGTTGGCGTGCCCGTAGAACTGCTGCTGTCACTGCCACCACTGCCACATCCGCCCAGGATAAGACTTGAGCCAATCGTGCATAGTAGAAATAACGCACAGGTCAACTTCGTTATAATCCCGTTTTGTTGATTTTTCATAGTTGTTTTGTTTCCAATCATAGTGATCCTCCTTGAGGGCTGGCGGACGCGGTCCGTTTCAAGTCTGGCCATGACTGCCCCGGGAAAGGTTCGGGGGAGGGGCGGAGCCAAGGCACAAAAAAACCGGGGCAAAATATCTTTTATGACATTTCGGCGACCCGGCTGTCT
>MTLE01000097.1_pt1 | contig 55654 bp, 58 predicted proteins | sample 1982461 | NCBI WGS metagenome assembly MTLE01 (sample SAMN05712605, study PRJNA340218) | biofilm metagenome | isolation source: sample SPL anode biofilm adapted to -200 mV | place: USA | collected 2012-02-03 | reverse complement strand
TCAAATCTAAATGTCACAAGCACTACTTGGACTTACTATGCTGATTTGTACAACGTTCTCAATGCAGCGGAAAAAGATTATGTCTATAATAATAGACTTAATACTTCCGAAACAGCGATTTATGGCGCTTGTCAAAGATACATGGTAATTATTACCAAATACACCACATATTCACACTTTATTGTCAATTCAAGTGGCGACATCTACGAAGCTCCTTATATCAACAGCAATTTAGATGATGCTGAAAGATATAATGGAAACGCTCTTCTCAGCATTTCTATCGTGTGTGGAATAGGCGTCTTCGCTTTAACTGCTGGCGTTATTCTCACAGCTTGTAAGAAGAAAAAAGAAGACTAAAGGAAATTACAATTAAATAGGCATGATTAACTTCATGCCTTTTATTTTCTGGCATATCCTCTATTGGCTTAATATCAAGTCGATTAAATAAATAAAATTACCCTTCATCCTCAATTTAAAGATTTGGGGTAATTGTTCGTTAGCGGTGTTTTAAAAACGTTTTCTTTAAAGATTAATCATTTGACTTGGTTGCAAGAATATTTTCGATATCATCGATTTCTTTAATGATGTCTTTAGATAAACATTCACTACCGGAATTAGTTACCAAAACATCATCCTCAATACGAATGCCAATCTCTAAATCTTTAAAATATAAACCCGGTTCGACAGTAACAATCATACCAGGTTCAAGAACTTTATCTCTTGCCATCGGATCATGAACGTCAATGCCTAATGAATGCGAAACATTATGATAATAAACAGACTTGATATCTTCTTTTTTTGCAATCAGTCCTTTGCTAACGCATTCGGCAGCTAAAAAGTCGGTTGCAAATTCTTGTAGTTCGTTGATTGTCAAACCAGGTCTAATATAACTAATAACAGCTTTGTTGCATTCAAGAACAATCTTGTATATTTTCTTTTGCATCGGAGAAAAAACGCCATTTATCGGAAAAGTACGAGAAATATCAGCACAATAATTATTAAACGTCGCCCCTAAATCAAGGAGTACTAAATCATTTCTGCCAAGCATGTCACTTGCCTCTGGATAATGTAGGATCACACCATTTTTACCTGATGCGCAAATGGTATCAAAAGCTATTTCACCACCATTGTCTTTTATTTCATGTTCAAAAGCGTTCACGAGATTGTACTCGTAAATGCCGGGTTCGAGCATGGTCAAGATTTTTTGAATTCCTTGTTCGGTGATTTTAATTGCTTCACGGGTCATAGAGATTTCATAATCGCTCTTAATACATCTTAAATTCAGAATTAGAGGAAGAGCGTCCACAACTTTGATTGATGAATAAATTTGTTCAAGTTCATTTTTTAATTCATAAGTGGTCTTTTTGTCATCGATTTTAAGTTCATCGTCTAAATCCAAATATAACGTATTAATCTCACCAAATTGATAATCGTTTGGATTGAACACTTCATCGACTTTTGGCAAGACTGAATTAGTGAGCAAAATAGAAGAGATGCCACTGATTTGTTTAGCATCTTGAACAGAGATTCGATGCCCTGTCCATTTTTCTTTTAATTCATCTTGTGGATCGATAAATAAATATGATTTAATGTCAGAATCGCTTTTAATCATTAGAAAAACAGAATTTTCTTGTTCTATTCCGGTTAAATAAAAGAAATTGCGATTAACCACAAAAGGATACGTTGAATCAGCGCTTCTTTTTCGTGCTTTACCAGCATAGAGCAATATAGCGGAATAATCGCTCATCATATCCGCTAATTTATTTCTTCTTTCAACAAATTCACTTTTCATCTTTAATCTCCTTTACTTTACTAATTTTGTCTACCTTATCTATTCTAATATCTTTTAATAAAGATTCCATTAAAAGAGAATTAATTTCTTTTTCTGAAACTAACAAAAGACGAACGTCAGCGCCATAAACAATGTTTTCTAAAAAGAAATTCCCATTCTCGGAAGCTTTTAATACTTTATAAAAAAGATCGTAATTAGGAATGGTGATTTGATATGCATTCATTTCTACTATATCGCCGAATTTGGCTCCTCGAAGAACTGAGGAGGCAACAGAAACATAACTTCTGAGCAATCGCCCTGCACCAAGCTTTGTGCCCCCAAAATAACGAACAACCACTAATGCACATTCATCTAGATTGTCCTTTTCTAAAAGTTTAAGGATTGGCACTCCTGCGCTTCCATGAGGTTCGCCATCATCACAAGACTTTCTTGCGTTATGAAAAATATATGCATAACAATGATGAGAAGCATCTGGAAATGCTTTTTTAATCTTTAAAAGTTCATCTTTAAAAAATTCAATGCTTTCAATATGAAAGAAAAGAGCTAAAAACTGTGATTTGTTGACTTCTAATTGATACAAACTGCGATTTATAGCTGTTCTCATAGTATACATATTACATCATAATTCGTTTTTTATTATTCATAAATTAATATGTTTTATTTCGATTTGTTAGTATAATTTAATACAAGGCTAAATATGTTTAACAAAGTTAAGTGTCAAAACTGTGGATTTGAATATGATGAATATGCTGATTTTTGCCCTGCTTGTCAAAGCGAAAACAACTTAAGCACAAAGAAAAATAAAGTTCCTAGAATGCAATTTATCAATTCTTTAAAGCAAATATTAATTTTTTTAATGGGTTGGGGAATCATCAAAGTTGTCGCTACGATGATTCAACTAATAATAAAAGAGGTTGGAAAAACCATATATACGAGGGACTCAGCCTTAAGCGAATTCATGTCTTCAGACAAAGTTAACATAATCATAAATGCTGGTGCTTATCTTATTATTTTTGTTGGGATCTTAGCTATTCTATGGAATGATGTGCTTCCTTTTGTTAGAAGCTTTAAGAAAATACGTCCCTTAATTTATGGAATAGGATATGGCTTTTTAGTTTTAGTAATCACAACTATTTATTCATATTTAATCAAAGTGACTGGCATTTCCTTTGGCGATAATCAAAACGAAGCGACGGTGAGCAATATAATGGTATCTTATCCATTTTTGGCTTTTGTCATCTTTGTTGTGATTGGTCCTCTTGTGGAAGAATTTACATATCGCGTTGGTCTATTTTCATTTCTCTATCGTATCAATAAATATTTAGCCTATGCTGTGGCTGGTGCAGTTTTCGGTCTCATTCATATGTCTTTTAATTTTTCTGATACCAATGCATTTCTCAATGAACTTCTAAATTTGCCATCGTATATTTTTGCTGGTTTAGCATTTTGCTATGCTTATCAAAAAGAAGGATATGCTTGTTCTGCTTATGCTCATGTGATTAATAATTTAGTAGCATTTATTTCTACACAAATCCAATATTACGCAGGAAAATAAATGAAAATTGACAGATTACAAATAATGTCTTCTTTCTGGTTAAAGATTTTGGCCATTATTTTTATGACTGTTGATCACATTGGTTTATTCATGGAAATGTATATGACCCCGGCAAGTGGAACAACTTTATATTTCGTGATTTTATCGCTAAGATGTATAGGAAGATTGGCCTTCCCACTATTCATCTTTTTACTCATTGAAGGTATTTATCACACAAAAGATATTTGGAAATATATCACGCGAATTGGAATCGTTATGGTGGCCATTATCATCGTTTCTGCTATCATTAATTATTGTTATGATAACTCACTAGTTATCAGCAATGCTTTTATCGATTTATTTGTCATAGCCTTATTTTTTGCTTTTTTGAAACAAAAGGGTTTGCGGAAAATAATTGCTATCGCGCCTCTTGCCTATATCATTTTATGCACCATTGTCACCAATCTTGAAATCGCTTATAAGTTTACAGCGAACTGGTTGCCAAGTTTTATTAGAACTCCATATGGAATATTTGGACTAGTCATCGCACTTGGATTTTACTACGCTCGACCTTTGGCAGACCATTTTTCTAAAGAATATGCTGTTGCGTTGAATGTCGATATGGAGACCTTTAGGAAACTTCCATATTATCAATCATTGATCAATGTAACATGCATTTTAGTTTTATTAATAAGTAATATTCTATTTTGGCTTTTATATACGATGAATTCCTCGCTCACCGCCTTTATTTTTGATATGGGAATTGAGACATGGAGTATCTTGGCTGGTTTGCTTTTTCTCTTCTATAATGGCAAAAGAGGATATGACAAATCGTGGTTTAAGTATGGTTGCTATATGTATTATCCTTTACACATCATAATCCTTTTTGTTATATTTCAACTGGTCTATATAGGCCAACTATTCTAAGAAAGGAATAAAAAACTATGCTAGTGCACTTAAAAAATGAAGATTTCGCTGAACTTATTAAAGGAAAAGAAGCTCTTGTGGATTTTTTCGCTACTTGGTGTGGACCTTGCAAAATGCTAAGTCCAATCGTTGAAGAAATTGCCGAAGAGCACAAAGATCTTCTCATCATTAAAGTTGATGTTGATGAACATAATGATCTAGCCGCTAAATATGGTATTTATGCAGTTCCAACATTGATTTACTTTAAAGATGGCGAAGCTGTAAATAAAACAAGTGGTTATATGCCAAAAGCTCAACTACTACGCTTTGTGAAAAGATAGTATTTAATTTTTAAGCGGACCATGTTAGAATACCATTTAGTCGTTGGACCAGTGGTGTAGCGATTAACATGTCTCCCTGTCACGGAGAAGATCGCGAGTTTAATTCTCGTCTGGTCCGCCAATTCGCAGGTGTAGTTCAGTGGTAGAACATCAGCCTTCCAAGCTGATTATGCGGGTTCGATTCCCGTCACCTGCTCCATTATCAAAATAATGTCGATTAGTTCGGCATTTTTTTATTTAACGTTGTGGTTTTGAAATGGCTATTATTTTAAATATTCAATTGATCGATGATATTTTTTAATGTTTTAGCCGATGAAATCAATTGTTCTTGTTCATTTGCATTCAAGGAGATTGGAATGCGGCTTTCAACTCCATCTTTTCCAACGATTGCAGGAAGGCTTAGTGCAACACCATCAATCCCATAAGTTTGATGAATTAAAGAAGAAATTGGAAGGATTGATTTTTCATCTCGCACAATAGCTTCGCAGATTCGTTTTACAGACATCGCAATTCCATAATATGTGGCGTGTTTTTTTTCAATGATTTCATAAGCATAGTTTTTTACTTTATTAGCTATTCTTTCCATAGCTTCTTCATGCTGATAAAATCCACGCATTTCGCACACTTGATTAATTGGAACTCCAGATACGTTAGCACTAGACCATGCCACCATTTCACTGTCGCCATGCTCACCTATTATAAAGGCATGAACACTACGCGGATCAACATTGAGATGTTCACCTAATTGATACTTTAGTCTAGCGGTGTCTAAAACCGTTCCAGAACCAATAACATGGCTTTCATCCATACCACTTAATTTATAGGCGACATAAGTTAAAATATCAACAGGATTGGAGACGATTAAAAGGATACCAGCATAATGCCTTTTGGCAATTTCGGGAATAATAGATCTAAAAATAGAAACATTTTTATTCACTAAGTCGAGACGCGTTTCCTCACTCTTTTGAGCTGCACCAGCGGTGATGATAATAATCGCTGAATCGATTATGTCATCATAACTACCAGCATATATCTTCATTGGTCTAGCAAATGGCACGCCATGTGAAATATCAAGTGCCTCACCTTCCGCTTTTGTTGGGGTGGCGTCTAATAAAACCATTTCAGAGAATAAGCCACTTTGCATCAAGGCAAAAGCAATTGACGAGCCAACAAACCCACACCCAACTATAGAAACTTTACGATTGTTAATAATATTCATATTAAGACCTCCAAAAGAGATACATTTCTCTTTCACAAAAAAAGTATAACAATTTATAGGTTCTTTTCACACGCAGGTGCTCATAAATGCGCTTACATATCAAATATCAATAATAAGATTGCTTTTATGCCTTATTCGGTATATTATCACACTATAAGGAGTTATTCGGTATGAAATATATATCAGTTAAAGAAGCATCAAAAAAATGGAACATTAACCAAAGAAGAGTCAGAGCACTTCTACTTGAAAATAGAATTGAAGGAGCGATGAAAGTAGGCAAATCTTGGCTCATTCCTAGCGAATCAGAAAAGCCTAGCGATGCTCGACGTAGTATACAAAACCCTAACGCAGAATATAAAAAACAAGAATATAACATAGACTTCAATACATATGCAAAAACATATCCAAATGATGAAGGTTTTTTCGGACGTTTTGGTGGATCTTTTGTCCCAGATGAATTGAAGAAACCTTTAAAAGAAATATACGATGGTTACTTAACTATTTGCAAATCAGCAAAATTCATTGCTGAACTCAGAAGAATAAGAAAAGATTTTGAAGGAAGACCAACCCCTATTTATCATTGTGAAAGACTTTCTAATGCTTTGGGAAAAGTTCAAATATATCTCAAACGTGAAGATCTCAACCATATGGGTTCTCATAAACTCAATCATTGCATGGGCGAAGCACTACTTGCTAAATATTTAGGCAAGAAAAAATTAATTGCTGAGACCGGCGCTGGTTCTCATGGCAGCGCAGTTGCAACAGCGGCAGCCTATTTCGGTCTAGAATGCGATGTTTATATGGGGCAAGTTGATATAGAGAAACAAGCTTCTAACGTTTTAAAAATGAAAGCATTGGGTGCAAGAGTTATTCCAGTGAAGGATGGCACCATGACTTTAAAAGAAGCCGTAGACGCTGCATTTAGTGCCTATGCTAAAGAATACAAAACAGCATTTTATTGCATCGGTTCTGCCGTTGGGCCTCACCCATTCCCTTTGATGATTCGAGACTTTCAAAAAGTCATTGGTGTCGAAGCAAGAGAGCAATTTCTTGAAATGACAGGCGAACTTCCCGACGTAGTTTGTGCTTGCGTTGGCGGCGGTTCTAACTCGATTGGAATGTTTCAAGCATTTTTAGCTGATCCCGTTGAAATAGTCGGTGTAGAAGCTCTTGGAAGAGGAAGCAAAATAGGCGACAATGCCGCCACTATTACTTTTGGAAGCGAAGGCATTATACATGGTTTTAATTCCATGATGCTAAAAGATGAGAATGGGAATCTATGCGATGCATATTCCATCGCTTCAGGACTAGACTATCCAGGTGTGGGTCCAGAACATGCTTTCTTACATGAAATTGGTCGTGTGAAATATGATGCCGTAGGAGATGAAGAAGCCGTCAATGCTTTCTTCATGTTATGTCGTTATGAAGGAATTATTCCTGCCTTGGAAAGCGCGCACGCTTTAGCATATGCTATTCGTCGTGCAAAAGTGATGAAACATGGCTCAATTCTTGTCAATCTCTCCGGAAGAGGAGATAAGGATTTAGACTTCATGTTGGAGCATTACAAAGAAAAAATGGAAGATTATAAGAAATAACGGTATAGAAGAATGAATCTTGAAATTGTCATCGCAACATCTAATCAGCATAAAGTTCACGAGTATAGAGAATTATTTAAAGGCTTACCCATCGTTTTTTATTCGCTAAAAGATTTGAATTTAAATCTCGATATCGATGAAAATGGAAAAAACTATTTCGAAAACGCTTTAATTAAAGCTCTCGAGGTAAGAAAATATACCACTCTTCCAATTATCAGCGACGATTCAGGTCTTGAGATTCAAACACTCAATAATTTCCCGGGTCTACATTCTGCACGTTTCGCTTCATCAATAGGTGGTAATAAATATGCTAACCCAAAAATTATTGAGATGATGGGTGATAAAACAAATCGCAAAGCTAGTTTCCATTGCACAATAGTATTTCTTTTAAAAAATGATAAACCGCTTTGCTTTGAAGGCATTTGTCCTGGAGAAATATTAACAAAAGAATGCGGTCAAGGCGGGTTTGGTTATGATCCAATATTTTATTCGACCGAGCTTAAAAAATGCTTTGGAGAGGCCTCTGAAATTGAAAAAAATGAGTTTTCCCATCGCGGAAAAGCGACTAAGAAACTTATCACATACCTCAAAGTAACTAAACTAATCTAATTCTTTAATAAAAGGGCAGTTGTTCTTGTGGTAGAACAATTTTTCTTTACGAAGAAATTTGATGATGAAAATAAATAAGCAAATTAGAGAGACTCCAGAAAGTGGAACGCCAATAATAAGCCATGAAGGCATGGCTAAAATTAACACTAATCCAGCAATAGTAAAAACTAAAGAAACAATTGATAAAACTAGGCTTGTATTTCTTTTTTTATAATCTTCTTCTCGAGAATCGAATATGATATCGGAAATAGCAAATTTTTCATCCGTTTCGGCAAGCATTGGATGAGGTGAGGTACTAGGCAAAACTTCATAGTCTATGTCGACATCATGTTTCAAAACGATAAGATCTTTTTTTATAGTAAGTGGATTATCAATAAATTCTTTGCTATAACTTGGTGCCATTTTTTCAAGAGCGACTTGATAATAATTCTTAAAATACATGGCTTGTTTGATTGCTCCAAGATACGTTTTGAGCCCTTCTTCTTCGAAGAATATTGCATTTTCAGACAATTTTCTTTTTACTTCGCGAATATAAAAATCGACATCGTGATTAATCATGCTTAGACATTGAATAATCATCATATGGTTTTCTTTTGTCACCATTATTGCATCGGAATTTTTTTCAAAAAATTCTGTGGCTTCCTGAATTTTGTCGTGGCGAAGAGTGGATGACCTTATACTAGAAATAGCCACCCCCATTACGGCATTGCATGATTTTGGATTAATGTTATATGCTTTGACATAGCAAAGATGAGCTTTAGCATAAGAACTTTTAACAAACATTTCTTTATTTGCCAAATCCATGTTGCAACGAAATGATTTTACAAATAATTTATGGCCTTCTACTATTTTGAATTCTTTTGAGCAAATTGGGCAATACATGGCAAAAACATCATCATCGCCTTCGACAACCTCTTTGCAACTAGTACACATCACTTTTATTTTCATATTTCATTACCCAAGCGATAAACTAGTAAGAATTAGCCCTAACACTATTAGAACTTGTCCTGCTAGATATAGCCCCATCACATAGAAGTCGCGTCGTTTTATATCTTTGATAAAGGTCACAACGATCAACACGACATCGCTTAATAAGAATAGCACTCCGCCAATGATAGTTAGAAGCATAAAAAGAAAATATCCGTTGCACGCGGCATAAATTGCATAACCCGAGACAGAAGCGAGAATAGAAAGGTATAAAGAACCAACTAATGACAAAATTTTATTCTTGCATACTTTATAAGATAAAGGGGTCATAACTAATGCAACAGCGAGAATAATAGCGATGGAAATGATATAAAAAATCGGTCCTAAGTTTTTTTCTTTTAAAATAACAAAAAGTATTTGTGAAATATAACAGACATGACCTGCCAAAAAAGCAATTGTCCCCAAACCAAAGTAGAACTTGTTTTCCTTTTTAAGCATAAACATGTCGCCAATCATTCCAATTAAACATCCTACATAAATAAGAGGAAATTGAAATGATGTCGCCATAGCAAACAAGCCTAACATCAACATGCAAAACGGCTTGGTAATTTTTCTTGCCAACTCGTTTTCTAAAAAAGCAAAAATTAATTCCAAAATTGAAGCAATAGAAAAAAGGGAGATAAAAATATAACTTGCAACATTCATCAACTTAATTTTAATAAATTGAGATGAATAAGTAAAGATGGCGAACAAATGTTGCGTATTTTATTCAAAATAGAAATAAAAATAGAGTTTCTGATATGGTGAATATTCTTTTAAAACGTATATCGGATCTTCTTCCGTTCCTTCATTGTCGATATCTGGTTCATCATTATATGATTGAATGCCATTGCTTTGGCCATTAAACTTTAAAAATAGATTGTTCCACCACCTAGAAAAATTCGCTAGAAGATTATGTTCCGACCAATAACGCGTATTGTAATAAGAATCTTTTCTAGCATCGCCATTTATATACTGCAAAGCGGCGGAATAAGCATTGGAATCACCTATAAAATTCAGCAAGATGAGCAAAGAAGAAAGAGAATAAACATAGCCGCTATATCGTATATAAGGAATATCGCTATTCAACGTGATGTAAAGAGCTGTTAATTGAGCATCTTCTTCTCTGGAAACGCCTTTTTGATGCGCCAATTCATGAGCGATAGTAAATGGAATCTCCGAATTTGGAATCATGTAATCATAATTTGCTTCACCAAAAGGCATTAAAGTCAAACCAGTAATTTGAAATTCTCGGTATAAAAATGAAGACATCATCGGTTTTGTATACGAGGTTAAACTAAAAAAATAATCAGAGTCCAATTTAGAATATTCCTTTTCTATCAACACGTTCATTTGCGCATGAGAATATGGATTGATAACTTCGCCTGTATCTTCATCGAAATCGAGCATTGAGGCGCAATAATTGTAATCATCTAAAAAAGAATAAACAATTTGTTTATACTTTGTATAGTCTACATCTTCACCATATTGCGGAATGTCAACTTGACCACGAGAATAACCAACACCAGCCGTAGCGATAAAACTTGTAAATATAATAGAAGCAATGAGCCCGGCATTTAAAAGATGAGCAATGATATTAGTTTTCTTTTTAGAAGCTAATCTTACAATAAAAGAAACAAGAATAAATATGGCATAGATAATGCAAAGAAAAAATATGATTTCAGTGATAGAAAATGGAATGTATTTATTTAGTGCTGAGGTAGTTATACACAAAGCTTTGGCAACCGTCAGCATCCACATTTCGCTAGCATCAGGAAATTGTTTAATTATTAAAGAAGTAATCAGCAAAGAAATTATTAAAAATAGCCATTCAATTTTATAAAATGTAATTTTACTAAAAGGCAATTTCATATTTTAATACTATCACATATCAATTGTGTTGTTTGAGCAAAAAAGCACCTCTTTCGAGATGCTATTTTAATTTAACATTCAGTTACTGAAGTTTTTTTAATTCTTCTTCTCTTCTAGAGGCTTTCGTTCCAAATACCGCTTTAGACACAATGAGTAATGGAATTCCAACGCATAAACCGATAACACTTATGATTACTAAAACATAAGAGGCAATCAGCAATAGCAAAAAGGCCAAAACATCGCTAGGTACTGATGTAAAATCACTTATTGTAGCCTGATTAAAGCCAGCACTTACGCACGCAACGGCGAAGAAAGATGCGAATACAACAACGCAAACAATCGACAAAGCAACCAAAACACCGAACAAAATAGTTAAGATTAAACCAGGTTTGAACATCTTTGCCTCTTTGCGGCGATAATTGTTAATTTCTTCTTGTATGACTTCTCTTGTTCTTTCCATAATAATCTCCCTTAATTACATTTAAATTATAGCATGTTACACAATGCGTATAAATAAAAAATGGTGAATGTGATACACTAAATTCATGAATATAATCGTAATCGGAGCAGGAGCTTCTGGCACATTGTGCGCAATTTTAATTAAGAATAAAATACCTTCATCACAAATTTTACTAATTGAGAAAATGGACAAGCCATTAAAAAAGATTTATGCCACGGGCAATGGCAAATGCAATTTCGGCAATACAAAAGTATCATACAAATCTTTTTTTAACTCAGAATTTGTAAAACAAATCATCTCTGATAAACCATTTGAAGATGAACTTAAAATAATTGATTATTTGGGAATAAAAACAAAAATTGTTGATGAATTATTATATCCTAAAAGCGAATCGGCAATAACCGTCGCAAACGCTTTGATTAAACAAATAGAAAAACATGGCATAGGTACAAGTTATTCCAATTCCTTGATAGATTACAAAATCAATGGAAAAACAATTGATGTTTTAACAACAAAAGGGCATTATCAATGCGATAAACTCATATTTGCTTGTGGTGGGAAGTCTTCCCCACAATTAGGAAGCGATGGTTCTTGTGTCCCACTACTATTAAAACATGGTTATCACTTAGTTAATTTTAAACCAGCATTGTGTCCAATTTATTGTGTTGAAAATACACACATTCTCGATGGAGTGAGAACAAAAGCAAATGTGAAAGTTTATGCAAAAGAAAGAAAAATATTTGAAGAATCAGGAGAAGTCTTATTTAAAGACAAAGGGCTTAGTGGAATTGTAATTTTTAATGCTTCTCGAGCAATTGCTCATTCCGATGAAAAGAATATTAAGATTTATCTTGATTTGCTTCAAGATGTCAGCGTTGATGAACTAAGAACATTTGAAAAACAAAATGGTCAAAAAGAATTGTTAGAAGCTTATGTTCATCCTAAAATTATCGACTACATAAACACTTTAAAAAATTGCAATATCATCGACTCATTAAAAAATCTTTCTTTCAATTTTAAAAGTTTTTATGGTTTTAATTATTCGCAAGTAAGCGTAGGTGGAATCGATGTCAAAGATGTTGATAATCATTTAGAAAGCAAAGTCGAACCAAACGTGTACTTCATTGGAGAAATGCTTGATGTCGATGCTCCATGTGGTGGGTTAAATTTGACATGGGCATTTTTGTCAGCAAAAAGATGCGCTGATAAAATTTAATAAAAACATCGAATATAACTTTATGTTTCTTTTTGACAAAGACAAGACAAATCAGCTACTATATTAGATAGTAAAAATATTGAGGGGAAATAAATAATGAATGATTTATATAATAAGGCGAATAATACAGTAAAAATGATTCTCGTCGTTTTATTAATCGGCGGAATTTGGGGAATTCTTGAAGCAACTTTGGGAACGATGCTTCATCTCTCTAGTTTTGAAAATCTTGGCATGTATACCGGATCTAGTGTCGTCATGGTGAGTATCGCTTATTGTCTACTTCCAATCGCCTATAAAAAGACAAGTAAAGCTAGATCAATAATGTACTGTGGATTTGTCGCAGCTTCTATTAAATTACTTCTTCTTTGCCTGCCATTTTTTTGGACTAGGACACAAAGCGTAATCAATCCTGCAATCTCAATAGTGTTAGAAGCGATGTGCTTTGCCGGAATTGTGTGGGCGATTAAACCTGACAAAATTCTTAGCGCCAAAACTTTTCTTTGCATTTTCGTTGCAAGCATTGCATGGAGACTAGCCTTTGTTGGCCTTCAAGGATTAGAAATGTCTTTATTTGGTATGACATCAAAATCATTCTACTTGCAAAATGGGGCTTTGGTTTTTGATTTGTCATATGCTGAAAAATTCATCTTTATGTTCGGCGGGCTTTCATGCGTTTATAGCGCAATCATTGGAGCTATCGCCTTTGGGGTAAATGCAATTCTTGTAAAAAGCAATGTCAAAATCAATACTCCAAAACTCGATAATATTGTCTTTAATCCAATCTTTGTCAGCGCAATAATGCTGGTTTCTATTGGATTAACATTTGCCCTCGGCACCATCTAAATACAAAATGAACGCTAACTTATCTATTTAAGGAAGCGTTTTTTTTTATGTTAAATTCTTGTTTAATTTTGCTTTTCGCTAATAGCTATATCAAAAACGATATATAAACAAAAATACCCATTTTCTTCATTAGAAGAATACAGGGTAAATTTGATTTGATAAAATTGGAAGTTTATTTATCTAAGACTTACTTTAGACAACTCAAGCGTTTGATTAGCGCCATCTTGGCTATAATAACCAACCATTATTATTGATACTTTAACTATTCCTTCACCAGTTAAGTTAATCTCGGACAAATCACCAACGCTTATTGTGTCTTGATAATCTGTATCAACAACATTATTTGAAGCATCAAGAGCTTTTAATTCAAAGACATGCGATGCACCACCTTGTGGGTTATTCTTTCCGTTCATCGAAGAAATGCTTAAAGTAACAGAAACAGAACTAGCAGATACAAATTGTGGAGAAATAAGTCCTTTGTTAAAGACATTTAGTTTCAATCCGCCACCTTTATAATAAGATGGGTCTGGATATTCAGCACTATCTGGTACAAATGTCCAATCTCCAATTGAATTGTTAATGTTTAATGTAATCGGAAGCGCAAGTGGTCCAGTTGAAACATCTTGGCTTTCTTCGCTAGAAGTATTGCTGATAACAATAACGCTAGATGAAGCAGAATCGCTTGTTTTTACAGTGCAACCTGTAAGAAGCAGAGCGCAAATAGGCGCAATAAATTTAATAAAGTTTTTCATATTTATTATTTAATCACAAATAAGGCTAAAATAATATTTTTTATTTCTTCCATTTCTTCAACAACAGCATATTCATAACGACCATGATGGTTGTATGAACCAGTACCAATATTAGGCGTCGGGCAACCTAAATAGGAAAAAGTAGCACCGTCTGTGCCTCCTCTTATTGGATCGTATTCAAATTTAATTCCTAAACGATTGTAGACATCAACGAGATGATTTTGGCATTCAGGATTATCCTTAATAATCTGCAGCATATTTTTATATTGATCAGCAAAGACAATTTCAATTTTGGCATTAGGATAAATAGACAATGTTTTAACTTTGGCTTTCTCAAAATCTTTAACTTGTTCATTCAAAATATCTAAATCGTGATTCCGTAAAATATAATGTGCTTCTGCGTGTTCTACATCGCCGCTTATCGAGGTGACATGATTAAAGCCTTCATGGCCCTCTGTTTTGCTTGGGATCATATCAGGAGGCAATAAAGACATAAATTGATTTAACACCAAAATGGCATTTACCATAATGCCTTTGGCATCGCCAGGATGAATTGATTTCCCGGTGATTGAAACTAAAGCCGACTTTGCATTAAAATTTTCAATGGCGATAAACTTTGGATCGTCTCCGTCTATTGTATAAGCATATTTAGCTTTAAATTTATCTAAATTAAAATGCTCTGCCCCACGGCCAATTTCTTCATCGGGGGTAAAGAGAATAGAAAGCGGATAGCGATTTTGTCTATCTATTTTGAGATAAGGTTCTATCACATCCATGATGATAGCAACACCAGCTTTATCGTCTGCACCTAAAAGTGTACGTCCATCAGTTACAACAAGGGTTTTGCCTTTTAAAGATTTTAATTTTATAAATTCACAGCTAGATAAAACTAAACCACTTTTTCCTAGAGGAATATCTTGTCCATCATAATTATTGATGATTTGTGGATTAACATTTTTGCCAGAACATTCACCAGCGGTATCAACATGGGCACATAAACCAATAGTTGGATATTTATCATTACCATCAATATGAGCGTACAGCCTACCATATTCATCTATTGACCCTTCAACGCCAAAACTCGTTAATTCATCAAGGAGAAGATGCAAAAGAACAAGTTGATTTGAACTAGATGGAGTTGCGTTTGAATTTTCATTTGATTGGGTGTCAATTCGTGCATATCTAATAAAACGATTAATTAGGGACATAAAAATACCTCGTAATTATTATAAATTTTATTCAAGAACAAAACTAGTTAAATTGCCCAGGAGACAGTTGATGGATATGCAGTTGGAGAATATGTTGTTCCAGTTGGAGTAGAATTGCCGGCTTCCATCGATCCGAAGCGTTGGCCCCAACCATCAGCGTAATTAAGATATTCTTGAAAATCACCATAGTGATCATAAGTATAAAATACATAGCGGTTGTTGATGTTTTCCGCACCAGAAAAAGATTTGTTCAAATAATCAACATTGGCTGAAACATTGCGACCTGAACTCCCGTTGCCACTATCATACTTTGCGGTAAATATGAAGCGAAGGACACCACGCGAAATATCGTTATCGCCATCGGTATAGATTCCGGCACTCTTGACATATGAAGCGTTGTTATAATTGCTCCAATCGCCAAAGTCACATTCTATATATGATCTTGTCGCTGTGCCATTATTGCCGCTATATAAAGCCATTCCAGGAACTGGCGGCTCATATGTATAATTTGTTTGGGTTGGTCCACTAAATTCGCCATAATTGACACGTCCAGCTCTCCACCAATTAGAAATCGCTGGATCACTTGTCGATTTTCCAGAAGTGCTATAACCCATATTTGGTGGAACTTCTTCAAACGCTAATAAGTATGAGGCAACTTCGCTAATTTCTGTATAAGCTCCACCATAATAAATAGTTTCGTATTTAGATCCATCACCATTCAAAATGGTGTATGAGCGATAACTTCCATCATTATTAAATGTGTATCGCGATGTCGTATTTCTTTTAAAAGAAGAACCTGATTTGTACTTTGATGAATTGGTTGTGTCGGTGATTACTTTGCTAGATTTATTTGTACCAGAAACTAGGCCATGTGCGCTTCTTAATTGAGCATCTTCATAGCATACAGCTGGCTTATATGAAGATGATGTTTCAAAAGCTTTTCTTTCTTCATTAGTATCAATTTCATCATAAGCATGTTCATCAAACGAAACCGACTCCTCATCGCTAGTAGAAACGCTACCATTCGATGCGGTGCTGTCATCAATATCAATAGATATAGAAGAACTTGAACTAATAAAAGATACACTATTTCCATTTCCGCAAGAGGCGAGAGTTAAAATAGTTGGAATTATTAATAAGATAAGTTTTTGCTTTTTCATTGTGCTTAATTATAACAAGGGAAAGAAAAATAAGATAGGAATATCAATTTTCAATTTGACAAAATAACGAATAACGTTTTAAAAAAATTCAATTAATTGACGTTATTTAAGCACTTTATTATCAATAAATAGACAAAAACATGGTTAAACTCAATAAACAATGCACAAAATAAATAATTGCTGTCGCTTTGTTTTAAGTCATATTTTTGAATGATATAATCATTTCTATGATTGCTTCGTTAATCATCTCCATTATTGCAATTCTGGGTATGATATTATTCATAATTTTTCTCCCATCGATTAAAATTGGAAAACTGCAACTTCAAACATTTTGGATTTGTCCTTTAATTGGTGCAATTCTTCTTTTAGCATTTCAACTAGTAGATGCACAGCTTGTCTGGGATGAACTAGTTGCTCCGACAGTCATAAATCCGCTTCAAATTTTAGCCATCTTTCTTTCGATGGTTTTTCTATCGATTGTTCTTGATGAAATAGGATTTTTTAAATACGTAGCATATGTGGCTGTTAAAAGAGCAAAAGGAAATCAATTTTCTTTGTTTTTCATCCTTTCAGCGTTAACTGCTTTTTTAACGATTTTCACATCCAATGATATCATTATCATTACTTTCACTCCGTTTATTATTTTCTTTTGCAAAAACGCCAAGATTAATCCTATTCCATACCTGGTAAGCGAATTTGTCATGGCAAATACATGGTCGATGATTTTAATCATTGGAAATCCAACTAATATTTATATTGCTTCTTCATATGATATTGATTTCGTTAATTATATTAAAGTGATGGCTCTTCCAACATTGTTTGCAGGATTAACCGCTGTTGCTCTCATGTTTTTACTTTTTAGAAAACAATTGAAAACAAAAATTGAAGCAGACATAAACGAAGAAAAAATAATGGATAAAACCATTCTTGTGGTAACAATTGTCTTGTTCAGCGCCTGCATTGTTTTACTTTGCATATCAAATATCATCGCTTTGCCGATGTGGATTATTGCTGTTAGTGCAACCGGTATTCTTTTATTGTTCTTATTTATATATTCGATATGGAAACATCAAACTCTTTTTATCATCAAAAATTCATTTGTTAAACTTCCGTGGAATATCATTCCTCTACTCATATCAATGTTTGTTATCGTCATTAGTTTAAACTATTATCAAATAACAAATAAGATTTATGAATTCTTTGGTGATAATATGCCAATAATTACTTATGGCGCAACATCAGCCTTAAGCGCTAATTTAATCAACAATATTCCGATGAGTGTCTTATATTCCGAGATTCTAAAATGCGGGACAGGAACATTGGACGCCAGCAAAATTTATGCCACAATCATCGGTTCGAATCTCGCAGCAATTATCACCCCGATTGGCGCTTTAGCAGGAATTATGTGGATGAGCATTTTAAAAAGATACGAAATAAAATACAATTTCTTAACATTTTGTAAATATGGCGTACTTATCGGTGTTCCAACTTTGGCAATGTCTTTGTTTGGTTTATTTCTGTCGATGCAATTTTAACATTATAAAAAAATAATGCCCACGTTTCCATGAGCATTTTTTTATTAAGTGGCGGAGTAGCAGGGATTTGAACCCTGGCACCAGTTAATACCGATCTAACGGTTTAGCAAACCGTCCCCTTGAGCCTCTTGGGTACTACTCCATAGCGCTACTTATACTATCATATAAATAGCATCTTTCCAAAAGAATTTTAATATGCTTTTGCAAACAAGACAACCTTTGTCGCTTTTTTGCCACATACTGGACAAACATCATCGAATGGAACCTGATTAAATGGCATGCATCTTGCAGTAGCAGTAGTCAATTCCTTAATCTTGTTTTCGCATTCGACATCACCACACCACATCATCTTGGCGTATCCACCTTTTTCCAAGGCTGCATCAAGTTCTTTTAACGATTTTACCTCGGTGGTGTGTTCGAGCAAATATTGATAAGCTTTCTCGTACATCTGCGTACTTATTTCTTTAAGTAGCTCAGGAATTTTTTGTGTCAATTCATCAATTCTTACGAAGATTTTTTCTCCGGTATTGCGTTTAGCTATAACAACTTGATTTTTCTCTAAATCGCGAGGACCAAGTTCGATTCTTAAAGGTATTCCCTTCATTTCATATTCGGCAAACTTCCATCCTGGAGTATGATCTGAATCATCCATTTTGACACGGATGCCTAATTCTTTAATCGATTTTAAAATTTCGTGGCATTTATCCATGACACCTTCTTTTGCCATTTGAACTGGAACAATAACCACTTGAATAGGAGCAACAAATGGAGGTAAAACCAATCCATTATCGTCGCCATGTACCATAATAATCGAACCAAGGAGCCTTGTAGAAGCACCCCAAGACCCTTGATGAGGATGTCTTACAACTCCATCTTTGTCTTGAAATGAAACGTTAAATGCCTCAGCAAAACCAGTTCCAAAATAATGTGTTGTTCCACTTTGCAAAGCTTTTCCATCAGGCATCAAAGCTTCAATGGAATACGTTTCAAGAGCACCTGCAAACTTTTCTTTATCAGTTTTTCTTCCTTTTACAAATGGAATTGCAAGTACATCTCTTCCTAGATCATTATAAATTTCGAGAACATCTAGAACGTTCTTTCTCGCTTCTTCGGCAGTTGCAAACATAACGTGCCCTTCCTGCCAAAGGAATTCGCTGCCTCTTAGAAATGGGCGGGTAGTCTTTTCCCAACGGACGACTGAACACCATTGATTATAAATCTTAGGCAAATCGCGATATGATTTAATAATCTTGGAGTAGTGATCTGAAAAAAGAACTTCGCTTGTTGGACGAATAATTAAGCGATCGTCTAATTCGCTTTTGCCTCCCACAGTTGCAATCAAAGTTTCGGGAGCAAAGCCTTCAACGTGCTCTTTTTCTTTATTAAACAATGACTCTGGTATGACTAAAGGCATATAAACGTTTTCAGTGCCTATTTCTTTAAATCTCCTATCGAGATATTTCTGAATCTCTTCCCATATGGCGTAGCCATAAGGACGGTAAATAATAAACCCTTTTACCGTGGAATAATCCATTAATTCTGCTTTTCGGCATACATCTGTATACCATTGAGCAAAATCATCTTCTTGTCTTGTAATAGAATCATTTTTGTTTTCCATATATACTCCTTTTTATTAACTCACATAAGATTTTATCTTATCCATAGCTTTTTGTGGAACGGGTTTAACCATTTCATCAAGCGGCAAAATCGTGTCACTAGATACATAGGATATACCATTTCTTATGATTAATTCAATTGAAGACCAACTTTCAATGTTGGTAATGATGATTGGACGATTATACTTCAATAGTTTCCCTGCATTGGACACTATCCTTAACCTAGCACGAGTATCACTTCTAATATCAATATTTTTCGCATCAAAAACAAAGTAGGAAAAACGAGACATCACATCGAATGACAAAGAAGGCTCTTTATTATTTAATAAAAGAGACAATCCGTAACCTTTTTCAAGAAATGAGAAAAGATCTTTTATAAGGTTTTCTTCTCCATCTGAATAATTAAGCAAATCAGTTTCCTCAAATTGAAGAACAATTTTAGCATCTTTCGCTCCTGTCAAATGGCCAAGGGACTTAGAAATAAATAATTTGTCATCAATAGAAACATTTAAGAACAAGCGTAGATCTGAACCATCTTTTTCATTGACGAAAGTTGGAATGACATTCTTAGCGACCCAGGAAAACAATAGATGAGCGTCTTCAGATTTTTTAGCATATTCTTTTAAATCGTCAATATTTTCAAAAGTGGAATCTTCCATAGGAATAGCATTGGCAAAATAACCAATAGTCTTAGATTCTATAGCATTTACAATTGGGCGGAATAAAAATCTTAAAAGTTTTTCATTAATGACTTTTGTCACTTCGCTATGATAACCAGTCTCACTAGAATCATCGATACGAGCGCCCTTATCGTACCAGCGATATTCATCGCCATCTTCGGATGCAATAAGCGCCAATTTTTTAGCTTGAGCAATTAATTTCTCAGCATCACGAGGAAATAGTTTGTTTTCGACAATGGAAAAAGAAAAACCAATTTGAGTGGCGTATGAATTAAGCGTTAAAAATTTTTTAAAAGATTCTGCAATCGATTTTTCAAGTGAAATTGCCACATCTTGATTAGCAATCTTTGTATCGATAAGCGTTAATTCGCTATTGGATTGATTTAAAAGATAGCGATTACTAGTAACGAATTGAGTGGCAATATCTTTTAATTGCGAATAGACAAGATAATTTCCTTCTTCACCTCTAGTTTGGGTTCGTAAATTATAGAATTTAATACCAAAAGTTGTCCCTCTTGATGGTGAAGAGTGAAGCAAGGCGCTAGAAACATCTTCAATGGTTGAAAAAACACGATTCTTGCGTCCATTCTTGCCAGAGATATATTTCAAAATATAACTTTCAATATGAATAATTGATGTTGCAGGATCAGCAGAAACAAATTTTAATAATGAAAAATAAGGGCGTTTATACTTATTGATGTTAACATCAACTTCCAAAAAGTCTTGTTTGCTCTTAGTAGTGTCTAATTGACTGCGAAGCCATCTTTTGACCTTATCTTGTTCAGAAGGAAGAAATTGCGAATAAAATTGCGACAAATCAATAGTACGTCTATTTTTAATATCAGCAATGTTAAAAAATTCGACCGAGTTATTGTTCATATTAATTTTAAAAACGCGAATTGAATTTGATTGAGCTTCTATTTTTCTTTTGCCAAGGCGATCAAAAAGCTTTCCAAGCAAAACAAAGATAACGATTAATAAGGCAGATACAAACATAATGAAAAAAACCAAAAAGAAAATTCTAGTTTGGTTTTGGGCTTCATAAACTAAAGAAACATCTGCCATGTTTTTTATTATACACACATTCCCACGTCATATAAAGGCGAGTTTGTGTTTATAATGCAAAAAATCAAAGATTTAATTGCTTATTATACAAACTATAAGAAATATTGAAACCCAAAGTGTTAAATTTTAAATGCTATGCTATAATATCAAAAGCCGTTAAAAGGAGAAGTACTCAAGCGGCTGAAGAGGTCAGTTTCGAAAACTGATAGAAGGTGCAAGCCTTGCCAGGGTTCAAATCCCTGCTTCTCCGCCAATATAAAAATACCCCTGCAACGGGGTTTCTTTTTTTAATAAACCATGTAAGAACTGCCACATTTTACTTCACAGGTTTTATGAAGAAACGACCATAAACTTGTTGAAGATTCGTAACATTGATAAAGCTATCAGGATCAATCTCTCTAATGAGACTAACAACACGTTTTGTTTCAAATTGGGAAACAACCATATAAATAACAATTTTTTCCTCGCCTGAAAACGCGCCTTTACCATTCATGATAGTTGCGCCATGAGGAACATTAGCTAAAAGCAATGAGTGAAGATTCTCTTTTTTTGTGATGATTTGAAGTTGAACTTTTTTATTTCTAACATTGATTAAATCCACCACCAGCATCACTATGAACATATAGACAATAGAGAAGCAAACTCCACCAATTGCGATGGTCCAACTTGAAAGGTTTGCATCAGCGTAAGTCACTGAACTAGGATTAATAGTTCCTTTAATCGCTGTTAATATTGCATATCCAATAACAACAGTTGAGTTGATTATAATGCCATATTTTCCAACATTAGTAGATTTCTTGATTGAAAAATAATACGAAACAACATCGATGCCACCAGCAGAAATTTCAAACTTAAATGCTACAGCGCTAGAAATACCAGTGCATAAACCAGCAAATAAAGCGCGGGCGAGGAATCCACCTTCGTTGTTTATAAAAAATGCCAATTCGTTAAGAAAATCAAAATTCAAAACATTAACAAGTAAGGACACGAATAAGACATTTAGCATTGTAAATATTCCAAAACGAATACCAATGCCCTTAAAAGCCAATATGACAATAGGAATATTTACTGCAACATAGGCAATCGAGTAAATTGTATATGAATATTGTGCAAGGCCAGAACCAAAAATGAGCTCGCAAGCCAATGAAATAATCTGCGCAATACCACTAGCACCACCAGAAACCAAAGTCAGCAAAGTTTCAGATTGTTGAACGCTATTACTATCATAGTAAGAAATAGTTCCTGGGGCTAAGAAGACTTTCAACCCAATTGCGAATATTAAAGCAGAAAAAAAGCACACAACTAGTGTAGTTGCATACTCGAATGTATATTTCAGCCACAGATGTTTGTAGAGGTAGCTGTTTAGTTTCTCTTTAAATGTCCGACGTTTTGCCATAACGACAACTTGTATTTTAACAAATAAACCAAAAAATATATAGAGATAAGTGAAATAATAAATAAATTCTTAATGCTTTGCGGTCGGCAAACAGAAAAATGGTCTTAAATGTCAAAAGAAACTAATCAATAGTGATGAATATTCAAAACTAATTTACCAAGTTTAGTTAAAGGAATGCTTTGTTCTAAAATGATGGCTTTTTCACCAGGAAACGAAAATTTAAATTGATCAATTCCATTTGGATTGTCATAACTAGACACTCCACCCCAATCGTACTTAGTGTAGTGTTTATCATAAAAATAAGCCATATCTTGAAAATGATGAAAACGATTGATTTTGCCAATAACATTTTTGGAGATGACACTATCGCGAAATGACGATGCAGAAAACCACAATGTTGCACAGTCGCCATCAATCATATAAACATGATAGGAAATATCTTGATTTTGATATTCCGTGTGAGAAATCATCAGTTTACCAGAACTGGCGAATTTCTTAAGGAGTGATTTCTTAGGTTTTGCACCATGAAAATTTTTTTGTTTATACATCAAAGTTAAAACTTTAATAAAAGATTTTATTAGTTTTAAAGTAATGGCGTCGCCAAGAGAATATGTGATTTTAACATCGTTGTTATGGCACCAATTTGTGCTGTTACGAATAGTGTCGATGCAATCGTGAAATAATCCATCGAGCGTCTCATAATTTCCGTATAAACGGGTAATGTAAGTAGCACTATTTCCTTTGTTCGAATTTGGAACGTCAATATATTCATCGATCCTTTTTAAAATTAAAATGTCGACAGGCATCGTATTGACACAAGGATATAAATTATGATCAAAATTTAAAAAACAGGCGCGACGAATAAAAAACTTATCAATGCGGATGCAATTATTCATCAAGGGGTCATTTGGCAATTTTTTCATATGTAACTAATGCGCAATCATGATCTTTTAAAAATTGGGATAATTGTTTGTAATCAGTGCCCCAGCAATCGACAACCTTATTGTTACTTAAAGTTGGATGAACAGCGATTTCAACATTGCCTTTTTTAAAATAATTAAAATGGTCCACAAATGTTTTAGAATCTGTGCAAAAAGGAACAGTTTTAAATAGCCTGCTTTCTTTGAGATAAACAATGCGTTTACGAACACGAAAACACTTTTTATCTGCTTCCATATTCACTGGTCTACGCGTCGAAATAAAACCATACTTTTTGGCCAACTTACATGCTAAGTGATAGATACTTAAAAAATTGTGAACATTATAATGCGAATCGAAATGCATTAAAGGAAGGCCAAAGGAAAGATATTTTTCTATTTGAGCAATGAATTCTACGCAAACAGCACGTTTTTCTTTTTTGAAAGAAATACTTGTGGCAGTCGCTTTTGATTAAATTTAATAAATTTCCCATCATTTCCGCAAAAGCGTTTGCATTTTCTAATAGGAAGAGTAAGAGGCAATCCATAAGAAAGATTTAAATGTAGACCAATAGCATTTCCAAAGCCAGCATCAATAGCTTTTATTACAGCTTTTTCCGCGCAAGGCCCATTAACAATCAAAGTAGTTTGAGAAATATAACCATTTATAAATGAGAATAATATTCCATCGTCAACTTCATCACTTAGACCGAAATCATCGGCATTAACAATTACTAGTTTTTTCATAACATCCCTTCAATTATTAAAAACTAATTTATTTTAACATTTTGATTCAAAATATACAAGTTTCTTTAACACCTAAAAACTGTTCATTAAGTAGAAAAACTTAATGTAACGACAAGAACAATAAATAGTTAACAATTTGACCATTGGCAATTATTATTATGAATTAATAGCCTAAAAACATAGATGAAAAGAAAAAAACTAATAACTAGGACCTTTTTTTCGCATTATGTTGCAAAAAAGTATACTTTTTGTAATTATAAATACAGTCGATTGATAAAAGTTTGCAAAAAACATTGGCAGATTAATCAAATCAACAAATAAATGATTGAAACTATATTTATATAGTGTTAAAATTAGCACGCTGTAGTTTATGGAGGATTAGATATGAAAGTTCTTAAGGCAATAGGAAATTTCTTTGTTAGAATTTGGCGTTGGATCAAGGAAACCGCTTGGATTCAACCTTTACTCATTGTCGGTCTTATTTTTGGCCTTATCTTCTCTATCCAACCAATAACTAAATGGATTCAAGGCTTAGCAGAAGATGCTAATAGTTCTTCTACTTTCTATTCACAATTTCAAAAATCGTTGGAAGGAAATGCTGACAGCGATGCAGATACTTTAACGAATTATGTCAGCGATAGAATGGATGGCAAAGATGTCACATCAAACAAATTCTATACTGAAAACGATAAATTTTTCCTCGCTTATGTTGCTTCGACATGCCCATCATGCGAAGAAGCGAAACCTGGATTTGAAACATTGAAAAACAACTGGGGTGGTTCTTTAGCACCAAAAGATACAAGTTTGAGTTTTAAGATGTACACAATCTTCACAGATCAAACTACAGACGATTCTTCTTCACAAAAGACACCATTTCTTCAATATCTTGATAGAAATTCATACTTCTTTGAAGGCGCAGCTGAAACAGGCCGTGATTCTTATTACTATATGAATGGTCATCTTTCAGATTCAGACCTTGAAAACCTTGAAAGTGCAGATCCTGATAACTTCTTAACTCCAACAATTCTTCTCGTTGATTTTACAAAGGGCGAACCAGGAATCACACAAGTTATGTTTGGCGTTACCGGCGACAACGACTATGAAAAAGCCACATTGCTTCTTCATTGTTGGGATGGCACAGTTGAATTTTCACAAACCGGCAAAGCTTCTTAATTTTTTTATGAATCAAAACTCGTCAATTATTTATGACATGGGAAAAGATGTCGAGGTTTTAACCACCACTCGTATTGGTGGTTTTTCTTTGTCAAGATATGCATCGAACAATCTCAGTTTTGATGTTAAAGACAAAAAAGAATTAGTTGAAAAAAACTATCAAAATCTATTCGCAACTTATGGAATAGATAAATCAAAATTAGCCATTATAAGTCCTGAAAATTGTCCTATTTTTCCAATAATATACGCGCGCGATAAAAATATAGTAATAGGCGTTCTTCATAGCGATACTATTCCGCTTATGTTTTATGACTCAAAGAAAAATATTATAGGAGCAATACAAGTCACGACTCACGGGGTGGCAAATCATGTGGTCAAAGATTGCTTTTCTGAATTGTTTAAAAAAGAAAAAATTAACCCAAAAGAGTTAAAAATATACATAGGCCCTAGTTTGACATTTTCACACGATATCATTTCAAAAAAAGAAGCGAATAAGTATATTAAAAATGGATTCGAACTAGGCGTGAAAAAAACAGATGGGGTATATTTTCTCGATGAAAGATTTTTAACACTATTGGAGTTAAGAAAAATGAAAATACCTATGGAAAACATCGTTCTTTCCCCATATTGCACATATGAAAACAACGATTTATTGTATTCAAAAAAAGTCGAAAAAAGGACTGGCAAAAACTTGACCTTTATTCGTTTTAAATAATTATTTATTTTTCTTATACATCTTCACAACGGACTCAGGAACGAGTTGCGAGATGTCAATACCATTTCTAAACAAATCATCAATTGACGAAGATGAAATAAACGATGTTTCCTTATGAGACATTAAAAAAATCATATCGACATCTGAGTCGATGTATTCATTGGCGGCAGATAATTGAAACTCATATTCAAAATCGCTAACCGCTCGTAGGCCACGAATGAGATGCTTTGCTCCAACTTGTTTTGCATAATTAACGGTGAGTCCTTCTGTTGAATCAACAGATACTTTGTCACCATATTTTTTGGTAGAATCTCGAAGCATTTCTACTCTTTCTTTTGTGGTAAAACGTGGCTTTTTTTGATTGTTCACTGCAACTAAAACAATAACTTTATCAAATATTTTAAGAGCTCTTTCTAAAATATCTAAATGACCATTGGTCACGGGGTCAAAACTTCCTGGATATACTGCAATTTTCATACGCCACTCCTTAATATATAAACTATAGAATAACCATATTTGTAGCTTTTAATTTTGGTAAATAGTGTCTCATCAAAGATGATGTTGTGATTTGATTCCACCACTATTATAGCAAACTTCGATAGCATTTTATCTCGAATTAGGACATTGATAATATGTTTATAAATGTTGTCTTTGTATGGTGGATCAAGAAAAATGATATCAAAAGTTCTTTTTTCTTGAGAGAACTTCGACAAAGCATCTTCGTAATCCATATTCAAAACCTCAGCGCTAGTCTCTTTTAACAGAGCAAGATTTTCATTTATTATTCGAATAGATTCTAGAGAAGAATCAACCATTACCGCATGTTTAGCACCGCGAGATAATGATTCAATCGCTAATGCTCCACTACCAGAAAACAAATCTAAAACCTCGGCATTGGTAATCTTTTCACCAAGAGCAGAAAATATGCCTTCTCTAGTAGATTCTTTCGTTGGCATTGTTAAATTAGATGGTGGCGTTTTAATCATTCTCGAACGATATTTTCCAGCAACAATCCTAATCACAGTTATGCATCCTTTTATTCAATTCAGCAAATAATGTTTCATTGATATAATTATATAATTCTCTAACATCCTTGTACGCAGCATAATATTCTCTAGTGATTGGCAATTCATCAATATGTTTTTTTGCGATGAACAATTCTTTTTGAGCTCCATTTACTTCTTTTGAATTTTCTGGAAAATATTTTAAAGCATCAGAATATTTTATTTCTGACTCTTGTTTTTTATAGGCCAAAGAACAAGCTTCATCGTTATTTGATAGAGAATTGTCAGCACTATTTAATTTTAAAACGCGAGGATCATTATCAATGAGTCTCTTTAAGACATATAATTCGTTGGCCAATTCAATATTCATCGCGCCATAATTATAACACTTTTGTATCTATCTTTGATACAATAGTATCGTTATGTTAAAGATTGTTAAAGACAATAAGCCATCGCTAAGAATGAAATGTTCCCCAGTAACTTTGCCACTTGATAGTGCAAATGAGAAACTTATTTTAGAAATGGTTGATTATTTAAAGAAAAGCCAAGATCAGGAATATGCGCAAAAACATGAAATCCGCGAGGGCGTTGGATTGGCCGCTCCACAAGTTGGAGTAAACAAGCGCATGCTTGTCATCTATTATCCAACAACAACTGAAAGTGGCGAGGCAAAAATTATTTGCCACGCTTTGATTAATCCCACCATCATTTCAGCAAGCGTGAAAAAAGTCTACCTCAAATCTGGAGAGGGATGCCTTTCGGTAGACAAAATACATGATGGATATGTATACAGAAATTATAAAATAATCGTTCAAGCCTATGATGCCATTAAAAAACAAGATGTGATGATTGTGGCGCGTGAATATGAAGCAATTGTGCTTCAACACGAAATTGATCACTTAAATGGAATTCTATTTTATGATCATATCGATAGCAATGATCCTTTTCGGGTTCTAGAAAATTCTGTTGGCATATAGTTGTAAATAAATATTTATTTATATATAATAAGTTTACCTACTATCCCATATCACAATTCGTTTTATTTTGGAGGTTAATATGGCTTCTTATATTCCATCGCCTATTTCAGTCTTTGCCCTCGGCGGTTTGGGCGAAGTTGGCAAAAATACGTACTGCATCGAAAGTGAAAAATCGATTATTTTAATCGATGCCGGGGTTAAATTCCCTGAAGCAGATTTACCTGGAGTTGACTATGTAATTCCTGATTACACATATCTAAAAAATAATCGCCAAAAGATTAAAGCGCTATTTATCACCCATGGTCACGAGGACCATATTGGTGGGATTCCTTTCCTTATTCAAATGATTCACATACCTGTGATATATGCTCCAAAACTCGCAGTCGCTCTCATCAAAAATAAATTGGATAATATGAGGGTAAAAGAGCCGGTAAAAATCGTAGAATATAACGCTGATAGCGAAATAACCATCGATAATTTTAAAGTAAGGTTTATTCGCGTTACTCATTCAATACCAGATTCATATGCCATTTGTGTTGATACACCAGAAGGAAGAATTATTGAAACTGGTGATTTTAAAATTGACTTAACACCAGTTGGACCAGATATTGAAATTGATAAATTAGCTCGTTATGGAGATGAGGGCGTTGATTTGCTTCTCAGCGATTCTACTAACGCCGAACTTGAGGGTTATACTCCAAGTGAAAAAAACGTTATTGAATCCATCAATGAAATCTTCTTAAAAGCTCCTGGAAGACTAATTGTTTCAACATTCTCCTCAAATATTTCACGTATTCAACAAGTTGTTGAATCTGCAGTGGCTCATAATCGCAAAATTTGCATTATTGGACGAAGTATGGAAAATGTAGTCTCAACCGCAAGATCTTTTGGTTATATAAAAATACCAGATTCAAGCATTATAGAAGCTGAAAATATTAGAAATTTTAAAAACAATGAAATATGCATTCTTTGTACCGGTTCGCAGGGCGAACCAATGGCTGCACTATCGCGAATTGCTAATGGAGACCACAAGAGTGTTCATATCATATCTGGCGATGTTGTAGTCTTCTCATCAAGCCCAATTCCAGGCAATGGCGCAATGATTGAAAAACTTGTAAACCATCTTGTAAGAGATGGTGCTAATGTCATGACCAACTCCGTGCTATTTGCACTTCACTCTTCAGGACACCCAGCTAAACAAGAGTTGAGGCTAATGCTCAAGCTTGTCCATCCAAAGTATTTCATGCCAATACATGGTGAATACCGCATGTTAAGACTTCATGGCGAAATAGCGGAATCATTAGGTATCAAGAAAGAAAACATCTTCGTTTGTGAGAATGGCGACATGGTTTCCATGCTAAAACGTAAATGTACTCTTGGCGGAAAAATATCAGCAGATGCTGTTTATATCGATGGAAATGATATCAATGGTCTTTCAAGTGCTGTTATTCGCGATCGAAATGTCTTAAAAGAAGATGGAATGGTAACTATTTTAGTCGGCATCGACTCAAAGACTAACAAGATTATTGTCTCACCAAAAATGTATACCGCAGGATTTGTCTATAAAGATGATTCACCTTTGGTACCACACTGTGAAAAACACGTTGAAGAAGCACTAAACGAACTTTTAAAAGGACGCGTTAACTTCAATGAAATAAAAACCACTATCCGAAATGTTGCTGGAAAATATATCTTCCGTAAAACAGAAAGGTCACCAATGATTATTCCAGTAATCATGAATAAAAATTGACATGCTAATTCTTGCATCAAAATCTCCTCGTAGAAATGAACTATTGAAGAAAATTGCCCCATCATTTTTGGTGATGGATTCCAATATCGATGAACATCAAATCAAATGTAATCAATCTTCCCTTCCACTCGAAATTTCAAAATTAAAAGCATATGCCATTCATAGCAAATATCCTAATGATGATGTTTTAGCCTGTGACACTGTAGTCATTTTTAAAAATGAAGTTCTTGGAAAACCAAAAAATGAACAAGATGCTATCAATATGCTAAAAAAACTAAGTGGACAAAAACACATCGTTTTAAGTGGTTATACTTTTATCAGTCAAAATAAAGAGGTAAACCGCACGGTAAAAACCATCGTCTATTTTAATAGGCTAAGCGATGAACTCATTCGCCAATATGTTGAAAATAAAAAGCCTCTGGACAAAGCCGGGGCTTATGGTATTCAAGATGAAGGATGCAATTTAGTTAATCACATCGAAGGCAGTTATGACAATGTGATGGGCCTTCCAGTTGAAGATATCAAATCGCATTGTTTTTAAAGGAATAGCAAAACTATTCTTTTTTTATTATCTTATAAATTTCTGATGTCTTTTTTGAAACCACTAAAATAATTTTATTTTCCATTTTTATAATAGAAATTACGCCATTTTCTTTTAAAGTTTTTTCATCGATTAAAGAATAGTCTTTGAGAACAATAGAAATTCTTGAACCATTGCATGATGTAGATACGATATTGTCACCACTGCCTAAGGCAGTGATCACTAGAGCCCCAGAAACATTGCTTTTTGTTTTACCATCATGTTTAGCAAAATTTATAATGAGCAAAATGATTAAAACGATGACGATAATGCCGAGAAATACCAAGGCTATCCACAAAGAATTTTCTTTAAGGAATGTATTTAAATCGATGTCATCACTAAAAAAGAACATCAGTTGGAATCCTTTGCATGATCGCATGTTTCAAAGGAATTGCACTTTCCTGGAGTGCAGCATTCTTCAGCAAATCTTTTTGCGCGAGGAATAAATGTTCTAATCTCTTCTTCGTTATATCCAATTTGGATACGGCGATCGTCCACCATGATAGGACGTTTTAAAATTGAAGGATTGTTTCTAATGAAGTCAATCATCTGAGAAATGGTCATCGAATCGAAGTTTACATTTTTTTGTTTAATAATTTTGCTTCTTTCAGAAATGATATCCTCGGTGCCATTTTCACTTTTGGAAAGGATATCTTTAAGTTCATTAGGATTTAATGTTGCAGAAAAAATGTTGTGTTCTTCATATGGAATATGTTGATCATCAAACCATTTTTTTACTTTACGGCAACTAGAACAACTTGGAGATGTATAAATTTTAATCATAATTCCCTCCCGGTCTTTTATTATAGCAAAAAAACACGCAATGTTATTGTGAAAACTAATTTTATATTTATTTAAATAGTTAATTAAATAAAAAACTGATAACGTTTATTGATGTTTTTTCTATAGAATTATTCATTTTTTTAAACAATAAATATTAGCCAATTTATTGACTAATAATTCTTTTCGCGAGTATAATCAATTCATTGGAGTTTAATATGAAAAGAGTTTTAAGTGGAATCAAGCCAACCGGACAATTGACATTAGGCAATTATATCGGTGCTTTAAAGAATTTTAAAAAATATCAAGGAAACGACGAATTGTTTATTTTTATTGCTGATTTGCACGCCTTGACATTGCCGATTGAACCCGAAACATTAAAAAACAATTCGCGAGATATAGCTGCTTTTTATCTTGCCTCAGGACTCGACGCTAATAAATGTACAATTTTTTTACAAAGCGATGTTCCAGCTCATGCTGAACTAGCCATTATTTTGCAAAATTATTTGTATATGGGTGAACTTTCTAGAATGACTCAGTTCAAAGACATCACTAGCAAAATGCAAGGAAAAGCAATCGGATTTGGTATTTTTGCATATCCTGTCCTTATGGCAGCAGACATCATTCTTTATGATGCTAAAGAAATTCCGGTTGGAGAAGATCAAGTTCAACATGTCGAACTGGCTAGAGACTTAGTTACAAGATTTAATAACAGGTATGGCGATGTTCTTGTTATGCCTGAAGCAAAAGTTACAAAAGTTGGAGCAAGGATTATGTCTTTGTCTGACCCAACTAAAAAAATGTCAAAATCAGATCCAAAAGGTGACATATTTCTCAAGGATGATTTAGACACGATAAGAAAAAAGATTATGTCTGCTAAAACAGATTTAGGTAGCGAAGTAAAATACGATGTTGATAACAAACCCGGCATTTCTAATTTGCTTACCATATATGCCTCAATTAAAGAAATCAGCATAGAAGAAGCTGAAAAACATTTCATTGGATATCGTTATGGCGACTTCAAAAAAGAGGTTGCTGATGCAGTAATCGATGAATTAAAACCATTCAAAGAACGATATGAACGAATCATTGCTTCTGGCGAAGTTGACAAAGCGCTTGAAATTGGTAGACAAAAAGCAATGAAAGCTTCAGCCGCAACGCTAAGTAAAGTAAAAAAAGCCGTAGGTTTATTACATGAATAGATTACTAATCGCCCTCGATATGGATGGAACTCTTTTGACGAGCAAGAAAAAGATTTCTTGGCGTACCAAAAGAATATTGCAAAAACTTCAAAAGGAAGGACACCTCATCGTTTTAGCAAGTGGACGCCCTTCACGTGCCTTACTTCCATATTACAATCAACTCGGACTAACATCCCCTATCATTTGTTATAATGGAGCGTACGTTTTTTCTCCTACTGATCCAACTTTTAAAGTTGAGGAATTCGAATTTCCAAAAGAAATCGTTAAGGAAATTTATAATGAATTATCCCCAAAATATATTAAAAATGTCATGTGTGAAAACGACAAACAGATTTGGCTAGATAAAAAAGATATCTACTTAGCAAAGTTTTTTTGGTATGAAGGCATGAAAATGAATTATGGGAGTATCAATGAAATTTTAACTTCTAATCCGATGACGATGATCATGCAATCTAACCTTGTTCCAGTCGATCAAGAAGCAATTAAAAAAGCGGTGTTAAAGCATCAAGGAATCAACGTTCGCTTTTGGGGTGCATCTCCTTATTGCGAAATATATTTTGAAAAAACTTCCAAAGGGGCTTCCGTTTCCTACATCGCTGAACAATATGGGATAAAAAAAGAAAACATTATCGCTTTTGGCGATGCTGATAACGATATTGAATTGCTCCAATGCGCAGGAATAAGCGTTTCCATGTGCAATGGAATGGGAATAATAAAAGAAAAAGCCAAGATGGAATCTGTTAAAGATAATGACCATGATGGTATATATTACACTTTGAAAAAAATTATCAAAGAAAAGAAAAAAGAACTAGATGCCTAGTTCTTTTTTTATTGCATCATACATCTGAAGAGGCTTTTCTTGGACGCTTTTAGAATCTTTTCCGACTGCACCCATATAAAATTTGCACTTTGGCTCTGTGCCACTTGGACGAATCGCAATGGAACAATGATCTTCAAGTTCCAATATTACAACATCGCTTTTTGGCAAATCGATTTTAAATGTTTTGTTATCGATAAGATTTTTTCCTTGTTGTTTTTCATAATCACGAACTTCCACCACTTTCACTCCACCAATCGATTTGGGAGGATTGACATGAAGTTCGTCCATAATAGATTTCATTTTGCTAAGACCTTCTGAACCTTTAAAAGCAATCGAATAGCAAATATCGTTATGGTATCCATATTTTTGCTGTAATTTATCATAAGCTTGATCGAGATATTCTCCATTTAGAAAATGATAAAGCGCCATTTCTGAATACATTAGAATAGCTTGAATGCCATCTTTATCTCGGGCAAAAGGAGCAATTAAACACCCATAGCTTTCTTCATAACCAAATTCAAAAGTCGGTCCGTTATGATGTTCATAATAGTCGATTCTATTACCAATAAATTTAAATCCAGTAAGGAATGATTCACATTTAACACCATAACTCTTCGCCACATCTCGCGCTAATGAAGAAGAAACGATTGTGTCATACATTACACCATTTTTAGCCAATAAGTGTTTCTTTTCTCTTTGAGAAAGAATGTAATCAACTAACAAAGCAGCAGATTGGTTGCCAGTAAATGTTTCGTAAACTCCTTTGCTAGAAAGATATCCAACACCAACGCGATCTCCATCTGGATCGGTCATAAGAACCAAATTTGCGCATATTTTTTTTGCCAATTTTAGTGGTTCAATAAATGCTTTTGGATCTTCAGGGTTAGGAGATAAAGTCGCGCTGAAATCTGGATCGGGAATGCATTGAGCTTTAACGGTAGAAACATTGTATCCGCAGTCTTTAAATACTCGCATTGCATTGACGTAACTTGTTCCATGCTGTGGAGTAAAAACAATTTTAAAATTAGATTTGTCTAAATCTTTATTGAGTTGAACACTTTCAACTTCTTTGATATATGCATCGTCAACTTTACTATCTAATACAATAGTTTTAGCGTGAACTTTGCTAGTAGGAATCTTCACTTCTAACTCATTTGGTAAAGAATTGATAATATCAACTAAGCGAGAAATTTTGCTAGGAACTAATTGGCATCCAGTTTCGTCATAAACCTTATAACCATTATATTCTTTAGGGTTATGTGAAGCGGTAATCATAATTCCGCCGCAGGCTTTTAAATAACGAACTGCAAAAGAAAGTTCTGGCGTAGGTCTAAGGGCATCGAATATGTAAGCTCTAATACCCATTTTATTTAATATTTTTGCACTTAAAAGGGTAAACTCGCGCGACATATGACGGTTATCGTGAGAAATAACAACACCGTCTTTGGCTGCACACGGAAATTTTTCTAACAAATAAACTCCGAATCCAATTGTCGACTTACTTACGGTAAAATTATTCATCCGATTATTTCCAGGACCAAGAATTCCTCTCATCCCAGCTGTACCAAATTCAATATCCTTAAAAAATGATTCGTCAATTTCTTCTTTGTTCATTTTTTTAAGAATATCTTTGGTCTCATCATCAACTTTTGATGAAGATAACCAGTGATTATAATTTGCGAGTGTATCCATATTTTGTCTCCTTATTTATGATTGTATCATAATGACTTAAGTTGTTTAAGAATAGCATCTAGTTTATTAGGCAATTTAGCAATGAACTCTTTTCCATCTAAATAGGCAAGTGGCGATGGCGCATCTATAATTTTTACTTTTGATGCATGCAAAAATTGTGAATCCAATTTGAATTGTTCTTTAAATAAACGGTTTGCTTTAAAATCACCATATTTAGCATCTCCAACAATTGGATGGCCAATATACGACATATGAACACGAATTTGGTGTGTTCTGCCAGTTAAAATAGAAACATCGAGCAAACTGTAGGATTTAATATTTTCGATCAACACATAATGTGTTAAGGCACTTTTTGCACCATTTTTGATAGATGCAACCTTCACAAGTCCACTATCGGCATCTTTTAAAAGCGGGGCGTTCACTTCTCCATTTTTGGTGACTTCACCGCATACTAAAGCAATGTAATGTTTCTCTAAGCCTTCCTTGTCTTTAAACAATAATTCAAGAGCTTGAAGCGAAGGAAGATTCTTTGCAAACATGACTACGCCGGAAGTGTTTCTATCTATCCTGTGTGCTGGTGAAGGAGTAAAACCCTTGCTGGATGGATCGTATTCCCCTTTCGAATATAAATAATTTAGAACCTGATTTGATAATGTCATGCATTTTTCGCTTTCACAACCATGGACAAGTATTCCTTTGTTTTTATTTATAACGAGGATATTTTCATCTTCATAAATAATTTCCGCATTGAATTTAGACGCAACAATCGGGCGCGGTTTGGAAAAATCTGCGAGTTGTTCATCGCTTATATAAATGCGAATCACATCGTTTTCTTTTATAACATAAGATATGTCAACCCAATGACCATTGGCTTTGACATCTTTTTTTCGAAATATTTTATAGATAAAACTCAAGGGGGCATTATCCAGTACTTTTCTAACAAATTTATCAATGCGTTGATTTTGTTCTTTTTGTGAGATGACAAATTCTTTCATACAATAATCATTATGTTAGTTTAAAACTTATTTGTAAAATAAAAGAAAACATTTCGCTCAAATACTAAGCAATTCACACACTAGATATTTCAAAATAATAATGTTGTCTTTATGATAATAATTGATATAATCAATAATGGCTTTGGAGAATTACCCAAGTGGCTGAAGGGGCGGGCTTGGAAAGCTCGTAGGCCTGTAACAGGGCGCTAGAGTTCAAATCTCTAATTCTCCGCCATATAAAAATAACACCTATTTATAGGTGTTTTTTATTAATAATTATTTATATAATTTAAAACTTTTCAAGGCTTAATTTAAACATTTTAGCGGCCTCGGATTCACGACTAGAACAATATTTAAACTAAACTTATTTTTGAACAACTGTACAATGCCAACACAACGCGCAATTATTTGCTCGTTTTGTTAAAATGGGAATAATGACATTTGTTGCCACAATTATTGTTTTTATTTATGAATAAATGTTAACTTTTTTGTATGTTTGACTAGCGCTAAGTTGAGATGAAATATTTTTATTAAGCCATTCTAGATACTAATTCTAACAGTGATGCTATGATGCCACGTCTTGGCAACTGCCTAGACCATTTCTTATTCATATAGTTATATAGCGAATGTAGCGTTTTGTTGTCTTTCAATTTGGTTTTGCAAAGTATAACAAAATCAATCGATTAAAGCATCTATTAAATGTATAAGGCTAGAAATATTTAATGGCTTATTTTCATTATTATAAATAAGAAAATCAGATTTGCTTTTCCATGGCTCGATATAAATTTGATGCATAGGCACAACAGTGGAATAAAATTGTTTATTTACAGAATCTGGAGTGCGTCCTCTTTCAACGATATCGCGATTTAATCTTCTTTGGTAACGCACTTCTTCGCTTGCATCGACAAATATCTTATAATCTAGTTGACGATTGACATTTGGAAATGAAAACGCCATGATGCCTTCAATAACAATAATCGGTGCCGGTTTCAAATTTGTTTTTTCTTTTTTTCTAGTGTGAGTTGGAAAATCAAACTGAGGAATGCCAACCATTTTACCTTCTTTTAATTCTTTTAAATGAATAGCTAAAAGTTCGCCATCATATGCATCTGGGCAATCATAATTTATTTTAGCTCTTTCTTCTTTAGATAATTTGCTTTGGTCTTTGCAATATGCATCAAAAGGAATAATAACCATTCGGCTTTGATAATGATCTTTTAAGAGGTTTGCCAAAAAGGTTTTGCCCGCTCCTGAACCACCACATATTCCTATAACGATACTCATATATAAAATATAACAAAAACACTACCTATTTGGTAGTGTCTTCCTTATTGATAACAACTTGTTCAGGTTGTTGCTCTTCTTCAGCGTCTAATTCTGCAAGAGCAGCTTGTCGTTGTTTTCTACGATTTTCTTTTTCGGCCTCGCGATCGGCTTTCTTGGCGTTGTAAACCATTGTTAATACAATTACTAGCGCACCAAATCCAAAAAGAATCAATCCCCAAGGTAACCATCCCATTTTAGACCAACTAACAAAGGCGGCATTTTCACTGATTTTAACCCAGTTATCACTTGGCAAAACATTTAATGAATATCCAATGATGCCAAACACCATAAATACGATGCCGGCAGCTGCAAATATACCACCAAAGATATACCATGCTAGCTCTTTGCCACTAACTTTTTTTGCTTTTTTTATTTTCTTTTCCATACTTTCAAACTCTAACATAAGCCATAATCATTTACAAATGTATGATTAAGCGTTGTTAGCAATTCCTCCATCGTTTGATTTGGCTGCTTGTTCTTTTTGAGCTTGTTCAATCAATTCTTTCATCAATTTATCATATTTTTCTTTCCAAAGAGGTTCGTTGCGAGAAACATAACCTTGAATATCGACTTTGACATCGTTGAAATCCATTTGGAAATTACGCCCAGCGCGAAGTTCACGGCGACCACGCATTTCTTCAACTAAATCAAAAACTTTATCTAATAAATCGGTATACTCGCGATCGATAACACGAGCATTCTGTCTTGAAAATTCCAACAAGCTCATCACTTTGCCTAAATCATTGTTTAAGAAATTTGATTGCGGGGTGATTGCGCCTTTTGCTTCTTGACGTACTTTATTGTATTCAATAAAAAGCGATTCAAGTTCAGGAACAATAGCCATGAAAACAATTCCGCGATAGAATTTTTCATCAGCTTTCACCAATTCTTCGATTTCGGGTTCAAGAGAATTTTCTTTTCTCGCAAAATCAAGATGAGCGTCGATAACTTTTCTAAGTTCTTCGTGGAGTGGCAAAACAGCTTCAAGAACGGCGATATTTTGCGCTTTATCAACTTTTAAAGCACCACCGCTCACTCTTAAAATTGTAGAATCATTACCATATATTTTATCGTAAAAATCTAAAATGCTTTTTTTGAGTTTTTCTCCAGCTTCACCATTTTTTTCAATAAAAAGAGCGAGAGGAGTTTTTTCATCCAATTCAATTTTGATACCATTCTTTTTATAATTATAAAAATTCAAATCATAAGATGGCTTGTTGAGAGTATATTCTAATGTGTCTCTAATCAAAACGTTGTAATGAATTAAAGTGGCGACGGTTCTTGAAACATTGTTCATAATTATTTGTTCTCCTTTATATCAACAAATTTTTCTAAATCACTGAATCGGCGAATGACATGTTTTGCATATTTTTGGACTGTTGGTGAACTATGTTCCATACAGAAGCTGTGTTCAGAAAATTCATTGAACATCGATATGTCATTGCCTGAATCACCTACAACCATAACATTATCATGATTTATCTTAAGATAATCAAGATAAAATTTAATTCCATTGGCTTTTGAACAATCTTTTGGAGTTAATTCTAGAAATTCTCCAATCCAACTCGATTCGATTTCTGAACCATATTTTTCGCGAATTATTTTGTTCATTTCGAGAGCGCGTTTTTTTCTCTTTTTTCCAACGCCCACAAAAACCATTATTTTATAAATTTCACCTTTTTCAAGTTCTTGGAGAAATACTTTGTCATCCTGACGGTATGGTTCTCGATACACCCCTTGAAATAAGTAATATAAAAAATAGGCAGGTTTTATCATTCGAGAAGCACCTGTTTTATTAAAAACAAAGTTTTCTTTTTTTGACATTATAAAATAAGCGCTTGGATGAAATTCTTTTGAAATTTCTTTAAGAATTTCTTGAATCCTTCCTTTTTCAAAGAAAGTTTCCTTAACCACTTGGTTATCAATTTTAATAAAAGCGGAATTGCAACCTATGATATCGACTGGACGATTAATTTTTGCCACGACTTTGTCCGAAAAGAAATGGTTTCTGCCACTAACGATTACAACTCGATTTCCACTATCGATAAATTTTCTTAAAAATTCAATATTGTATGAAGAAATCATCCTAAAAGTTTTTTTAGGATAGAATAGCGTGCCGTCTAAATCTGTGGCAATAACTTTAGGCATATTATGTATTTTATCATAGTGATAAAAGAAGGCAACAAAAAAGGGGCATAAAGGCCCCTATTTTTAATAAATATTTTATTTTGCTAATTTATTCTCAGCTTGGATGATACCATATCCACCATTCAAACGCTTATAAACAACTGACACTCTTTCATCTTCTTCATCTAGATAGACGAAGAAACTATGACCAAGAGCTTCCATTCTTGTAATAGCATCATCAATGGTCATCGGATCGAGATAAATAGATTTTGTACGAACAACTTCTTCTTGTTCTTCTATTACTTCATCGGCTTCAAAATTTTCAAATGCAATTGATTTGCCAAGACCTTGTTTTTCTCCTCGGCGATCCATTCTTGTTTTAAGTTTTCTCATCTGACCTTCAAGTTTATCAACAGCAAGGTCGACAGCAGCATACAAATCTTCGTCCTCAACCTCAGCTCTAAAGTCCATTTGCGGGGTGAAGATTGTTATTTCAACCTTTGCTCCTACTTTGTAGGCTCTAACAACAGCGCGGCAATTCACATTATCATTAATGATAAAATATTTGTCCATACGAGAAAGTTTTTTCTCAATAGCGGAGCGAATACCTTCAGTAACTGAAATGTTCTTGCCAATAATTTGGTATTTCATTTTGATGGTCTCCTTTCCAAATTATGTTTATGTTCTTCTTCTATAATTATTATGCCAAAAAAATAAGCAAAATTAAAGAGTAAAGCATAAAAATGAGAATTATTTTAAAAGAGCTTTTATTTCATCAACTTTATCAAGTTTTTCCCAAGGCAAATTTAAATCTGGACGCCCCATGTGACCATAATTTGATAAATCGCGATAGCGAAATGTAGGTTTGGTCAATGAAAACTGTTTAATAATTGCACCTGGTCTTGCATCAAAAACTTTTCTAATAACTGAAAGAATGGTGTCATCATCGTAATGAGCTGTACCAAATGTCGAAATACTGATGCTGATTGGGTGCGACACACCAATTGCATAGCTGAATTGAATTTCCAAGCGATCAGCTACGCCTGCTGCTACTAAATTTTTAGCAATATAACGCGCCATATAAGCAGCGGAGCGATCAACTTTTGAAGGATCTTTTCCTGAAAAAGAACCACCGCCATGTTTTCCTGTGCCACCATATGTATCGACAATAATTTTGCGACCAGTTAATCCGGTATCGCCTTCTGGTCCACCAATAATGAATAAGCCAGTAGGATTTATAAGAAATTCAAAATCATCGTTTAGGCCAAATGAACGCACCACTGGTTTCATAATTTCTTCAATGATATATTTTTTAAAACTTTTTTCATCAAAGTCTGGGTCGTGTTGAATCGACATTAAAACGGTATCAACTTTTAGATGTTTTTTATCTGAATAATCAATTGTTACCTGCGATTTCATGTCTGGTCTAGCATATTTAAATTTGCCTTCTTTTCTTAGTTTAGAGGCAGTTCTGACAAGCTTATGAGCAATCGAAATCGCCAAAGGCATGTAACCTTCAGACTCGTTACTGGCATAGCCAAACATAATACCCTGATCGCCAGCGCCCATTTCTAAAATATCATTTGAGCGATCAACTCCTTGAGCAATATTAGGCGATTGATTTTTAACCCTAACATCAATTCTACATGTGTCGCATCCAATGCCTAATTTTTTATCGACATAGCCAATATCTCTTAAAACTTGGCGGGCAATTTTTTCATAATTTGGATGTTTATTATCCTTTACAGTTATCTCACCACCAATAAGAATATATTCTGTGGTGGCAAAAACCTCGCATGCTACGCGAGCATGCTCATCAACTTTTAAACAAGCATCCAAAATAGCATCAGCAATTTGATCGCAAACCTTATCTGGATGTCCTTCAGAAACGGATTCGGAAGTAAATAGAATTTTCTCTTTCATAAGAGCTCCTTTAAGATTAAATAAAAGACTTCCCACAATGGGAAGCCTGAGAAGCTTTTTCCCTATCTTATCGCTCAGGATGTGGGATCCTGCTAAGGAAGAGCACTTACTACTAAGTAGAGTTGCTAGCGCATTTTTTCATCCTTTAACTGCGCTTCTTGATAAGATTTCTTTTATGTACAAATTATAATAATTAATTATTATTTAGTCAATAACGATGATTGCAAACATTTTGACAATTGATCAGGACAAGATGTTTTTCCATTTCTTGAACCATGACATGTTATTCCTTGAAGTTTTTTAATTACCTCATCAACTTTCATACCTTTAATTAAAGAACATATGCCAGTTGTGTTGCCTTGGCAACCACCAATGATTTGGGCATCGGTAATTATTCCATCATCAATAGTTATTCTCATTTCACGAGAACATACATTTTCAGGTTTAAAAACAAGCACGCGCGTAGACATTATTTAATAATTTCTCCATAAACAATGCCACATGCATTAGCAGCATTGGACTCATCAGTATCGATGTGCATTGCTAAAGCAAAATCATCTCTTACACGAACCACAACATCGCCAAAAGTTAATGATCTTTCTGGTGTGTTAAGTTTGACAGAAACAATTTGACCATTACTCACGCCGAATTCTTTGGCTTCAGATGTGGTCATATGAACATGCCTTTTAGCAACGATGACTCCTTCACTAATTTCAATTTCGCCAGCTGGACCGACAAGTTTGATTGGAGCGCTGCCTTTAATATCTCCTGATTCACGGACAGGAGCATTAACTCCTAGTGTTCTCGCATCAGTAGCGCTGACTTCAACTTGAACAGCTTTTCTAATTGGTCCAAGAATTGAAACACCACTAATAGTTTTCTTTGGACCGACCAAATCAAGGCGAGTCTCAGAGACAAACTGTCCTGGTTGAGATAGCATTTTTTTCACGACTAATGTCGCGCCTTTACCACAAAGAATTTCTAAGGCTTCTTGTGTAACATGAACATGTCTGGCGCTTGTTTCAACTAATACTTTTTGCATTTTTTAACTCCTTAAAACGATAAAATTGTATCACATATGTCAAAAAATAATCACAAATATGATAAAATGAGTTAAGATAATTTACATATGAAAGAAGACAATAAACAGCAAGAACCAAAAAGACCATGGTATATCCGGGTTTTGAACTTTATCGATCACATATGCAACGTGATATATAAAGGTTTTATGAAATACCTAGATAGTATTTGGGGACTTCTTACTATCGCAATTATCATTACTGCTTTGGCAGTTATTCTACGCCTTGCCTTTCTCGATCGCGGCAACGGTGACACTTATTGGTTTCAAATACCATGGACAAATTGGTACCGTGAAAGAGGTTTATTTGGTTTAGGTGAACTTCCGATTAGCTATTATTATGTCCATGATGAGCAAGTGGTCTATACTAATTGGGCACAGTACGAAGCAGACGTGAATTCAGGATTCATGGGTGAGACTGTGCGATGTGATTACGCCGTCGGATATTTGAACCTTCTTGCAGTTTTCTCATATCTGCCAGTTAATTCCTTATATGTTTGTAAAATAATTGCTATATGTAGCGACATAGTCGCAGCTATTGGTGTTGGGGCGATAATTTACTACATCACCAAAGAAGACAAAGTCTACACTACAATTAGTTATTGTGTTTACTTAGTTTTACCAACCATTTTTATAAATTCTGGCATCTGGGGGCAATGCGATGGTCTTTATACTTGTCTTGTCATATGGTGCATTTATTTTACAATAAAAAAACAACCATGGTTTGCCATGATGTTCTTAGGTTTTGCATTAGGAACTAAATTGCAAGCGATGTTTATCATTCCTGTCTTCGCATTCTTGTGGCTTAGAAAAGAGTTTAAATTGAGATGGATGCTGCTCATACCGGTAGCCATGTTTGCACTTATGATTCCTTCATATGCTTGTGGCATGTCATTCGCAACGCCTTGGATGCAATATTTTAACCAATTAGGAACATATAAATCTGCAAATCTGTGGAGTGGCTCAATGTATGTGATTTTCACCGGAGTAGGAGTGAGCCAATACATGGATGCCTTTGGCATACCATTAGCTTTGTGCATGATTATCATAACTTTAGTCGTTTTATGGAAATTCAAAGTTAAAGTGACCCCTATCTCAATTTTAGCGGTTAGTGCTTTATTTTGTATTTTATTCCCATTCTTTTTACCTCATATGCACGAACGCTACTTCTACATGGCCGATGTCTTTGTCTTCATCTATTGCATGGCGAGGAAAAAAAGGTATTGGCTTATTCTCATCGCCCAATTCGCGAGTTTCAACGCCTATACACACTTCTTATTTGGAACATATCTCTTCCCAGTATTTGGCGAATATTGCTTATATTTTTCAATGTTTGCCAATATCGCTATGATGGTTATCCTTTTATACGATATTCTCCATTTGGAGAAGGTTGAAGATACACCGCAACAAGTCATGACAAAACAAACCTCGTAAATAAGTTATAGTTTGTAATTGATATTTTTGTATTGTTTGTTTATAATTAAGCACGCTGCGAGAATGGCGGAATTGGTAGACGCGTACGTTTGAGGGGCGTATGGGGCAACCCGTGTGAGTTCAAGTCTCATTTCTCGCACCAATCAACTAAATGCAACCTTCGGGTTGTTTTTTTATTTTCGCATCGCATCGTATACACCTCAAAAACTAAATGTGATAAAATTATAAAGATGAAAAAGATTGCAATTATTATTGGAGCTGGACCAGCAGGGCTTACTGCTGCTTATGAATTATTGAAAAAAAGCGACATAAAACCAATTATTTTAGAATGTAGCAATGAGATAGGCGGTATCTCTAAAACCGTTGAATATCATGGAAATCATATCGACATTGGCGGCCACCGCTTCTTCACCAAAAATGATGAGGTAATGGCTCTATGGAAAGAAATTATGCCTTTGCAAGGAAAGCCAAGCAGCGATGATGTTCTACTATCTCGAGAAATACCACTCGTGGAAAACGGACCTGATCCAGAAAAAGATGATATTGTGATGCTAAATCGCAATCGCGTTAGCAGAATATATTATCTAAAAAAGTTTTTTGATTACCCAATTTCAATGAAGGCACAGACTTTTAAAAATATGGGTTTTACTAGAACGATGCGCGCCGGATTTGGATATATAGGCTCGTGTTTTCACAAAAGAAAAGAAACAAATCTTGAAAATTTTTACATCAATAGATTTGGCAAGCCACTTTATCAGATGTTCTTCGAAAAATATACTGAAAAATTATGGGGTCGTCATCCACGAGATATCGATGCATCTTGGGGAGCGCAAAGAGTTAAAGGTTTATCCTTATCAAAAACAATTAAAAACGCTTTAGCTAAACCATTTAGAAAAAAGAATAAAGACAACAAGAAAGTTGAAACTTCTCTAATAGAATCTTTCTATTACCCAAAATATGGACCAGGATGGCTATATCAAACACTGGCTAAAAAAATTGTTGAATTGGGTGGGGAAATCTACTTGAACAACGAAGTTGTAAAAGCAAACTTAAGTGGTGAAAAAATAATCTCTGTGGTTTCTAATGAAAACGGAATGATGAAAACATATGAAGGCGACTATTTTATTTCATCTATGCCACTAAAAGATTTGGCAGTTTCTATCGGTGAAGAAGCGATGGGCAAAAATATATACGATATCGCCACTCAATTACCCTATCGAGATTTTATTACAGTGGGATTATTGTTAAAGCATTTAAATGTCGAAAATCAGACAAAAATTAAAACATTAAATAATCGAATTCCCGACACTTGGATATATGTACAAGAAAGTGGAGTTAAATTAGGCCGCATTCAAATTTTTAATAACTGGTCGCCTTATATGGTTAAAGATAATCAAAACACGATGTGGATTGGTTTAGAATATTTCGTCACCGAAAATGATGAATTCTGGAATATGAAAAAAGAAGATTTTATTAAAATGGCCATCGATGAAACATCGAAAATCGGTATCATTAAAAGCGAAGATGTCATAGATTCCACTGAAATAAAAGTTAAGAAAGCATACCCGGCCTACTTCGATAGTTATGAGCGGATTGATGAATTAATCGATTACATTAATAAAATAGATAATCTTTATTGCATCGGCCGCAATGGGCAACATCACTACAATAATATGGATCATTCCATGTTGTGTGCCATTGAAGCAGTTAACTGCATTATTTCACCAGATGCTTATCACAAAACTGATATTTGGAAAGTCAATACTGAGAAAGAGTATCACGAGGAAAAGAAATAATGACATCGCAATCTTGTGTCGAAACTTCGCAAAAAGAATATAGCAAATGCCCGGTTTGTTCCTTTTTTCAAAAGATAGGAAAACTGAAATATTGGCCACTATTACTATGTTTATTAATTCTTGTCGTGGTATATCTCTCATATTTTGCTTTTGCAATATGGCAAAATGTTCCAAATGTAGAATTATATAAACCCGGGGAAGACAACCAAGACACCATCTGGCATGATTATGAAATAGCAAAAGCAGCTGTTTCTGCTTGGAATGAAATACCACTTCAAATTGTGGCTGTTTGTTCTTTATCAATCGTCGTCTTTGTTACTCTTTATTTATTAATTGAAAAAAAGATGACATGGAAAAAAGCGGCCATTTTAATAATGATTACTGGAGCAATATTGCGCATCACATACGGGCTATATTCAGACAATATCACTACACGGCAACAAGATGTTTGGCGCGGAGATGGCTATCATATGGGGCACTTCGACATCACCATGTATATTTTTAAAAATTTCAGTTCACCAGATCCAATTTACAATGTCGATGGTAGCGTTGATTTCACTGCTTCATATCAGTGGTATCATCCTAAGCTTGCTCATTGGACTTATGCCATGTTCATGAGATTTAATTCTCTTTTTGTCGGCGATAATACATGGGTTGTATATCAAACGATAAGAATTCTTACCATTACACTATCGATTATGGAAATGTATGTAATGTGGAGACTCATACAAGAATTAGATTTATCTAATCGTGGAAAACTAATCATGCTTACAGTTGTAACATTTTGCCCAATGTTTTATCGTCTTTCCGCTATGTCTAACAATGATCCTATGGTTGTCTTTTTTATGATTCTTTCTATTTATTTTGCAGTTCGTTGGTATAAGAATCATTCATTCTTCAACATCGTCATCGTTGCAATAAGTATAGGCTTAGCAATGGAATGCAAGCTCTCTGGCGTCATCATTGCCATTCCGGTGGCATTTATCTTCTTAGTTGGTTTAATTAACACTCTTAAAAACAGAAACCAGAAAGATTCTTTAAAAATTTCCACGCTTATTTGGCAATTCGTGTGCTTTGCAGCCATTGTCTTTCCAATTGGTTTATTTCATACGGTTTATGCCTATATTAAATATGACCAGCCAATTGTTGCAGTGTGGCTGCCAACTTATTCTTCTATTGTCGTTCCTAATCGAGTTAGTTTTGCTAGCAAATATTTATGGTTTGATTTTCAACAATATTTTCAATATCCATTTATTCAACTTCAATTGATTAGAACAAATTATTACGTTCAAGATAACAATTTATATGACCTGCTACTAAAATCGCCACTATTTGGAGAATTTTCGTATAATAACTCATATATTACCTTTGCATATATTATGCAATATTCAATATTTATCCTCGCCGTTGCTTTTGTTGCTTTGTCGATATTTGATGTCGTTCTAGGAATAATCAAAGGGTCCAAAAACCTAAAAACAAACAAGAAGTTCTCTTTCGGTTCAATATCGTTTTGGCTAATGGCTATAATCTTCTTTACTTTTTATTTCAATATCATCATGTTTACAACCCAATATAAATATGTTTGCTCATACGACTTCAGATACATTGTTCCAATCATTATTCCTTTTGGATATTTCATCGCTAAAGGAATTGATTCAATAGAAAAGACATCTAATCCGACATTTGCTAAGCCAGTCTCTTATTGTGTGATAGCCATTCTTAGCGTATTTATCATCGCTTCATCAACATTCTACATATTAATAGCTAGATAGATTTTTTATAAAAGAAAACGGCCATTGGCCGTTTATTTTTTGATTATTAGTGATGGTTGATCCATCTCCGATGGTTTTTCTTTTCCTAATAAATCAATAATTGTTGGAGCAATATTCGAGAGCTTGCCACCGCTTTTCATCAATTTAAGAGATGGAATATTAATGCAGAAAGGAACTAGATTCGTCGTATGCGCAGTAAATGGACGATTTTCATCATCGAGAATCTCTTCAGCATTACCATGATCAGCAGTAATGATGAGAGTAGCGTGATTTTCTCTAGCCCATTTGTCAAGCGACCCGACGCATTCGTCAACGACTTCAACTGCTTTGACAACCGCATCGTGAACAGCGGTATGACCAACCATATCGCAATTTGCAAAATTAACAATGACAACATCAAGATAATGCTTATCTAATTCCGCGATTAAAGCATCTCGAACTTTATAGGCTGACATTTCTGGCTGTAAATCATAAGTCGCAACTTTTGGGGAATTGATGAGAATGCGTTTACAATTCTTAAGAATTGGTTTTTCCACTCCATCGTAATTGACTGTGCCATCAAAAAAGAATGTGACATGAGCGTATTTTTCAGTTTCGGCAATGCGAAGTTGCTTAAATCCATTATTGGCCAAATATACTCCAAGAACATTATCTAATTTTGGAAGTGCAAAAGCGATTTCGCCTTTTACTGACTCGGCGTACTTCATCGTGCATACATAAAATATATTTTTTAAAGGATGGGCTGGAACATAAGCTTTGTAAGCTGGGGTACCATCATCCTTTAGAGGCGGCACTTTATAAAAATCAGGGTTGGTAAACAAAGTAGAAATTTGAATTGCCCTATCAGGACGAAAATTCATAAAAATAATTGCATCGTTATCCTTAATTCGCCCATCGCAGTTACTGTTAAAATGAGGAATGATAAATTCATCGCTGGAATCCATTTTAATCGTTGGCAAATACTCATATTGTTCTTTGAAGAATTTTTGGTAATCATCAAATGATGGGCCATCGTGGTCTACCATTACTCGATAAGCGACATCGACACGATTCATATTCTTGTCTCTATCCATGGCCCAATAACGACCTGAAATATCAGCTAGATGACCAAAATGGATTTCGTTCATATAATCAACAATTTTCTTAATGTAAATAGGACCATTATGTGGATCGACATCGCGACCATCCATAAAGGCGTGAACATAAACATCTTTCAAGCCTTGATCTTTTGCCATTTTAATCATGGCTAAAATATGATTGATATGCGAGTGCACGCCACCATCGCTGCAAAGACCGAAAATGTGAAGATTGGAATTATTCTTTTTAGCGTGTTCCATCGCATGCAAATAATGCTCGTTTTTGTAAAATGTGCCATCTTTGATGGCTTTGTTGATTAAAGTCAATGATTGATAGACAATTCTTCCTGCGCCAATATTGAGATGACCGACCTCTGAGTTGCCCATTTGTCCTTCTGGAAGTCCAACTGCTTCACCAGAAGCTTCGATCTCGGTATACGCATACTCTTTGAAGATGCGATCAAGATTTGGTTTTTTAGCTTCCATAATAGCATTTCCGTGCGACTCGTGACGGATTCCAAATCCGTCCATGATACAAAAAATAACTGGTTTATTCATAAATTCCTCCAAGAATTAAATAATAATTTCTTTCTTCTTTAGCCCAAACATTTTAAGCAGCCACTTATATCCAACAAAGCAGACCCAATAGTTATAGCCTGTTATATCGGAATTATAAATAGCAATGTTTTGTCGATAGTTGGTATCTAATTCATTTATTGTTTTACAATATTCAGCAAATTCAACATTGTTTTTTATTTCTTCGTGTTGATCAGCCAAATACATAAAAGCTTGAGTTGCTTTGTTTAAATTGTTTATTAGATTGTCGCGTTCGTCTTTGCTAAGTTCTTTTGTTGAGTAATTGATAGAATCACGAATGTATCCTGTCACGTAAGATTGAACTGGCACGCCATTGGACAAAAATAATTTGTCGATGAGCAATAACACATCGTGACGTTGGGTTAAAAGCAAATTGATAGCCACCACTCTTTTTGCAATTTTTCTTTTAAAAAGAAGCGAAAATGAAATGACAACAACAAAAAGTAAAATATAGAGAGTAATAAGTGCTCCAACTATAAAAATGAGTAGCCAAATCCATTTTTCCATATATTTTTTCTTAGAAACAAACTTAATTTGTTCCTAAAACATATTATACTAACTGACCACCTAAGACAAGAAAGATACCAACAATGTTTATTATCTTCTCATTTATGAGAAAGCGTTTTCATCAAAATGTCTAGTTTGTAAGTATATTATCTTCGTGATAATATTTTCTAGGTACGAGGTGAACAACATGGCAAAACCAATTATGGCAATTATGTACGATTTCGATAAAACTCTGTGCAAAGAGGACATGCAAAACTATGGTTTTATTCCTGCTTTAGGAATGACACCAGCAGAATTCTGGGGAGCGACAACTGTATTTTCTGAAAAAACAGGCGTTGAAAGAATTCTTTCCTATATGTATATGATGATTGCAATCGCAAAAGAAAAAGGCATTGCATGTACTAGAGAATGGCTAAATAGTCTCGGAAAAGAAATTAAATATTTTAATGGCGTCACAACTTGGTTTCAAAGAATCAATGAATATGGCAAAAGCCAAGGTGTCCAAGTCGAACATTATTTGGTTAGTTCTGGCACCAAAGAAATAATCGATGGTTGTTCAATCGCGAAAGAATTTACAGCGCTATATGGTTGCGAATTTTATTTCGATGAAAAAACTGGATTACCAATTTGGCCAAAATTAGCTATTAACTACACACAAAAAACTCAATATTTCTTTAGAATATCAAAAGGCGTAGTCGATGCAAACGATGATAATAAATTAAATCAAAAGACGGTTGATCGTCGAATTCCCTACCGCAACATTGTTTATCTAGGAGATGGAATGACCGATATTCCATGCATGGTTTTGGTCAAACAAAATGGTGGAAAATCTATTGCCGTTTATCCAGAAGACAAAAAAGAAAAAGTCATGAGTTTATTTGAAGATGGACGTGTGAACTATGTGGTTCGTGCGGATTATAGTGCTGGAAGCGACCTAGAAAAGGTTATGAAATTAATCATCGATTCAATTTCTGTTGCTGAAACGCTTGAAGCAAAGGAAAAAGCATTGCTTAAAAAATAATGAATTACGCAGTTATTCTTTTAGCAGGATCGGGAACAAGATTTGGTGGAAATGTTCCAAAGCAATTTGTGGATGTTGATGGACATCCATTATGTTTTTATGCAATCAACTGCTTTGAACGCTCACCACAAATTGATGAAATCATTTTAGTTACGCAAAAAGAATATTCTTTTGCTTTATCAGGCATTGTTCAAAATTGTGGATTTAAAAAAGTAAAAAGTATCGTTTTAGGCGGAAAAACAAGGCAAGAATCAAGCAAAAATGCCTTGGAATATCTTCACACCATTGCAAAAGATGATGATATCGTCTTAATCCACGATGGAGCTCGGCCATTAGTCGATGAAGACATCATCGATGCCAATATTAAATGTGCAAAAGAATTTGGCGCATGTTTGACTGCAATTATTTCTAACGACACCATTGTCATGTCTGAAAATGGAGATAATATTGAATCTGTACCACCTAGAAAATTTGCTTTTTTAGCGCAAACGCCTCAAACATTTACTCTTCAAACTATATATAATGCACACGCGCAAGCGCCAAAAAATGAGTCTTTCACCGACGATTCTCAAGTTGTTTTGAAATCAGGGCACGTAGTTAAGATAGTTTTAGGAAATAATAAATTGCACAAAGTTACCACTTTTGATGACTTAGCACTAATAAAAACTTATATTAGAAGAGGCAATTATCAATGATGAAATATAAAGTTGGAGACATTGTAGAAGGCACCTGCACGAAAGTTTTAAATTATGGAGCTTTTCTTCTTTTTGATGAAAACACCCAAGGCTTGCTCCACATCTCAGAGATTTCTGACCAGTTTATTTATAACATTGCGAATAAAATTAAGGTCGGCATGGTATATCGCGTCAAAGTCATTGAACTCGGGCAGGATGGAAACTTTTTAAAAGTGTCAATGAAAAAAATTACCAGCGAAGACATAGAAAAAAATAAAGAAGAAAACAATAATAGAGACTTTATCAATCCACAGGATGTTGATTTCACTGAATTAAAAAATAATCTTGATAATTGGGTAAAGGAGAAAAAAAGCAATGCTTAAAGTCAACTTATCAAATGTGCTTGTCAAAGAAAAATTAGAAAACTATGAGAACAAAGTTTCTAAGATCAATGAGACAATCGATAACAAAACTGGACAAGGAAATGATTACCTTGGCTGGGCAGATTATCCAATTCAATACGACAAAAAAGAGGTTTTAGAAATTAAAAAATATGCCAAATTTGTTATGAACAATTATGACATTTTGGTAGTATGCGGAATAGGTGGTTCTTATCTTGGTGCTCGAGCTGCAATCGAATGCTTAAATGGGCTAAGAGGCCAGCAAAAACCTGAAATTATATTTATGGGCCAGACGTTTTCTGGTACATATGTTAGCCAAGTTTTAAAATATTTAAAAGGCAAAAAATTTGCCATTAATGTCATCTCTAAAAGCGGAACTACAACCGAAACATCGATTTCATTCAGGCTCATAAAAGAATTGCTTGAAAAACAAGTTGGTAAAAAAGCTGCAAGAAAAGCGATTTTTGCTACCACCGATAAAGAGCATGGAGCATTACGTGAACTTTCAAATAAAGAGGGATATGTCACTTTCAACCTTCCTGGCGATATAGGCGGGAGATATTCAGTTTTAACTGCTGTTGGACTATTTCCAATCGCCTGTGCCGGAATCGACATCGAGAAAATGCTTTTAGGGGCTTTTGACGCTTACAAATTATATAAAAATCCAGATTTAAAAAATAATCCATGCTATCAGTATGCTGTAACAAGAGACATCATGTATCGCCACCACTATGCAGTGGAATTATTTGTGACATATGAACCACAATTCACCCAATTCGGAGAATGGCTAAAGCAGCTATTTGGGGAGTCGGAGGGAAAGGAACACAAAGGATTATTTCCAGGAAGCGTAACATTCTCAACTGATCTTCATTCTTTGGGACAATTCATCCAAGATGGTTCACCTATGCTTTTCGAAACGGTGATATTTATAAAAAAACCACAAGAAGATGTGCAAATCCCACATGATGATGAAAACCTTGATGGTTTAAATTATCTTGAAGGAAAATCGCTAGCCTTTGTCAATGAAAAAGCATTTCAAGGAACTCTTGATGCTCATGTGAAAAACGGCAAGGTAAACAATATTATAATTGAAGTAGATGAAATGAATGCAAGAACACTAGGCCATTTATTCTATTTCTTTGAAAGAGCTTGTGCTATGTCAGCTTATTTATTAGATGTAAATCCATTCAATCAACCAGGTGTTGAAATATATAAAAAGAATATGTTCCATTTACTTGGGAAAAAGGGTTATTAATCGAGATAATTTTATCTAGTTTTTTAATAGCAAAACGCGTCCTTAATTTCTCGTTGACTTTCAATATATCATAGTGATATATTATAAAAGCACGTTTATAGTAGCGCGCTCTCTGGATGCTTAGCTCAGCTGGGAGAGCATCGCCCTTACAAGGCGGGGGTCGGGGGTTCGAGCCCCTCAGCATCCACCAGTAAGAAAAATAAACTGTAAAAGGCTGGAGGAGTAGCGAAGCGGCCAAACGCGGCAGACTGTAAATCTGTTCCTTCGGGTTCGGTGGTCCAAATCCACCCTCCTCCACCATATTTAGTTGGGGTGTAGCCAAGCGGTAAGGCAACAGACTTTGACTCTGTCATCTCGCTAGTTCGATCCTAGCCACCCCAGCCAATATTTATTTCTTTGAAATCTCCCGTTAGCTCAGTCGGTAGAGCACTTGACTTTTAATCAAGGGGTCGAAAGTTCGAATCTTTTACGGGAGACCATTTATCAGCCCGAGTGGCGGAATAGGTAGACGCACAGGACTTAAAATCCTGCGGGAGCGATCCCATACCGGTTCAAGTCCGGTCCCGGGCACCAATTCTTGCCACCTTAAATATTTTATTTGGGGTGTAGCCAAGCGGTAAGGCAATGGGCTCTGAACCCGTGATCACTAGTTCGATCCTAGTCACCCCAGCCAACCAGAAAAAAGACCACTTATGGTGGTTTTTTCTTTTGTTTTTTTGTTATAATAACAATTTATTGTTATTTTTTTTGATTATGCTTATAATAACTACTTGGGTAAATCATTATGGAAAAGCTCAGTCAGAAAAAAGTGATTATCGGCGAAGCAATCTGCGCATTGTTTACAATTATTTGCTGTGTATTAGGGATGGTTTTTACTGTAGCATACACCGCGCGCAATGCACCAGATCGTGAAGCCAGTGCCACTATTGCTGAACTTTACTGGATTCTCCCACTATTTGTGTTATTAGTTTTATCAGTGCTTACTCTAGCTAGCATTACATTAAAAAAACGAACTCTGATAAAAGCGTTTTTAATGATCTTTTTAGTTAGCATGGCATTGGTCTTTTTTGTTCTTACAATCGCATATTCTTCTAATGTCGCTTCAAACACTAATCCGATTTGGTTTCACGTATCGGCATTCGCCTTGTCATTGCTTGGTTTAGTGGTTTCTATTTTGTATTTCATTTACTACTTGGCCTACACAAAAAATGGCGGAAGCCATATTTTATTTACCATCGCTAATATATCTGAAATTGTTATTTTGATTGCATTTGTTGGAATCGTGATTGGATTTGTTATTTCTGGCGGATATGGCACATCTAATTTTCCACCACTTCACTATATCATTATGCCATTAGCCTTATTAGGCTATGGTTTAACTCCTAATTTTATTATCTATGGAGAAAATAGTAGCGAAACATCCACTGTTTCTTCAGCAAAACAAAAAACCGATGGAAAAACAACTGCTAAAATAAAAAAGAGCGAAACGATTAAAGTTGTCCTTCAAGAAGAAATAGACTCATATTATAAGGCAAGAAGACTTATGCTCATCGTCAGTTTAATCTCTTTTGGTTTTGCAACGCTATGCTGGGCTGGCATTCCAATCTTGTCTACAATTGTTTTATCCTATTCAGGATCGATGATAGCGATTGGCGTTTTGTTCCTAATAGCAGGTGTTGTCTTACTCATATTAAGAAGCGCAATATTTAATAAAAAGATTCAAAATCGGAAAGATCAATTGGAAAAAATGAAATAAAAAAATGCTGGGATTTAATTCTCAGCATTTTTATTTTTCAATTAGAATTGTGTTCTTAAATGTTTGCGACTTCTTTTTAAATTGTTGAGGATGCCTTTTTAAAAACAATCGTACTTCTTCTTCTCCTGTTGGAGTAATAGCAAGGTAGAAAGCATTTGACACCGGATCGTATTTATTGAGCAAATAGCCATGTCTTTGCAGCATCATGACATAAGAAGCCAATTTTCTTCCTTGGAACGAAATAAGAGTCCCAAAAGTGGCAATTTTTGCAAATGGCAATGTTTCATCATCTATTTCTCCACGGAGAATCTTGCCAATGCCATCTTTATTTGGATAGGCGTGCGCGGCATTTAATTTGCTGACAGTTAAAAGAATCTTGAGATGAGAGATTGAAACTTTAAATGATTTTTCACTAAATGGCATAAAAAAATTATAACTCAATATCATTAATAATAGAATCTTTATCAATTTGCTTGAAGAATATATTTATTATTTATATAATAGCAAAGATATTTATGGAAAAAGACACCGAAAAACTAATTATTGAGACACTCGACAAAGTGCGACCATTTATCCAACGTGATGGCGGAGATGTACGCTTTGTTGGATTTAAAGATGGAATAGTTTATATCGACATGGTTGGTGCATGCGCTGATTGTTCTCTAATAGATGACACGATCTCATCTGGAATTGAGATAATTCTGATGGAAGAAGTTCCGGGCGTCATCGGTGTAAAATTGGCTAAAGAAATGGAAAAATAGATCCAAACGAGTATGAACTGAACCCCGTTTAGT
>MTLE01001509.1_pt1 | contig 55841 bp, 56 predicted proteins | sample 1982461 | NCBI WGS metagenome assembly MTLE01 (sample SAMN05712605, study PRJNA340218) | biofilm metagenome | isolation source: sample SPL anode biofilm adapted to -200 mV | place: USA | collected 2012-02-03 | reverse complement strand
AGGTGATTAATCATTAAAATCCCTTTTATTATGAGGTTTTAAAGAATAGATCGTAGGACTCAATAAAATAACTAAAAATTGTTGATAAACTAAAAGTACCGTTTTGATGAGCGAATCAAAACGGTACTTTTTAGATAAAAATGAAAAATAGAAATGAGATTTTTGGTGTGTTATTCTTCTTCACAAATCAGTAAAAATATTTCTCGGGCGACACCAGTTAGATTGGTTTGATCTTCAAAGGATAGGTTTCGGATTTTGGCTACAATGGGATCATTTCCTGAATATAAGGCATCAGCATTCATTACAATTTGCATTTGCGACGGTGACAGATTTGTCAATTGATAAGTAGCCGGATTAAGGGTGATACCAATTCGTTTTTCGTTTTTGACAAACTCCATTCGATTTCCACAAACCAGACCTTGTTCAAGGTAGGCCCATCCTTCACGCTGGGCTTTGGCTAAAATTTTCTTCATTGTTGGCAACTCCTATAAAAATTATATTGCTTTAGTGAAATTATTGGACATTGTCCAGCTGTCCATGTTGAAATTGGTTGACAGATCTAGCATAAACCAGAGTTTGAGTAATCCATAAAAACCCAATCAGTAAATAAGGAAAGATGCCGATATTCACAGCAATGGAAATGAGCAGACACAATGTCATGACACCGCAGTAAACAAAATTCATGAGTTGGTAGCAACGATAGGACGCCTTGTAAATCACAAATTTCTCAGCTTCATCACAACTTTTGATCCATTCTTTGTCAAAGTTAAAATCGAGTGGGTTGCCTTTTTTCTCGGGATATAAAACTTTTGTCAATTTAATAGAAAGGACCATCATGATTAAGGAAAATGTTGTATTGAGTAAAAAGAGAATCAGACCAACAAGTACAGGCTCATTCAGAGCATTAGTAACGGTGATTCCGAAGAGACAAAATCCACTGATCATGGTCGCCGAAATTAGCGGAAGTAAAACACCAAGCTGATGATCAATCTGATCAAAAAGGACATCATCATTAGGCTCGAGCCGATTCAATTTATCTTTTGCTGAGAAGAAGATACTTAGTATCAGCAATGCGCATAGTCCAAAGATAAAGAATTGAATGTATAAATTATTATGCAAGATCAAATTTTGAAAGTTTAATAAACCGTGGAAGATTGCAGTTTCAAAATGAATAATGAACCAACCCAATAATCCGCCGATCAGTGATGAGACGATGATGGCGATAAAAAATTTAAGTGTCTGTTTTTGTGTTTTCATTGTTTACTCCTCTTCATATAAAAATAGTTCTTCAACGGTTGTTCCAAATACTTTAGCAATTCTAAGAGCCAAAATAACAGATGGGGAATAGTCACCCCGTTCAATCAGGCTGATAGTTTGTCGGGATGTGCCGACCAGCTTTCCCAAATCTGACTGGTTCAGATTATTGCGCGCACGATATTCCTTCAAGCGATTCTTCAATCCCACAATGGCACCTCCAGAGCCCATAATTGTTTTGACAACAATAAATGTCGTTATGACAATTATTGTTGTCAAACACAGTATAACTCTGACAATAATAATTGTCAAGTGAAGCTTTTCAATTTATTCAATGTTCAATCGTCAATACTTTTGGTATAATAACTATATTTGTATTATTGAGCAGTAAAGAAAGAGAAAGCGAGATCAAATGAAAAGTATCTTAATCGATGGAAACAGTCTTTTTTACCGAACCTTTTATGCCATCCGGGAAATGTCAAATTCCAAGGGCGTGCCGACAAATGCCATTTATGGCTTTGTTAACATATTAGTTAAAATTCAAGAGGAGTATAAACCGGATTATTTAGGGATTGCCTTCGACCTTAAGGGGCCAACCTTTAGACATCTGGCCTATGACGACTATAAGGGCGGACGCCTCAATATGCCAGAGCTTCTGGCGGAACAGTTTTCAATTTTAAAAGAGCTGCTAAGAAAAATGAACATTGCCATTGTTGAGCTGGAGGGTTATGAAGCTGATGATATTATTGGCACATTGGCTGCCATCGGAGCTGAAAAAGGGATCAAAACAGAAATCATCACCGGCGATCGGGATGCCTTTCAGTTAGTGGGGCCGCAAACTAAGGTCTTGTATACTAAAAAGGGAATATCTCAATTGGAAGAAGTTGATGAAGCCTGGGTACAGAATCAGTATGGTTTGACACCCGCGGATCTGATTAATTTAAAAGCGCTGATGGGGGATAAATCGGACAACATTCCCGGAATTGCGGGAATTGGCGAAAAAACAGCGATAAAATTGATTCAGCAATATGGAAATCTGGAAGCGATCTATGATCACATTGACGAGCAAAAAGGTAAGCAAAAGGAAAAAATCATCGCTGGAAAAGATGATGCTTTTATGAGTCGGATGTTGGGAACCATAAAACGGGATGTTCCCTGGCAGGGTGACTTTGAAGAACTGAGCTTTCACGATATTTTTAATCCTGAAAGCATTGCGTTACTCAAGGAATTGGAATTTAATACATTATTGTCAAAAATAGATGCAACCGATACAGTGGAAACCATCGAAAAATGCCTTGACTTTCGTTGGATAAAAACGGCTGCTGCAATGGATGAATTGTTTAATGAAATGGCAAACGCCGCAGAAGTGATCATATATTATCATCAAGAGGATGCCCAGATTTATTTTGCCCTTGGAATTGAAACGAGTTATTACTACCTTAATTCCACGGCGGTTGTGAACTTGAAATTTTTTGATAAGCTCAAAAATTTACCTAATATAAAAAGAGTCGCACTGGTTAGCCAGGATTTAAAGAACCTGATTCATATTTTTCATAAAAACGGCATTTGTGAAGTTAACGAAGCCTTTGATACCTATATTGCCACCTATCTATTAAGTCCTGGTGATCAGCGCTATGACTTAAAATCTGCCGCCTATCAGTATCTCAATCGAACGATTCTGGATGATGAGGAAATGTTTGGGAAAGGCAAAAAAACGATTAAGGCAGAAGACTTGGACGAACAGCTACTGGCTGACTATATGATTAAAAACTGTGAAACCATCAAAGATTTAAAAGCTGTTCTGGAAAGAGAACTTGAAACAACGGAAATGATGACCTTATTTAAGACCATCGAAATGCCTTTACTGGAAGTGATGGTATCGATGGAGGAACTGGGATTTAAAATTGACTTAAGCCAACTTGAAGTGCTTTCTGGCGAGTTTGAGAGCAAGCTTACCAATCTCACCAGTGATATCTACGAACTGGCCCAAACGGAAAGCTTTAACATTAACTCGCCCAAACAATTGGGAGAGGTGCTTTTTGAACAGCTAAAACTGCCGATAGTGAAAAAGACCAAAACTGGTTATTCAACCAATATCGAAGTCTTGGAGCAACTGATTCATTTTCATCCCATCATTGAAAAAATTATTGAGTATCGGATGCTGTCAAAATTGGATTCGACTTACGGCCGGGGGTTGATGGCTTTTGTAGAACCCAAAACCCAGAAGATTTATTCGACCTTTAACCAGACCGTTGCGGCAACTGGAAGGCTTAGCAGCTCGAACCCAAATCTGCAGAATATTCCGGTAAAAACAGAAATGGGACGAGCGATCAGGCGGGTTTTTGTACCTTCGACGAGTGATCGTATTTTGGTGGATGCCGACTATTCGCAGATTGAGCTCCGGGTTTTAGCCCACCTTTCAGGGGATGAGAACTTGATCGATGCGTTTAGAAAAGAACAGGATATACACACCCGCACCGCCTCTGAAATTTTTGGGGTTTCATTGGATGCTGTTACCCGAACCCAGCGTGGCCAGGCCAAAGCCATTAATTTTGGACTGATCTATGGCAAACAGGCTTTTAGTTTGGGGAAAGATCTGGGAATCTCCCGAAATGAGGCGCAAGATTATATCAACCGTTATTTTTCCCGTTACCCTAAAGTTCAGGCTTATATGGATAATGTCAAACGACAGGCTAAAGAAGAAGGCTATGTGACCACCATTTGGGGAAGAAGACGTTACATTCCGGAAATGAACTCCAGAAATGCCATGCTGGTTCAAGCGGGTGAAAGGATGGCCCTGAATACCCCAATTCAGGGGAGCGCAGCGGATATTATCAAGCTTGCCATGATTAAAGTCTATGAACGCCTAAATGCGGAGAATCTAAAAGCACAGCTGATCCTGCAAGTGCATGATGAGTTGATCATTGATACCCCTAAAAATGAATGCGCCCAGGTGGAGGTATTGATTAAAGAAGAAATGGAAGGGGCGGCTCAATTAAGTGTGCCATTAACGGTGGATGTAAACACCGGGTTGTCCTGGTATGATGTGAAATAGCAGGTGTAGTAATGAGAATCATTGGAATAACAGGTGGAATTGCTTCAGGCAAGTCCACTGTCACAGATATTTTAAAAAAACGCTTTAATTACATCATCATCGATGCGGATCAATTAGCTCGCCAGGCAGTTGAGCCGGGAAGTCCTGGCCTAAAGAAAATTATAACGGCTTTTGGACAGACGGTAATTGATGAAAATGGGGAATTAAATCGTAGTATGCTGGGAGAGATTATTGCTAATAATGACCAAGCCAGGATAAAACTCAATGCGATGATTCATCCGGAAGTAAAAAAACTCTATGATCAGCAAATCAACTTTTACCGAAAATCAGGAATTCCGACAGTTTTCTATGATTGTCCCCTGCTTTTTGAAACAAATCTGCAAAAAACGGTTGACGAGACGATTTTGGTGGTTGCAGACAAAGAGATTCGCATTGAACGGATTATGGAAAGAGATAATCTGACAAGGGAGCAGGCAATCAAACGAATTGATATGCAGATGTCAGATAAAGAAAAAATCGCTCTGGCTGATACAATTATCGAAAATAATGGCAGCATGAATGATCTCTTAATCACAATCAATGGTTATTTTAGTAGCAGAAAGTTGTTGGTGAGATAATCCTATCAAATTGAAAAGTTCAAAAAAATGCCGATACGTAAAAAAAATAGTTGAAATTTTTGCGCCATTCCGTTATAATAAAAAAACAGGGTCAAAACACCTGTTATTTATGCGAGGATGGTGGAACTGGCAGACACGCAGGTTTGAGGGATCTGTTGCAGCAATGCAGTGAGGGTTCAAATCCCTTTTCTCGCACCAATTTAAAAACAAAAAGTCGATTGCTTTTGCAGTCGACTTTTTTTCTTAGGATGACCATTTTGGTCGATCCGTCGTTGTTTTAAATTTAAGTAAAAAAATAGGATTTCTTGCTATGATAACTTGGCTGTAAAATATAATTTTAACGACAGTGATGATGTGAGGTGAAGAATGAAAAAGAAAATATTATCAGGCGTTTTAGCGATTGTGCTATCGATGGCAATGGTTAATCCGGTGTTGGCAGACTCGAAAAGTGCCTGTGTGGCGATTGGTGCAGACAATACCGAAGCCCAACTCAAAACGGTTTATGGTTATTTTGATATTAAACGGGGCGATGTCGAGGAAACTGTGGTAACCAATGCGGATGAACGGGAATATCTGGAAGGTGCTGTATCGCTTGATAAAATTGGATCTTTGGCATTATCCAGTGTTTATGTCCAGGAAAAAAGCTCTGGTGGAATCGATCTGGAAACCCATAATATTGATTGGGTCACTGATGATATGTATAAATCGGCCTTGGGAACGGCGGGAATTAAGAATGCCAAGGTGATTGTTGCGGCCTATACGCCGGTATCCGGAACGGGTGCGTTGACTGGCATCTATAAAGCCTATGAAGCAGCAACCGGTGATAGCCTTGATGAAGCGGCCAAAACAACGGCTGTTGAAGAAGTTGTGGTCGTTGGAGAACTTCAGGATGCCATCGGAGATGATGCGGTTAATATTATCAATAGTTTAAAAGGCGAAATTGCCCAGACCAAAACGATGAATGATGATCAGATTCGAGAACTGATCGTTGAGACGGCAGAAAAATATGATACTGTTTTGGATGACCAGCAAGTTGAAGAAATCTTAGTTTTGGTAAATAAGTTCAATGAACTGAATATGGATCCGGATACATTTATTAAGTTGATGGAGGCAGGCCAGCAAACCCAGGGCTTCTTCCAGCAGGTGCAGAACTTTTTCCAGGAAATTGGCAACTTCTTCACGAACTTAAAATAAGAAACAGAAAAACGAATGCGACCGTAAAACGCCATTGTAATCAAACGGATTAGGATGGCGTTTTTCTTTTTAGTAGAGCTAAAAGTCAATAATCGTTTTCAAAATACTATTGACAAAAATAAGGTAAACAGATATCATCGTATCTAAAGAAACAAACTTTATTTCAGATAAAGCTTACTTTAGAATAATAAATTATTAACAGCCCATTCAAAGAAGCGTGGGTTGCCAGAGGTTACTGTGGAAGGACTATTATGAGATTCGTGCCAATATTTTGTTTGCGAGAAGGAATGGTTGTTGCGTCAGATCTGTTTGGGGATCGGGGTGAACTGGTACTTCCGAGAAAAACAGTGTTAGATATAGAATTAATTTATAAAATTCATAAGTTTAAGTGTAATGGTCTCTTTATTGAAGAGGAGCAGATCCAGAGCATTCCAATTGTGAAGACGATTGACAGCAGTTTAAGAACGAAAACCGTTAACGGGATCAAAGAAATTTTTATTTGTAAAGAGAATAACCAGCCGGTTCAAAAAGAACAGTTCGCTGAGATGGAAAATCAAGTCGAAACAATTGTGGACGTGATCCTTAAGAACAAGGAAATGATGCTAAATATGGTTGATCTGAAAGTTTTCGATGACTATACTTACTTTCATTCAGTGAATGTTGCTGTATTATCCATAGGTCTTGGAACAGCCATGGGCCTTGATAAAACTGATTTATGCAACCTTGGTTTTGGAGCATTACTTCATGATATAGGAAAGGTCTTTGTGCCGAAAGAGATTCTTCATAAGCAAGGTCCCTTGACGGATATTGAGTTTTCTGAAATGAAAAAGCACTCATTTTTAGGGTTTGAATATCTGGCCAGTGAATATGTTGGCAGCGTGGGAGCCCAGGCTGGAATTCTGGATCACCATGAGAAGTTCTCGGGCGGGGGATACCCGAACAATGCTAAAGGTGACAAGATCTCGTTATACGGACGAATTATCTCCATTGCCGATGTTTATGATGCTCTGACTTCGGATCGGCCATATCGAAAAGGGTTATTGCCCTCAGAAGCAATTGAATATATTATGGGGGGGACCGGAAATCTCTTTGACCCGGATCTGGTGCGGGTGTTTGTTAGAAAAATAGCACCTTACCCGGTTGGTACAACTGTTAAATTAAGCAATGGATTGTCGGGTGTTGTCACAGATAATTTTGAGAGCTTTTGTATGCGCCCAAACATACGAATTGTTAAGAATGGCAATTATGAAATAAAACCCTTTGACATCTGTTTGGCAGATCGTCAAGCCCTGAATATCACTGTTGTAGACTATGCCAAGTAATGCTATATAATTTTGGAGGATTTTTTGTGAGAATAATTTTATTAGGAACTCCCGGAGGGGGGAAGGGAACTCAGGCAAAATTGATTTGTGAACACTATGGCATTCCCCATATTTCGACCGGGGATATCTTTCGCAGGAAAATTAAAGAAGGTACAACAGAAGGCAAAGAAATAAGCACTTATACTGAAAAAGGTCAGTTGGTTCCAGATCGACTTACGATTGGACTTGTCGATGAACGCTTAAAAAAAGATGACTGCCAGAAGGGTTTTTTGCTCGATGGCTTTCCCCGGGACAAAAAGCAAGCTGAGGCTCTGGATCAGATCATGAAGGCAAAGAGCGAACAGATTAATTTCGTATTTTTGATTGATGTGCCAAAAGAGATCATTGTTGAACGCATTATGGGACGACGGGTTTGCCCAAAATGTGGTGAAAGTTATCATATCAAATATAACCCGCCGAAGGTAACGGGAAAATGCGATGTTTGTGGAACCCCTTTAATACACCGAGCGGATGATCAGGAAGAAATCATTCTAGACCGATTGGCTATCTATAATCAAACAACTGAGCCAATTCTGGAATTCTATGAAAACAAAGGAATTCTTCATGAAATCAAGGGCGATGGCGGAATCCAAGATATTTTTTCACAAATCATCACGATTTTAGATGGTGCAAAGTAAAGTATAGAAAAAAAAGAGAATCCTTCTGTCAAAGAATTCTCTTAGGGTCATCGTTAATAGTTATTTGCCTTCCCAAAAAGCCTCGGCCTCTTTTTCCATTTTTTCCAGACGGGTATAATAATCAGGAAATTCATTTAGATGAGCCAGGGCAATTTTTCCGGTGACGAAAGGATCATCTCCGGTTACGTTTGTGCGGGAATTATCTGTGCCATGCTCGAGCTCAACATCCATGCCCATTCGAAACTGCTCAATGTCAAATTTACTCCAACTGATTCCTAGCATTCTGCCAATTTCTTTTGCTTGCTCGGTTGTAAATACTTTTTTTGCTGACATAATATCACCTCTTCTTAAAATTTTGAAACGTGACAATACTGGTTGGATTTATTAATACTCAGTTTCATTATAGGGAAAATCAATATATTTGTCAATCAATGAGTAAACGTGTTTTGTTTGGGATTATATATTTAGGGTAAAACAACTAAAATTATGCACACAGGAGGGAAAAATGGGGTTTAAAAAAGTTGCTGAAATACAGGAGTTTGCGCAAAGTGAAAAGAAACTGATTGAATTGGATAACGAAAAAATTTTACTGACAAAGGTCGATGGGGATTATTATGCCATATCAAATAAATGCCCCCACATGGGAGGATCTTTGTATAAAGGTACCTTGCAAGATGGGGTTATTACCTGTCCAAGACATGGTGCAAAATATGACGCAAAAACTGGTAAGGGTTTGGGAAAACCGAAGATTTTATTTTTAGAATTTAAAATGGAAAATGATCGCAGTTATCCGGTGAAGGTCGAAGACGGTGCGATACTGATTGATGTTGATGCTGAATAAACACAACTAAAAATTAATTACCCGGGTGCAGAATGCCTATATTTAAGGCTATTGCTGCACCCGGGCTTTTTTTATAGTAGATATTTTTTGATTGTATGATTGTAAAATTTTAATTTGTTTCCATCGATTCCAGTAGGGGAAGCGCTGCTTCCAGATCTTCATCAACCTGGTTTTCAACCAGTTTCTCAAGGATAATTTGTGGATCCATTTCCAGAATAGTTCGGTCAGAACCATCGCTTAGGCAGATAATGCCCGTTATCGCTGATGAAATTTCTACGGGTTGAATATCATTTAAATTAATTTCCAGCACGCTTACCAGTTTTTCAACTTGAATGGCGATCATTTCATCTTCGGATAATTGTAACAAAAGCAGATGGGAGGTGTTCAGGCTGGGGTCATCTTTGTCAAATAAGGCCAGGGCATCTACCACTGCATAATAGTGATCATTAAATTCTACAGCCCCACGAATTACAGCATTGGTACCCGGAACTGAAATGGTTTTGCTGGCTTCGAGTGCTTCAATAACATATGATTGCTCTAAACCATAAACCTGACCGTTAATAACAAAGGTAGCCAACTTCTTATGTTCGTTGGTCATTGAGAAGGCAAAATCGGATTGTTCGATTTCCTTGTCATTGGATTTATTGATCGTTATTTCTGCATAATCCGCCATTTTTTCAAAAACAAAAGCAATGACATCATTATGGTATCCGTCAGAATTTTTATATTCGCGATAACAGGAAGAACAGGCACAGCCAATGGAATAATAACTGTTTTCATAAACAAGAATTTCGGATCGGGTTTTACCATTGGCGACAGTGAACAGTTCATCGGGTAAATCCAGTGTATCACCAACGTGATAAGCTTCGTTAGTTGTTGATAGAATCATTTTTTTACGATCAGCAAAGATAGCAAATGAATTATTATCAGAATGGAGGGACTCTTCTAAAATGGTCCGAAACTGATCTTCACTGTCAAAGACGATGCCGATACCACCAACAGTACGGTTAGGGTTATTAAAATCAGTGATGGATGCCCCGTAAATATAGGTGTGACGATGATCATACAATGCTGTTTGCTCAAAGGGCGAAACAAAATACTTTTCCTGTTTGGAGTTAGCCAGAACTTCACTGATATAGGTGTCTGTGAGCATTTTGCCAATATCCTCACTACGATTGGGATTTGAAACGGCAATGATGGTTCCAGTTTTGTCAAAAATAAATAAATTGCTGTAAACGGTGTAAAGATCATTGATATAGACAAGAATCTCAGTTAACTGTTTTTCTTCGGAAGTCGTTCGCACGTCTTTTGCAAGAATACGCCGAATCGTCGAATCCAATGCCCACCAGCGGCAATCGTTAGCGCGTTCATAAAGGTTCCGATCCATGATATCCACCGATAGTGAGGCTAAAAAGCTGGTATCGACGAGGCTGGTCGATACAACCGTTGAAAACAGATTGGAAACGGAGCTTTGAAAAAGACTGCTGGTGTTGGTGCCGATCCGTCCAATAGCTCTTAAAATTGGTTTTAGGCGTGAATACTCGGCATCGATACTATCATCTCTGGCAATGATCTGACCGTTATAGACGATGCGTTTGAGTGACCCGTTAATGGTTTGGGTTTTATTGATAATTTCATTAAGTTCTGACGAAAATGAGTCGGCCTGATGCATCAAACCGGTGGTCACCGATGTATCAATGCTTTTCAGATTTCGGTTATCCCGGAAAGCCAGATGGAGAGGTAGCATCACATGACCTTTCCAGCCCAGACCATAGTATTTCTGGTAACCTTGAGTGGCGATGGTTTTGGCAATGTAATCAGAGCCCCGATAGTAGACAACACCATTAACACCAGATTCGACGGGTTCAACAATGGTTCCAGTGGGGACATGGTTTTCATCACTGCTGGCGATGACCATGTTGGTGTCGTCGATGATGGTCATCACCGAGCCGTCGTAATCGTTGGTTAATTTTTCAAAGATTTGAGCCATCTCATTTTCGAAGCGGAAACACAAACAGATCAGACCGATCGCCTGGGAAGTCCCTTCCCGGCAGATTCGACTGGAAAAAATATGGGAATTTTTATCACCGTACTGGAGTTTCGAATTCTTAAAATACTCAACGAAATTTTGTTCCCCATCCATTGTCTTGATCAGATTGGGTCCTTTGATCTGTTTTCCCAGGATTTCATTTTGCTCATCAAGGTTTGCCAATACCCGGTAATTATTATCAAGGACGATAATATCTTCATAAACCGAGTATTTCGCAACATAGTCCCGCATACGTTTCAAAATCAAGTTGCGGTCACTGTCTGTCCGATCCTGATTTTCAACAAAGCGGCGAATATCGTCATCGGTGGCCAGAAAACCAATATCTGCTGTTCTTTCGAACAGGTTGCGGATGAGAATGTCAATGGCTACCTGGGTTTTTGAAATAATCTTCTGCTCCATTTTTTTTAATTTTTCAGAAACAAGGGTGTCAATCAGTTCTTCCTGTAAATCAATAAAGCCATTTTGAATTTTTGTCATATTGGGAAGAACACTTTTTGATTGGATCGGACAGTTGATCTCAGATAGTAGTTTAATATTATCCCACTGGTCATTTAAATCGGAGATACTTTTATTGCACTCCTGCACATCAGGCATATAGGTTAAAAAATCCTTTTGTTTATATATGATCATTTTCAATCTCCTTATTTATTAAAAAAGATGCTTAGTGGTAAGAATACTCCAGGTTAAGCATCATTAGTATAATTATAGTCTCAGCTAAATGTAGCATTTTTTTACGGATTTTGCAAGATAATATGGAAAGATTAACAGAATTGAAGGGAGCGCTGGGATCGCAATGTTACCGATTAAAACAGTAAAATAATTAACGACTCATCCAAACATCAGCGCTTCCAGAAATTCCAGATCCTCCTGATTCGGTAGAATTTTGCTGGAAAGCTGCGTGTCAAAAACCATGATGTACTGATTTTTTGGATCAAATTTTGGCCAGACGATCTGTCCCTTATATTCAACTCTGAAATTAGGATTGCCGTATTTAATGAAATTAACCCAGGATTGCTGCATAATCCAGGATAAATTGCTGATCTTGGTAGCGCGGCGCTGTCCAATACCGTTGCCAAAAACGAAGGGCAGTTCCATCCCATGGGCAGTATTCAGTCCGACAATTTTCAGGATGGTGGGATCAAAATCGAAATTGTAAAAATAAACATCTTCGCCTAACTGGGCATATCGTTTGGACATCATGACCATCCCGATCAAAAAAGCGGTATAGGTATATATTTCCTGCGTTCGCGCCAATGGCGAGTGGTCGGAATCAACAAAAAAGTGATCCATGGCTTTTTGAGCATTTTCTGGACCAAAAATATGATAGCAGAGCATCTGATAAATACCCAGATTCGTGTGATTTTTAATAAATAGGGACGACTCATCGGTATTATAGCCTGCCAGTATTTTTACTGGATTGAAGTCGCCATTTTTGAGTGCCTGAATAGGGTCTTTTGGCAACACAACGCCATCGTATACCGGCCAGAAACCAAAAGCGTTTGGAACCGTGGCTTGGTTTGACTTAACCATGGAAAGTGCTGCGAAAACATCGCCAGGAAGAGCTCGCAGTTTTTTAAGACCAGCTGCTGAATCTTCAATACCATACAAGTCGCACAGCAGTTTTCCATTTGCCATGGTTTTTTCCAAATGACCGCGATTGAGCACTGAAAAGGCTGAAATTGAAAATATAGATCCACTTTCAACCACAGCCTGATGAAAAAGTCCTTTTGCCAGCGGCGACAGCATCAGCGCTGTGACACTGTAGGCACCGGCAGACTGACCGCCGATTGTGATTCGAGCAGGATCTCCGCCAAAGGTCTCGATGTTGGCTTGAAGCCAACGAAGGGCCTGGATCTGATCGAGTAAACCATAATTACCGGTAGTCCCAGCTTCTTCAAGCAACCCCCGGGTTGCCAGAAATCCCAAGGCGCCCAACCGGTAATTAATTGTGACAACCACGACGCCTTCCTGAGCCATCCGACCACCATCATAAATCATTTCGGAGCCGGAGCCCGAAGAGAAAGCACCACCATGTATGAAGACATACACTGGCAGACGTTCATCTACCTTAACTGCCGGAGTCCAAATATTTAGAAACAGACAATCTTCGCTTTTTCCATCCATATGGTAAGTACCTGGAGAATCAACGGTGATACCACCCATTTGAAGCGAGGTGTTGCCATGCTTTGAGCAGTCACGAACATCCTCCCAGGTTGGCATCGGTTCAGGGGCTTTAAAGCGGCGACTGCCAATCGGGGGGAGAGCATAGGGAATCCCTTTATAGCTGGATACGCCCCGTCGAAATTGCCCCTGAACTGGACCGGCTGGGGGATAAAGGATGGGTTTTTTAGACAAATCGTTTTTTTCTTTATTAAAAAAAAGCATAGCATTCTCCTTTGAATTGTGAAAGTAGCCCAGACTAAAGGACTTTATTAACGATGGCCAGCACCAAATTATTGACTGGCAGACCAAGTTTTGGGCGATTCTTGAACCGGACTCTGTGTGTAATCCCGATGATAGCGATACACGGTTTCGTAAAATTGATTATGAAGGTCAGTGGCCCGGCAATCGTAACTGAGCATTTTTTTTTGGAGGGGAGTCAAGTTAAAACGGCTTTTTTTCAAGCTGGAAAGAATTGGTAACCGTCCCTGATTTTTTATTGCTTTTAGGATAACGGTGCCAGTTTGATTAAAACCCAGTACCCGGAGGTAGGGGACAAACGATTCGGCCTGAAAAAGGTTTAAGCTTTCTTTGTCCAGTTCCAGCAGCCGATTGCACAAAATTCGACGAACCCGGGTTTGAGGAATGCGTTTTGAGATGATTTTACTGACGCTCTCATCAAGACTGGTGGCAATTTTTAAAGCATCTCTGATTTTATGCTCGAGTCCTTCATTTACATAGGGGGTATTTCTCAGGTGATGAACATCATGGGAAAGAATCTGCAGTCTCAGGGCGTTGAGAAAATAATCGTCGCCCTGGAGATTGTAGTTTTTATTAAATGAGTTAATCAGAGTTTCAGGCAAATAAGGAAGCCTGTTATCCAAGCTTCTTAAAATAGCAGCTGCTGATTCCGGGTGGCCAAGGGCATCTTTTAAAATTGATCGGATGCCACTGGCGCTGAGATACTTAGAGGGCAACAAGCTGTGATAGTCAGCGCCTTGCCGTTTAACGGTCATAGAATCAATGGCGCTTTGGGTTTTGTGAAGGGCTTTAAGATATTCGAGAGCCAGAATGTTGTTCGGGGTTTTTAAAAGATTGCCAGCCTCATGACCAAGGTAGGAACGAACCGCCAGCTCTCGGGCACGGGGAAAAGAAACCCCGGTTGCCAACTCCTGTTTGAGAAAACTTTTAAATTCAGCTGGTTCTTGAACCAGTATTTCAGCCAGATTGTTCAAAGGACGGATATGTCCGAATTCGGAACCAAAGGAGAGGACATCAATCACTCCGGTGGCATTAAAAATTTTAATTCCGCCATGTGCAAAGGCTTCGGCACTTTGGCAGGCGTAACCAAAAGGTAGTTCGCAGACCAAATCTACGCCAGCGGTCAGCGCTAGGCGGGCACGTTCCCACTTATTTAAAACAGCAAATTCGCCACGCTGAGTCAGACTACCACTCATCAGAACCATCACGGCATCGCACTGACTTTCCTTTTTTGAAGTTTCGATTTGCCAGGCGTGTCCCATGTGAAAGGGGTTATATTCGGCAATGATACCAAGAATTTTCATATTGGCCTCTCTTTTGTTAAAAAAATAGCAATTTTTTAATTTATTATCGAAATATGACAAAAAAATAATGGTATTATTTGCTTATTACTGTTATTATATAGAACGTATGAAACGTAATCAATAAAAAACTAAAGGAGAGTAATTATTAATGAATGTACTTGTTATTAACTGCGGCAGTTCTTCACTTAAATATCAATTGCTTGATATGACCACTGAAGAAGTTTTGGCAAAAGGTTTAGTTGAAAGAATTGGTATCGAAGGATCTGTTTTGGTTCACGAAGCGCCAGGTCAAGACAAGGTTAAATTAGAACAACCGATGAAGACACATAAAGAAGCGTTGAATCTTGTTATGGCTGCTTTAGTAGATCCTGCTCACGGGGTCGTGAAGTCTTTAGAAGAAATCGCTGCTGTTGGCCATCGAGCTGTTCATGGTGCTGAAACCTTTTCTGATTCAGTCGTTATTGATGATGCGGTTATTAAGAGCCTGGAAGAGTGTTCAGAACTGGCGCCTCTTCATAATCCAGCCAACCTGATTGGGATTAATGCATGTCGGGAATTACTGCCAAATGTACCAATGGTAGCAGTATTTGATACCGCTTTCCATCAGACCTTGCCTGGTGAAGCTTTCATGTATCCACTCCCTTATGAATTATATGAAAAATTCAAAATCAGAAAGTATGGTTTCCACGGAACCTCGCACAAATTTGTAAGCCAGGCTGCTGCTGAATTAATGGGTAAAAAACTTGAAGACTTAAAACTGATTTCCTGTCATTTAGGCAATGGCGCCAGTCTCTGTGCCATTAAAAACGGTAAATCGGTTGATACTTCAATGGGATTAACACCGTTGGCAGGACTGGAAATGGGAACCCGTTGTGGCGATATTGACCCGGCGATTATTCCTTTCCTGGTTAACAAAGGCTATACTGTTGAAGAGGTTGATGTACTCATGAACAAAAAATCAGGTGTGCTTGGCGTATCTGGAATCAGCTCTGATTTCCGTGATGTTGAAGGCGCTGCTAATAATGGCGATAAACGGGCGCAATTAGCACTGGATATTTTCCATTATCGGGTTCGAACAACAATCGGTGCCTATGTAGCTGCAATGGACGGCGTTGATGGCATTATTTTCACAGCTGGTTTAGGCGAAAATTCGACAACTTCTCGGGCTGCCATTTGCGGTGGTTTGAAATACTTAGGAATTACTATCGATCCAGTTGCCAACAGCAAACGCGGCGAAGCAACGATTATCTCTGATAAGGACTCTAAAACAACGGTAATGGTTATCCCAACCAATGAAGAATTAATGATAGCGAGAGACACACTGGCATTAGCTAAATAATGTAAAGTATTTCACTTGACAAAACGGGCAATCGTCTATATAATGATGATTGCCCGTTTGGAGTGATAAAATGAATTTTGAAATCAATAAGCTATTGCAGGAAAAAATAATCCCTTTTGAATTTGTTGTTAAAAATACCGATTTAAATGATATAGAGGGAGAACTGGATGAACATGGAGCCTTAGTGCGTGGAACCATTGAGAAAATATCGAAAGGTAATTTTTTGGTGACTTTTACCATCGAGATGACCATGATCTTTCCCTGTGCGCGTTGCCTAGAACCAACCCCAATCGATTGTCTTTATGACTATACGGATACGGTAACGGTTGAAGATGACGAAGCAATACTTGATTTATTGCCCGTTGTTGAAGAATGCATTTATATTAATGAACCTTTCCGTGTACTGTGCAGTGAAGATTGTGCGGGTTTGTGTCCAAAATGCGGCAATAATTTAAATCACGAGCAATGTGAATGTGACAAATTTGGTGATTATGATCCTCGATTTGAAGCGTTGAAAAATTTATTGTAAGTGAAATGACTTTACTATTAGGAGGTGTGAGTGATGGCTGTACCAAAGAGAAAAACTTCAAAATCAAGAAGAGACAAAAGAAGAACACATTACAAATTAAATATTCCAGGAATGAGTACTTGTCCAAAATGTGGTGAAATTAAATTGCCTCATCGAGTTTGCAAGTCTTGTGGCACATACAAAGACGTTAGCGTTATCAGCTTCAACGAATAAACAGAGTTTAGACTCTGTTTTTTCTCTATCTGGGATTATTTCAGACCCGGATAATTTTTAGCGATAGTATTTACTGAATAGCTTTTTTCTGGGATAATAGACAGATATATAGGAGGGTGTAATTTTGAATATATTTTTAGATGCCATGGGTGGTGATCATGCACCCTATGAAATCGTCAAGGGTGCCATTGATGCTGTAAAAGAATATGATGTCAAGCTGACCCTGGTGGGTCACCGGCAGGCCGTTCTAGAAGAACTTTCAAAATACGATTACCCTAAAGACAAGATCGAAATTCTGCACGCCGAAACGGTCATCGAGAACACGGAAGAACCGGCCATGGCGATTCGGCGAAAACCGGATTCCTCGCTGGTGGTGGCCTTGGATGAGATGAAAAAAAGAGAAAATGCTGTGCTGATTTCAGCCGGCAGCACCGGTGCGCTTTTATCTGGTGGTTTATTAAAGCTTGGTCGGATCAAGGGGATAAAGCGGCCGGCATTAGCGGCGACTTTACCCAAAAGCGATGGCGTGTTTGTGCTCATTGACACTGGTGCCAATGCCGATTGCAAGCCAGAGTATCTGGAACAGTTTGCTCAATTGGGAAAAATTTATTCAGAAAATGTTTTAGGTAAAAATAATCCGGGGATCGGTTTGATTAATATCGGTGCTGAAGCAAAAAAAGGAAACAGTCTGGTAAAAGCTGCATATGAGCTTTTGGAAGCTGGTGATTTTAATTTTTTGGGCAATGTGGAAGCACGGGATCTTCCCGAAACCAAGGCTGATGTGTTAGTCTGTGATGGATTCACAGGCAATATCGTTTTGAAATTAACTGAAGGCATCGCGGCGTATCTGCTCAAGGGAATGAAAACATCAATCATGAGCAACACCAAAGGGAAAATTGGAGGAATGCTGATTAAAGACAATTTACGAAGCTTTAAGAAGCAATTTGACTATGCCGAATATGGTGGGGCACCCTTTCTGGGGGTTAAGGGCGGAATCATTAAAGCCCATGGCAGCAGCGATGCCTTTGCCATCAAAAATGCAATAAGGCAGAGCATGAAGTTTATTGAAAATGATGTATTGCAAAAAATAACTGATAATGTAAAAAATATGGAGGCTTAAATCATGGATGAACGATTTTTAAAAGTCACGGCGATTATTTCAGAACAACTTGATGTTGATATTGATAAAATTACCCTTGAGACCTCACTCATTGATGATCTTGAGGCTGATTCGCTGGATGTGGTTGAACTGATTATGGCATTCGAAGATGAATTTGGCACAAAAATTGACGAAGGTGCATTAGAGAATATCCAAACAGTGGAAGATATTATCAATGCAATTTCCTGAGTAAACAAAATGAGTGTCGAGACAAGAAATCGGCACTCATTTTCAAACAATTACAAAGTTTACACCAGGTGTTTGCATGTTTGGTCTTTTGATTGGGAATAGCGAGAAACGCCCAGGCGGGATCTCGTAATCGATAAGGGGGGATATTACGTGACAATCGAAGAAAAAATCGATTACCGTTTCAAAAAGAAAGATTTATTAAAAGTAGCATTAACACATAGTTCACATTCAGGAAATTCAACTAATAATGAACGACTTGAATTCTTGGGGGATGCAGTATTGGAACTGATTATCAGTGAGTATTTATTTTTAGCTCACAAGTTATCTGAGGGTAAAATGACGAAAATCCGTTCCAATATTGTATGTGCCGAGTCTCTTTCCAAGGCGGCTTATGAGCTTCATTTGGGAGATCATATCTTTTTGGGTAAGGGAGAAATTGTTACCGGTGGCCGACAGCGAAAATCGAATCTTGCGAATGCATTTGAGGCCCTGATTGGGGCTGTTTTTTTAGACAGTAACTTCGAAACGACAAGAAAAGTTGTCCTCAAAGTACTGGAAAACAATATTCAACTGGCATTATCTGGAGCGCTGGTTAAAGACTATAAAACTGAACTTCAGGAGTATATTCAAAAGAATAATGACAATGTGATTGAGTATATTCTGGAGCGGTCTGAAGGACCAGAACACAACAAAACTTTTTATATCAATTTGATTTTTAATGGCGATTGTGTGAGTCATGGGATCGGAAAAAGTAAAAAAGAAGGGGAACAGGACGCAGCAAAGAATTATTTGCATAAGACCAGGAAATTGTAAATTGAGGTGAAGGCTTGTATTTAAAAAAATTGCGATTGTCGGGGTTTAAATCATTTGCAGACCCTGTAAGCCTTGAGTTTTCAGAAGGTATTTCTGCAATTGTTGGTCCTAACGGCAGCGGAAAAAGTAATATCACCGATGCCATCAAATGGGTTTTGGGTGAGCAAAGCATAAAATCCCTGCGGGGAAAGAAAATGGAAGATGTCATCTTCTCAGGAACAGAAAAAAAACCAGCCTCAGGTTATGCCGAGGTTGTTTTGATTTTAGACAATAAAGATGGTACACTGGAAAACTATCCTCAGGAAATCGCGATATCCAGAAAACTATTCAGATCAGGTGAAAGTGATTATGCCATCAATAAAAAGAGCTGTAAACTTAAAGAAATTCACAGTCTCTTTATGGATACTGGTTTAGGAAAAAATGGTTATTCGTTAATCAGCCAGGGCAGTATCGAAAATATATTAGCCAGTAGCCCCACGGAACTTCGGAATATTTTTGAAGAAGCGGTGGGCATTGTGTCGTATAAAACAAAAAAAAACGAGGCCGAAAAAAAACTGGAACAAACCCAGGGCCATTTGGATCGGCTTCGGGATATTATGAGCGAAATCGAAAAACAGGTAGGACCATTAAAAAACCAGTCCCGGAAGGCTCAAAACTGGTTAGTTTTACATGAGGAATTAAAGACTGTTGATCTGGTCATCTTTTATCGGAAAATGAGCAGTGCCGTCACGGAACTTGAAGAACTAAAAACAAATCTCAAAAATCAAATAAAAAGCTGCGATCAAATTGAAGCGGCCATTCAAAAAAAAGATGAGCTTTATCAAAAATTGACCATCGAGAACCGCGAATTGGATCGTTTAACTGATACTGAAAAGAAGAATCTTAGTGTTGTCAGCTCGGATTTTGATCAGGTTCAGCGGGAAGCGATCCGCTGTAAAAGCCAGTTGGAGGCCAATGAAATAAGCCAGGAACGGCTTGCCAAAGAGCAGGAAAATTTATCTTTTCAGATTGATGAAACCCAAGCTAGAATCAATGGTCTTGAACGTGAACAAAAAGTCTTGCTCGAAAATCTTAAAAACCATGAAACGGCCTGGCGTGAAATGGATAACACGCTTCACAGTCTACTGGTTGAAGAACAGCAGGAAAAAGAGCGAATTAAAGCGACTCAAGATGCGATTCAAAATCATCAATCCCGTTGTGAAACTTTGGAGATAAAGCGGTTTGAAATAAAAACGGCGATTCAGGAGGCAACAACAGAGTCTTCTTTTATAAAAAAGCACTTGGATGAAGCCTGGGTCAACCAACATCAAGTCACTTCAGATTTGGAACAGCAAAAAAAAGAACTGGACAAACTACGAGAAAAAAAGCAGCAACAGAACGATCTCTATAGCCAGTTGCAGTCTCAGTATAGTCATGGTTTGGAAGAACAGCAAAAAATCCAGCATCAGGCCCACCACATTTCCAATAATTTAAAGGTTAATGCCTCTAAAGTAGAGTATTTAAAGAATATTCAAAAAAATTATCAGGATTATTTTCCGACGATCCGAAAACTGATGACATCTGAAAAACTGCTGGGCCCGGTGATCCATGAGGTGTATGGACCGGTTGGCGAACTGATCACCACAAAACCCAGGTATCTCCAGGCGATTGATATTGCGTTGGGGGCAAAAAGCCAGAACATTGTAGTAGCCACAGTTAAGGTTGCCAGTGATTGCATAAATCTCCTGAAAAAAGAACGTTTAGGACGGGCAACCTTTTTACCACTGGATAATTTAAAATACAATCCAATTGATGACCGAACCCGGGCAGCGCTTAAGAATATGTCGGGTGTGGAAGGAATTGCCAGTGAGTTGGTTAAAACTGATGTTGCTTATGAGGCGGCAATCGAAAGTCTTTTAGGACGGATCATCGTTGCCAGTGATTTTGCTTCGGGACGAGATATCCAGAATAAATTGGCATCGCGGTTTACGGTGGTGACACTGGAAGGTGAACTGTTCTATCCCGGCGGTGCTATTGTCGGCGGTCAAAGCAAAGATAACCGGCAGTCCCCGCTGTCTAAAAAAATTGAAATCCAGAATCTGGAAAAGGAAATTGAAGCCAATAAAAAAGCCCTCGTTCTTTCAAAAGATCAGGAGTTACTGTCGCACGCATCAATATCCCAGCTGAGTAAACAATTAAAAGAATTGGAAAATGAACACAATCGTTGCAAACAGGGTTTGTGGGAAAAAAATAAACGGATTGAAGATTTAACTGAAAAACAACATGAAAACACTCGTTCAATCGCAGTTCACAAGCAAAAGCTTCAGGAGCTAAGTCAGACACTTGAACAATCCAGTCAGGAACTGACAAAGATAGAAACGGCCTACAATCAGGCGAAAGAAGCGACTAAAGAGCAGGATTCCGATGATCGCACTCAGGAGATTCGGGAGCGGTTGGATGATTTTCGGTTAAAAATATCTGACAGGCAAATGATCATCACTCAGATTAAAGGTGAAATTGCCGGGCTTGATCAACAAATCATCTTGATGCAGGAACAATTGACCCACCAAACAACCAGAAAAACGGCGTTAGAAAAAGAAATAGGATGCTACCACAGCGATTCTAAAGACTTGATTCAACTTCAGCAGAATCTGGAGGCGGATTATCAACGATTGTCGAAGCTGATTGAAGCCCATCGCAACAAAAATAAGCAAGCGACGGAACTGCAAAAAGCAAACGCCCAGCGCCTGGAAACACTGCAGGAAGAAATAAAAAACGACAATCACCAGTTGATTGTTGAGAATGACAGAAAGAACACTGTTTCCAGCCAGGTAAACAGTCTGCAATTACAGATGAACCATTGGGAAGATACTATCTATAAGAGTTATGAAATCAATTATTTGATGGCCGAAGATGCCTACCGGCAGCTGGCAAAAGACAACAAACTGGATGCACTGGATTTATCTGAAGAACGACAGCGTGATTTACGAGAAAAAATTAATGCTCTCGGTAATGTCAATCTTAATGCCATTGAAGAATATCAAGAAATTCTCACCCGGCATGATTTTATGAAAGCACAGATGGATGATCTTAAAGCCGGGAAAAGCGAACTGCTCGATATTATCAATACCCTTTATGACGCCATGACTGAGCAGTTTAAGGCTAACTTTATCAAGCTTCAGGAAAACTTCACCCGGATCTTCAGTATTCTATTTGAAGGCGGTCGGGCTTATCTGGAGTTTACCGATCCCACCGGGGTACTGGAAGGGGGAATCGAGCTGGTGGCTCAGCCACCGGGGAAACGGCTGCGCCATATTTCATTGCTTTCTGGTGGTGAAAAATCGATGGTTGCCATTGCCCTGCTATTTTCCTTTCTGGAAATAAACCCTTCGCCATTTTGTGTAATTGATGAAGTGGACGCCGCCCTGGATGATCACAATATTTACCGGTACATTTCGTATCTGAAAAAAGTGGCGGAACATAATCAATTCATCACGATTACCCATCGCCGCACCACCCTGGAAGTCTGCGATAATCTCTATGGGGTATCGATGTCCAAGGATGGAGTTTCGCAATTGGTGTCAGTCCGACTGACGGATTATGCGTAAAATAAAGCATGGATAATGTTAAAGTGATTAGGTAGTACACTCATTTTAGCTCCAATCGATGAAGTAAAACTAAGGAGGCAATTATGGAATTAAGTTTATATGAACGGATGCGCAATAAACTGATCAAAACAGCTGACAATTTTAAGGAGAAAATTGAAAATGTCATGTATATGGGCAGTTTTGACGATGATTTCTTCGACGAACTGGAGGAAACGCTGATTCTTTCGGATTTAGGGGCGCAAACTTCGGTGAAAATCACTGAAGCGCTACGGGCAAAGATTAAAGAAACCCGATCCAAAAGCAAGGAAGAAGTCGTGGGTTTTCTAAAAGAAATCCTCGTGGAGATGGTTCAGGTAGAAACCGAAAAACCCCAACTTCCTACGATTATGCTGATTGTCGGGGTCAATGGGGTTGGTAAAACCACCACCATTGCCAAGCTTTCCGAGCGTTATAAAAAAGAAGGAAAAAAAGTTGTTATTGCGGCTGCTGATACCTTTCGAGCTGCGGCGGTGGAACAACTCGACGAATGGGCTAAACGGGTTGGTGTTGATATTATCAAAAGTACGACCGGCGCTGATCCCAGCTCGGTAATTTTTGATGCCATTGGGGCAGCTAAGGCCCGGAAGGCCGATATTCTGATTTGCGACACCGCCGGACGACTCCATAACAAGGTCAACCTGATGAAAGAACTTGAAAAGATCAGCCGGGTGATTAACCGGGAAGGTGAAGGCTTTTCGATCCACAATTTAATGGTGCTGGACGCCACAACCGGTCAAAATGCCATTAATCAAGCCCAGGTCTTTCATGAATGTGTGGAAATCAAGGGCATCGTTTTGACCAAGCTGGATGGTACGGCTAAAGGTGGTATTGCCATTTCGATTATTGATGAAATGCAGATCCCCATCGAATATGTTGGCATCGGTGAAAAATCGGAGGACCTTATTGATTTTGATCCAAAGAAATTTGTTGATCTGTTGTTTGAATAAGGCTTTGCGTGATCGTGAAATCGGACGCCACAGGTTGCAACAAGGCTTAAACTTTTAAGAGAAAAAAACTTGAAATTAATTGAAGAAATGTCCTGAAAATCGGGAATAAAAGCTTGACTTTTTCTCTGCCAGGACTTACAATAGGTAAGTCGTCAAGTAAATTTCCTTTACGACGATACTGAAGGTGCTTATGGAAAAAAAAGTAGGGGAACAGTATTTATTTGATTTTTATGGTGAGCTGCTGACTGCTAAGCAGAAGCAGATTTTAGAGTATTACTACGATGACGACTATAGCTTGGCGGAAATTGCCGAGGTAATGGCGGTTACGCGACAGGGTATTTTTGATGTGATTAAACGCTCGAAAGCCATGATGGAAGCCTATGAAGAAAAACTGGGACTCATCGCCAAGTTTTTAAAATCTCAAGTTCTTTTGGAAGAAATTGAGAAAGAACTATTGGATTGTGTTGATCGGGAAAAAGACGAACAGCTTAAATCCGAATTGATGCTGGTGGTTGAAAAACTGAAAAATGTCAGTGAAGAAAACTAGAGGTGACAGATGATCTTTGAAGGATTAAATGAAAAATTTCAAAATATATTTTCCCAACTAAAGCGCAAAGGAAAACTAAACGAAAAAGACATCCAGGAAGTTAATCGGGAAATTAAAATGGCCTTATTAGAAGCTGATGTCAATTTCAAAGTCGTTAAACAATTTACCAAAAATATCGGTGAACGGGCAATCGGCCAAGAGGTACTAAGTAGCCTGACGCCCGGGCAACAGTTTATTAAAATTGTCAAAGACGAAATGACAGCCCTTTTAGGTGGCGAAATTGAGCGGATGGACTTTGTTCAGGGCCGCCAGAACGTGTATATGATGGTCGGTCTTCAAGGGGCTGGTAAAACAACGACCGCAGCCAAGTTGGCCAACCTGTTGCGCAAAGAAAAAAAATTCAAGCCCTTATTGGTTGCCTGCGACGTTTATCGTCCGGCAGCAATTAAACAGCTGGAAATTCTCGGGGATGAATTAAAGATTGATGTCTATTCTGAACATGATGTAAAAGATCCGGTGGGGATTGCCAAACGGGGACTGCAAAAATCAATCGAAGGTCATTATGATCTGGTGATCATGGATACCGCCGGTCGCTTGCAAATTGATGAAGCGCTGATGGATGAATTGGTCAACATCAAAGAAGCGATTAATCCCACCGAGATTTTATTAACAGTCGATGGGATGACTGGTCAGGAGTCGGTCAATGTCGCCAATGAATTTAATCGTCTACTGGATATTTCAGGTGTAATCCTGACAAAACTCGACGGCGATACCCGGGGTGGGGCGGCCTTGTCGATTACTTATACAATTGGCAAAGCCATCAAATACATTGGTACCGGTGAAAAACTGACCGATATTGAACTCTTTTATCCGGATCGGATGGCATCACGAATTCTGGGAATGGGGGATGTCTTATCCTTCATTGATAAAGCCCAAAGTATGATGGATGAGGAAAAGGCCAAGGAGCTGGAAGAAAAGTTCAGAAACCAGGATTTTGATCTTAATGACTTTCTCGATCAGATCAAGCAGATTGAAAGCATGGGATCGATCAGCAGCTTATTGGAGATGATGCCCGGGGCCAATAAAAAAGCATTGAAGAATGTGGATTTATCTGGCGCTGATACCAAAAAAACTGAGGCTATCATCTTGTCGATGACGAAGGAAGAACGCCATAAACCAGGGATTATCAATGCCAGCCGACGAAGACGAATTGCGTTGGGGAGCGGTACCATGGTTGCGGACGTCAACCGGTTGTTAAAAGGATTTGAACAATCCAAAAAGATGATGAAACAAATGTCAAATCCAAACATTGCAAAAAAAGGACGGATGAAGCTACCGTTCATGTAGACTGTAATATGATTAGTGTTATCAAGGACTTTATGTCATTAGATAAAGAAGTTAAGAAAGGGGGAACAAACATGGCAGTTAAAATCAGATTAAAAAGAATGGGTAAAAAGAAAAAACCTTTTTATAGAATCGTTGTTGCCGATGCACGAGCACCACGTGATGGTAAGTTCATCGAAGAAATTGGATACTATAACCCTTGTGTTGACCCTGCACTCGTAAAAGTCGATGCAGATAAAGCCAAAACATGGTTAGCTAATGGTGCAAAACCAACAGATACCGTTAAGTATTTGTTAAAAAGAGAAAACGTAATCGAGTAGTACCAGGAGGTAAATGATGAAAGAACTTGTGGAAATTATTGCAAAGGCTCTTGTTGAACACCCCGATGCGGTATCTGTCCAGGAAGTTGAAGGCGAACAGTCCATTATTTTGGAACTCAAGGTCGCGGACGACGATATGGGCAAGGTCATTGGAAAACAGGGGCGTATCGCAAAAGCAATTCGTACCGTCATAAAAGCCGCTGCCACGAAAGAAGATAAACGTGTCATGTTGGAGATCATCCAATAAAGGCATTGGGCTGTGTATACAGCTCTTTTTTTTCGGGTGTTTTTAGGGTTTAAACAGGAGAAAATAATGGAAAATAATAATCGTTTAATCATCATTGGCCGGATTCTTGGTGTACATGGAATTAAGGGCGAATTAAAAGTTTTACCGCTGACTGATGATCCGGGTCGTTTTTATGATCTGGAGGAGGTCATTTTAATCCATGACAAAACGGCAACTGACTATAAGATTACCAATTGCCGTCTTCATAAAAACAACGTATTGCTGTTTCTGGAAAATGTAACAAACCGTAACGACGCAGAAGCTTTAATTGGCCGGGAAGTTGGGATTCCCCGGGAACTGGCAGTGGCATTGTCTGAAGATGAGTTTTTTATTGAAGACTTGCTGGGATTGCAAGTTTATAATGACGGAGTGTTGCTTGGAAAAATAACCGATGTGATGCAAGCAGGCGGGGTGGATGTTTATACCATCACTGCCGACAAGAAGGTCTATTGCGTACCCGCCCGTAAGCTTTATTTTACAAAAATAAATGTTAATGGCCGTCGGATTGATGCCAGCATCCCCCAGGAAATATTGGATCTATGAGATTTTATTTCCTAACCTTATTTCCGGAAATCTTTGAAACATATTTTCAAACCGGGATGATTGGCCGAGGCGTGAAAGCGGGTCTGATTGATTATACGGTGATAAACATTCGGGATTTTTCCGGAAATAAACATCATAAGGTTGATGATACCCCTTACGGCGGCGGTGCAGGGATGGTGATGGCGGCACCGCCGATTGTCGCCGCCCTGAAAAGCATTGCTGATTTAGACACGTATCCGGTTATCTACTTGACACCTGGCGGCAAACCATTTGAACAAAAAGATGGGTTAAAGCTATCGGAGTATCCGGGCATCATTTTTATCTGTGGTCATTACGAAGGAATTGACCAGCGGGTGATTGATGCTTATGTGGATCTGGAATTTTCAGTGGGGGATTATGTCTTGACTGGTGGTGAATTACCGGCCTTAACTCTGGCTGATGCCATTGCCAGGCATATTCCCGGCCTTCTGGGAAATAGCGACAGTTTGGCAGAAGAATCGTTTGAAAGCCATCTGCTGGAATATCCCCAGTATACCAAACCCCGGGAATTCGAAGGCCAGGAAGTGCCGGAAGTATTGCTCTCCGGCAACCATGCCGCAATTAATAAATGGCGCTTATTGCAGGCAGAAACACGGACCCGGTTAAAGCGGCCTGACTTATTTGAAAAATATCAAAAAAGCTTGCATAAAGAATAAACAAAGTGTATAATATATCAGTATGTTATTAAGTGAGACGGTCCTCTGTACCCGATGCATGAACGTCGCAAATCGAATATTAAGGAGAAAATAATGGACATTATCAAAAAGATTCAATTGGAAAACATGAAGGCTGAACCACCAAAATTTTGTGTTGGTGACACCGTTAAAGTTCATGTTAAAGTAATCGAAGGTAAAAAAGAACGTATTCAGATTTTTGAAGGCATCGTCCTTAAAAAGCAAAACGGCGGTGTTGGCGAAACGTTTACGGTACGAAAAATATCGTCTGGTTTTGGAGTAGAAAGAACCTTCCTGGTGCATTCGCCAAAAATCGAAAAGGTTGATGTGGTTCGTCGTGGTAAGGTACGTCGAGCTAAGCTTAACTATCTTCGAGATCGTGTTGGTAAAGCAGCAAAAGTCAAAGAAAAAAGAGCGTAATTCAGAGGCTGTCAAGCCTCTTTTTTGGTTAATTCAAGCGTTATAATAACTAGAAATTTAGCAAGGAAGTGAAAAAATGAAAGAAGATCAGGAATCTAAAGGTAATTTGGAACTTAAAGAATGGATTCAATCCGCCGTGATTGCCATTGTGCTTGCTTTTATCATAAAGATGTTTTTGTTCGACTTTGTCATGGTTCAGGGCAGTTCGATGTTTCCCACCCTGGTGGAGGGCGATCGTCTGATTGTCAATAAAATAGGCTATACCATCGGTGAACCGGATTATGGGGACATTGTGATTCTTAGTTATAGTGACAGCATTGAGTATGTCAAGCGAGTCATTGGCAAGGGTGGCGATACAATTGCAATCAAGGATATGGTGGTTTATCGCAATGGTGAACCGCTAGAGGAGGATTACATTAACCCAGATCCTTATGAAGACTTTGCTGAGGTCACCGTCCCAATGGGAACCTATTTTGTCATGGGTGACAATCGGGCCAATAGCTCGGATAGCCGTTATGCCAGCCTGGGCTTTGTCGAAAGGGATGCCATTGATGGGAAAGTTATCTTTAGAATCTGGCCGCTTTCAGAAATTGGTATGGTATAAGGATGTCAGAAGAAAAAATAGAATATATACAATGGTATCCCGGCCACATGGCCAAAGCCAATCGGGAAATTAAAGAAAAGCTCAAACTGATCAATGTGGTAATCGAAGTGGTTGATGCCAGATTACCGCTTTCCAGCAAGAATCCGGAAATTAATCAGTACACCTGGAATAAGCAGCATATCCTGCTACTGAACAAGTCGGATTTAGCTGATCCGGAAGTCAGTCTGGAATGGATTGAGTGGTTTAAGAAAAATACCGAGATCCAAAAAGTGGTGCTGTTTGACGCCTTTGACCGTCGGATGAAGACTGAGTTGGTCAGAACCATTCAGGATTTGAATGTAAAAGAAAAAGCTCAGGTGAAATGTCTGGTTTGTGGAATCCCCAACGTTGGTAAATCCACAGTAATCAACAGTCTGATCGGTAAGAAAAAAACCCAGATTGGTAATAAGCCAGGGGTCACCAAGGGGCAGCAATGGCTGAGTACCCCGGATCACCTGATGCTTTTGGACACACCGGGAATCTTATGGCCAAAATTTGAAGATCCCCTGGTCGGTCTCCACTTAGCCTGGTTGGGTTCCATCAAGGATACCATTTATGAAAAAGAGAACATCGCTGCAGATCTGTTAAAATATCTGCTAATCTATTATCCGGGAGATTTGGAAGCCCTATACAAAATTGAGGTAGAAGGAAAAAATATCCCTGAGGTATTCGATGCCATTGCTAAAAGTCGGGGATTGCTGATTAAAGGTGGCGAATACGATTATGCCCGCACCAGTGTGCTGATTCTCAATGATTTTAAAAACGGCCGTATTGGCCGCATTACGTTGGAACGACCGGAGTAACGATGGATATGAGCCAGTGCCTGCTGATGATGACAAAACAACCAATTTTTTATTTAGAGTTGGTTGTTTTTTTATTTGGGTTAGAATGGATTATTGGGTGGCGTTGTCTATATTTGTTTTACGACTTATAGTATAATGACGATAGAATTGTAAGAAAAAGAGGTAATTATGAATTTATTTAATAATATGACCGTTACACAGATAAAAGAGTACATCGTGACCAGACAGATGGAAGAATACCCTGATCTGATACCGATGCTGAAAGAAGATCATCGGGCTGCTGTGAAAAAAATTGGACAAAATTTAGAGAAGAAAATCGCAGCCAGAGACCAGGAAGTTTTACGAATCAAAAAAATGAAATCAATTGAATCCGGTTACTATGACCGGGGTATCTTGAATATTGGTGGTATCGACGAGGTTGGTCGGGGCCCCTTGGCAGGACCGGTGGTGACCTGTGTCATTATTCTGAAACCAGATTCCAGCCGCCTATATGTTAATGACTCAAAAAAAGTCGCAAAAAAAAGTCGTGAAATCTTATGTGAACAACTCCTTGAAGATGCTGTTGATTATGCCATCGGGCAGGTCGATTGTGATGTGATTGATAATCTGAATATTCTTAATGCAACCAAAAAGGCCATGACTGATTCGCTGGTGAAGTTGTCTGTTAAACCGGAGCTGCTACTGATTGATGCCCTTCATATCGATACCGATATCCCCCAGAAAGCGATTGTTCATGGTGATGCCACCAGCTATGCCATTGCTGCGGCAAGCATTGTTGCCAAGGTTTACCGGGACAATCTGATGCAGATTTATCACGAAGAGTACCCGGAGTATGGTTTTGATCACAATATGGGCTACGGAACAGCCGAACATATAAAAGCCTTAAAAAAATATGGACCGACGCCGATCCACCGTAAAAGTTTTATTCAGAATCTTGGCTTAAAATGAAAACACATAATGTAAAAAAAGGTAAAGCCGGAGAAGCGTTAGCATTAAACTATTTAAAAAATAACGGTTTTCAGGTTTATGAAACAAATTACAAAAAGCCATCTGGCGAAATCGATCTCATTGCAAAAGATCGTGACGCATGGGTATTTATTGAAGTAAAATATCGAAAAAACCTGGATTTTGGATATCCCCGGGAAGCGGTGAACCGGTCAAAACAAAAACGTATTGGCAAAACAGCGCTTTGGTACCTCAAAGAAATGCAGCTTGATGATGTCAATATCCGCTTTGACGTTATCGAAATCTATTACGAACCAAACGGGGAGCAGGTGATTAATCATTTTGAAAATGCTTTTTCGTTCTAAAGAATAAACAGGACTGGTGACAGAAAAACCATCACCAGTCCTGTTGCTTTTTTGAAATACTATTGACCGTCATCTACCGAAATCAGAAAGACTTTTTCAGAATAGGTACCTTTGTTTTCTTTATTCTGAATTTTTAAATAGTCAATATGAAGCGGTTCAAAATCAAAGCTTTCCACAATTGCATCCAGCAATTCGTAGATATCCGAAAGTTCATCTTCAGAGGGTCTTTTTAAAAAAATCTGAGCTTTTTCAAGAAGCTTCTCTTGCAGTGCTTCTCTAACTTCTGATTCACCTAAGATTTTGTACTCACAGGTACGTCCACTGTCTCGAATGATTTCAGGAATTTTATCCCGAACAATTTTGTTGTACTCAACTTTCATAATCTATCACCTCAAGCCTATTATACCCAATGGTTAGGCTTCAAAACAAGAGGCAACGATATTTATTTAGAAAAAACCTGACTGATTCCGATTTGATAGTATGATATAATGAAAACAACTAAAAATTGGGAATAACGTCGTAATTATTCAGGGCAAGAACCAATTGCAGTTAACCCCTGAATTTTTGCAGGAATATTGGGTATGTATTTCACAATGGCGTGCAGACTTCTCAAATAAAATCAAAATTTGCTAATTCGCAATAAATTTTAAACTTGTGCTTGCGTTTTGGTTGGAGTAATACTATCATAGTTAGAACAATTCTATTTTAAGATAAGGTTCAAGCTCAAAAATATATACGATTTCAAGCAGATCATATGGTTGCAGTAATTTCTGATTAAACGTCGGAAGGAGGTTTTGTAATGAAGAAGCTAACAATCTCAGTGTTCATATTGGCAGTGATCTGTGTAATTGTTGTTGCACTCAACTTTATAAGTCCTGCAAAATCGGAGTCATCGGAAGAACTTTCTTTAAATCCGAGTCAAATAAAAAAAGTAATTGTACCGAATGACAAAACGGTTAATGCAAAAGATTACGGTGTAACGGGTGATGGTTTAACTGATGATACCGTTGCCCTGCAAAATGCAATAGATGAAGCGAGTAATGAAAATGCGCTATTGATCTTACCAGAGTCGGAACAACCGTATTTAATTACAAAACAATTGATCATTAGCGATAACACCCACATTAGTGGCTATGGAGCTGTACTATTCATGGCCCCGCAAGAAGATACAATCAAGAACATGCTTTGGTCTAATCCAGATGAGACTGTTTCAAATATTTCGATCGAAGGACTAACTTTAAAGTCAGAAAATACGATTGAGGGTGTTGATTATTATGAGAACAGTCGTGTCAGCAATGTTCAGGGGATCTACTTTCAAGGCGTTGAAGCAATGACAATTAATGATGTTTTCATGGATAATGTCTATGTAGGCCTAAAATTAGCCCAACCAGGGAAGTTCAAAAATAAGGATATAACGATAAGTGGACTAAAAATTGATCATTCGGGGATGCCTATACAGATTTCTGGTACGAATGGTTTTAGCATGGTTGACAGCATCCTAAATTCAAGCGACGGTGGAACGAAATGGCTGCATTCCGCGTATCTGCGAGGTGACAACAGTAATTTTTATTTTGAAAATGTTGAATTCAATAATGCATCGGGAGGAGGAATAGCAATTGCGGGTAATCCACAATATAATAAACCGCCTGAAAACATGATTTTCAAAGATTGCCGCATCAAGGATAGTGTTGTTGGTGTTCATATCAATAGCGGTGCCAAAAATATAACAATATCAGGCTTAGTGATTGAAGGGTGTAGTTTGGGTTTTAAAATCAACGAAGCATCTGAATTAAGTATTGATAAGGTGAGTATCAGCGGATCAAAATCGAATGAGAATGACCATGGCGGCTTTAGTATTGAGAATGTCGAGCAAACTACAATTTCTAATGTTTCAATTGATGCCAGCGAAATAACAGAATCGCTGTGTTTGTTGATTGGAAATATTGAAAATCTGAGGTTATCTTCATTTGAAGATAACAACGTTAAGGATATTCCTTTATACAGTGTTAATAGCACCGCAATAATAAAGAATTTGATTATTGAATGATTTTTGTGAAGAATGGAAAACGAATCGAGTTAATTTTTAGATAATCACATCTTAGAGACACGATCAAATCATAATGCTAAGGTGACATCAAGTAACGATTTTTTAGGAGGACGACAACAATGGCTGAGAAAATTTATCTGTCATCACCACATATGAGTGATGAAGGATTTGAAATGGAATATATCAAGGAAGCATTTGCCACCAATTGGATTGCACCACTGGGTCCAAACGTCAATGAATTTGAAAAAGAATTTGCAGTTAAAGTTGGCGCTAAATATGCAGCTGCAGTCAATACTGGGACAGCTGCAATTCACTTGGCATTACGGGCAGTTGGGGTTAGCGAAGGAGATATTGTCTTTTGTCCATCGCTCACTTTTTCAGCAACCGTCAACCCGATTATTTATGAAAAGGCAATTCCGGTATTTATCGATAGTGATGAAGAAACCTGGAATATGTGTCCAATTGCATTAGAAGCGGCTTTTTTAAAATATCCTCAGGTAAAAGCGGTGATTGTCGTTCATCTTTACGGTTTGTCGGCAGATATGGATAAAATCATGGCAATTTGCAATTATCATGGCGTTACTGTCATCGAAGATGCTGCGGAGTCCCTGGGTTCTTTGTACAAAGGCAGACAAACTGGCACCTTCGGTGAATATGGCGTATTTAGTTTTAATGGAAACAAAATTATTACTACGTCTGGAGGTGGGATGCTGGTTTCTGATAATCAGGAACGAATAGAAAAAGTGCGATTCTGGTCGACTCAATCAAGAGATTCGGCACGGCACTATCAGCATAGCGAATTGGGTTTTAATTATCGTATGAGTAATATATCTGCGGGTATCGGTCGTGGTCAATTAAAAGTACTGGATCAAAGGATTGCCAAAAAAAAATATATCTTTGAATTTTACAAGCAAGAACTGGAAAAATTACCAGGGATTGAATTTATGCCGATCAATCATTGGAATGAACCAAATTATTGGTTGAGTTGCATAACCTTAGATGGATCAATAAAACCACTGGATATAATCGAGGCTCTGGAAGGCGAAAATATTGAATCACGACCGCTTTGGAAACCCATGCATCAGCAGCCTTTTTTTGAATGGTGTGACTTTATTGGGGGAATCGTTTCAGAAAAGCTGTTTAATTCAGGTCTTTGTCTGCCCTCTGATACAAAGATGACAGACTCAGATCAGAAACGAATTTGTCAGATTATTAAGGGTTGTGACTGTGATGATCTATAAAAGATTTATAAAAAGACCAATGGATTTTTGTTTATCTTTGGCAGCAATCATTGTCCTCTCACCGGTATTTTTTGTTTTGGTTTTGTTGATCAGAAAAAAACTGGGCCATCCAGTGCTATTCAAACAACAAAGACCGGGTTTAAATGAAAAGGTGTTTACACTCTATAAATTTAGAACCATGACTGATCAGCGGGATGAACAAGGTGCACTGTTGCCTGATGACAAGCGATTGACCAAATTTGGTAATTTTTTACGATCCACCAGTCTGGATGAATTGCCGGAACTTGTAAATGTGGTTAAAGGTGATATGGCTGTTATTGGCCCGAGACCATTATTGGTACAATATTTGCCCCTTTACAATGAAAAACAAAAAAGAAGACACGAGGTCAGGCCAGGGTTGTCTGGTTTGGCTCAGGTAAATGGACGAAATGCTATTAGTTGGGAAGAGAAATTCGATCTCGATATTAAGTATGTTGACGCTGTCAGTTTTGTGGAGGATTGGAAGATTATCTTATTAACGTTAAAAAAGGTCTTCAAACGAGAAGGGATCAATGCAAATGATTCGACAACAATGGAGTTATTTCAGGGAACAAGTAAAGACGATAAAAAAATCGATAAAAAGTGCTAAATAATTCACGATACTAATCGAAGGGGGCGCTGCATTGTGAAAAAAAAGCTATTGATCATCGGAGCAAGTGGGCACGGAAAAGTTGTCGTTGATATTGCAATGAAAATGAATAAATGGAAAAATATCGCTTTTCTTGATGATGATCCATCAATTACGGAGTGTATGGGATTCAGTGTTGTTGGAAATACAACGGATGCCTTTAAATTTGCAGATGAAGCAGATGTTTTTGTTGCTGTTGGAAACAATAAAATTAGGGAGACGGTTCAAAACAAGCTTGAGTCAGCTGGAATAGAGCCACCACTCTTAATTCATCCATCAGCGATTGTTGGGTCAGCGGTGGAAGTAGGAATTGGAACCGTGATTATGGCTGGGGTTGTAGTCAACAGTGCCACTCGAATCGGCAAAGGCTGTATTATCAATACGGCAGCAACAGTAGACCACGATAATCGTATTGCCGATTTTGTTCATGTTTCGCCCGGGGCACATCTGGCCGGGATGGTGGTGATTGGTCAAAAAACCTGGATTGGGATTGGCAGTACCATCAGTAATAATCTAACCATTACCGGTAACTGTAAAATTGGTGCCGGTGCGGTTGTAGTAAAAGACATAACTGAATCGGGAACCTATGTGGGCGTTCCGGCAAGGAGTATCCGTTGATGAAAAAAACTGTCTGGATTTGGAACCACTATGCGACCAATATGTATAAGGATCGTGCCGGGCGACATTACTCGTTTGCTAATTATCTGCTCAAACAGGGTTATAACCCCATCATTTTCTGTGCCTCAACCAATCACTTTTCGAATGAAAATATTGAAATCATCAATAAAAAATATCGTGTGGACACAATTGATGGAATCACCTTTGTGATTGTAAAAACGCCTGATTACGCTGGAAATGCAAAAAAAAGACTGGTCAACATGCTGACCTTTTATAAAAACCTGTTCCCGGTTGCAAAAGAATATGCACACATAAAGGGAAAACCGGATCTCATACTGGCATCAAGTGTTCATCCTCTCACACTGATTGCGGGTATTCAGATAGCAAAAAAGTTTAACGTCTCATGTATTTGTGAAGTCCGGGATCTCTGGCCAGAAAGTATTGTCGCCTATGGTGGTTTAAAGCGAACCAGCCTGATTGCAAAAGTTCTTTATCGCGGTGAAAAGTGGATTTATAAAAGGGCTGACAAACTCATCTTTACCATGGAGGGCGGGTCTGATTACATCATTGAACGCGGTTGGAACAAAGAGCAAGGTGGTACGATTGATCTAAAAAAAGTTTATCATATAAATAATGGTGTTGATCTCGATGCCTTCAAGGAAAACCAAACGGTTTATAAATTTGAAGATCTGGATTTAGACAATGAGAAAACCTTTAAGGTAATTTATGCCGGGTCAATTCGACTTGTAAATAATGTTAAATCCATTGTTGAAGCAGCCCAAGTTGTCAAAAAAGAATCGCCCAATGAGATCATTTTCCTTATTTATGGCGATGGCAGTGATCGAAAAAACCTGGAAGACTTCTGTAAAGCGAATAACATTAATAATGTGGTGTTCAAAGGCTATGTCAATAAAAATCGGATTCCGTATGTTTTAAGCAAGTCAAATCTCAATATCATTCACTTTGAGGACAATCAGATAAAAAAATACGGGGCCAGTCTCAATAAACTGTTTGAGTACTTTGCCAGCGGTAAACCGACGGTTTCTGATTGTGAGTTTGGTTATGACCTTATAAAAAGATACAATTGCGGAATGGTGGTTGATCGGGCTGACCCAGAACAATTGGCCCAAGCCATTATCGAGTTCAGCAATATGCCAAAAAAGCAATATGAACAATACTGTAAAAATGCCCTAGCGGCTGCGAATGATTATGATTATCAACGACTAACAGAAAAACTTATTGAATTAATTTAAAGGGAGTTAAAAAATGACGATCAAAGACAAATTAATTTCTAAAACAGCGATATTAGGTGTGGTCGGTCTTGGTTATGTAGGGCTTCCTCTGGCAGTGGAGAAAGCGAAAGCTGGTTTTAAAACGATTGGCTTTGATGTGCAAAAAGAAAAAGTCGACATGGTAAATTCCGGCATCAACTATATTGGGGATGTGGTCAATGAAGATCTGGAGACAATTGTGAAGTCAGGTCTGCTTTCGGCGACAACGGATTTTTCCAAGGTTGCCGCAGCTGATTGTGTCTGTATTTGCGTGCCAACCCCCCTCGATGAGCATCAACAGCCGGATATCAGTTATGTCAAGTCTTCAGCAGAAAGCATTGTTCCATACATGCACAAAGAAATGTTGATTGTCCTTGAATCGACTACCTATCCCGGAACAACCGAAGAACTGCTTAAACCAATTTTTGAGTCATCTGGATTAAAATGCGGCGAGGACTTTTTTCTGGCCTTTTCACCTGAACGGGTTGATCCCGGAAATCTGATTTACAAAACGAAAAACACCCCAAAGGTGACCGGTGGCATCACTCCGCAGTGTACCGAAGTGGCAGCGGCGATGTATGAGAGTATTTTACAAGCCCCCATTTATCGGGTTTCTTCACCGGCCGTAGCCGAAATGGAAAAGATTCTTGAAAATACCTATCGCAATATTAATATTGGGCTGGTGAATGAGCTGGCGATGCTGTGCCATAAAATGGGCATCAGCATTTGGGAGGTTATTGATGCTGCCAAATCAAAACCCTATGGCTTTCAGGCTTTTTATCCGGGACCAGGGGTCGGCGGCCATTGTATTCCGCTGGATCCTTACTATCTGTCCTGGAAAGCCCGAGAATATGGGTTTCACACATCAATGATTGAATCGTCAATGATGGTAAACGACCGGATGCCTGAGTATTGCGCTGAACGGGCCAGTAAAATTTTAAATCACCATAACAAAACCCTAAAAGATTCAAAAATTCTTTTTCTGGGGGTCGCTTACAAGCAGGACATTGGCGATTATAGAGAAAGTCCGGCCATAAAATTAATGGACGAAATCGAGAAAGAAGGTGCAAAAGTCGTTTACTATGATTCATTTGTACCAGAATTTCAGGAACATGGAAAAACACGAATCGGTGAGGCGGAACTAACCAGCGAACTCATCGAATCAGCCGACCTGGTCATCGTCACAACTGCTCACACGAATGTTGATTACAGTACCATTCAAAAACAAGCAAAACTTATTTTTGATACAAAAAATGCCATGAAAAACATAAAAGATAGAGAAAACATTGAACTGCTTTAAGGAGGTGTCACCTTGGGTCTTAAATATGCATTAATCGGATGCGGAAAAATTTCGGCCAATCATATTGCTGCCGCCCGGGCCAATGATCTTGATATTGTTGCACTATGTGATGTTTACCCGGAGAGCATGAATACACTGATAAAAAAGTTTGACTTACCGGAAACAATCCACCAATTTACTGACCATCAAGCGTTAATCCAGCATGAAGAGCTGGATCTGGCAGCAATCTGTACGGAGAATGGGAAGCATGGGTCGATCGCACTGGATTTTATTGAGGCCGGTTGCAATTTGATCATTGAAAAACCAATTGCCCTATCGCTTGAAGAAGCCGATGAAATTATTCGGCGATCCAAAGAAAAAAACGTCAAAGTTAGTGCCTGTCATCAGAATCGTTTTAATCAGTCGGTCATTGAAATTAGAAAAGCCCTGGATCAAAAACGTTTTGGGAAACTATTTTATGGAACCGCCCATATCCGCTGGAATCGGGGGTGTGAATACTATGCAGGTTCGAAATGGCGGGGAACCTGGGAACACGATGGTGGCGCCCTGATGAATCAATGCATTCACAACATCGATCTGCTAAGATGGATGTTGGGCGATGATATTATTGAAGTGGTGGGGATGACAGACAATCTTAATCACCCCTATATTGAAGCGGAAGATTTTGGGATCGCACTGATTCGCTTTGCTAATGGCAGTTATGGCATTGTCGAAGGAACGACAGCCATTTATCCCAAAAATCTGGAAGAAACACTCTACCTGTTTGGTGAAAAGGGTACGGTCAAAGCGACTGGTCAGTCGGTTAACATTATTGAAGAATGGCAGTTTTCTGATGCCCGGGATGACGCCGGGAAAATTAAAGAACGGTTCAGTAAAAATCCGCCTAATGTCGCTGGTTACGGACATACGCCCTATTATGCCGATGTTATTGATGCGATAAAAAATGATCGGGAACCATCCATCACAGCTGAAGACGGTCGCAGAGCAGTAGAACTTATTCTGGCAATCTACAAATCAGCCGCAGAAGGACAGCGGATCCGATTGCCATTGGAAAAATGCAGTACCACAGATTTTAAAGGGAGATTTGAAAAATGAGCTATTTCGTCCATGAAAGCAGTTATATCGATAAAGACGTAAAAATTGGAGCGGGAACAAAGGTCTGGCATTTTTGTCACGTTCAAGAGGGGGCTGAGATTGGCGAAAACTGTTCACTGGGTCAAAACGTCAATATTGGCAGTCGTGTAAAAATCGGGAGCGGGGTAAAAATTCAAAATAATGTTTCGGTATATGAAGGGGTCGAGCTGGAAGATTATGCTTTTTGTGGGCCGTCAATGGTGTTTACCAACGACTTGACCCCACGAAGCAAATACCCCAAAGGCTCGGGTGCCTTCAAAAAGACCCTGGTGAGATACGGGGCATCAATCGGCGCCAATGCGACCATCGTTTGTGGTAACACTATCGGCCGCTGGGCAATGATTGCTTCTGGGGCTGTTGTAACCAAAGACGTCAAAGACTATGCGTTGATGGCCGGGGTACCGGCAAAACAAATCGGCTGGGTTTGCGAATGTGGAACACCATTAAAAGAAGGACTTGCCTGTGAAGTTTGTGGCAGAGCTTATCGCCTGGAGGATGATCAATTAATTGAAAAGTAAACAAATCATGAAAATGGAGAGTGATTTTGATGGAGTTCAGAGATTTAAAAACTCAGTATCAAAAATATAAAGATGAAATTGATGGTGCCATTCAAAAAGTTCTGTTAAAGGCTGACTTTATAAACGGATCAGAAGTTCAAATTTTAGAAGAACGGTTGGCAAAATATGTTGGGGTTAAACACTCAATTTCCTGTGCCAATAGTACTGAAGCGATGACACTGGTGTTGATGGCCTGGGGAATTAAAGCCGATGATGCCGTTTTCGTACCGGATTTTACGTTCTTTTCAACGGGTGAAGTCGTGTCTTTAAGCGGTGCAACTCCGATATTTGTTGATGTCGATCCACATACCTTTAATATCGACACGATAAAATTAGAAAACGCTATTCAACGGGTCATAAATAAAGGTGAATTCAAACCAAAAGCAATTATTCCGGTGGATCTTTTTGGTCTGCCAGCAGATTACTTTGAAATTAGCCGGATTGCCGAAAAATACCATTTGCTTGTTTTGGAAGATGCCGCCCAGGGCTTTGGGGGCAGCATTAATGGTCAGAAGGCTGGTAGTTTTGGTCATGCTGCCACGACATCATTTTTCCCGGCCAAGCCACTTGGTTGTTATGGCGATGGCGGCGCGATTTTTACAAATGACGATCACTTAGCCAGTCTGCTCAATTCATTAAAGGTTCATGGTAAAGGAAGAAATAAATATGATAACGTAAGAATTGGTCTTAATTCCCGGTTGGATACGATCCAGGCGGCGGTGTTAAATGTCAAACTAACCGCATTTATTGAGCATGAACTTGATGATGTCAATAAAATCAATCGCTTATATAATAAAAGATTGGCTGGAGCTGTCGAAATCCCGATAATACCGGCAGGGTATTATTCCAGCTTTGCCCAATACACCATTAATCTTAAGAACAAATCGGAACGAGATACCCTAAAAACCAGATTAAGCGAGCATAAGATTCCGAGTATGATCTATTATTCAAAACCAATGCACCGACAGGAAGCTTTTAGCAACCAGGAATTTGATGATGCTGATTATATGGTAACGAATATGTTATGCGAAACAGTATTATCCCTGCCAATGCATCCTTACCTGACCGAGAAAGAAATCGATGATGTATGTAATTTGATTATCGATGTTTAGAGGATCTCAGAGATGAATGTTTTACATGTGAATTCCTATTACGCTCAAGGGACTTTTTATAAACATTTGTATGATCAACAGATACAAATAGGAATGGCCATCGATGTTTATGTTCCGACGCCAATTTTGGTCAATCGTGATCTGGGAAACTATACAACCATCAGCATTAACCATAAAAAGTATGATCGCTATTTATTTCATTTGAAACACACAAAAATTTATCGGGACATAAAAAGAACCTACCAGCTCGAGGATTATTCATTGGTTCATGCGCATTCATTATTCTCCAATGGATACATCGCGATGCGAATAAAAAAGGATTTTGGTATTCCTTATATCGTTGCAGTGCGGGATACCGATGCCAATGTCTTTTTTAAACGGATGGTCTGGCTTAGAAAACTTGGGATTAGTATTTTAAAAGAGGCCGCACAGGTAATATTTCTATCAACAACCTATCGCGATGCGGTTATAAAAAAATATCTGCCAGCGCATCTGCAAGATGAGATTCTCGCTAAATGCGCAGTTATTCCCAATGGTATTGATCAATTCTGGCTGGATCATTTGGGGGCTCCTAAACTTAGCCAAGACAATAACAGGCTGAACCTGTTATTTGTGGGAATGGTCAACAAAAGAAAAAACATTCCCGCAACCATCAAGGCAATCAAGCACTTGATCCGCCAGGGATATGAGGTGACCTTTACGGTTGTAGGCACAGTCAACGATCAGTCAATTTTTGAGCAAATTAAAAAAGAAGCCTTTATCCAATATCTTTCGCATTGTTCAAAAGAAAAGTTGATTGAGATTTACCGAAATAATGACATTTTTGTGATGCCGTCGATCACCGAGACCTTTGGCCTAGTCTACCCCGAGGCAATGAGTCAGGGACTTCCTGTGATTTACACAAAAGGGCAGGGCTTTGATGGTCAATTTTCCGATGGCGAAGTTGGGTTTGCGGTAAATTGTTTTGATGTAAAAGACATTGCCAATAAAATAATCAAAATAAAAAATAACTACAATGATTTGTCGCAAAATGCAGTAACCAATGCCCGAAAATTTTGCTGGACTGACATTTGCGAGGAATACAAAACCATCTATGAGGCAATCGGGTATAAGTAATAGTGAAGAAGGGGTGAGGCCATCATGCAAAAAAAACATATCTGCTTTGTTGTACCGAACTATCCGACACAGAATGATCCGGTTTATACCTTTGTCAGAGAGCTGGTTTGCTCAATTGCCAAGCTGGGATACCCATGTTCAGTCATTGCGCCTCAAAGTGTCACAAAAAAGCTGTTAAAAAATAAATCAGCCCGGCCTCAATTCTGGCAGGATTTTGTGAATGAAGAGGTGTGGGTGGATGTTTATCAGCCCAGGGTTCTATCGTTCTCAAATCTTAAGATTTTTGGAACAAACCTTTCGGCACACTTGTCACAAAAAGCAGTAATTCGTGTTTTTAGAAAAATAAGACAGCGGCCGGATATTATCTATGCTCATTTCTGGCATTCTGGGGTAACCGCCGGTTTAATCAGTAAAATGTATAAAATTCCCTTTTTCGTGGCAACCGGTGAAAGTAAGATTTGGGTGGAGAGTCTTTTTCCCCGTAAAACGATTCAAAAAGCTCTGGCTGATATAAGCGGTGTGATCTGCGTTTCAACCAAAAATTTAGATGAAAGTATTGAGCTTAAGCTTGCGCCACGAAACAAGATGATCGTGATTCCAAATGCCATTGATCCGAAAAAATTCTACAAAATGGATAAATATGAAATCAGAAATAAACTGGGATTCAGTCAGGATGATTTTATAGTTTCATTCATGGGTTCATTCGATCAGCGCAAAGGTGTTTTGCGTTTGTCGGAGGCAGTGAAACAAGTGGCGCAAACGAAAGTCATTTTTATTGGTTCAGGGAATCTCAGACCAACTGGTGATGAAATTGTATTTATCGGCAAACTCCCGCATAATCAGATCTGTGAATATTTAAACTGTTCCGATGCGTTTGTTTTGCCGACCCTGGCAGAAGGATGCAGCAATGCGATTCTTGAAGCGATGGCCTGTGGATTACCGATTATCTCTTCGGATCTCAGTTTTAATGATGATATCCTAACCGATCGTTGGGCCATTCGGGTGGATAGTATGGATGTCACCGCTATTGCCAAAGCAATTAGAGCATTAAAAAACGATGATATTAGGTGTAAGAAAATGGCGGCAAGCGCCTTGGAGCAGTCGCAAGAATACCATATCGATATTCGGGCTAAAAAAATAGTGCGGTTTATTAACAATTCGATTAATGACGAAAAAGAGGTTCAAAATGATAACCAGGAAATCAACTAATTCCATTGCGATATTAGGTTTGGCGCTGCTACTTATTATTCTTGGTCTTTCAAACACTGTATTTTTGATTATTGGAATTATGATTGCCAGTAGCTATATCTTTCTTTGTGGAGCAGAAGGAATTTATGGTCTGTATTTTATGTTGCCGTTTTCTCCCATCATGAAGTTTGCACCAGGGGGAAATACATTTTTCAATGTCCTTATTGCAGTGTACATCCTCAGAATGATTTTTTTGAATCCGAAAACGAAGATTTCACTCTATCAAATCCTATCAATTCTTGCACTTATTATTTTTTCCTTACTTAATACAATGGATTCAAGTTTAATAAAACTGGTGGAGCTGGTTATTTATTTCGTATTGGCTTTTTTAGTAATGAACAATAAGGATGATATCGAGGTGCGAAAATTACTGATGTATTTTATTGCGGGTATCATCATTGCATCAATCTTAGGGTCTTTTAGCGATTTAATTCCTGGCCTAAGCGGTTTTATGCAGGAAACCCGGATTAAACTCGAAGATGGCGATGTATTTGGAAGATTTTCTGGAATCCAGACAAATCCCAACTTCTATACAATGGACATAACAATTGCGATTGCGGCGCTGTTATATATGATTGGCATGAAAAAACATCGTTGGTACGATTATGTTCTAGTGATAATTTTATTGGGATTTGGGATATTATCGTTGAGTTTATCTTTTATGCTGGCGGTGGGTGTGGTATTTATACTCTATTTAGCTTTTAAGATTGTTCAGTTGACCAAATTATCCTTTGACGTCAATGTTGTGTTAAGAGGCATCCTTTTTATTGCATTGACATTATTCATTATTTCAGAAATTAGCAGTTTACCTTATATGAATATTTATTTTCAACGATTGGGCGTTGGCAGTTTTCTTGATCAGAGTCTGTCGGATCTTACAACCGGTCGTTCAGACATCTGGTCGGATTATTTAAGTCTGTATTTAAGTGATTGGCGGATTTTTCTTGTTGGCGTTGGTTACTCGGTGGAGGCGTATCATTTAAGACAGGCGCATAATTACTATCTTGAACTCTTAGTCCATTTAGGGATAATTGGGACAATCTTATATTTTAATGTCTTAAACTCAATTTTTAAGCCTTTTTCGATGAAAGTCAAAGGCCGAATGCTCTGTCTTTTACCGTTGGTGGCATTAATTTTCCGGGGATTTGGGATAAATTTATTTTTCAGAGAAAATTTTATCTTTTACTTAATAATCTGCGCATTGATCATGGCTGACGATGACCGCATCGATGATTTGAAAACGCCTCGAAAGGAAGTTGCAGATGAAAAATAAAACAATATTTCTGGAATTTAACGGGATTCCAGGTTCGGGAAAAACGACGTTGTCGAATCGAGTGATTATGGATATGAAAAACAAGAATTATCTGATTGAATCCTATCATCAGGTTATTAAGAAACCAACTAGAAAAAATTCAAGACATCTGTTGTTATACCTTTTTAAGATAAAGCCGGGCAGTTTTAAAATAGGCTATTTAGCAGCGATGTATCTGATTACAAACAAAAAACTTAACCATGAAAACTGGTTAAGGGTGATTTCTTTAGTGGTTCTTTTTGATTTTTATCAAAAAAAAGGCCAGGATTGTGGTGATGAAATTATTTTGGTTGATCAGGGAATTGTTCAACAAATTATTTCGATGCTTTACGAGTCAGAATTGATAGCTGATAAATATGTTAAAAAACTAATCTGTTTTGCAAAAAAAAAGAATTTGGGATTATACGTTGTCAACGTTGATCTTGATATTAATATTTCTTTTGATCGTCTTGTTCAGCGAAAAGGCAATATTTCACGGATACAGAAGTTAAACGAAGCGGATGCAATCCATACACTAACGATCCAGCAAAATAATTTCAATAAAATAAGAAAAATTATCAACGAACTGGATCTGGAGAGCATTGATGTTAATACCAAAGTGTGTATTGATGAAACTGTGCAGGTAATCGTAAATTATATAATGAGAATTAAAGATCTCTAGATTTATAACAGATCCAGATTGTTCAGGATAAGTGATAGAAATGCAGCTGAATCGCTTAAAAGGGAGCTTATTATGAAAAATAAAATCATGGTCAGTGTGAATTGTATCACCTATAATCACGAGAACTATATAGCTGAAGCATTAAATAGTTTTATTATGCAAAAAACCAGCTTTAACTATGAAATATTGATCCATGACGATGCATCGACGGATAGAACCGCAGAAATCATTCGTGACTATGAACAAAAGTATCCAGATTTAATTAAACCGATTTACCAAAAGGAGAATCTGTATTCAAAAGACGTTGATGTTGACGATCTGAATACCGAAAGAGCAACAGGAAAGTATATTGCAGTGTGCGAAGGTGATGACTATTGGCTTGATCCGCTAAAACTTCAAAAACAAGTTGATTATATGGAGGCTCATCCAGAGTGTACACTTTGTGTTCATGCAGCATATATTGTCAACGTGATCGGTCGGAAAATAAAACCGGTGAGACCGAGTGTAGGGAACAAAATATTCACCATTGAAGAAGTCATTGAAGGTGGGGGCGGATTATTTGCAACAAATACGATGATGTATCCTCGCTATTTGGATCCAAACAAACCAGATTTTTATAAAAAGGCACCGGTAACGGATTATCCCTTAGCTATTTATCTTGCCTTAAAAGGACAAGTATATTATATCGATGAATACATGGCGGCTTACCGGAAAGGTGTGAGTGGTTCCTGGACCAATACAGAACAGTCAAGTCTGGAAAAAATAATTAAGCACGTCGATAACACCGAAAAAATGTTGGCACATCTCAATCAATATACAAATTATCAATATGATGAGGCGATCACGAACAAAAATAATATCAATCAGTTTAAAATTATGATTGCTCAGGAACGATTTGAAGCATTGAAGGAAGATCGATTCAAAGCAATATTTAAAAAGCTGGGAAAAAAGGAAAAAACTAAAATATTAATAAAACAATACTTTCCGCAGTCAGTCAGAACCTATAAAAAGCTGCGGAAAAAGTATCGCTTGATGAAGTAACGGAGTTGAAATACATAGGATTAATCGGTTACTAATACCTGAGTATGGAAATGGAGGAGCGATTGTGACACTAAAAAAATTCAAATCGGGGCTTTTGAGGTTCGATGACCTGATTCTTAAGGGAAAGCTTAAAGCCTTCTTTATACATCGCATTAAATATCGGGGGAAAGCCTATGAGCTAACGAAAGATTTATATTTCCCACCCCACACAGCATCAAACAAAAGCATTCGGATGGGTCCTGATGGCGAATTATTGGCAGTTGGGGGTGACTGGAAACCGGAACGCCTTATTCTCGCCTATAAAAATGGCATCTATCCTGTTGTATTTAAGAATCAGCCCATTCTTTGGTGGACATCAGAACGACATTGTGTCATGTATCCCAAAGATGTACATATTCCCAAAAATATGCGGGCACTAATCCGCCAGAATAAGTACAAACTGACAGTCGATCAAGCTTTTTATGAGGTTGTCAGTGCTTGCTCGGAAACACGAAAAGACTACACCTGGTTAACGCATGAACAGGTCAAAGCATTTCATCAACTGCATAACTTGGGATTTGCCCATTCAGTAGAAGTCTGGCAAGGCGAAGAATTGGTAGGGGGATTATTTGGGGTTTCATTCGGAACATATTTTCATGGTGAATCGATGTTCGCACGGGTGAGTCATACCTCAAAATTAGCATATATTGGATTATCGGTTCGACTTGCAGAAATGAACTTTACGATTATGGATTGTGGAATTTGGCCAACGGATCACATGAAAAGTTTGGGTGCTGTTGTTATTTCACGAGATGAGTTTCTTGAGATTCTGAATAAAAGTAAGGATGCTCCTGAAGTGATTGCGGATTGGGGTGCATTGTTCGAAAATTGGGATTTAAAACAAGCAGTACAAAATCATTTGGATGGGTTGGCAACGAAGATGGAAGGAGCCTTGACATGAAAGACCAAATTAACGTTACACGGTCATCGATGCCAGAATTTGAAGAGTACATGGCGGAAATCAAAGATCTATGGGATACCCATTGGTTAACCAATATGGGTGTAAAGCACAAGGAATTTGCAAAATGCTTAAGAAATTATTTAAATGTGGAAATGGTAACCCTCTTAGCAAATGGTCACCTTGCCCTTGAATGTGCGATTGCTGCCTTTGATCTCCAGGGAGAGGTGATTACGACGCCATTTACTTTTGCCTCTACTACCCACGCAATCGTCAGAAATGGCCTGGATCCGGTATTTTGTGATATCAATGAGGACGATTATAATATTGATGTAGAAAAAATTGAAAGCTTAATTACTGAAAAAACCTGCGCAATTGTTCCGGTTCATCTTTATGGAAACGTATGTGATATAGAAGCGATCAATAAGATCGCAAAAAAATACAAGCTGAGGGTGATTTATGATGCAGCGCATGCTTTTGGAGTAACGGTTAACAATATTGGCATCGGAAACTTTGGTGACGCATCAACCTTCAGTTTTCACGCCACAAAGGTCTTTAATACCATCGAAGGCGGTGCAGTAACCTATAATAATGAGAAGCTTAAAAAAACGCTCTATTTTCTCAAAAACTTTGGGATTACTGGCCCGGAGTCAGTGGAGTTTATCGGTGGTAATGCCAAGATGAATGAGTTTCAGGCAGCGATGGGAATTTGTAATCTCCGCCATATCGATGCGGAAATTGCCAGACGTCAGATTGTGTTTAATCGTTATTGTCAAAACCTGGAAGGTATCAATGGGATAAAGCTTCTGAAACCGCAACCTGCGGTTAAAAGTAATTATGCTTATTTTCCAATTGTTTTTTGTGGGAAAGTGAATTTAAGAAATGATGTCTTTGATGAACTGGAGAGAAATCAAATTATTCCAAGAAAATACTTCTATCCATTGACAACGGACTACGAATGTTATGCCAAGCGTTTTGATTCAAACGAAACACCGGTGGCGAAGAATGTTGCTGAACGTGTTATAACCTTGCCGCTGTATCCTGATTTGATGCTTGACGAGGTTGATCGGATTTGTAAAATTATTTTAAAATCGATCTAAATGTTTTTATAGACAGGTCAAAAGAGCGAGATAAATTGCCTTGCGATTTTGAATAAACAATAAACTCTTTTTTGAAAGTTGATTGAGGGAGGCCGAAGATGATTTATGTACAAAAAAAACTCGTAGAAGAATTAGATCAGATTAAACTTGATACTTCCGTCTTTCAATCTAACTCTCCGAAAAACAGGACTAAATTTACGCAGGCAGAAGTACTGATCATTGGTTTAGAAAAAGATCGAAATATCTACAAAGAGTTGTTTTTTAAATACCAATTTATTCAACTAAAAATGAAAAAGCCATCATTTTCAAAAAATCTTGAATCGTGGATAGGGTTTGATGATCGCACTGACGACTTTGTTCAGGTTCATTTATGCTTGGGCGGGAAAACAGCAGATCAGTGCAAGGCAATGGAGAATTTTATGAACAACCGTGCAAAAAAAGTATCCTCCAAAAACCGATTTTTGTTCAGAGGTCCTTCAATAGCAGTGATTGGTTCTGATGGGTCAGGCAAAAGCACCGTTACCACTGATTTGGAAAAGTGGTTTTCAGAAAAACTTGACTGCCGTCGGTATTATCTGGGAAGCGGTCACCATTATAAACCCATATATAAACGAGGTCTTAGAACAATAATCAGATGGTTTGGACGCTCACGATCATTAAATGAACATCAGGCAGTTAATACAGGAAAAAGCCAATTGAAAAAAACGCCAGCTCGTGTTTTAAAAAGGGGGCTGAAAAAAGGGTATTATCATCTCAATGCCTTTTATTTGTATCGCATTTCGGTTCACTCATTAAAGCAGTTAAATAAGTCGAAAGGCTTTTCTAAGAACGGCGGAATTTCCCTGTTCGACAGATTCCCGCAGAATCAGTTTATGGGAATCAATGATGGTCCGAAAATCAGAAAAGCATATGGAACCATCAATAGCCCGATCATCAACTGTTTAATGCAAATGGAGGAAAAAAACATTAATCGATGCGTTAAAATGAGCCCGGATTTAGTCATTAAGTTGATTGTTTCACCTGAAATAGCAGTCACGAGAAAGCCGGACCATAGTATCCTGGAATTAGAAAGAAAAGCAGATATTATTCACACACTGAGTTTTAAAGATGCTGTAGTTTATAACGTCGATGCCAGCCAGCAGTACGATATAGAATTAAAAGCGATAAAAAAATTGATATGGAATTTTCTTTTTCAATGTTCAAAAATGAATGGATAAAACCTGGACGGATATTCTGGCACGTGATGAATCAGAGATAAAGGCGGTTAGGGCAGATGAAAGTATCAAATAAAGATAAGGCATTTTTGGGTGTTTACTGGATGACAATTATGGGATTGGCCAGTGTTGTGATCCGGTTGTTAATCACAATGAGTTTGTCCAGATTATTGCTGCCCCAAGAGTTTGGCCAAGTTGCAACGATTCAGATCATCATCAGCTTTGCAGAAATATTCTGGATGATGGGTGTGGGAAGTGCCATTGTTCAAAAAAAACAATTGTCAGACGACTACATTGCAACCGGAAATACCTTAAACTTATTACTGGGGCTCATTATTTATCTGACCATCTTCATTTTTGCATCTGCAATCGCCAGCCTGGTTGGATCAGATGATATTACGATGTTACGGGTTCTTTCGTTTATATTTGTTATTCATAGTATCTCAGGTGTTTCTGAAGCATTACTTCAAAAAGAAATGCGATTTAAAACCATCAGCATTATAAATACGGTGGCGGCGATTATCAATGGGGCTGTGGCAATCATACTTGCTCTGAATGGCTTTGGTGCGTGGTCGCTCGTATTTGCTCAAATTATCAGTGTTCTGTTTCAAACCGTCATGTCAATTATCAAAAAGCCGATTAAATTTAGGTTGATAATTGAAAAAGAATCAGCAAAAGAACTAATTAATTTTGGTACCGGATATGCACTCTCAAAGCTATTTAATAATATTGCCAATCAGGGAGATTATTTTGTTGTGAGTCAAACACTTGGAAGTGCAGCTTTAGGATTCTATAATCGAGCCTATCAATTGTTATTGGTACCCACAAACTTGATTGCCACAGTGATGGAACGAGTTTTGTTTCCTCTTTTGGCCATGTATCAGGATGAACATGAAAAAATCCGCTATGTCGTCATGAATTTAACAGCGCTGATCGCAATACTGGCTTTCCCAATTACGATTGTGTCGCTGACAATGGGCGCAGACTTAGTTCAAGTGGTCTTGGGTCCAAAATGGGAAGAAACCATCCTTCCCTTCAAAATATTAATTGTCAGCTTATTTTTTAGAATGGCGTATAAAATTGGTGATGCGCTGGTACGTTCGTTGGGAGCTGTCTATAAACGACTATGGGTACAAATTGCATACGCAACACTGGTCATTGGGGGGGCATATATTGGTAAAGAATGGGGGATCGTCGGAGTTGCAGTGACAACAACAATTGCGATCATTATCAACTATTTTATCATGACGTTTCTGATTGGGCATCTAGTTGAACTTAAAATGCGAGAGTTATTGGGGTATTTAACGCCAATTATTCTTGTCAGTATTGTCATTGGGGGTGTCAGTTATCTGATTAGCACTCCCGTGGCAACCTTACCATATGCGCTGATCAGACTGATTGTCATGACGTTTGCAGTGGGTTTTATGTATCTTTTGGCTTTCAAATTTGTTATTATTAAATATATGCCCGAGGATTTCAGGGGGTTTATTGAAATTGTAAAAGATCAGACAACGAGAAAACTTGTACCGAAGAAAAAAAACATCAAATAATTTAACCTGGAAGAAGGATTATGGACGATAAGCAAATTAAATCTAAGGTGATTTCATCTTTGTTCTGGAAATTTATGGAGCGACTGGGAACGCAGGGAATACAGTTCGTTGTACAAATTGTACTGGCGCGTCTCATATTGCCAGAAGAATATGGGACAATCGCATTAATTACGATATTCATCTCGTTTGCCAATGTCTTTGTTCAATATGGGTTTAATACCGCACTTATTCAGAAGAAGGATGCAAATGAAACTGATTTTTCATCCGTATTTTTTTTAAGTTTAGTGGTTGCCGGGCTATGTTATGCAATTCTGTTTATTTCGGCACCGCTGATTGCCGATTTTTTTGAGAATCCAATGCTTATACCACTGCTGCGAGTCTTGTCGACCACCTTGTTTTTAGGTGGTTTGAATTCGATTCAAAATGCTGTTGTTGCCAGAAGTTTGGAGTTCAAAAAATTGTTTTACAGTAGTTTAGGAGCTGTTGTTGGTTCAGGAACAATCGGCATTGTGATGGCTTACAATGGGTTTGGTGCCTGGGCACTGGTAGCTCAGCAACTTACGAATCAATTGATGGTGGCTGGGATTCTTTGGTTTACAGTAAAATGGCGACCGGGGTTTCTATTTTCTCTGGAAAGTTTGAAAGGTCTTTTTTCGTTTGGCTGGAAATTATTAGTTTCCGCACTCATTAATATGCTTTATAACAATGTTCAAAGCCTGTTCATCGCAAAAATCTATAATCCGGCGATGCTGGGTTATTTTAATCGGGGTCAGCAATTTCCATCGTTGATTGTTTCAAATATAAACGGATCAATCCAATCGGTCATGTTTCCTGCCCTGGCCCTTAAACAGGATAATCGACAGCGAGTCAAGGAAATGGTCAGAAGAGCGATTGTGACCAGTGCCTTTTTTATCTTTCCGATGATGGTTGGATTGGCAGTGATTGCCGAACCACTGGTCACAATTCTCTTGACTGATAAATGGTTACCCTGTGTCCCATTCTTGCAGATTTCCTGTGCAGCATTTGCTTTGTTACCAATTCACACTGCTAATCTCCAGGCAATCAATGCCTTGGGCCGAAGTGATATATTTTTAAAACTGGAGATTATTAAAAATGTTGTCAGCTTAACGATTTTGGGAGTCTCACTCGCATATGGTATCTATGCGATTGCTGCCGGGATGTTTTTTAGCAGCGTCGCCTCATCGTTTATCAATGCCTATCCCAATAAGAAGCTATTGGATTACAGTTATGTACAACAATTGAAGGATGTTATGCCATCGCTGTTATTATCTTTGGCAATGGGTGGGATTATCTATTGTTTTTCATGGCTTAATATGAGTCCTTTAATAACCCTGACACTACAGGTAGGTGTCGGAATCTGTATTTATTTTGGAATAGCAAAATTACTTAAATTTGAATGTCTGACATATTTGATGGTCACCGCAAAGGAGATGTTTGACAATCGAAGGAAGCGTGAATAAGATGATCATTGGAATAATGCAACCCTATTTTTTTCCGTATCTGGGATATTTTAGTTTGTTAAAGCATGTAGATCGGTTTATTTTGTTTGATACGGTTCAGTTTATTCGGCATGGGTGGATTGAAAGAAACCGAATTTTAAAACCGTGCGAAGGAGTCCAATATATTTGCGTACCGCTGGTAAAAGCTTCACACCTTGCAAAAATACAAGATGTGTCGATCAGAAATAACGAAGACTGGCGAAATCATATTTTTTGCCAATTGAATCACTATAAAAAAATAGCCCCCTTCTACAAGGAGACCATGACGGTGATCGAAAAAGCTTTGGCGATTAATACGGAAAGTATTACTTATTTAAATCATAATACAATGAACTGTGTTTGTGATTATCTGGGGATCAAAAAAAATATAGAGATTTTTTCACAAATGAACCTGGAAATTGAGCCAGCCAATGAACCGGATGAGTGGGCCCTTAATATCTGCAAAAAATTGGGAAATGTGGAGGAATACTGGAATCCGATTGGAGGGCTTTCATTTTTTAATCCTGAAAAATACGAAAAGTCTGGAATAAAAATACATTTTCACTCAGTGAAGATAAAGCGCTATCCCCAACGCCGTCCGGTATTTGAAGAAAAACTTTCAATCATTGATGTGATGATGTTTAATTCACCAACAGAGATAAACAGAATGCTGGATGACTATGAGTTACTTTAGTTGAGAAAATATGAACCGGATTTTGGCAATGGAGATTTCTTTGATGAGTGCTTATGAACAACACATTTTTTAAGAGTGTTAAATGAATGCAAGTCACGTAGGCGCAAAGTTGTATCATAATCTTAGCAAATTCTCCCAAATTTCCAGAAACGGTGAAAACGAGTCAAAGTAAAAAAAGCGAGGAATCAAAATGGATGTTTCAATCATGCAACCTTATTTATTTCCTTATATTGGATATTTTCAAATGATTAATTGTTCAGATTATTTTGTGATTGCAGATGATGTGCAGTTTATCAGGAAAGGCTGGATCAACAGAAACCGGATTTTATTAAATGGCGAACCGTTACTGATCACATTACCATTAAAGCGGGACAGTACGTTCCTGAATATTAACGAACGAAGTTTTGATAATCAAAACGGATCAAAGGGCAGAAGTACATTTTTGAATAAAATCAAAAATTCATACCACAAAGCGCCAGAATTTTCAGAAGTATATTCACTTATTGAGAAGATAATGTATTGCGAAAAAGACAATGTTGCCGAATTTACACATAACAGTATTCAGCAAATTTGTGCATATTTGGATATTAGGACAGAAATTCTTATTGAGTCTGAATTTAACTTATCCCCCGCACTGGGGTACCAAGATTCTGTTATTTATGTCTGCAAGAAACTGAAAGCTGATCGATACATAAATCCAATCGGTGGAATGGATTTATATTCAAAACGTAAATTTGCAGAAAATGGTATTGAACTTAAATTTATTAAAACGAGGGAGACATTAGAATACCGACAACTTTATTATCAGTTTGTGCCAAACTTATCGATCATTGATGTGATGATGTTTAATCCCAGGGATCGAATTAAAGCGATGCTAACAGAATATGACCTGGTTGAAGGCCACAATTAGTTCATTGCGACATTAAAAGAATTCACGAAATCGGATCGAGGTTATTTTTTACCAAGTGATTTTTGACGGCTTGGCAAAAGTCCCAGTTTTCAAAAAGCTCTTCCCAGTTATTGATAATTGCGGGAACATTGATGCTTTGGTCTAATCGCTGCAGAAACTCATCACGCTCGATTATGACGACGCCCATGCTTTTGAGATGATCGGTTGGCCAGGTTCCGCAATCGATCATCGTACAGTTCAATTCTTCCAGTCGAATGGTCAAGGCGATCATGGCAAATTTCGAAGCGTGGTTAACTCGTGTAAACATTGAAGAGATATAAAAATATGAGCCGCATGAGAAGCCAAACAATCCCGCCACCAGATTGCCATCTTGCCAAACCTCGATGGAGTGTTTGTAACCTAAATCATGTAAAGTGCAACACGATTTTTTACGGTCAGGGGTGAGCCAGGTGTACGCTTCTCGGGATTTGGTACAGCCATTGATGACGTCATCAAAAGCTTTGTCCACGGTCAGGTGAAAATGGTTGTGCTTAATTAAGCGCCACATGACTTTTGAAATATGAAGATGCTCAGGAAACAAAATACAACGGATCTCTGAAGTCCACCATAAAATTGGCTGATCAACAAGTGATGATGGGTAAATACCATTTTTGAAAGCAAAAATAATTCGTTCAGGGCTTAGATCGCCGCCAACCGCTAATAATTCGCCAGCAGAACCCATCCGGACGCTCTTGTTCGCAGTTGTATGTGGTGGAAAATATAATTCTTTGGTTAAAAAATATGCTTTGCCTTTATACTGGATATGTTTTATATAAAATGCCTTGATCGTGCCATTGAACAATTGTTCATCCATTTTAATCAGTTTCGATTTGAAATTTTTAAACATAATTTTACGCCTCCCGATACAAAGTTTCGTGTAAAAAAAGACTGATTGGGTACATTTATTTATTACCCAAAAATGTGATTAATCTGCGTTAAGTTAAAAAATTAAAATGAATTACATCACAAACTACCGATTTCTGAAATAAAAAATTTCTGACAATTATTCCATTTTGGCAAGGATAGCAATTAATCGGAAGAGATACCATATCTTGGAACAGGATATTTCTGGTATCAACATATAGCGCATGTGACGGTTTTAGAACTTTGGAAAAAACAAATTTAAAAAAAGTTAAACAAGGTATTGACTAGACTCTGGAAATGTGATATAGTGAGCCCAAGAAAAGCAAATATTTTAATATTCGAATGTTTGCTCGGTAAGAGATTGTATGTAAGTTCTATTCAAAAAATGGAACGTATAAAACAATACTTAACAAATCAATTGAATTTGATTTGGGGAGTTGTTTAAGGTGCCGTTTATTTTCTACGATAAAAGCAAATTTGGCGAAAGTCAGAGACGCAAAGCTAAAGGGCCTGTAAAATGGCAGCCAGCTACCGAAAGGAAGGTATCATACTTAAAAAAAAGCGATTACAAAATTTTAATATTGATCGTGGAATCACTTTCCAACGATAAAGGCAAACCTGTTGAAAAATAGGGACGCAAAGCTAAAGGGCCTGTAAAATGGCAGCCAGTTACCGAAAGGGAAGTTTTTTATTTGCAATTCATCGTTATTCAACGAAAAAGGCAAACCAACTGAAAAGTTGGGACGCAAAGCTAAGGGCCTGTAAAATGGCAGCCGGCTACCGAAAGGAATACCATCATGAAAAAAATATCTGTTTTTTTAGTCACATTATTTGTGTTATTTAGTGTTATGCCAGTAAATTCGGCATTTGCAGCCAGAGTCAGACCTCCAAAAAAACCTGTCACAGTTACACAACCCGTAGTGACCGAACCCGTTGTTACAGAACCTGTAGTGACCGAACCCGTAGTCACGGAGCCCGTTGTTACAGAACCCGTGGTCACAGAGCCAGTCGTTACCGAACCCGTGGTCACAGAGCCAGTCGTTACCGAACCGGTAGTGACTGAACCAGTCGTCACACCGCCAACGACAACACCAGTGACTCAGGGAGTCAGTGTCAAAGATTTTGGCGCAAAAGGGGATGGCGTCACCAATGATACGGCAGCGATTCAAAATGCCATTAATGATGCCAGCAGTAAGAACGTCACCTTGACAGTTCCGGCAGGAACCTATG
>MTLE01000235.1_pt1 | contig 55962 bp, 48 predicted proteins | sample 1982461 | NCBI WGS metagenome assembly MTLE01 (sample SAMN05712605, study PRJNA340218) | biofilm metagenome | isolation source: sample SPL anode biofilm adapted to -200 mV | place: USA | collected 2012-02-03 | reverse complement strand
GTTCGATGCCGGCCTCCGCAAGCGCGGCGAGCTTCTGATCGACAGAGAACAGGTCCCCGGAGAACCGGTGCGGTCGCGTTACCTTCTTTGGATTGTCCTTGAAGGTAACGGCAACCGGCATCAATCCCGGAGCCATCGAGACGACCCGGGAGACCAGTGCGCGATGCCCACGATGCAACCCGTCAAATACGCCAACAGTCACCGCTGACCGGTCCGGCATTTCGGCCGCGTCCGTCAGCATCTCGTCCCAGGTGGCGACCCGCATCAGTCGGCACCCATCACAAAGGCATAGTGCCACGCGGCTTGCTTCCTGACGACAATGCCAAGAAGACGTGAATCCTGCGCAAAGACGGCCATCGGCGAAGGGGCATCCAGTCTGGAGAATGTCGCAAGCCTGAAAAGCGGCAGGCCGTGGACAAACATCCTCGATTCCTCATTCGACAGGCTGACTATACCCAGTCCCAGATCCTTCGCGTGGGCCTCGTCAAGCGCCATGATGGCATCCGGACCGAAGTGGTCAATATCGGTCGCGTCTTCCACCCGGAATGGGCCCGAGTATGTCCTGCGCAGCGCCGATAGCCTGCCGCGGCTGCCGCAGGCTATCGCTATGTCCCTCGCAAGGGAACGTATATACGTTCCCTTGCTGCAGGCTACGCGTATGCGGGCGATTCCGGCTTCATAAGAAAGAAGATCGAGGGCATGAATCGTGACCGGCCTTGGTTCAGGTCGGACATCCTGACCCTTCAGTGCACGCTCGTAGGCGCGCTCGCCATCGATGTGAACGGCAGAATAGGCAGGGGGTGCCTGCAGTATTTCGCCACGGAAGCCTGCCAGCGACTCCTTCAGCGCATCGATCGAGGGTATGGGACCATGGGCAACCACTTCGCCATGCAGATCGAGCGTGTCGGTTTCTTCCCCAAAGAGGATGTCAGCCTCGTAGCCCTTGCGCGTTGCCATGAAGTAGTCGGAAAGCCGCGTGTACCGGCCGAAGAGGCAAACCAATACCCCGCTCGCAAACGAGTCCAGGGTACCGGCGTGGCCGGACTTTGTGCCGGGACCAAGCTTGCGTCCGAGCGCCGAAAGCAGACTGAACGACGTTGGACCTGCCGGCTTATCGATGATGGCAAAACCGGAATGGCGTATGTCAACGCCATCGATCACGAGAACAAACCCTTGATCTTCTGGTCCATCTCGAAACCTTCCCTGATGCCTGCATCGGGCAGGAATACCAACCGGGGTGTCAGCCGTATTCGCAGGCGCTTGCTGATTCCCGACTGGATGAAACCAGCGGCGTTGTTCAGTCCGGCGACGCCTTCGTCGAGGGCGCCGCCTTCCTTGAAGGTGGAGACATACAGCTTTGCATGCGAACCATCGCGGGCGACTTCCACCCGCGTTATGGACAGGAACGTGTCGACCCTCGGGTCCTTGATCTCACCCCGCATCAGCAGTGCCGACACTTCCAGTCGTAGAGTCTCCTCTACGCGCTTACGCCTTATCTCGTCCATTATCCGTATCGCTCAGCTTCCTGCTTATCTGTATGAACTCGAATATCTCAAGTATGTCCCCGACCTTCACGTCGGTCCAGTCTGCCAGGCCAATGCCGCATTCGTAACCGGCGGCAACTTCCTTGACATCGTCCTTGAAGCGCTTCAGTGAAGACATCTTGCCCGAGTGCAGCTCCACGCCATCACGAATGACTCTGACACTCGCGTTGCGCTTGACCGTACCCTCCAGAATGTAGCAGCCGGCGATGGCGCCAATCTTTGGCACCTTGAAGACCTCGCGGACTTCGGCTTCTGCTATGTCCTGCTCCTTGATCTCCGGAGCGAGCATGCCTTCCATTGCCTGCTGTATCTCTTCGACGGCCTTGTAGATGATGTTGTACTTGCGTATTTCCACCTTCTCCTGGTCGGCGAGCACCTTCGCCTTGGGCGTCGGGCGGACATTGAAACCGATGATGATCGCCGACGAAGCGCTGGCCAGATCGACATCGCTCTCGTTGATCGCACCTGCCGCTGACCTGATCACGACGAGACGGATTTCCCTGGTGGACAGGCGCTCGAGTGAAGCCTTCAAGGCCTCCACCGAGCCATGCACGTCACCCTTGATCAGCACCTTGAGTTCCTGGACGGCACCATCGTTGATCGTGTCATACAGGTTGTCCAGCGTCACCTTCTTGAGTGTCTTCGACTCTTCGGAGCGCTTCAATTCCTGCCGCTTTGAAGAGAACGACCGCGCTATCTTCTCGTCATCAACCGCCTCGAAGGGGTCGCCCGCGTCAGGCATGCCTTCGAAGCCGATGACCTCGACCGGCGTCGACGGCGTCGCGGCATCGAGCTTGACACCCTTGTCGTCGAACATCGCCCGGACCTTGCCCGGATAGATACCCGCGACGAAGCTGTCACCGACATGCAGGGTACCGCGCTCGACGATGATCGTCGACACGATGCCTCGGCCATGATCGATCCTGGACTCGATGACCTTGCCTTCCGCCCTGCACTCGTAATTCGAGGTCAGCTCGAGCACTTCGGCTGTCAGCAGTATGCCATCCAGCAGCTCGTCGATGCCCTTCTTCTGCAGCGCCGAAATCTCGCAGAACATGGTCTGGCCACCCCAGTCTTCCGGAATCAGGCCGAGTTCGGACAATTGGGTCTTGACCCTGTCGGCGTTGGCTTCGGGAAGGTCGATCTTGTTGATGGCGACAATGATGGGTACCTTTGCCGCCTTCGCGTGATCGATCGCCTCGAGTGTCTGCGGCATGACACCGTCATCGGCCGCAACGACCAGGATGACAATGTCGGTAATCTGCGAACCGCGGGCGCGCATCTTCGTGAAGGCTTCGTGTCCAGGCGTATCGAGGAACGTTATCCGGCCCTTCGGTGTCTCGACCTGGTACGCGCCAATGTGCTGCGTGATGCCGCCGAATTCCGTCGCGATCACGTTCGTCTTGCGGATAGCATCGAGCAGCTTGGTCTTGCCATGATCGACATGGCCCATGATCGTAACAATCGGCGGACGATGGGCGAGGTCTCCGGGCTGGTCGACTTCCTTCTCGATGAGGGTCTCGTCGTACAGCGACACGATATTGACGGCGCAGCCATATTCGTTGGCGAGTATGGTCGCGGTATCGGAGTCTATCTGCTGGTTGATGGTCGCCATGAATCCAAGGCTCATCAGCTTGCCGATCAGCTCGCTCGGCTTCAGGTTCATCTTTCTGGCAAGCTCGGCTACCGATATGGTCTCCATGATATCGATCGACTTCGGTATCGGATTTGCCTTCGGAGCATCGGACTTCTTGCGCTGGAGGTGCAGCTTCTGCTCGAGGCTCTCTTCCTTGCGCTGATACGACGGCTTCTTGGCCTTGATGAACCGTTTTGAGGTAGTCTTCTTGTCGGCGCCCATCGGCGGCGTACCGGATCCACCCGGACCGCCGGAACGCCCCGGACCACCAGGCCTGCCTGGACCGCCTGGTCCACCCGGACGCGGGCCGTAGCCGGGTCGTGAGCCCTGATAGCCACCGGGCCGCGGGCCGCCGGGGCCACTCGGTCGCTGCCCCTGATAGCCGCCGCCACCCTGGTAACCACCTGATCCCGCTGGCCGCTGGCCCTGGTAGCCACCCGAACCCGCCGGGCGCTGTCCCTGGTAGCCGGAGCCACCCTGATAGCCGCCGGAACCCGCCGGCCGCTGTCCCTGGTAGCCGCCGCCCTGGTAACCACCCGGGCGTTGCCCCTGGTAACCGCCGCTCGAGCCGCCACCCTGGTAGCCGCTACCCTGGTAGCCGCCGCCTTGATAGCCGCTACCCTGGTAGCCGCCGCCTTGATAGCCACCCGAACCTGCCGGCCGCTGACCCTGGTATCCGCCCGATGATGAGCCGGATTGTCCCGAAGGACCGCGGTATCCGCCGACTCGGCCGACGACGCGCGGCCCCGTGCCTGCCGGACGGGTCGTATGCAATCCTGACGATGCAGGTCTGTGTTCACTTGAAGCCGCCGGGCGGGGAGCTTCCGCGGAGGCCGGCGCCTGCGCTTCGGACGGTTTCGGTTCAGTCGGCGCTGCCGCTGTCGGCTGGGCGGCAGCCGGCGACGGCGGGGTGACAGCCGGTTTCTCCTGATGGTGGGCGACGACCCTGGCCGCAGGCTTGCGCGCCGCTGCCGAGCCCGAATCCGCTTCCGGGACCGGGCTGCTTGCCGCCACGGGAGGCTTCTTCTTGACGACGACTACCTTGCGCTTCTCCACAGGAGCAGCAGAAGGAGTTGGCGCAACCTCAACAGGCTCTTCAGCCTTGGGCTTCGTCTGCTTGATGAGTACTGGCTTCGGCTTATTCTCGTTATTATCGGACATCATTCACCTTCAGGATTCCTGGTCTTCCTCATCCTCGTACTCGAACGAGAGGGCAACCCCGCATTGCGGGCAATGGGTCATGTCGGGGGTCACAGGCGCTCGACAATCCGGACACTCGTACACTTCGGCTTCTGGCTCCTCGGCCTCCGCCGTCGTTTCCTGCTCAGGCTCCGCATCGGGCTCCTGATCCTGGTCGTACTCTTCCTCGATGACCTCAATATTTTCCTCAATGATGGCCCGGATCGCCTCGAGATCCCCGGTAGCAACACCGGGTATAGCCAGCAGTTCCTCATCGGAACGCGCAAGAAAGTCCTCTATCATCTCGATGCCGGCCTCGGCGAGCACGCCAGCGACGCGCAGGTCGACCGACGGCAGCTCATCGATGCGAAGGATCTCTTCCTCTTCGCCGAACAGGCTCGAAGCGGCGCGGCGGGCCTCGCTCGATATGTCCAGATCGCGGAACTGGTCCTCGGTCTTGACATCGATGCTCCAGTCACAGAGCCGGTTGGCCAGCCTGACATTGAGCCCCTGTTTGCCTATGGCGACTGACAGCTGGCTCTCGTCGACAACGGCGAGCGCCGTGTGTCTGGCCTCGTCTATGATATACACATCGCGGACATCGGCGGGCGACAGGGCGTTCTTGATGAAGCGCCTCGGATCGACGTCGTACTTGAGGACATCGATCTTCTCGCCTTCGAGTTCGCGGATGATGTTCTGAATGCGAATGCCCTTGAGACCGACGCAGGCGCCGACCGGATCGACATCGTCACGCCGTGAATAGACCGCTATCTTCGTCCGGTAACCCGGCTCCCTGACGATCTTGAAGACCTCTATGGTCTTGTCATAGATCTCGGGAACTTCCAGTTCCAGTATCTTCTGGACAAATTCGGGGTGGGTACGCGAAAGGACGATCTGCGGGCCATTCTTGCTGACCTCGGCGATCAGCGCCTTGATGCGCTCTCCCGGCTGGTACGTCTCGCGCGGCGACTGGAACTTCTTGGGGAAGAAGCCCTCGACCTTGCCAAGGTCGACGAATATGTTGCCGTTCTTCTCGCGCTGGTAGTAGCCAATGATGATCTCACCCTGCTTGGCCTTGTATTCGGCATAGAGGGTATCGCGGGAAATCTCCCTCAGCGATTGCCTGGTCGTCTGCTTGGCGAGCATCACTTCCTGGAGATCGAATTCCTTTGGATCTATCGGCAGTTCCAGAATGTCGCCAAGTTCGGCGCCATCGACCAGTTCCCGTGCCTCGTCGAGCGAAACCTCGAGGACCGGATCGTCGACTTCCTCGACGATCGTCCGCTTGGCCAGTATCTCGACACCGTCATAATCGCCGGTGAAGCGCACGACAGCATTCTCGGATGTGCCGAAACGCTTCTTATAGGCCGCCAGAAGCGCGTCTTCGATCGTCTTGAGGACGAGATCCTCGGAGATTCCCTTTTCGTATATGAGCTGGCGTATCGCCTCCGCCATATCTGAAGCCATGGCTTACCTACCCTCCTGAGAGTAATCGAGCTTTCCTTTTCGAATGCCTGTCAACTTGATGGATTGATCACCATCCGGCGTGGCAACGACCACCGTCGAACCATCGGATGATACAATGCGGCCGCACAGCTCCGAAGCATCTTCGAGGAACAGGCGGACGCCACGCCCAGCGAATATGCCGTATTCCCTGTCCGACTTGATGGTCCGGTCTATGCCGGGCGACGCGGTCTCCAGATGAAAATCGGCCTCGCCAAGCAAGACCTCGAGTCTCGCCTGAATGAGCCTATGGGCCCTCGAACACTCGTCTATGCCTGTCCCGGCAGCGCCATACACCACGGCGAACGCCCGCGTAGCTCCGCCCTTGCTGCGGCTGACGCTCAAGTCCACCAAGGCCAGACCAATGCCCGAGATAGTATCCGCTATATCTTTGTAGAGTTCTTCAGACTCTGTCATACCCTATAAAAAAAGAGCCGCTGGAACGACTCTTCTTAACTACCTAACTCTAAGAAAAACCATGTCTATCGCTATCATAGTCTTCGCGGCATCATTCGTCAATATGGCAATGGACTGCTAGTCGGCCGCGATGGTGACCGCATCGACCCTGTTCGCCGAACCCGACTTCAGGCAACCCGCGCAGGCCGAGAGCGTTGCCCCGGTTGTCAGCACATCATCGAGCAGCACCGGATCGGCGGGCACAACCGTCCCCGGTGCCAGGCGTATCGTGCCGCGCATGTTGGCGGCCCGTTGCTCGAGGTTCAGCACCTTCTGTTCCGCCCCCGCCGTCCGCACCAGTGCCCTGAGTACGGCAATATCGTACTTCCGCTCCAGTATGGAGGCGATGGCTTCCACCTGATCCCAGCCCTTGCGCCTGAGTTTGCCGGGGCGAGGCGGCACCGGGATCACGACCCGGCCGCTGAACCGTGCGGCGACCACGGCTGCCAGCTCTTCGGCAAAGAAGCCTGACAGGCTCCGTCTGCCACCCTTGTAGGCCAGCACGAGCAACCGGATATCGCCGGCATACCGGAACAGCGGATGGACGGAATCGAAGTCGTATGATGCAGTCCGGCATCGCGTACAGCGACCATGGCGGGATATGAGCGGCTTGCCGCAGATGGCGCATCGCTCCCGAACCGCATCGGCGGCGCGTTCGGCTCTGAGTCGGGCAGCGCACTGCCGGCAGAGCGGCCAGTCCACATCGGCCGCTACGATGGCACCACAGAGCACGCACGACTGCGGCAACAGCACGGATACGGCCAGACGGGCAAGGCGCGGCAGCATGGTTCGTATAGCCATGCCGACCATACGCAGCGGAACGCACGCTCACTTGCGCGCTGGCCGCATCATGTCAGTGCCCCTTGCCGCCGGTTCCAGCTCCCAGGGCTTTCTTCAGCGCAGCCAGTCTGGTAAGAGCCTCGATCGGGGTCATGCGATCGGCATCGAGTCCGCGCAGTTCGTCGAGCACGAGTTCCTCGACCGAGAAGAGCGAACCCGGCGCCGGCATCCTGGTGTCATCCCGAATCGGTACCACGGAAGCCGCCACACCCACGCGTTCGCCTGAAAGCCTCGTCTCGTCGGCTTCCAGTGCAGACCTGATCTCCCGGGCGCGTTCGACGACGCAGTCGGGAACGCCGGCAAGCCTGGCCACGTGTATGCCGTACGATCCGGCCGCAGGACCGCCAATGACCCGCTTCAGGAAGACGACCTCCCCCTCGCGCTCCTCGACAGCCATGGACAGGTCGATCAGCCGCTGGTGCCGGAGCGCCGTCAATTCATGGTAGTGCGTGGCAAACAGGGTCCTCGACCGGCAGGTATCGAGCACATGCTCGCTGACCGCCCAGGCTATGGACAGGCCATCGAGCGTGCCGGTGCCACGGCCCACCTCGTCCATGATGACGAGGCTTCGTGGGCCGGCATTGTTCAGGATGCTCGCCGTCTCGTGCATCTCGAGCAGGAACGTCGACTCGCCGCGAGCCAGGTTGTCCTGGGCACCGACCCTGCAGAATATCCTGTCTACCGCGCCGATCGTCGCCGACCGTGCCGGAACGAACGAGCCCGACTGTGCGAGCAGCACGATCAGCGCATTCTGCCGAAGATAGGTCGACTTGCCCGCCATGTTCGGACCCGTCAGCAGGGCGAACGCGGTTCCGTCCCCATCCAGGGCTACGTCGTTGGGCACGAACTCGCCGGCCTGCAGATAGGCCTCGACGACGGGGTGCCTGCCGCCCTCGATCGACAGCGACAGCGATGCGTCGACGCTGGGCCGCACGTAGCCGCGCACGGTCGCGGCCCAGGCGCAGGAGGCGGCGCAATCGAGGGCGGCCAGCTCGCCGGCCGTATCGAAGAGCCCCGACGACTGATCACGCACCGTCCCGCAGAGCAGGTCGAACAGCGACCGCTCGAGTTCCACGATCTTCTCGGCGGCGCCGTTGATCTCCACCTCGAGCGATCCCAGCCGCTCGGTCGTGTACCGCTCTCCGGTGGTCAGCGACTGCCTTCGTATGAAATGCGCGGGAGCGTTCTGGGCAGCGCCCTTGGACAACTCCAGATAGTAGCCGATGACCCGATTGTAGCGGACCCTCAGGCCCGCAAGCCCGGTCGCCGAGCGCTCCTCCTCGAGGTACGACTCCAGCACGCCATGTGCGTCCGTCTTGATGGCGCGCAGCTCGTCGAGTTCCATGCTCCAGCCATCCTGGATGACCGGCCCATCTGCCGGTGACAGCGCCGGATCATCGGCGATGGCGGCAGTCAGCGTACCGACGAAGGCCTCGAGCGCGCCGCGGCGTGACTGGTCGGCGCACACCGCCAGGGCCGCGGGAGCCCGTGCCGGCAGTGCCGCGTTCAGCGACAGCGCGGCGGATACCGTGTCACGCAGCGCGACAAGATCCTTTGGATTGGCGCGGTTCATCGACAGCCTGGAGGCAAGCCGCTCCAGGTCACGACAGGCGCCGAGGGCCGCGCGTATGCGCTCCAGCGAACGCTGGTCGCGATACAGCGATTCCACGCCATCGAGGCGATCATTGATCGCCTGCGGCGAACGCAACGGCTGCTGCAGGCGCCGCCTAAGGGCGCGGGCGCCCATGGCGGTGCGGGTATAGTCGATGACACCAAGCAGGCTGAAGGCGGTTCCACCATCACGGAGGTTGCGGTCGATTTCAAGGTTCTTCTGGCTCGACTCGTCGATAGCGACGAACTCGGCATCGTCGGCACCGCCAAGCGACCTGAATTGCGCCGGCTGTACTTTGGCCGAATCCCGCAGGTACTCAAGGAGCGAACCAGCCGCGGCGATGGCCGGGTCGGCGTCGTCGAAGCCGAAGCCCTTGAGGCTTGCCGTACCGAAATGGCGGAGCAGCGCGGCGCGGCCCTGTTCCATGGAGAAGGTCCAGTCTGGATACCGGTTGAGCACGACATCCGGCCGCTCCGACAGTACACGCGCTATCGCCTCGTCGTCGAGCACCGACTCCCGGACGATCGCCTCGCGCGGAGCAAGCCGATAGAGCTCCCGCCTGAGCCGTTCGACATTCGTGCGGTCAAACGACTGCGCACGGAACTCTCCGGTCGAGGCATCCGCCCAGGCGAAGGCAAGCCTGTCGCCGAAGGCCCCGAAAGCGACGATATAGTTGTTGGCTCCCGATTCAAGGTACTCATCATCGACCACACTGCCCGGAGTGACCACCTCGATGACACCACGGTCGATGATGCCCTTGCCCTTGCCGGGCGCGGTCAGCTGCTCGCATATCGCGACCTTCTTGCCGGCCTTGAGCAGGCGCCCGATGTAGCCGCGGGCTGCGTGATGGGGTATGCCGCACATCGGCGCTTCCTGCCTGTGTGTCAGCGTCAGATTGAGTATCGAGCTTGCCTCTATGGCGTCGCCATAGAACATTTCGTAGAAATCACCCAGCCGGAAGAATAGAATTTCATCGCGGTGCTGGCTCTTTATGCGGTCATATTGTTCAAGGAGCGGGAGCTGTTCGGCCATGGCCGTTGCATTATAGGGTAACATCGACTACGATACAATAAAGGGATTGTAACGATCCGGAAAAGTCGAGGCCCACGTGGAAGAAGCCGTTTTTCTGAAGGAATACAACAACCACATCTACATCAGGGCGCAGGGTCATGTAACGGCCAACTCCTGCCCTGAGCTGAAGTCCAGGGTCTTCGACCGCCTCGAGGCAAAGCCGGCAGTCGAGGATCTGTTCCTTGACATGTCAGCGTGCGAGTATATGGATTCGACCTTCATGGGGCTCATCGTCGGCTTCAACAAGCGCTTCATGCGCTTCTCCGATCACCCGATACACCTGTCAGGACTCAGCGAGACGTGCCTCAAGCTGCTCAAGACCATCGGTGTGGCACGGCTGGTCGACATAGCCCCCGAGCTGCCCAGGTTTCCAGAGCCGCTCGAGCGGCTCGGCAGCGGCAGGAAGGCTGGTGCCAGCCTGGTGCTCAAGGCCCACGAAGAGCTGATAGAGCTTTCCGAAGAGAACGAGCGCAAGTTCTCGGCGCTCAGGTCGGCGCTGAAGGATGCCATCGGCGACAACGCCGACAGCGGCGACGACGAATAGCGCGTCAGGTGCCCAGCAGCGCCTGTATCACCTTGTCGGTGATGTCTATCATCGGGCTGAACCATACCACCGACGAGCCCACGGAATCGGCATTGCGCGAGCTGATGACCAGTGAATAGCCTTCGGTTTCCGACAACGACTGCACCGCTCGATAGAGCATCTGGACAAACGCATTGGTATTGGAGAGCGCCTGTGCCTTCGCATCCAGGTCGGCCTGCTTCACCTTGACGTAGTCAGACAGAAACTGCGCCTTGCGGTACAGCCCTTCATCGAAGGTCTTGAGCGCCTGGGCATCCCCGGAGGCAAGCACATCGAGCCGCTTGTGCTGCAGATCCTTGATCTCGTCGCCGAGCCGCTTGATCTCGTCCTGCACATGCTGCTTCTCATCCTCGAAGGCCCGCACGGCCTGGGAATCCTTGTAGTACGTCATGTAAACCTTCTGCAGGTCTATGACGGCGACGCGCGTTATCTGCTGGGCGAACAGCTGCGAACAGAGCAACGTCAGCGCTGCGACGATGATGGTGCGTTTCTTCATGCGGGCTCCCTTCGGGTGAGGCAAGGCAGGCCCGCGAGGCGCGGGCCGCCCTGCCAGCGACATTCTAGTCCAGATTGGTGGTAACGCTCAACACGAATTTCCAGTCGGCGCTGGCCGACTTGAACCCGCTGCCGTTGTCGAAGGCGAACAGCTTGGCAAAGTATATCCTGAACGGGAACTGCAGTATGATGAAGCGCAGTCCGAAGCCAGCGCTGTAGGCGAAATTCTCCAGCGACATGCCCGAATCATAGCTGGTCGTGCCGGCGACGTAGTCATTGATGTTCAGGTAGCCATCGGAAGTGCCAAGCAGGGCCGCGCTCAGGAACCCGTCCAGGGCCAGGACGTTGGTGACGAGCGGCATGCGGTACTCGATCCAGTTGTCCCACAATGTCGTGCCATAGAATGATGACAGCTCTGCCCATCCGCGCCCGACGAAGGTGCCATCGATGGCCAGCTTCTTGGAATCAGACGCGACAATCTCCTGGCGCCACGGCTCGCTGAACAGGGTCGAGAACTTGGTATGCGCCCCGAGCACGCCCTTGAACGACCAGGAATCGGTGACCGGCACATCGAACAGGGTTACAAAGCCGTCGAGCCGCGTGTCGCTGCGCACGAAGTGGTTGATCTCGCCATTGAACCAGCCGGTCAGGCCAAGCTTCTGACTGGCGTAGTAGCCGCTCGATGGGTCGTACCAGAGGTTCAGGTTGTTCAGGTACACGCGTCCATACAGGGTGTTGGAGAACAGGAACTTGTCAAGATTCTCCGCTATCGTGCTGTCCAGCGGCTGGTAGATGTCCGAGTCGTAGGTCTTCATGCCCAGCTCGTGGAGTATGCCCGGGACCAGCCCCAGGGTGCCAAACGGCGTTATGAAGCGATACCCGCTCGAGTAGCCCAGGCTGAAGGTCCAGGTATCGTACTTCATCAGGTACTCGTCGGGCACGACCTTGCCGGCGGCAACATAGTCATCATACGACACATACGGTTTGGGGAAGAACAGCGGATCAGTACCACCGGCAAGCTGGGGCGCCTTGAGCGCCGCGTGCTTGAACGAGAAATCGATGGCCCCGGACCAGCGCTTGCCAAAGAGCCAGTCATCGCTGAACGAGAAGGTCATGTCCTGGGAATCGAGGGCCAGGTTGGTCTTGAGGGCAACCGTCTGACCATTGCCCAGGAAGTTGATGTCGCTCCAGTTGACGAGGCCCGTAATCGGGAAGCTGCCCGCGGTGGCGCTCGGGGTATAGGTCAGACCGAACTGGATGGAGGCGGTGCTCTGTTCCTCGACGGTGACGATCAGGTCGACCGACAGGTCCTTGCTGCCCTGTTCATACGAAGGCACGATCGAAGAGAAGAACTGCGTATTGTACAGGTTCTTGAGGCTCTCGAGCACCTTGGTCTTCGAGAACACATCTCCGGGCTCGAGCGCGACCAGCCGTTTCAGCACGAATTCCTTGGTCTTCGTATTGCCCTTGAAGATGACATCCTCGATATGGGCCTGCGGCCGCTCCTCTATCTGCAGCGTATACGCTATCGAGCCGTTCAGTTCGTCGCGCGACTCGACCAGCTTGAAGCCGTTGAATATGTAGCCATCGGCAAAGTACAGGTCGGAAGCCCGTGACTGGTCCTGCATCAGCCGCTCGTAGTTCAGGATGGAGCCCGGCTGCAGCTTGATCTGGGCCGCCAGCTGTTCCGTCGTGAAGAGCGTATTGCCGGTGAAGCTCATGCCGCCGAAGGTGTACTGGCGCCCCTCTTCGATGACGAAGGTCAGCGTCAGGCGCATCGCGCCGCCCTTGCCCGTCGGTGTGGCATCGCGGCGCACGTCGGCGACCCGCGCGTCGATGTAGCCGCGCTTCTTGTAGAAGGCTTCGAGCTTCTGCTTGCTCTCGTCGAGCTTCGTCTCGCTGAATTGCCCCGCCTGGAAAAGGCCCTTTTCCTTGATGGTCAGTTCGCCCTTCAAGGCAGACTGCGAGACGGCATTGACGCCCTCGAACTGGATCTTCTCTACGATGTTCTGCACGCCCTCATTGACGGTGAACGTCACATCGATGCTGCCATCGGTCCTGGTGGCGCTCGAGGCGCTGACCTTGGCATCGGGGAATCCCTTGCTCTGATACAGCCGGCGCAGGGCTATCTCGTCGAGCCGCAGCTTGGATTCGTTGAAGATGGTCTTCGTCTTGACAGTCAGCGAATCGATTATTTCGGTGGTACGCAGGCCGCTGTTCCCGACGACGAAGACTCCCGCCACCGCGGGTTTCTCCTTCACCTTGAACACGATGATGACACCCGAGTTGGTCGCATCGGACGGCACTGCCTCCGGCGTGATGGTATCGAAATAGTCCAATTCATAGACACGGGCCAGGATGGACGCCCAGAGCTGGTCATCGAACACCTTGCCCTTGAATTCGGCCGTGATGGATTCGACGTCCTTCGGTGTGACGATGACGAGTCCATCAAACCTGATATTCTTGATCGTCTTGCCGACATACCAGTCGGCGGACTGGGCAAACACGGTTGCTCCAGCCGCTATCAAGACGAGCGTTGCCACAATTCGCTTCATACCGATGACCTTCCTTATTTCAGTGGGATTCTCCACAAGAACGAAAATGACTGATCTTCTATGAATAGGGATTCAGGGTGCTTGGGCTGGATGCTCCAGTACAGGGTAAAGTGGGGTGCCTGCCATTCAAGGCTGAATTCGGAGTCTAGACTCAACGTGGTACCCGTTGCAAGCGGATCGGAGGCCAGTGATACCATCACCTGGAAGAACAGCTTGTCGCCGAGATACTTGCCGCCGACGATCTCCGTGTTGTCCAGATAGTCGGCGAGCGTCGTCGAGGTCGAGCTGCCCGACAGCCCGGAGAAATCGTAGAGCCAGCGTTGGAATACCTGCGACCTGATCATGAACAGATCGAGGCCCAGTACATCCTGCAGGTTGCGCTCGAGCACCGACATGACGTTCAGCTGCGGTATCAGGTCGCTGTTCTCCACCAGCGCGCGGCCCAGGTCGACCTGCCCGTCCGACGATACGCCAAGCAGGTTCTGTCCCAGCAGCTGGATGATGGTCGTCTCCGACATGGTCGGCACCGATTCCAGCGTAAACGACAGATCGGACAGCCGCCTGTCGGTCGCGCGCAGCGTTATCAGGACCGGGCCCGTGTCCGACCGGCTTCGGGTCTCCGCCTCCAGGCTGACCTTGGGGTCGAACTGGTCGGCATTCTCGTCAAAATCCATAGTCGCGGTCTTCAGGTAGAAGTTGCGCTGGATGTAGAAGACGGATCCGCCGCGGAGCAGGGCCGTACCCTTGAGGCTGAAGTCGCCGCTCAGCGCGTCGTAGGTGACGGCCAGGTGGCTGGACGGGTCGGTCAGACCGTATATGATGGGCAGACGCTTGTCGGGGAAATAGACCCGGACCGCCTTGCCGAACGACAGGTCCAGCCCCACCTGCAACGGTGACGCTGCGGCGCCGGTGGCGGCCTTCTGCTGTACCAGTCCCGTCGTCAGGATGATCTCTCCGGAATTGATGGCGATGGTGCCGCGGATGCTGGTCTGGTCACGATTGGCCAGAATCTCGAGCGAGGTTCCGGCCCGGCCGGCAATATCCATGCCCAACAGCTTTGTCGCCAGTGGCACAAGGCCCGTACCCACGGTCTGCACCGAGAGGCGCATGTCGTCCGGAATGCCGCCGTGCATGGCCAGTTCCAGCCGCGTAATGACCGTCGTGCCGGCGCAGTTGATGCTCGGCTGGTACGTCTCCAGTGTCCTGCCGGTGAAGTAGAAGGGCTCCTCTATCGGTCCCAGCGGAGCGTTGACATAATCGGGAACCGACAGGTAGAAGTTCTCGGGCTGGACGACGCCTTCGACCGTCGGATCGAGCAGCTTGCCCCGTATCTTGAGCGATCCCGTGGCAACGCCAGAGTCACAGCTGATGACGGGAAGCGCCAGCACGCCAAACAGGAATGGCAGCTCCACCCTCGCGTCGGTGATGTCGAGGCTGATCGAACCGCTTGCGTACTTTCCGTCGGCCTTGAAGGCTATCGGCAGCGTCGCGGCGAGCGCCGCCGCAATCGTGCCATCGGAACCCAGCGTAGCCGCTATCTCGTTGTTGCCACCGATGGACGCGTTCATCGTGCCGCGGCTTGCCGATACGTTGAACGGAACATCGCCGATGGCGCGGTTCTCCCATGAGGCTCCAGAAATGCTGCCCTGTACCGCATATGCATCGAGCGGCGCGACTCCTGGGGCGCTCGAGGACACACCGGAGGCGGCAAGCGTTCCCTTGAACAGGCTCTTCCCCAGTGCGAACTCGACACCACAGGAGAGCTCGGCGGCGGCCGTGGCAGTCTGATAGCCCAGGCTGAGTCCCGAGAGCCTCTGGTCTCCAAGCCGAACCTGCGTATCGTCGAGCCGCACCATGCCTCCATGATAGGAACCGTTGCCGCTCGCGTATGGCAAACCTACGGTTCTCTGACCTGCGTTCATCGTAAATCCAAAGTTAATGCCGGGATCGGATACCGACCCCGTGATGGTGCCATCGATATCCGCCGCACCGTGCAGCTCCGCTATCGCAAGGCGTGACAGTGGGGACCGGTGTGCCACCACATGGGCACTGATGCCGCCATCGCCACGATACTCGCCGTTCAGGACATAGGACTCGCCCTCGGCACCCGATGCCTGTCCATTGATAGCTACTCGAAAACCGTCGCCAAGCGCCCAGGTTACGTCGAATGCGCCGGAGACCGATGAATACGGGTCGGAGAACGACAGCGTTCCGAACCGGCCGCCGTGCGCATCGAAGGCGCCGCTCGCCTTGACGACGCGATTCTTTCGTGAGGTGCCGATCGACTGTGACAGGGACACGCTGTCGAGCACGAGCTGCCAGGTCTGGGCCGAGGCGAAGCGGGCTGTGGCCTCTATCGACGCGAGCACAACGCCATCCTGCACGGGCAGCGGCATGTCGCCGAGGCTCAGGCTGCCGACAAGCGCGCCGGCGTCGCGGCGGGCTACCAGACGCAGGCCGTAGTCGCCGGTCACCGCGACCGTATCGCCGATGATCGTCCCGGAGACGGCGTATGGAATGCCCTGCACGTCCAGGGACGCGGAGAAGGCGCCGCCTCCGGAAGACCCAGGGCCGTGATACTCGATCGACGCGTTTCCCTTCACGGTCTTTCCACCCAGCGTCGCATCGAACGACCTGACCTCCAGCCGGTCGGCGCTGCCAGAGAAGGCGATCACGCCGAAGCCCTTGATGATGCCGTCATAGACCAGCAGCATCGATGTGGCATTGTACGACAGCCCCTTGAAATCGCTGAAGACCGAGATATCGCCTTCCAGGCCCAGCGGGGCCAGAGCGTCCGCACCGGAGCCGCCCAGGAGCCCATCGAGCAGGCCCCTGTAGGCGCCCAGGCGCGTGGCACCGATATGGATCGCGGCCTCCAGGTACGGCTCGCCCGACAGCGTCGTCGTCCCATCGATGACCAGCCGTGCCGCCTGAGCGGCCGCATCGGCATGGTCATCCTGTGGCAGCGCGGCGTCGAGATGGAACAGCAGCGTTTCCTTGTCCAGCTCGATCGAAACGGTCGTATCGCGCACCGCCACGCCGCCAGCCGCTATGGTTGGCGCATAGGCGAACCACGACGGTCCGGCGCCGGACACATCGAGCGCGGTCTGGGCCTGGAGTCCGGGAGCCAGCACCCATGACGCGTCGAGGGTGCCGTGCGCGGCGAGTGTCGCAGGTGCTACATCTCCTGCAAAGGCAAGGCTGAACCGCGAGTTTGCCAGCTGGGCTTTCCGAACCCGGATGGCATCCCAGGAACCGGCAGCGGCGAGCGCCAGTCGCGGTCGTCCGCCCGGAACTTCGAGCGGCACGGTACCCGAGACAGTGACGGCAGCGGTCGTGCCGGCGGTGCTCAGATCGGTGGCCACCTCGATGGAACCGGAATAGGCTGCCGCCAGCCACGGCCCGAGCGCCGAGAGAGGACCGGCAGGCATAAACAGCGACTGCGGTCGCCATGCGCTGAAGGACACGTCGAGCGTCAGCTGCCCGGACGCGCTGTCCCAATGGGCGGCGAGCCGCTTGAGGCCGTCATGCGGCGCTGCCGCCACGTCGATGCCGGCTTCGTCCATGCGCGCGCCCAGCCGGAGGGGCGCCAGGTGACCGCCGTCGCTGTCCGCCGACAGGATGGCCGACAGCGTCGCCACAGGCTGGTCGGCCCTGAAGGTCGTCGATATGCTGAAGGGCACGACAGCGCCGGCGACCGCCCAGCGGCGTGCCGGGTCGGAGCCGCGCGCCGTGCCGGCCGCGCTCAGGCCTATCGATCCGTCTTCCTGGGCGATGGCGTCAAGCGCCTTGACCGCGACCTCGACCCCGGCTCCGGAATCCAGGACGAGCCGCACACGGGCCATCCGCAGTTCAAGCGTCAGGCCGGCAGGAAGCGCCACCATCGATTGCGCATGGCCGAACCGCGCCTTCAGATCCGCCACGACGGCACGCAGCCCGTCTGGGGTAGTCGTTACCGACAGGTCATCGATCCGAAGGCCAAGCGGTCTGAATCGGCCGTGCAGCAGCCCGGAAAGATCGTACCGCAGTTCCGCCCTGCCGATCGTGGCGCGCGCGGCGACTTCCGCTCCCGAAACCATCGTATATCCGATCTCCATATTGTGGATGACCAGTGAACCCAGAAGTCGTGGCGATGCGGAGTCGTAGCGTACGGCAAGCCCGATGTCCCCGACCAGGGCGGACAGCTGGCGCTCAAGCAGGATCGACAGGTCGGACCGCAGCCGTTCCAGAAGCGTCGGCGCGACCAGGGCCCACCCTGAAGCAATGGTGAGTACGATGATGACTGCGACGACGATGGGCGCCGGGGCACGATGCTTCACGAAGGCAAGAGTACCACAGAGCCAGGTCTTGCGCCAGAACGTGCTCCAGGGCTATGCTCCGACCGCCATGCATGAAGCTCGAACCATCCTTCCCGGATTCATCGTACTGGAAGGCATAGACGGATCAGGTACCACCACCCAGCTTGCCCGGCTCGCGGGCCGACTCGACCGTGCCGGCCTGCGGCACGTGGAATCGTCCGAGCCGACACGCAACCCTGTCGGCCGGCTGCTCCGCGAGGCGCTGTCTGGATCGTTTGCCGCGTGCCCCGAGACCGTGGCCAGGCTCTTCGCCGCCGATCGCGGCGAACACCTTGGCGGGCCAGGCGGCATTGTCGAGCTGACAGCGTCCGGGACGCTGGCCATCAGCGACCGCTACCTGTTCTCGTCGCTGGCCTACCAGGGCCTGACCTGCGGACCCGAACTGCCCGCCCTGCTCAACGCCTCGTTTCCGCTTCCCGAACTGCTGTTCTATTTTGAGCTCGATCCGCATACGGCGATGGAGCGCATGGCATCCAGGGCAACCTTCGAAATTTATGAGAATCTGGACTTCCAGCAACGAGTCGCGGCGGCCTACGCCACCGTCATCGACTCGTTCCGGGATTCGGGCATGACCATCGTACGCATCGACGCAAGCGAGACGCCTGACTCGATCGAGACACGGATATGGTCAAGCGTTGAACCGCTGGCGCGCAGGCTCGCCGCATCGGCGTAACAAGGACTGCTACACCGGCACCTTCAACCGGCCGATACTGGAAGGGTATGAAGCGAATAGCGGCATTATGCATCGTCATCTTCTCTGCCTCGATGGCGCTCCAGGCCTTTCCCGTGTATTTCAAGGAACAATACTTCCGCCTCTACCACACGCACTACATCCAGTATCCCGATGACACGATAGAGAACATCTACTGGCTCGAGCAGGCCCAGAAGGCCGATTTCTGCAATCCCCTGTATGCGCTCGCCAAGATCGATGACCAGCGCCATTGGGAGCGGTATCGATACCTGCTCAACATGCATATAGACCTCAAGCTCATAGAGCAGCACCTGCTGCTCGGCTCGAAGTTCGACAAACGGGTAGCCTATTTCTTCAACGCACCCTGGAAGCACGAGAACCTGGAAAGCCTCAAGACCGCCGAGACGGCCTACCGGGCGGCCCTCGCCTACTGGGCAACGGCGAAGGACTGGGCGCTCAAGGCCGAATCGATCAAGTGGATCCATCTACCCGAGGCGCAATTCTGGGAGGATGAGGCTTTCCGCATAGCCGATGGAGAACTCGACTACGAGCGGATCATCAATCGCGAACTGGAACGGCTGCAGACCGTCCGTGCCCAGTTCGAGGCCATGGACGGGACGACCTATTGAACTCGCAACGATGCGCCCTGCTCGTGACCGGTGGCGAGGCGCCGCCCTGGCAGGCAATGCAGCGGAGGATGGCGGAGTTCTCGTTCGTCTGCGCGGCCGATTCGGGGCTCGATGTGCTCAGGTCGTGGGGCGTCAAACCCGATCTCGTCGTAGGCGACATGGACTCGATAGCCGACCCGCTGGTGCTCGCCGAGTACCCGGATGTGCTGTCGTTCCCGCGCGACAAGGATGATACCGATACCGAAATAGGCATACGGGAGCTGCGATCGCGCGGCTTTGGCCGCATCGTGCTGGCGGGCGGCGGCGGCGGCCGTCTGGACCATCTGCTCGCGGTGCGGTGCCTGCTCGAACGGCCCGACGGCCCCGACGAGTGGCTGACCCGGTCTGAACGTATCGTCAGGCTGGAGGAGCCCGCCCGCTTCGATGTAGCTTGCGGAGCGACCGTGTCGGTCTTCCCGCTGGCAGGAGGCGCCTCGGGCATGAGGAGCAGCGGGCTCAAATGGCCGCTCGACGGACTGTGGTGGGATCAGGGTCACTTTGGCGTCTCGAACGTGGCCGTCGCCGAACACATCGCCATCGATCCCGGTGAACGGCCGGTATTCGTGATTCTTCCGCTGTAGGTCAGCCCGGCTCCGGCGACATAGCCCGGAACTCGGCCGCTCAGGCGCCTGTCTCGGACAGCATGTCCAGGAACGCGGCAGCGAGCTGGCTCCGTGTATCCAGCGGATTCTGCACAAGCACCCGCATACCCGCCATCAGTTCGGCAATGCCAATCTCGCGCGGATACCTCGGTATGATGTGCATGTGCAGGTGATCGATACTGGCACCTGCCGTGAGCCCCATGTTGTAGCCGATGTTGTAGGCGGATGGCCCGTGGGTACGATCGAGCACATCGAGGCAGAGTCGTGACACCACATCGATGTCGGTCCGCTCATCGGCGCTCAGCTCGCGTATGTCCCGGACATGCCGCTTCGGAAACACGAGCAGATGCCCCGGATTGTATGGATACAGATTGAGCGACACCATCGTCAGGGGCGTCTGATGGACAACGAGGCTCTCCACGTCCGGCGACCCGTCGCGGACCAGGCACAGTATGCATCCGTCGGGCTTGCCACCCTTCAGGTAGCCCAGCTTCTCGAAGTTGAAGAAGTAGTCCATGTTCAGCGCCCCGCCGTCCGCGGTGGCAGTCCCGCCTGTATGGCCATATAGTCGATCAGCGCCGGATAGCGCTCCAGAAGCTCGCCATAGCGCTTGAGCACATCGATCTGCACCTGCTCCGCCGCCGATTTCGAGGAAGCAGCCGCCAGGGCCGGCTCGACCGAGGCACGGAACCGCTCGATATAGGCGGCATACAGGCGGCGGGCCTCGTCGTACAGCGCCATGTCCGGCACCCGCGATGACAGCACCTCGACATCGCGGACGTCGAGCAGCGTCCGGCGCGACGACACGAGCGCGACGAGCGCAGGGCCGTCGATGGCGGCCGGGCCGCCGGCCATGCCGGAGACCGCGCCACGCAGCTCGGCCGCGGCAAGGTCAAGCTCGGTATCGAGCCATGCCGCCAGCGCGGCGTCGTCCGCTATGCCCCAACGGCCGAACAGCTCAGGCAAGGCCTCCGGCCTGGGCACTGCGATCAGGCGAATCGTCATCGCGTAGGAGAAATCCGGCGCGCCTGCCATGAACGCGCTGTAGGCGGCCGCTGAAGGCAGCGCCCCCGACAGCTCGACGCGCCGTTCCGACGATGCCGGCGAAAACGTGACGAGCCGCACGTTGGTGGGCAGGAAGGCAGCCGCGCTCCAGCGGAAACTTCCCGGAGCCAGCACCGCCGGATCGACACCGCCGGTCTTCGTGACGATGACGGCATAGCTGCCTGGCCTCACCCGCACGGACAGCCAGCCGACCGCAAAGATTGCGCCGCCACATACCACGAGCACGGCGAGGGTAACTGCGAAGCGTCTCATCCTTAAGGTTATACATGAAGTCCCGTCCTTTTTCCACCGTACGCTTGCGCCCGGATGTCAGGACAGGCTACAGTACCGTCATGTCGGACGACGCGGTCCTGTCGGTCAGTGCGCTGACCTCGATAATAAAGAACATGCTCGAGGAATCACTGCCCTCGGTGACCGTCGAGGGAGAAGTGTCGAACTGGCGACCGGCGGCCTCCGGACACGTCTACTTCACACTGAAGGATCAGAACGCCTCGATGCAGGCCGTCATGTTCCGGGGGCGCGCGGCACGGCTGGCCTTCCGGCCGGCGGATGGCAACCTGGTCAGGGCTCGGGGCGCGCTGAGCGTCTATGCGGCCCGCGGCCAGTACCAGCTGGTCGTCGATTCGATGACGGCGGCCGGTTCCGGCGACATCCTTGCCATTCTCGAAGAGCGCAAGCGTGCCCTTGCGGCCGAGGGGCTCTTTGATGCGGAGCGCAAGCGGCCGATACCGGCATTTCCGTCCAGGGTGGCCGTCATCACCTCGCCTACCGCTGCAGCGCTCCGCGACATCCTGTCCGTGCTGGGCCGCCGCAATGCCGGCATCAGGGTCACGATACTGCCCGCGCTCGTGCAGGGCGACGAGGCGCCCGAGGCGATAGTCCGCCAGCTGGAGACGGCCAATCGATACCGGCTCGGCGATGTCATCATCGTCGGACGCGGCGGCGGTTCAATAGAGGATCTGCTCGCGTTCTCTGACGAAGCGGTCGTCAGGGCGGTGGCCCGGTCGACCATACCGGTGATCAGTGCCGTCGGTCACGAGATTGACTGGAGCCTGTGCGACTATGCGGCAGACCTGCGGGCGCCGACCCCGAGCGCCGCGGCCGAACTGGTGTCCGATAGCGCCGCCTCTGCGGCCGACCGCGTGCGGAACGCGACCGAGACGATGGCGGTCAGCCTGCGGGCGCGGCTGGAACGGGCCCGCATGCTCGTCGACGCGTTCTCTACCGAACACCTGGAATTGCGGCTGGAACGGGCGTTGCAGCCGTTCCGACAGCGTTTCGATGATGCCCGCGAGACACTGATCCACAGCGTCCGCGAAGCGTGCACACGCGCGCGCCACAGGCTGTCCATAGCAGAGTCGATCGTGCAGGCATCGAATCCTATGGCTATCCTTTCGCGTGGCTTCGCCGTCGTCAGGCTGCCAGGGCGGACGCAGGCGGTCCGCTCCTCGGCGGATGTCGCCTCGGGCGACGCCATCACCATAGCATTCTCTGTCGGCGAAGCTGACGCCCGCATCACGGAGGTCCGGTCATGAAGAACTTTGAGGAACGGCTGCAGCGTCTCGAGGAACTGTCCGAGCGCATCAGGGAACCGGAACTGGCATTGGAGGAGGCGGTGGCCGTTTTCGAGGAGGGTGTCAAGCTTTCCAGAAGCCTGGAGAAGGACCTGGACAGGATCGAGGCCCGGGTGGAAATTCTCTTGAACCAGCCGGCCGGTCCGGATGACAAGCCCGAATTGGGACTCTTCGATTCAGGTGATGACGTCGAGCGTCATTAGAAAGGGTATCAGCGAGCGGTCCGAATCGGCCAGATCCAGCTCGGCAAGGCCGTCCAGATCGACCCATGCGCAACGATCATGTTCGCGCAACACCGCCGGTTCGCCTTCGAACACTACCGCGATCGCCGCCAACTCGTAGTCCAGGCCTTTGTTGCGGAACTTCGACTCCCCTATGACCGGTCCCGCCGCTACGGCAAGGCCAAATTCTTCTTCAAACTCGCGCACGACCGCCTCGGCATCGGTTTCACCCGGCTCGCGTTTGCCACCGGGGAATTCCCATCTGCCACCCATCTCGCCGCCGGCCACCCTTCTGGCCACAAAGACCGTGCGACCGCGGATCGCTATGCCGGCTACCGATCGCATCTACAGGAACAGCACGTTGGCGAACAGGAAATGAACGAAGCCACTGGACATGGCGACGATACCGACGATGCGGCTGTTGGCGACAAAGATCGAATCGAGCCTGTCGAGCGTCTGCGTGGTTACCTTGGAATTGGCCTTGTAGAATTCGAGCAGCATCGTGAAGCCGGCGGCCATGCCTGCCACCGATGGCACGAAGTCGCCAATCACCGGTATGTCGCCGCGCATGACCGTCAGCAGCTTGAAGAAGCCAACGGTCGTGCAGAGGATACCAAGCACCAGACGTATGGTCGAATCCTTCAGGAATTCCCTGACGCCATCGAATTTTGTTCCCTTCGGCTCAGTGTTGAACGAAACAAGCGCATATCCAGTAACGATATTCATGAGGACGCTGAGCAGGTAGAACTGTACCATGGCGCCATCCTCCTTGTGCCCCTTGGACAAATTTCTTGCGGCCGTGGAGCCGAACGGCCCAGCCTCGACCCGATTTTGTACTAGTTTCGATTACCAAACCATACCGAAATCCACTGGCACGGTCAAGGATGGCGACTGACGCGAAGACAGGGCCGTCCTACTCGACTCTGGCGGCAAGTTCGATGCTCGCGGCGGTGCCGTCGCTTCTGGTGGCGCTCGCGATGATGGCTATGCGATCCGGCTTCGCCGGCGCCGGAAAACGCAGCCGCAGCTCCTCGTCGGAAGCCTGCATCAAGCCGACGGCCGCCCCGGTTCCGTCGCCGGCCTTGATCTCGACAGCCGAGCGCCTGGAGGCTCCAAAGAGCGGTCGCTCACGGCGGACGGTAAGATAGACGCTGCCTTCGAACCAGAGCGCCTTGGCCGATATGGCGTTGCCATCGACCGTACCGCTGTCCTGGCGCCCGGCGACGAAGCCAAGTACCAGCGCGACCATGATCATGAACACGACGGTAAAGAACAGGAACATCAGCCCTGGTGTCGCGGTCAGGGTCTTGATCATGCCCTGACGCCTCTTGCCATAGTGGTCCACCGCGAAGCGTGCATTGTCGCTTGCCCGTTCGAGCCGCTTCTCCCTGCTATAGTAGAAGTCTGGCTGTCCCTTGTCACGCGTTTCCATCGGGCCTCCTTGCATAGGCCAGCGCGGCCGCGGGGGCAAGCAGGGCCTCGGCCTCGAAGAAACCGTGCGTGACCGCGGCGCGGCCAGCCAGTCCATGCACGATGACGGCCGCCCGTGCCGCATCGAATGGATCCGCACCGCGCGCCAGAAGACCGCCGACGAGTCCGGCCAGCACGTCGCCCGAACCGGCGGTAGCCATCGCGGGATTGCGCCCGTCCCATACCGCCAGAGTCCCGGCGGGGTCGCCTATCCAGGTCAGCGAATTCTTCAGAATGACCACCGCACCCAGGGCGGCGGCTGTTTCCCGGACCAAGGCGGCGGTATCGAACCGGGCCTGGCGCTGCAGGCGCTCCCTGACCGTCGGTTCGGTGGCATCGAGGCCAAGCGCCTTCGCCGCGACGGCGACCACTTCCCCGGGATGCGGCGTTATCACCAGTGGATAGTGCCGCGGCGCAACCGGACGCTCGGTCAGCAGCGCGAGGGCGTCCGCATCGAGCACGAGCGGCGCTTCGGCATCCCACAGGGCTTCGAACAGACGCCTCGACAGCGCGTCGATGCCCCAGCCCGGCCCTGCCACCAGGGCCGAGAAGCGGCGCTGCCCGGGATCGGAAATGGGCCGGACCATCTGCGATACCAGCAGGCCCGCCAGCGTATTCAGAACCTCGTCGCGAGCCATCACGGTGATGCTGCCGGCGCCGGCCGCGGCTGCGGCGCGGGAACAGAGCACGGCTGCCCCTGTCGAGCCGATTGCGCCGGCATACACACCGAGCGCACCGCGGGTGCCCTTGTGGCTGTCCGGGTCGAGGCTCGGCAACAGATGCTCCAGATCCCCGCCATCAAGGAGCCAGATGCCCGTTCCGCCGGATGATGCGCGCGAGAAGACGCCGCCAATGGTCTCCACGCGGCCGGCGTGCCTTCTGTAGCCGGGGAAGTACAGCTCGGCCTTGACTGGCTCGACGCAGAGGGTAACGGCCGCCTGCGCCGGCGGCTCAGGCTCAGCATCGGCCGATATCGGCGGGCCGAGGCCCGAAGGTATATCGACGGCGACGACCGGGCATCGCGCCAGCCCGACAAGCTCGAAGAGGGCCGACAACGACGGGCGCCGAGGCCCGTGATACCCTATGCCCGCGATGCCGTCGAGCACGATGCCGGCCCGCCCGACCAAGACCGCCGCCTCGGCGTCGACGGCAGGGACGATGGCGACACCGGCGGCTGCGGCCGCCGCCTTCTGTCGTTCAAGCAGCGCGCAGGAACCGGCTCCCATGATGGCTACCAGCCCGGTCAGCCCTGATTCGGCCAGCCGCCTGAGCACGGCCAGCGTGTCGCCGCCATTGTTGCCGGCTCCGCATAGCCCGACGGCCGGTACCGATGAACCGCGCATCGCCGCCATCAGCCCGGAGTCCGCCTCCAGCGCTGCCACCATCCCCCGCGCCGCCGATTCCATCCGCGCGTCATCGGAGAGTGCCGAAGCCGCGGCGGCCTCGCGGTCAAGCGCCAGGGCCTCGGAGAGCGTACACAGCGGTGTCACCGGGACAGGCCTCCGAGCATCTTGTCAAAGCGCCACCAGACGAAGCGGGCCTCGTAGGGCGAACCGAGCATCGCCGACAGGATGCCATCCGGAGAGAGCGAGAAAGCCGTGTATTGCATCTCGTCGGGATCGATGCGCAGCGAGAACCGCCTGAATGATCTCGTATGCATGTCGAAAAGGCCATAGTACGTGGAGCCATCATCGTCGGCCGCCATCAGGAATATCTGCCCGGCCGCCGCACCGGCCAGCTGCCACGCCCTGGGCACCCGCTGGTCGTCAGGCTTGTGTTCCGCTATCGATTCGAAACCCGGCAACTCGTAGCGCTCGGTATAGCTGCCGGTCGTTCCATCCATCAGCCAGGCCCAAGACGACGAGAAATCGATGCCCGCCTGCGTATGCGTCTCCTGATCTATCACCTCGCGGTAGTAGTCTATCTTGAGGAGCAGCCCCGACCCTGAAGGCGCGGCGACGATGCTGTCCATCGACGCGATGCTCGATGATTCCTCGGGTGGCCGGGGAAGATCGTCGCGCTTGACCGTTATCGTTGACATCAGCGTGCCACGTGGGTCAAAACGGAAGATGCTCCAGCCGACTCCCGTCAGCGAGACGACGATGCACTCGTCCGAGGGCGTTATGTACAGGCCGGAAAGCATCGGAAACGGCGTGCCGCCGACCCCTTCCTGGCCCAGATAGTCCAGGTATTCTCCATCGCGGGAGAACCGCAGCACGACAGACTCGAGGCTGGCGGCCATCCCCTCGTCGTAGGAACGCCTGTTCTCCGGCACCCGATCCTCTACGAAGATGGTACGTTTTGAATCGACGGCTATCTCGCCTGGCGCCGAGAACGGATACGGTCTGGCTGTACGGCCCTGCACGGCGGAGCCGGCCTGGGCAGGCTGCAGCGTAACCGGTGGAGGATTCTTGTCCGGGTTGTAGACCATCGCGAGCAGGTCGCCGAACGACGACAGGGTCAGGACCTTGGCTGCGTTGCCATTCGATACGAAGAAGATGCCATCACGCATGGCCAGCCTGGTCTTCTGGGGCGGCGCCTTGTTGTCGAGATTGAAAAGGTTCAGCTGGTCTTCAAGAACGCCATACCCCAGCGAGAACAGCGGCTCGCGCTGCAGGGTCGTAACGGTTCTGGAGTCGGCACACGATGCCAGGCTGAGCAGCACGATGATCAAGCCGACGGACGCGACAGCAACCCGGTTTCCACGATAGCTCTTTAGCACGCAAAGACCTCCGCCTCATGGTGCGGTTCGCCTTGACCGCTCATCCTGAAAAGATATAGATTAACAGTCATGGCGTTCAACCCCCTGACAGCGCTCTTTGGTTCCAAGCGCGAGCGAGATATTAAGGAACTTCTGCCCCGGCTCCATGCGGTCAACGCGCGCGAGGCCTGGGCGATGGCTTTGGAACCACTGGAGTTCCCCGCGAAGACAGCGGAATTCAGACAACGCCTCGCCGCGGGCGAAACGCTGGAGGCCATCCTGCCGGACGCGTTCGCGCTGGCCCGCGAGGCTGCGCGACGGGTACTGGGCGAACGGCCCTTCGACACGCAGATACTGGGCGGCATCGTGTTGCACGATGGCAAGATAGTCGAAATGAAGACAGGCGAAGGCAAGACCCTTTCGTCGGTCTCGGCCGCGTACCTTAACTCCCTTGACGGCAAGGGTGTGCACGTCGTCACCGTCAACGATTACCTGGCCGAGCGCGACGCGGGCTGGATGGGTGCCGTCTATGCCTATCTGGGTGTCAGCGTCGGCGCGATACTGTCGAACATGGACAACGATGCCAGACGCAAGGCCTATGCGCAGGACATTACCTACGGCACGAACAACGAATTCGGTTTCGACTACCTGCGCGACAACATGGCCATGGATCCGTCCAGCAGGGTTCAGCGCGGCCACCACTACTGCGTGGTCGACGAGATAGACTCGATACTGATAGACGAGGCCAGGACGCCGCTGATCATATCGGGCGCGGCCGAAGACGATACCTATAAGATCAACGAGGTCTCGCGGCTGGCTCCGCAACTGGTCGAGGTCGAGAAGGATCCCGCGACGGGCGAGTATCCGAAAGAGGAACAGGGCGAAGAGCTCCATGGCGACTACAAGATAGAAGAGAAGAACAAGAAGGTCTCCTTCACGTCGGACGGTCTTGCCAGGATGGAGACGGCTCTCAAGAAGCGGGGCCTGATCCAGGGTTCGCTCTTCGATGAACAGAATTTCGAGTATGTACACTACTTTACCCAGGCCATCAGGGCCCGGGACCTGTTTCAGAAGGACACGGAGTACGTCGTCCAGGATGGCCTCGTCCAGATCGTCGATGAGTTCACCGGACGCATCCTCCACGGGCGCCGCTATTCCGACGGCCTCCACGAGGCCATCGAGGCGAAGGAACGGATCAAGATAGCCAGGCGCAACAGGACCCTGGCCACGATCACCTTCCAGAACTACTTTCGCATGTACGACAAGATTGCCGGCATGACGGGAACGGCCGAGACCGAGGCCGTGGAGTTCCAGAAGATATACGAACTCGATGTGGTCGTCATACCGACGAACCGGCCGGTCGCCAGGCTCGATGAGGACGATCTGGTATTCCTCAACGAGGCGGAGAAGTTCGAGGCAATCTGCGACGAGATCGTGGAGGCCCATGCGAAGGGCCAGCCCATGCTGGTCGGCACGGTCAGCATAGACAAGTCGGAACGGCTGTCGGCGGCGCTGACACGGCGCGGCGTGCGGCACGAGGTGCTGAACGCCAAGAACCACGCGCGCGAGGCGACGATCATTGCCGAGGCCGGAGCGAAGGGCAGTGTCACGATCGCGACGAACATGGCTGGTCGCGGTACCGACATCAAGCTTGGCGGCAACCCCGAGTATCGGGCCCGCAAGAAGGCCGGCACCTCCGCCGACGAGGCGACGTACCGCGCCGCGCTCGCGGCGGAATACGCCACCTGGATGCAGGACTATGAAGAAGTCAAGGCGGCCGGCGGCCTCTATGTACTCGGTACCGAACGTCACGAATCAAGACGCATCGACAACCAGCTCCGCGGCCGCTCGGGCCGTCAGGGCGACCCAGGCAGGTCGCGCTTCTTCATATCGCTCGACGACGATCTGATGCGCCTGTTCGGTGGAGCCAACCTCAAGGGCCTGATGATGAAGGTCGGCATGAAGGAAGGCGAGCCGATATACCATCCCCTGCTCAACAAGACGATGGAGAACGCCCAGAAGCGTGTCGAGGAGCGCAACTTCGACATACGCAAGCACCTGCTTGAGTACGATGATGTGCTCAATCAGCAGCGCTCGTTCATCTACGCGCAGCGCGATACGATCATCAGGGATGAGGACATAGCAGCCCGCGTGATGGGTACCGCGCGCGAGATGGTCGACGTGTTCCTCGATGCGTTCGCCGACGGTTCGAAGAATGATCCCAAGGGCGCGTGGATGGCGCTGCAGGACTCATGCAAGGAAGCCTTCGGATTCCAGCTGCCCTTCAAGTCCGATTCGGTCGAGTCGAGGAACGTCGAGACCCTGCGGGCGGCGGCCAATGCCGAACTCGACCGCGACATGGAAGAGAAGCTGGCGATGGCCGGCACCGACAACCTGAACCATTTCCTCCGGTGGAAGTACCTGGCCGCGATAGACCAGCGCTGGCTTGACCACCTCGAGAACATGGAGGCCCTGCGCGAGGCCGTCTACCTGAGAAGCTACGCCCAGAAGAACCCCTTGCTCGAGTACAAACTTGAAGGGTTTGACCTGTTCGAGGCAATGATCGAGGACATCAGGCGCAGCGTGGCCAGCACCCTGTTTCTGGTCCGCATCCAGCGGCAGGAAGACCGCAGCGTCAGGCCGGTCGTCACCGGCGGCGAAACCAGGCACGACGAGGTCGGACGCTTTGGCGGAGCGGACGCGGCACAGGAGGCCAAGGCGCAGGCGAGTTCCGGAGCGATGGCCCAGGGAGCGGCTCCGCGCAACGCGACGGTGGTACGCAGCTACCCGAAGGTCGGACGCAACGATCCGTGCCCCTGCGGCTCGGGCAAGAAGTACAAGCACTGCCACGGCGCCTGACAGGCGCCGACACCATGTCGCTGAACTGGCGCGAGATTGACCTGGTCCTGTCCGAGCTCGACATAGTCGGGGCGCAGGTGCAGAAGATCGTGCAGCCATCCTACGACACGCTGCTGCTCTCACTGTACAAGCCGGGTGTGGCGACCGAATTGCTGTTCTGCGTCGCCCATGGCGCCTGCCGGCTGCATGCGACAACCATGCCGGTGCCCAAGGCGGACAAGCCGCAGCGTTTCATGGAGCTGCTCCGATCGCATATTCGCGGAGCGCGGATAGAATCAGTCGAGCAGCTCGGTTCGGAGCGGATCGTCAGGCTTGCCATCGGCAGGGACGACGATGCGTGCCTGCTGTATGCCCGGCTGTGGTCCGGAGCCGCCAATCTGATACTGACCACCCCCGATGGCACCATCATCGATGCGCTGGCCAGGAAACCTTCCAGAGGCGAACTGACCGGCGGACACTATGCGCCGACCGCGGGCGAGGCGCCGCAGCGCGAATTCGCGGTTCGAGACCTGCCCGGAGCCGGAACCTTCAATGAGCGGGTCGACGCGTATTATGCGGAACATGGCTCCGAGCTGTCACGGGTCGCCCTGCTCGACAAGGCGGCCCGGTACTTCGACCAGCGACAGGCAAGCCTGTCGGCCCGGGCCGCTGCGCTCCAGAAGGCGGTAGCAGACGCCGCAGATGCCGAACGCTACCGTGAACTCGGCGACATCCTGATGGCCAGCCAGACAGCACCGGTCAATGGCAGCACGGTGACACTCGACGACTTCTACCGCGGCGGCACCGTCGTCATCAAGATCGATCCCGCGCACAGCATTCTGGACAACGCACGCAGCTGGTACGAGAAATCAAAGAAGGCCAGGTCCGGCGCGGCCGATTCACAGTCCGAGCTGAACGAAGTAATGTCGATGCTGGAAACGCTCGCCATCGAACGGGCACGTATCGAAGCGGAACAGAATCCCTACGCGATACGAGCCTTCCTGGCAAGGCGAAAGACCGCTCCATCACAGGCGCCCAAGCGTTATCCCGGGCTTTCGCTCGAGCGTGATGGCTGGCTGCTGCTGGTTGGCAGGTCGGCCGCAGAGAATGACGAGCTGCTGCGCCGGCATATCCGCGGCAATGATCTGTGGTTCCATGCGCGCGACTATGCGGGGTCGTATGTCTTCGTCAAGAACCGGCCCGGCAAGTCAGTACCCCTCGAAATCATGATCGACGCCGGCACGCTCGCCCTGCACTATTCCAAGGGCCGGACGGCCGGAGCTGGCGACCTGTATTATACCCAGGCAAAATACCTGCGCCGGGCCAAGAACGGACCGAAGGGGCTGGTACTGCCGACCCAAGAGAAGAATCTGCACATCAAGATCGATGAACCGCGCCTGCGCGAGCTCAGGCGCCTCATCGGCAGGGACGATGCATAGCGCATACTGCAGGCCGCCTCAGTGATCGCCCGCCTTGACCGGCGCCAGCCGCTTCGGAGCCACAATCTTGATGACGAGAGTCCTGCCCTTCTCCCGAACCCTGACCGTCGAGCCAGGCGGACACGAACCTTCGACCACGATGGCCGCAAGCGGGTCCTCCAGCAGCTTGGTGATGAGCCGCCGCATCGGTCTCGCGCCATAGGCCTCGTCATAGCCATCCTCGACAAGCAGATCGACCGACTTGCGGTCCAGGTCAATCGCCAAGCCCCGTTCGGCGAGCCGCCTGCGCAGCTGTGACAACTCAAGATCGAGCACCAGCCGTACCTGCTGCTGGTCAAGCGGATGGAACACCACCACTTCATCGACCCGATTGATGAATTCCGGATTGAACAGGCGCTTGAGCTCCGCGAGTGCGGCGGACTTGACCGCGGCATAATCGAAGCGGTTCGACTCCGCGCCGAAACCCAGCCTGGCGCCCCGCGTCAGTTCCCGCGTTCCGGCGTTGCTGGTCATGATGACGACACAGTTTCTGAACGACACCGCGTGCCCCAGATTGTCGCGCAACTCGCCTTCTTCCAAGAGCTGCAGCAACAGATTGAACACGTCTGGATGGGCCTTCTCTATCTCGTCGAACAGCACGACGCTGTATGGCTTGCGCCTGACGCGCTCGGTCAGCATGCCGCCCTCGTCATAGCCGACATAGCCCGGCGGAGCCCCGACGAGCCGCGAAGCGTTGTGCTTTTCCATGAAGTCGGACATGTCGATGCGAATCAGCGCTTCCTCGCTGCCAAAGAGGCTTTCGGCAAGGGTCTTCGCAAGCAGCGTCTTGCCGACGCCCGTGGGCCCGAGGAATATGAACGAACCCAGCGGCCTGCGTGGATCCGATATGCCCGCCCGCGATCGCCTGACCGCCGAGGCGAGCGCCTTGACGGCGTAGTCCTGCCCGACGACGCGGCGATGCAGTTCGGCCTCCAGGCTCGTGAGGCGCTCGGACTCACCATCGGCTATGCGCTCCACCGGAATGCCGGTCATCTCCGACACGACCGTGCGCACATCATCGACGCCGACAAGCGCGGCGCTTCCGCTCGATGCGATGGTCCGGGCCTTCAGGGTTTCCAGCTCCGATTTCAGCTCGCGGACACGATCGCGGACCTCTGCGGCCTTCTCGTAATTCTGGGTGGATACCAGAGCCAGCTTCTCTTCGGTCAGCCTGCGTATTTCCGCCTCGATGGTTCCGAGCTCGGGACCGTGCACCGGACTCTCCACCTTCTTCCTGGCTCCTGCCTCATCGAGGACGTCGATGGCCTTGTCAGGCAAGAAACGGTCGCTGACATACCGTTCCGCAAGCCGCACCGAGGCTTCTACCGCATCGCGGGCATACCGTATGCCGTGATAGCGCTCGTACCGTTCCTGTATGCCTTGCAGAATCGCTATCGTTTCCTCGATTGTCGGTTCCTCGACCAGCACCGTCTGGAACCGGCGTTCCAGCGCCGCGTCCTTCTCGAAATACTTGCGATACTCATCGAGTGTCGTCGCGCCTATGCATTGCAGCTCGCCGCGCGACAGGGCCGGTTTGAGCATATTGGACGCGTCGATGGTGCCTTCGGCGCTGCCTGCCCCGATGATCGTGTGCAGCTCGTCGATGAACAGGATGACGTTGCCGGAGGCGGCTATCTCCTTCATGATACGTTTCAGCCGCTCCTCGAACTCGCCACGATACTTGGTGCCGGCGACGATGGAGGCCATGTCGAGCACCAGGAGCCGCTTGCCCAGGAGCCCGTCCGGCACCTCGCCGCGGGCCATCCTGAGCGCAAGGCCCTCCACGATGGCCGTCTTGCCGACACCAGGATCACCGATGAGCACCGGGTTGTTCTTGCTCCGGCGGGACAGGATCCGCACGACGCGACGTGTCTCCTCGTCGCGGCCGACCACCGGATCGATACGGTCTTCGCGGGCCCATGCCGTCAGATCGCGTGAATGCTCGTCGAGCAAGGGCGTCGCGCCGCCAGGCAGGCGCTTCTGCGTCGAAGACGGGGCCGCCTGCGGCGGTGTCGGGCCTCCATGCGCAAGCGCTCCGGACTTGTCGGCATCCGGAACCTCCGGCTCCTGCCGGCCCGCGGACAACAGCCTGAGCGCGGCCCTGAGCTGCTCGTAGAACACGCCATAGCGCGACAGGAAGTGCTCGAGGACAGAGCCGCTCTCGCGCGCAGCCGCTATGGTCAGATGCTCGCTGCCTATGTACTCGCCTTCCATCAGCCGGGCCTCTTCCGCCGCTGTCTCGAGCATCGACTTCAGCCTGCGTGACAGCGGCGCATCGCCGAGCAGGAAGCCGCCTTTTCTGCTTGATGCCGCGCGTTCAAGGTCAATGGAGAGTTCCCGCAGATCCATCTTCATGGACGCGAGCATCCGATAGCCGGTGCACTCGCCTTCGCGCAGGATGGCCAGCAGGACATGTTCCGGAGCAAGTTCTCCGGCATGAAAGCGCCTGGCCTCTTCCTGGGCCAGCACGGTCAATATCCGCTGAGCGCGTTTGGTCAGACCCTTAAACATTGCGATACCTCTCTGAGAAATCGACAGTAGCCGTGGCATGGCGCAGCGCGCTGGCTCTGATGGCTGCCTCTGGTTCATTATCGGCAGATGGCTGCTCGCCGCTCCCGTTCGATGACGGCTTGGTCCGCATCGCAACCCACAGTTCGCCGGTATCGGCAAGATCCATGCCGGCCAGCACGCCCATGGCGACACCCAGTCGAAGCCCCGATACGATATCTGCAGCCTCATCGCGGGTCAGCATCCACGCGCCCTGCGCGCTGCCCAGCGCCCGGCCTATCACGTCGAGAATCTCCCAGGGGCTGTCACGCAGCAATTGCTCCCTGGCGCGGCGCTCGTACTCGGCAAGGGCGCGGGCGGCGGCATCGAGACGGGCCAGTGTTGCACGCTCGGCATCGTGATAGGCCCTCGGAAGCGACAGCTCGAACAGCGAACCCGCAGAGGCGCCCAGTCCGGAGTATGCCCCAAATACCAGGAAGCCGGCCTCCATCGCCCGCTTGAACGCGGTCTCCGCGAGTCCGGATATGACGAGCGCCGGGGCATGGATCATGACCGAGGCCGCAAGCGCGGTACCGCAGAAACCAGCCTCCGACATGATATAGCCAAGATCGGCGTCAAACGCCCAGTGCAGCGCACCGCTGGCCGCAAGCAGCGCATCCTCTGAGGCGGAAACGTCCCGCCAGGCCGCGGCCGTATCGAGGCCGGGACGCGAGGCGTGGAGCGACAGATGGTTGCTGTCGTTGACCGTTGCCCATGCCGGCAGCCGCTCGCCGAGCGCGATGGCATTCGCATCGTCCAGAAGGTATGGCCGTGCATAGAGCTCGCGTTCGGCCAGCGCGGACTTGAACGAAGCATCCAGTTCGGCGGCCTGGGCCACGACAAAACCGGAGGCCCGCAATGCCGCGCAGAGCTGCAACCCGAGATTGCGGCGCTCTGCCTCATCCAGTGCGTGGGGGAACCGCATGCCATCGACATTCCTGTCGATCGAAACCCTTGACCGCAGCACCACGTCGAACTCTGGATGGGCTCCCGAAGGGACTGGCCCGATGCTCGGCGAATTCAGCCTCATGGGTGCAGGCTCCTCGCGGTCTTGATGCGGTCACGGATGCGCGCCGCTTCCTCGAATTGCTCCGCCTGGATGGCGGACTCGAGCTCCGCATGCAGGGTGCCGATCTCCCGACTGACCTGGCCGTGTCGCCTGTCATCGGGAACCTTGCCCTCATAGCGGCCGGCCCGGCTCGCTCGCCGCTGCATGGCCATGATCTCAGGCTTGAATGTGATGGCGCAGCTCGGGCACCCGAGCCTTCCGCCGGAACGGAGGCGATCGATGGTCATGCCGCAGACCGGACACGCGGTCACAGGCTGTCCGGCCGCATCGCCCATGTAGCCGCGCTCGATGGCACACGCCCTGCACAGATGCAGTTCGCCATCCGAGCCTTCGGGCTTGATGAAGAAGACCTGGTCGCTCGAACCGCAGACATCGCATCGCATGATTCTACTATATTGGATAATCGTCGCCGGGGAAAGCACCAGGCAGTTTCACGAAGCTTGTTCCACCCCCGACAAGAATGGTACTATCATCGGCGAGATTGAAAGGAACGACCATGAAACGATCGATTCTGGCGCTGCTCGCTGCAAGCGCCTTTCTGGCACCACTTGCCGCCATGGGTGCCAAGTCCGCCGCCACTCAGAGTCAGCCGACGCTGGAACCCATACTCATCCAGATCGGTGCCATCAAGGGACCGACCGGTATCGGAGCCATACGGCTGTTCGAAGATGACCCGGCGCTGCCCGACAACGCCAGGTTCGCCATCCAGGGGGTCGCCTCCGCCGATGCGATGGTGGCGAAGATGCTCTCGGGCGAGCTGGACGCGGCGGTTCTGCCGGTCAACATGGCCGCCAAACTCTATAACGCCGGCCAGCAGTACAGCCTGCTCGCCGTCGTCGGCAACGGCATGGTCAAGGTGGTAACGACAGACGCATCGATTGCGTCGATCGCCGACCTGAAAGGCCGGGATATCTATGTCGCCGGCCAGGGTGCCACCCCGGAGTACCTCCTTCGGACCATCATGCCACACTATGGCATCGATGCGGACAAGGATGTCAATCTGATTTTCAGCATGCCGTACCCCGAGCTGGCCGCCAGCGTCACTGCGGGCCGGGTCGCCATCGCCGTCCTGCCAGAGCCTTTCGCAACCCTGGCGCTCAAGGGCAACGCCCAGGCTCGCATCCCGTTCTCGCTCTCGGCGCTCTGGTCGACGGTGACCGGACAGGCCGACTATCCCATGAGCGTATTCGTCATCCGTACGCGACTGATTACCGAGAGGCCGGGAGCCGTCGCGGCCCTCCTCGCCGACTACAAGGCCTCGATATCCAGCGTGCTCGGTGATCCGGCTGCCGCCGGCTCGTTGGTCGAGCAGTATGACATGGGGCTCAAGGCACCAATAGCCACCGCTGCCATTCCTTCCTGCGCCTTTGTGTTCATCCCCGCGCGCGAGGCACGCCCCTCGGTAGAGGCCCTGCTGTCCGTCTTCCTCGCCGCAGCGCCAGCGTCGATTGGCTCGAAATTGCCCGATGAGGCCTGGTACGCCAGCGTCAAGCGCTAAGGCCTGCCGTACCGAGCACGGACGCGATGGCGCCGCTTCCAGGGTGGATGGGCTGCTGGCGCTGGCCGTCATCATCGCGCTGTGGAAGCTCGCCTCCATCGGCATCGGCGCCGACATCATCTTGCCCGCGCCCGAGCGGGTGCTGCAGACGCTCGCGCGGGTAGCCAACACCGCCAGGTTCGCAGCGGCCTTCGCTGCGACGGCCGGTCGTGGTCTGGCTGCCTTTGGCATATCGATGGCGCTCGGGCTGGCACTCGGACTCGCCGGCGGCGCATCGCGGCGGGTGGAAGCCCTGATGGCGCCAGGCCTGACAATCGTGCGCGCCACGCCGGTGCTCGCGGTGATACTGCTGGCGCTGATATGGTTCCCTGCCGGCATCGTGCCGGTCTTCTCCGCGGTCGTCATGGCCTTTCCCGTCGTTGCGGCCGATGTCGCCGCGGGCATCAGGGCCGCGGATCCGAGGCTGATGGCGATGGCCGCTTCGTTCGGCGTTTCAAGGCGCAAGGCCCTTTTCCAGATCCGGGTGCCATCGGCGATGCCGCACGTCATATCGGCCGCGCGCAACGCGGTAGGGCTGTCCTGGAAGGTGGTCGTCGCCGGCGAGGTTCTGAGCATGCCCGCCCACGCACTCGGTACCGGGATGCAGAACGCCAGGATGGCGCTCGAGACGGCAGAGGTGTTCGCATGGGCGGCCGCCGGTGTCATCCTGTGCGCCCTCAGCGATGCGCTCTTTGACCTGGTGTCGCGGAGGATTGCGTGTCATACACGATAAATCGGCTCGAGAAGCACTACGAATCGACGCCGGTCCTGGCCGGCATCGACCTCGCCATACCCGAAGGCGCCATCACCGTGGTGCTGGGGCCATCGGGCTGTGGCAAGACGACGCTGCTCAACATACTGGCAGGGCTGGACCATGACTATGCGGGCAGCATCGACGGCTTCGCGGCCGGCCGGGCCAGCTACGTCTTTCAGGAAGACCGGCTGCTGCCCTGGAAGAGCGCGCGTGACAACATCGCCTTCGTGTTGCGTCCTTCGATCGAAGCGGCCGATGCGCAGCGCCTGTCGTGGCAGGCGCTCCGTGCGGTGGGGCTCGATGATCAGGCGGACTCGATGCCGGCGGCTATGTCCGGTGGTCAGCGGAGGCGGGTCGCGCTCGCCAGGGCGTTCGCCTACCCGTCGGACTTCCTGTTGCTCGACGAGCCTTTCTCGTCACTGGACCTGAAGACCCGGATAGCGGTGATGGATCTGTTTGTCAAGATTCGCGCCACGGATGGCCGGAGCGCCGTGGTCGTGACCCATGATGTCCGCGAGGCGATCTACCTGGCAGACAGGATAGCGGTGCTCTCCGAGCGGCCGGCCAGGGTTCTCGACATGGTCGATCTGAGTCTTGACCGCTCGCAGCGCTCATACACCAGCAGAGCCGCGGTGGAGCTCGAGACGCGACTCTATGGAAGCATCCTGTCCTGAAGCAGCCTGTCCAGCACAGACAGCAATTCGTCGGCCGAACAAGGCTTCTCCAGGCAGGCATCGATCGGCGAACGTGCAAATTCCAGGCCCTCGCCTTCATGCGAACGCAGAAACAGGGCCGGCAGGTCGGGAATGCCCACGCGCAGCCGGGCTGCCAGGCTCGGTCCGTCGAGCAGCGGCATGGTCATGTCACTGACGAGTACGTCGGGACGCAGATCGGGATGCTCCGCCAGAAGCAGCGCCTCTCCGGGATGGCTGGAACACACGACACGATACCCGGCCTTGTCCAGCAGGGCTCGGATGATGGTGCGCACCGCGTCGTCGCTCTCGACCAGCAGCACGGTTCGCCCATTGCCCAGTCCATCCCTGCCGACGGCAGAGTCATGCCGCATCGATGCATCCGCCGTGGCCATCTCGCCTGTCGCGTCGAGTGGGAAGAGCAACTGGACGGTCGTGCCGACGCCACGCTGCGACGTCAGTACGATGTGGCCGCCGGCCTGCTTCATGATGCTCGAGACCGTCGAGAGCCCCAGTCCGGTACCCCGATCGGGTGACTTGGTCGTAAAGAATGGTTCAAATATCTGCGGCAAGACTTGAGGGTCGATGCCTTCGCCTTCATCCTGCACCTCTATGCGTCCCCACGTGCCGGATGGTATCGGCCCGAAGACACCATCACCATCCACCGCAAGCACGACCGGACCGGATGATACCAGGATGCGGCCGCCGGCCTGCGTGGCATCGCGCGAATTGGCAACAAGGTTGACCACCGCCTGCTCCACGCGTGTCCGGTCGGCCCGTATCGTATCGGGGCTGTCTTCATCGACTCTGACCACGAGGGTGGCTCCATCGCCAATGACGCGCTTCAGCATCTTCTCGAGCCCCAGGAGCATGGTGGAAAGCCGGAACAGCGTCGGATCGACGTCGTCGCGCCGCGAGAAGACCAGTATCTGCCTGGAGAGCGCGGCCGCCCTGCGTGCAGCCTGCGCTATCCCGTCGAGCTCGTCGATCGAACGCCCCTCGTCCTCGAAGTCCGACCTGAGCAGGCGGACATAGCCAAGCACGGCGGTGAGCACGTTGTTGAAATCGTGCGCGACGCCGCCGGCGAAACGGCCTATCGTCGACAGCTTCTGCGCGTGTACCACCTGATCGAGCAGCGTGCGGCGCTCCGTCACGTCGACGGCCTGGCACTGATAGGCGGCGGTTCCATCGGACAACCGTATCGGCACGGCGTTGAACAGCGCCCAGGCATCGTGACCGTCGGCGCGCCTGACCCGAACCTCGCGCTGCCTGAACGGCGTTCCACACCGTATCGCGTTCAGCAGGCCGCCGGCGTCATCGTCATCGGAGAAGAAATCGGCAACGGTCCCGGCAGCAGGCGCCAGCGTCTTGAATGAGCGATTCGATTCGATGATCGTGCCATCGATGCCGACCAGGAACGCCGCGGCGATGCCGTCTTCGAACAGTCCGCGATACCGCTGTTCACTCGTGCGCAGCCGGCGCTCCATCGCTGCGCGGAACAGACCGATCGACAGCGCCGTTCTCAGCTCGCAAGGATCGTATGGCTTGAGAATGTACGCGTAGGGCTGCGTCAGCTTGGCCCGCTCGATCATCTCGTTGTCGTTGTAAGCGGTCAGCAGGATGACCGGGATGTCCCAGCGTTCATAGAGGATCGATGAGGCCTCGATGCCGTCCATGGCGCCCTGCAGGTATATATCCATCAATACCAGGTCGGGCTTGTTCGTTTCCATCGAGGCAAGCAGCTCCTCGGCGGAAGCGAAGATGCCAGTCACCTCGTAGCCGTTCTTCTTGAGGAACGCCTGTATGTCGAGCGCGACTATGTACTCATCCTCGCATATCGCTATGCGGGCAATGGGCCCGGACCTGGCCAGCGTGGTCATGGAGTCTTGACGAGCGGCCTGAACCCGGCCTTGGTCAGCGTCGTACGGACCTTGAGCCGGTCGATCGGCTTGACGATATACGAAGTGGCTCCGCCCTTTGCGTAGGCTTCTATGACATTGGTCGGATCATCAAGAGCCGTCGTCATGATGATGATCGATTCCTCCGCCGGCGGTATGCCATGATCCTTCTCGATGTTCCTGATGCGCTTCAGCGCCTCCTGGCCATCCATCTTCGGCATCATGATATCCATCAGTATCAGATCATAGCGATGATCTTCTTCAAGAGCCAAGGAGAACGCATCGACCGCCTCCTGCCCATCGACCACCGCGTCGGTGTCTCCGTACTCGGCCAGAAGCCGTTGCATCATGACCCGGCTGCCAAAATCATCCTCGACCACAAGTATTCTGGGCATCATTTCCTCCCCGTTTCCATGCGAGGCTCCGCCTGGCCTCCATCATGACCATTTCTGATATCCATGGCGTATGCCAAAGCGAGCCGGGCGCAGGCGACGGCACCGCGATCGCTATAGCCGTTGTACAGTTCCTTGACATGTCGTTCCAGCGCCACCGCATCCTCGGCATGGGTCAGGCCATGCATCAGTATGAGCAGTTCCTGCAGCGACTCCTTGAGGCCCATGCCATTCGCCTCGTCCTTCGCCCGTTCTATCAGGGCGCCAAAATCCCTGACCGGCTTCAATGGTTCTGCCCTTGTGCCTCGAGCGTCCGTGGTGCCCGGCAGTGCTGCCGCCGGCCGCCGGCCTCCGATGGCAAGCTCGAGCGCCTTTGCAAGATCTGCAAGGTTCGAAGGGTATGGCAGGCACATTGTCTCCCCGTCCCCAGCATCCATCGCATGCTGCGCGTACGGACCGCCGAGCAGTATCAGCGGCCGCAATCCGTTCTTCGTTGCGGCCTCACGCGTTGCCTGGTCCGCATCAAGCCAGGCCGCTTCGGTCGCGATGACAGCGAGCGCATCGCCATCGGCCGCACCCGACCCGTCCATCGGCACGAGCTTCAGGCCAAGATGTCTCGACCAGCGATCCAGTTCCTTGCTCGCGGGCGCGGCGCCGAAGAGGCATACCGGACTCGCCTTGCCGGCATGGTGCGGAAAGGCGCAAGGAGCGTCTGCCGGGATTGGCAGGTACAGCGAGAAGGCGGAACCGCCCTGCTCGGGGACCGAATACTCGAGACGCATGCCCATCAGATTGGCCAGGGCCCTGGCAAGCGACAAGCCGAGACCAAGCCCGCCGGTCGCGCGCGTCATGGACGGATCGCCCTGGTTGAACGCCTCGAACAGACGGGCGCGCTGCTCGTGCGGGATGCCTTTGCCCGTGTCGACGACCGACACCTTCAGCTGCGCCCCGGCCCCTGGAACTTCGAGGCGTTCCGCCAGCAGTGTCACCGATCCTGAATCGGTGAACTTGATGGCGTTGTCGAGAAGATTGCGTACGAGGGTGGTCAGCCGCTCGGGATCGCTCCGCACCTGGGCCGGCAAGTCCGGATCGAGCTCCAGTCGTGGCTCGAGTCCCTTGGCATGGGCATCGAAGGCGAAGGGCTGCCAGCATGATGAAAGGAACGCTCCAAGCTCGAATTCCTGCTCTATCGGCGCGAGCGCGCCCAGCTCGATCTTGGTATAGTCGAGAATCGTGTCGATCAGCGTCTGCAGACGCCTGACACCGCGATCCGCCAGCGAAAGATACTCACGGCGTTCTTCGTCATCCACATCGCCGCCGGCAAGATCGATGCACCCCATGATCACGTTCAGCGGTGTCTTGAGCTCGTGGCTGATGTTCGACAGGAAGCAGGTCTTTGCCCGGTCGCTGGCTTCTGCAGCCTCCTTGGCCTCCTGCAGCCCACGCGCGTACCTGAACTTCGCCATGGCCAGCTCAAGCACAATCCTGATTTCCCGCTCATCGTACGGCTTTATGATATAGCCGTAGGGAGCGGCGCTTTTCACGCGTGACAGCGTCGCCTCGTCGGTGAAGGCCGTCACGAAGACAATCGGTATTCCGGATTCGGCTCCTATGCGCTCGGCCGCTTCGATGCCATCCATCGCGCCTTTGAGCTGAATATCCATCAGCACGATGTCCGGATGCACCGATCGGGCCGTGGCGATGGCATCGTCACCCGTGGCGACCGTGCCGCATACGGAATAGCCGAACGCCTCCAGCCGATAGAGCAGATCAAGCGCGACGATCGCCTCGTCCTCGACGATCAGTATCGATGTCGCGGGGCTGTCGGTCATGATATGGTGCTGGTGGTCTGCGCGTTCCCCTGCGCAAACGCCGCATCGACATCGAGCATCACGAGGAACGCGCTGCCGTTCCTGGCAACGCCGGACACAAAATCGCCCGATGTCCTGGCACCGAGCGCCGGAGCCGGTCCGATGGCCTCGGCGGCTATGTCGACGACTTCGCTGACGCTGTCGGCGAGCATGCCGATCATCACATCCTCACCCTCGTACTCGATCTGCAGCACGATGACCGAAGGAGAGGCATCCATCGCGATGGACGTGCCACCGAATCGGAGCCGCGGATCGACAACCGGTATGACACTGCCACGATGGTTTGTGACGCCCCGCATATGAACCGCTACATTGGGCACCCTCGTGATGACGGGTGTCTCCAGGACAACCTCCACGCGTTCCACCGGAACGGCGTAGACTTCGGCCCCCAGTGAAAATGTCAGGTAGCGTCCGGCGGCAGCCTTCATGGCACCCATCGCCGCTTACTCCGCAACCTTCTTGACGACGGCCAGCAATTTGTCGGCGCTGAATGGCTTGACTATCCATCCGGTCGCTCCGGCTTCCTTGCCCTCGTTCATCTTGGCCCCCTGGGACTCGGTCGTCAGCACCAGAATGGGCACGAATTTGAACTTGGGATTCTCGCGGGCCTTGCGTATGAAGGTGATGCCGTCCATGTTCGGCATGTTGACATCGGTAATGATGCAATCGAAACGGCCAGCCTCATCGAGCCGCTGCAGGCCTTCCACGCCATCGCCGGCCTCGGTCGTCGTATAGCCTTCCTGTTGCAGAATATACGATATGCTCTGCCTGATCGCCGCCGAATCATCAATAATCAGGATGCTCTTTGCCATGATCCCTCCCGGACTCCAGGACGCTCGATGCGCCTGGATATGCTGTATTTTATCTGAAGCCGCCGGAATTGTCAGACAACTCCTCCGGAATGCCTCGTATCATCGAGCCGAACGCAGAACCTCCGCCGCTATCCGCTCCAGTGGCAGCACGATGTCGACGCCACCCAGTTTGATCGCCTCGTTGGGCATGCCGAATACGATGCACGAGGCCTCGTCCTGGGCTATGGTCCAGGCCTTGGCGTCATGCATCTCCTTCATGCCTTTGGAGCCATCGTCACCCATTCCCGTCATGATCACGCCAACGGCATTGCTGCCGGCATAGCGCGCTGCAGAACGAAACAGGACATCGACACTGGGACGATGCCGGCAGACCAGCGGGCCTTCCTTGACCTCGACATAGTAGCGCGCGCCTGATCTCTTGAGAAGCGTGTGCCTGTTGCCCGGCGCTATCAGCACCCTGCCGCGAATGACCGTATCGTTGTCGGCGGCCTCCTTGACACCGACGCGGCAGAGGCTGTCCAGGCGGCGGGCGAAGGCAGCCGTGAAGTGCTCCGGCATATGCTGCACGATCACCATGCCAGGCGTATCCTCGGGCAACACCTCGAGGAACTCGCGCAATGCCTCCGTGCCGCCTGTCGAGGCGCCGATCACGACGACCTTCTCCGTCGTCTCGATCATGCCGTGCGCCGTCGGAGCCGCCAGCATCACGTCGGCGGTCAGCTTGGGCGCCACCTCGCGCATGGGCGTCTCCGGAAGCCGCGTCGGCGGTATGCGGCGCCTGTTCCTGGAGGCGTAGGCTGCCTTGACCGCATCGCATATGGCCACGCGCGACTCTTCCAGAAACTGCTTGGTGCCAAGTTTTGGCTTCTGGATTATTTCGACAGCGCCATATTCCATCGCCTTGAGCGCGTTGTCGGAGCCTTCTTCGGTCTTGCTCGAACATATGACGACGGGAATCGGGCTCGTTTCCATGATCCTGCGCAGAAAGGACAGCCCATCCATGCGTGGCATCTCGACATCGGAGATTATGACATCCGGCTTGTCCATCTCCATGCGCTTGAAGGCGAAGATGGGATCCGGTGCCACCGCAATCACCTCAAGGCCGGGGTCCGAATCGAGCAGGTCCTTGAGCGTCTGTCTGACTACGGCCGAATCGTCAACGACCAGCACTTTGATGCGTTCCATCGGATTCCCTTCATCAATGACTATACGCGCTCGTACACGGTAGGCGCAAGGCTGACCAGCGGCAGATCCATGCCGGTCAATGTTTCGGAGTGTCCAAGAATCAGCGAGCCGCCAACACTCAGAAAGGTGCACATCCGGCCCAGTATCCGTTCCTGCACCGGACGCTCGAAGTAGATGATCACATTTCTGCAGAATATCACGTCAAAATGCCCTTCGAAGGGAAAATGCTCGTCCATGAAGTTGAGGCGTATGAACTGTACCTTGTCGCGGAGCTCCTTCTTGACCCGGACTTCCGATCGATCGGCGTCCCGGCTGCGCAGCAGATACTTCTTGCGGTACGAAGGCGGAACGGGGGCAATCCTGTCTATGCCATAGACGGCGTTCGCGGCCGCATCGAGCGCGCGGGTCGATATGTCCGAGGCTACGATGCGATAGTCGAAGTTCCTGTGCCCCTGCCTGAATTCCTCAAGTGCCATGGCCAGGGTATAGGGCTCCTCCCCGGTGGCGCACCCTGCCGACCAGAAGGAGAATGCCGTTCGCCCCGGATTGCGCGCGATCATGGTCGGCAGCAATCTTGACACCAGTATGTCGAAGTGGTCCGGCTCCCTGAAGAAATCGGTCTTGTTCGTCGTCACGGCATCGATCATGTGGATGACCTCGGCATCATCGCCCGAAAACACCCGGTCGATGTATTGATCGAACGAACCAAGGCCCAAGGTGCGCAGTCGCTTCTGCAGCCTGCTTTCGAGCATGACCCGCTTGGTATCGGGCATTCTGATACCAAGCTCCTTCTCTATGAAACTGGCGAGCCGTTTGAAATTCCTGTCGGAAATGCCGACACCGGACATCGATCGGGACGAATCGCTCAACTCGCCCTCGCCTTTGGTTCCCGGGCCGGCGCGAAGTCGGCCACCTTCATGCAGTCGACGATCAGGGCAACGCGGCCATCACCCATGATGGTGGCGCCCGACAGCCCGATGGCGTCACGGTACATCCGGCCCAGCGGCTTGATCACGGTCTGGTTCTCGCCGATGACGGCATCGACGACCATGCCCACGCGGGATTCCCGCACATTGACGACGACAATCTGCCTGTGGCTCGGCACCGATCCTGGAACAACGAAGAATTGCCTGAGGTCAACATAGGGTATCAGATCGCCCCGGTACCGCAGCAATCGTGAGGCATCGGCGTCATCATCGTCATTGGCTTCGACACAGGCTTCGACCAGCGAGAGCGGCAGCACGAAGAACTCCTCCGATACCCGTACGAGCAGACCTTCTATGATGGCGAGCGTCAGAGGAATTTTCAGGATGATCGTCGAGCCCTTTCCAGGTCTGGAATCCACCTGCACCGAACCTCCCAGCGAATCGATCTCCCGCTTGACGACATCCATGCCGACGCCACGGCCGGAGACACTGGTCACGGTCTTCGCGGTGCTGAACCCGGGGCGGAATATCAGCATCAGCGCCTCCGCCTCGCTCAGTGCCTCCTGTGCTCCAATGAGGCCGCGCTCCACGGCCTTGGCCCGGATGGCGGCCAGGTCCATGCCGCGTCCATCGTCGCTGACCGATATCACCACGTTGGCGCCGGCGTGCTCGGCCTTGATGCAGATGCTGCCGCGCTCGGGCTTGCCGGCCGCGCGCCTGTCAGCGGGCGATTCCAGGCCATGGTCGAGCGAGTTGCGGATGATATGAATCAGCGGGTCGTTGAGCCGCTCTATCACGGTCTTGTCCAGCTCGGTATCGGCCCCGACCGCGACGAGCTCGACATCCTTGCCCATCTCCGCCGACAAGTCCCTGACGACACGCCTGAATTTGTTGAACGTAGAACCGATGGGCAGCATGCGCATGCCCATCGCGTTGTCGCGCAACTGCTCCACGAGGCGATCGAGCTGTTCCGCGATTGACGAAAGACCGGGATCCAGGATCTCTGTCGAGGTGCGCAGCAGTCTGGCCTGCATCGTTACCAGCTCGCCGACGAGATCGACCAGTTCATCGAGCTTCTCGCTCGAGACGCGTATCGATGCGCTGGGACCCTCGGCCTGTCGTTCCTGGGCCCGCTTGATATGCGCCTGTTCGGACAGGGCGGATTCGAGTTCGGTGCTCGACACGACATTCCGTTCAACCAGCACCTCGCCCAGCTTGTGCTGGGAGCGAAGCGCGTCGCCGATGTCCTCCAGTCTTGCTGCGCCCCGATCCACGAGGATCTCGCCGAGCCGGGGAGCGCCATCGGCAGCCAGATCGCTCAGGGCGACTTCTTCTATCCTGACCTTCGATGATCCTTCCACGAAGATGAATACATCCTTGATCGCGTCGATGCCTGCCGTCGTCGTCAGCATCGAATTCCAGACAACATAGCAGACCTCGGGGTCAAGCGATTCGAGCATGGGAATGCGTGATGTATCCGGTACGCTTGACAGCTGGCCCAGCGCGGCGAGCTCATCAAAGAGCCGCAGGACACGCGTGCCGTTCAGGAAGACGTCGGCCGCTGGCTCGAACCTGATCCTGTAGGTGCGGGCATCGCCTTCGACCCGGGCAGCCGCCGTGCTGGCCTTGGGTTCGAGCTGCGGCTCGCCTTCCGCGGCCGCGGGCGGCACGTGCTCCGCCACCGCAGCGGAATCCGAACCCTGCGCAGCCATGCGGAACTCATCCATCAGCGAAAGAGCCTCGGCATCGAACTCGGCCGAATCGCTGTCCTCGGCGAGCAGCCCGCGAATCTTGTCCCTGGCACGCAACGCCAGATCGATGATGTGGCTGTCGACCGGCCGCTTGCCCGATCGGCAACCATCGAGCAGGCTTTCCAGATCATGGGTAAAGTGCCCGGCCTTTTCGAAGCCAAACATGCCCGCCGAGCCCTTGATCGTGTGAATCGCCCTGAAGGCGGCATTGATCAGTTCCATGTTGGTCGGCTGCTCCTCGAGTTCAAGCAGCGTTGCCTCGAGCTGGACCAGCAATTCGTCGGCTTCTTCCCTGAAGGTTTCCTTGAACTTCTCGTTCATCGCGACGCTCCCTTGAAATCGGGAAGCGCCAGCGAAAAATCGGCGCCACCGAGCGGACCGATTCTGGAGAAGCCTGAACTGATCAGGCGCGCGCACAGTTCTTCCGATGCGACGCCGATCAGCCGAAGCGAACCTCCGCGCGCGGCGGCCGAATTCGCCGCGGCGTAGAGCACCTGCAGGGCTGGCAGTTCGAATTCCTTGACCTCAGACAGGTCGACCTCGACGATCCTCGCCTTGGCGAGCGCATCGCCGAGCGCACGCGCCATATCGGCGGCGCGATCTATCGCATAGCTACCCGTCAGTTGCAGCGTCCGGGTTGTGGAAACGGCTGTCATGGATTACCTCCGCGGCATGCATGTCTTCACAGACGGCATGCCACAGAGTCCAGTCTAGCCTGACCTGTTTCCCATTGCAAGGATTTTCATCGTATCACCTGGGCGTAGAGCCTGCCGCCGATGTCGACAATCCGGTAGGCGATGCCGTTTCTGGAACCATACCCCGGCCTGATCGCGTCGCTGGCGAGATCGAATGGCTTGACTCCGATCCACACGACGCGCCCGCTCGAGTCAGCCGTCAGCGACAGCGGCGAGCCATCGTTTTCCACCCGTTCTATCGAACCCGATCGGTACAGGATGGTCGTCAGACGAGGCGACCCGGTCTCCGACGGGATGCTGTACAGGCTGCGTCCATCGGGCATCGTCTGCATGGCAAGATCGACGGCACCGTCAGAATCATAGTCCCATGACTTGATGAAGGGCTCGACCAGGGACTCGCGGTACTCATACAGACCGTCACCGTTCAGGTCCATCTCTATGTAGAGCGGCCGTGCGGTACCGTCGGCGGATCGGCCCCAGACCCGTCTGGCCTCGGATCGCCCATCGCCGTCCAGATCGAGGCGTTCATCCGATGGCAGCCCCCTGGCATAGATCACCATGCCGCTCCCGCCCACGGCGTCATGCCACCAGCTGCGCTCAGGGATGCCATCATACAGCTCGGCGTCCGTTGTGCGGTCCGAGTCCCGGGTTTCAACCGCATAGGCAAGCGTCGCGACGCCGCGCTCGGTGGGCAGCGAGGCGTCGTCGCGCCTGATCAGGTATGGCGCGCCGGGTTGATCCATGATCGGGTCAAACCGCACCAGGGGAATGGCAAATACCGAGGGCCCCAGTGCATAGCTGCGCCGGCCCGCCGCATCGGAGAAATCCAGCCGTACGGCGTGGGGCCAGGGACCATAGCGAATGGTAACGGTCGTGGAACCGGCATGCACGACGGCCGACTGCGGTTCCCCGGCGGCAAGTACCATTTCAAGCTCCGGCCGGCCATCCTGGTCCGCATCCAGCATCCAGGCGACTGGCTGCCCGTCCTGGTAGCGCGTGACCGACTCGGGAAACTGGTCGCGGTCATCATCGCGCGGCACGACACCGGAGAACCCCGCAAAGGCCTGCCGGAAGGCAGCACGGCTCTCGTCGCTGGACAGCAGACCAAGCAGCTCGGTGATATCCGTTGGTGCAGGGACATATGAACCGCCGAACAGCTCACCTATTGCCTTGGCTTCGGCAATGAGGCCATAGCGCAGAGCGAGCACCGTGGCCCGCGGACTCTGGCCGCCCGTGGCGCGGAACTCCCTGATCAGGAGGCGGCCCGTTTCGGCATCCGGTGCATACGGAGCAAGTGCGACGAGTACCGATGGATCGATTTCCTTCAGCGCATCGAGTGCCTCAAACGCCGCCTTGACGACCGCCATGTCGGCTGGCAGAGCATAGGGTCTGCTGGAGGCCTGGAGCCAGAATATCAGCGGACGAGGATCGGCCGGGTATCGACGCAAGGATTCAAGTATGTCTGAGCGTGACAGGTCGGCGTTGGCCAGCGCAAGCGCGGCCCTGCATTCCACATACAGATATTCGGCGCTGTGCGGCAGGCCGGCAAGCATCCGCATCGCCTGGGCCGATCGGTGCGTACGGACGAGCAGCGATGCATACAGAAGCCGCGCCTCCAGCGCAGAACTGGTTCTGAAGTCGTTGCTTGCCAGAGCGGTTTCAAGGTGCGGAATTGTCAGTGCCGGCGACTCGCCAGCGGCGGCTCCGGTCAGAGCGCGCAGGTAGTTGGCATCCGCGTCGGCGGGCGCGTAGGAGAGCGCCTCGTCGAGCAGGCGCATCGCCTCCGCATCGTAGCCCAGCGTTATCGCATCGCGGGCGCCTGCGGTCAGCGATGCCGCTATGGCCGCATTCCTGACCGCGGTGTCCGCATGCATCGGTGCCACGACGGCACCGATGCCAAGCGCCACCGCGAGCAGAACGACGCTAGGCTTCGGTCGTCGTGGGAGCGCCGAATCCGAACATGACCTTGATGTCTTCATCGAGCAGGGTCTCCTTGCGGATCAGCTCTTCGGCGAGCAGTACCAGCTGATCGCGATGCTCGGTCAGGATATCGAACGCCTTCGTCCTGGCCTCATCGAGGATTCTGAATATGGCGCGATCGATGCGCATGGCCGTATCCTCGGAGTAGTCCTTGTGACGGGCAATTTCCTTGCCCAGGAAGATGGGCTCGTCCTCCTGGCCATAGGCGACAGCACCGAGCTCTTCGGCCATGCCCCACTCGCACGCCATGCGGTGCGCCATGTCGGTGGCCTGCTTGATATCCTGGGTCGTACCCGTCGTCGTCTCTCCATATATTATCGTCTCGGCGGCAAAGCCACCGTAGGCAATAACGATACGATCGAGTACCCAGCCCCGAGCACGCGAATACGCATCATGCTCCGGCAGCGACAGGGCGAGTCCCAGGGCCCTGCCGCGCGGTACGATGGTAACCTTGTGCAGCGGGTCGGCATTGGGCAGGTAATAGTGCAGCAGGGCGTGTCCCGCCTCGTGGTAGGCGGTCGCCTTCTTCTCTGCTTCCGAAATGACCAGCGAGGTCCGTGCTATGCCCATCAGGATCTTGTCGCGCGCCTCCTCGAAGTCCTGCATCTCGACCGTGGGTCTGTCCCTGCGGACGGCGAACAGCGTGGCTTCGTTGACCATGTTGGCGAGGTCGGCGCCACTCATGCCTGGTGTCGCCCTGGCCAGCCGCTGGGCATCGATATCGGATGATGCGGGGACCTTGGCCATGTGAATCTTCAGGATGTCCTCGCGCTCCTGGATGTCGGGCATCGCGACCACGACCTGGCGGTCGAAACGCCCTGGCCTGAGCAGCGCCGAGTCGAGCACATCCGGCCGGTTCGTGGCGGCCAGGATGATGACGCCGTCCTTCGTATCGAAACCGTCCATCTCGACGAGCATCTGGTTCAGCGTCTGCTCGCGTTCGTCGTGACCGCCACCGTAGCCGGCGCCACGGGTGCGCCCGACCGCATCGAGCTCGTCGATGAAGATGATGCACGGAGCGCTCTTGCGCCCCTGCTCGAACAGGTCACGAACGCGGCTCGCACCGACGCCGACGAACATCTCGACAAAATCGGAACCCGACATATGGAAGAATGGCACATCGGCCTCGCCGGCCACGGCCTTGGCCAACAGAGTCTTGCCGGTGCCTGGCATGCCGACCAGCAATACACCCTTGGGTATGCGCGCGCCCATCTTTACGAATTTCTGCGGGTTCTTCAGGTAGTCGACGACCTCGAGCAATTCGTACTTCGCTTCCTTCTGGCCAGCGACATCGGCGAAGGTCGTCTTCCTGTCGTTTTCCATGTAGCGCTTCGCGCGGCTCTTGCCGAAACTGAAGGCCTTGTTGTTGCCCTGGCTCTGCCGCATCATCATCCATATCAGGAAGAAGGCGAAGAACCATGGGAACAGCTCGCTGAGTATGCGCAGCGGGCTGATGTCCGCGGCGGCGCCTTCTATCTTCACATCATGGGACTTGAGCGACTGCAGCAACTCCGGATCCGCATACGGTATCAGCGTCGTGAATTCCTGTACGACCCCCGACTTGCTCTTGAGGGTTCCCTGGATGGTTGTCTGATCGACAATGCGGACAGAGGCGACGTTCCCTTCATCGAGGTGGGTCATGAATGTCGAGTATGGTATGCCGGGCTTGGCCGCGGTTCCGTCAAACATGAAGAGTCCGATCGAAACGGCAAGCAATCCCAGAAACACGACGAGCGATATTCTGGTGCCCTGTGGCGGCCCGGACTCGGTCTTCCTGGGTATCTTCGGCGAGTTATTGTTGTCAAACTGCATCGGTGCGCACGACTCCTTTCAGATCAAACACAAGGAAACCAGCCGGTCTGGTGGCAATCAGATGGTCATTTCTTCTAAAGACTGCCTGCCACTCCCCATCGCCGGGGGCCACGGTATTGCCGGGGGCCACGGTATCGCCGGGGAGTACGGCGACAATGCCCGCTCGATCCTCCACGATCACCGCCTCGACTGGCCTTCCAGTGGCGCGGCGTCGCTCCGACAGCAGCGCATCGATCATCTTGAGGCCGCAGGCCGTCGCGATGGCGTCGCCGGGGCGCCGTGTTCGGAGCCACAGCGGCCACTCGAACGAATCAAGCCTCAGCCCGGGCGGCACGTCGGATGAGTATACCCTACAGCCCGCCGCCTTGCCTATTCGAAATGAGCCCACGCCATCGATGCGGATGGCAAAGCCATCCATTGCGGCTCCGCCCGCGTGGGCCAGAGGTTCGCGCAGCGGCCGCGCAACGATGCGGTTGTCGCTCCGCACGAACTCCATGCCGCTGCCAGCCGCCAGGCGACCGTCGGTGGCGACCGCCATCGACGCCATCCGTATCATGCGCCATGGCAGGCGCTCAGAACCATGGTCGCAGGCCAGCTGGTAGAGTGCGCGCATCCTCGCGGCCGGAGCCGCCTGATCGAAGCGGACCCCGTCGATGGCGCCCATATCGCCGGCAGCGCCGCCGGGCGCTGGTATCGCCCGCAAGGCCGCCGCCTCGGCCGACAGCGCATCATCATCGAGGCGCATCTTGTGTGCGACCGTGGTCAGCGCCGTGCCGCACGCCGGAAAGATCGACAGCAGCGCCGGCATCAGCTCGTGGCGGATGCGGTTGCGCAGATAGTCATCGCCTGCATTCGTCGAATCCACGCGGTACGGCTGCCCCAAGGCCGACAGGTAGGCCAGACCATCCGCCTTGGTCACCGACAGCAGGGGCCTGGCTATGTAACCATTGCGTTCCGGAATTCCGCGGAGGCCGCTGGCACCCGATCCGGTAAAGAACCGCATCACCATCGTCTCCATGGCATCATCGGCGGTGTGGCCGGTCAGCACCATGCCGCAGTCCAGTCTGGCTCTGGCTCGTTCCAGAGCCTGGTATCGGAAGTTCCTCGCCGCAGCCTCCACGCCACCGGCTTCGACGGCCGAAGCCAAGATCGCCCCTCGACGGGCCGATTCGATGACAAGCGGCACGCCGAGCGATTCGCAGAGCGAGCGCACAAACGTCCGCTCCGCCTCCAGCTCTGGCTCCGGCCTGATCGCATGGTCAACCCAGCATGCCGCCACATCGACACCACGCGGGCGCGCATGATCGACCGTGGCACGGAGCAGCGCCACGGAGTCGGGACCGCCCGACAGGGCCACGAGGATCCGCCCGAGCGACTCGCGGGCGACTACCGTGGCAAAGAAGCGGTCCAGTGCCCGTTCCACTGCCTGCAGATCGGCGCCGCCGGTTCCCGTTGTCTTCATCATGCTATGCTCCGTGCGCAGAGAAGCGGACCAAACAACACGGGGCCGTCGAATACGACGGCCCCGCTGTATTGACGTAGGAAAAGCGCGTTACTTGGCAGGTTTTCCAGGTTTCGCTGCTGCCGCAGCGGCAGGAGCGCCGGGGGCCGCGGCCGGGGCGGCACCGGCGGCTGGAGCGGCGGCACCGGGGGCGGCGGCTGTTGCCGCGGCGGCTTCCTCGACGGGAGCGGCTTCTTCTTCGGCCTTGGCAAACTTGACAAGCACGACCACCTGATCGGCGGCGCTCAGCACCTTGACATCCTTGCCGGCGACAATGTCGCGGACGTGGATGGAGTGGTTCGCCTCGAGGGCGCTGATATCGATCTCGAACCGGCCAGGCATGTCCTTGGGGAAACACTCGACCTCGACCTCGTGGACCGGGTTCTCAAGGATACCGCCGTTCCGCACACCAATGGCGGATCCGACCAGGTGCACCGGCACCTTGGCGCGCATCATCACGCCACTCTCGACCTCGAAGAAGTCGACATGCAGGATCTTGCCGTGGAGCCAGTCCAGCTGCCTGTCCTTGATGAGGCACTGATGTGACTCGGAACCGACGTTCAGCGTGATGATCGTACTTTCCGAGACGCCTTCGACGGCCTTCTGGAATTCCTTGGCGGCCAACGATACCGTCTTGACGGTTCCGTGGCGGTTATACACGATCGCGGGAATGCCGCCATTTCTTCGCAAGGCGTTTACGGCACCTTTGGTAGTAAGTTCGCGGGCGGCCGCGTTCACAACATGCTGGCTCATGAATACTCTCTCCTCGCTATAGGCGTAATGTATCGCGTTGGGACGGCAGGATTCGGACCTGCGAATGGCGGAACCAAAGCCCGCTGACTTACCTCTTGTCGACGTCCCAATGGTACGTCGCCCTGAGGGACGTACGGGACACAGTTATACCGCAAAATCAGTCATCGTGTCACGGGGGTGGCGCACCTTCAGGATTCAAGGTCGACAGATTCTTCTTCGGTATTGTCTCCGCGTTCATATGATTCCAGAATGGCACCCTGCAGCCGCGCCCTGAACTCCGGGCATATCGGATGCGCTATGTCCTTGTAGTCGCCGGACTTGGTCTTGCGGCTCGGCATGGCGATGAACGCACCGGTCTTGCCTTCTATGACCTTCACGTTATGGATGACAAAACAGTCATCGAAGGTAACCGTCACATAGGCCTTGAGCTTCCCCTCGCCGTCTACTCTGCGGATGCGGATGTCGGTGATGTCCATGCGGCGCCCTCTCCTTGCCGTTTTCGTGATGCGACTTGATTCTATATCGAGTTAGGTAGCCGCGCAAGCGGAAAGGCAACGGAGCAGCGATACTGCCGGGACAGCTCGTGCAGCGCACGGGTGGCCTGGTCTTCGGAGCCATACACACCGAAACAGGCACTTCCCGACCCGCTCATCGCGGCATACGGCGCGCCAGTGGCTCTGATCCTTTCGATGCATGTGCCGAGCGCCGGAGCGCGGAGCGCCAGCGGCCGCAGAAAGTCGTTCCTGAAGGGCCAGGCGTGCGGCGGTTCGGCTGCATAGAACGAGGCTAACCCTTCCAGCTCCTGGCTCAGTGATGACTCGGACAGTGCCTCCGGGGACAGGCCGTCCGTCCGGGCCTCGTCGAGCCATGCATACGCCTCTTTGGTCGAAATCGGGAATCCCGGGTCTGCGATGACGAGCGCGAAGTCCTGTCGGCCGGCAAGCGGCTCGAGCAGTTCGCCGCGCCCTCTGACAGCGGCGCAGGCGCATGCCATGAAGAACGGCACGTCTGAACCGACCCCGGCGGCCAGCTCAAGGAGCCGTCCGGAGGACGCCACACCGGGCAGGAGGGTCGAGAGCGCCTTCAGCGTCGCCGCCGCGTCGCTCGAGCCACCGCCAAGGCCGGCACCCATCGGAATGCGCTTGTCCACCGCGATGCGGACTCCCCATCGGATCTCTCGGGCGGGCAGCTCAGCCAGGAAGGCGGCGGCCGCCTTGTAGACGGTATTGTGCTCGGGTGCGCATCCACAGTCGCCGGCCACATCGATCGCGCCGCCAGGCATCAGTTCGACGGCAACCGTATCGGCCAATGAAATGGCCTGAAATATGCTCGCTATGGCATGAAAACCATCAGCCCTCCGGGCCCCGACGGCCAGATGCAGGTTGATCTTGGCTGGTGCCGCAAGGCTCATCACAGTCATCATGAGCCCAGTATAGCGGTGCCCCAGGTTCATGGCCAGACATCGCAAGAAAACGTACAAATCATGTACGAATATAGTTGACAGACCGCTTCGGTCTCTTTTAGATTTCACCCAACGATGGTTGGACAAGCCACGGTATCGGGCGGCTGTCCGTTTCGATGATTCACTGAGGAGGACTGAAATGGACCCTATACGGGACACGGCGATGCCGATAGACGCGTTGGAGCTGGCGCTCGCAGGCGTCGGCGATTACGTTCAGGCTCCCGAGGCTCCTTTCGTCCGGTTCGACGACTATGAAGAGGAGTACGAGGACGACTTCGAGGAAGAAGACGACTTTGACGACTTTTCAGAGGAAGAGGAAGACTTCGACGACGAAGAGGATGATGACTTTGACGACGAAGAAGATGACTTCGACGACGATTTTGACGAAGAAGACGAGGAATCCGACGACTACGAATACGAGGACGACATAGACTACAACGACTTTGACGAGTAGTACCGCTTTCAGCCCCGAGGAACAGCCGCCGTCCGTTCAGGAACGGCGGCTTTTCTTTTGCCGTTCAGCTCGGCTGGGCCTGCGGAGCGGCCGCGACCGGTATGATGACGGCCCCAAACCACAGCTTCTCCAGCTCATAGAAGGCTCGCGCCTCGGCCCCCATGATATGCACCACGAAATCGCCAAAATCGATGAGGCACCAGGACTCGTCCTCGGCGATACGGGGCTTGCGCAGCGGCGAGTAGCCCTTGCTGGCCAGAAATTCCTCGGCCTGGCGTGCCAGGGCCCTGAGGTGCGTCGAGCTGGTGGCGCTCGTCACAATGAAGAAATCGGTCCAGGTCGACAGCTTCTCCAGATCGAGCACGACGGTTTCGCCGCCATTATGGCCAGCCAGCACCGATGCGCACCCAAGCACTGCTTCACGTACATCAATAGACACAGTTCCTCCCGTTGAAATCCTTGCCCAGGATGATGACGAAGTCGGCCGGGCTGGCGCTGGGGACATCCTGGTCCTCGACCTGCCGGCACTTGATCAAATTTGCCATGGTTGTGGCCGATGATCGATCGCCATAGCGGTCGATCACGCGGGTTCGCGCTTCGTCATTGGACGGCGCATTGCCCACCGACACAACCTCATATCCGAAACTCTGAAAGATTTCGGCGGCCTTCTGGGCAAGCCCGCGTACACTCGTTCCATTGAGAATCTCCAGGGTAAACACCTTGTCGGCGAT
>MTLE01002486.1_pt1 | contig 56038 bp, 43 predicted proteins | sample 1982461 | NCBI WGS metagenome assembly MTLE01 (sample SAMN05712605, study PRJNA340218) | biofilm metagenome | isolation source: sample SPL anode biofilm adapted to -200 mV | place: USA | collected 2012-02-03 | reverse complement strand
CAAAAGAGTGTCCTTGTGATTTAAGATTATTGTTTATCAGTGTGATATAAAACAGGGTCAATGAAAGTGTCGAAGTCAGGAGGGGCAGGTTATTGATACTTACCCCTTTTTTGTATGTAATGAGATTTTAGGTGAACTTTTTATGTTCTGCTTCCATTTAACATAAGTGTATCCTTAGAGTCTGGATAATCAATTCTAACTCTTTTGGAAAGAAGTGTGATAAATATCTATAATAGGTTAATATTGCAGAAACTTTTCTGCCCGGATGGTGGGCAGATATAACTGCTCGGTAAATCTCTTGATTGGAATTATTTTTAGGTTATCAACAATTACGCACTTATGAAAGGACACCTTAGTAGACTGTTTGATTCTGTTGAAGTTGGCTACGCCTGTTTTACTGTTAAGAATGATGATAATGGCTTTTATATAGGTGGATATTTAGAGGGGAATAGCGCTTTTGAATCATTATTTGATGTCAATGAATCATTAATTGAGAGTAGGTCTTCTGCTGTAGAGGAAACTCATTTGATCAAGGTCCTGTTGTCATCAATTACTGATTCAATCTCTGAAACATATTCCAGGTCCAATATTAGCGGGTTAGATTCTGTATTTGATAAGGTTAAGGGAAAGACTAATATAAGTCCTGAAAAAGTGGTAGAATGGGCGTGTTGGCCATTAGATAGAGATACGTTAGCCATTGAGGTACATGGTGTCGAAGATATCTGCTGTTTTGACGATATTTCTCAAACTGATATTGGTAAAAACATCGCCAATGATTTTTCCAATTTGCATTTCATGTTTCAGGAGGTTTTTCATCAGTTACCCTATGGAGCTGTTCTCTATGATAAAGAAGGAACAATCATTGACGTGAATCCCTTGTTTGAATTAGGAGTTGGAACTTCAAAAGAGCACCTAAGGTCTATTAATATGTTTGAGCGTATAGTTGACCAGGGGATTCTTGAAGCCATAGAGCAATCATTGGAGGGTAAACCAGGATACTATGAGGGCATTTACCATTCAGTTACTGGTGCTAACTCTTTAGCTGTGAAGGGTGTCTTTTTGGGTTTGCACTCAAAGAATATGGAAATTATCGGAGGCGTTGGAGTTTTAGAGAATATTACGGCATCAGTCAGAGAGGATGAGGCCTCGCAGGAGGTTGAAGTTAATTTCAGGCAATTTCTTGAGAGATCAAATGATATTTTTTACCGGCAGGCATTTCAGACCGGTCTCTTTGAATATATTAGTCCTAGTATGACCAGAATTCTAGGTTATGATGTTAAATACTTTTATGAGTCTAGTCATGAAGATCACTTTTTGCTTTTTCATCCTGATGATAGAGCTTCGTTGTTCACCTTTCGCGAGGATTTACTTCTAGCTGATGAACAGAGTGAAATTTTAGAACGTGAATTTCGTTTTCGACATCTTGATGGGCAGTATTGTTGGATGTTAGGTCGATATACTCTGCTTAGAGATAGTGGGGGAGATCCTATGATGATTGTAGGAAATTTGCAGGAGATTACCCAACGAAAACAGATAGAAGAGGATTTAATTCAGAGAGAGGCATTGTTGAAGTCGTTAATTAACAATGCTCCCTTTGATGTGTGGGTTCGCGATATTAACGGGTTGGGTATTTATGAGAATCAGAAGGCTATTGACCATTTTGGCTCTATAGTAGGTAAGTATGTAGTTGCTGATGCGTCTATTCCAGAGGAGACTATTAGAATATGGGAGGCTAATAATAGACGAATCTTAGCTGGACAAGTAATAAATGAAGAAACCAGATTTGTAATAAATAATGAGTTACGCACATATCAGCAGATTGCTTTTCCAATACTGAATGGTGAGGTAGCCGAAGGTATTGCCGGGTTTAATATTGATGTTACTGATAAGGTTAAGTACTTTTCAAGAGTAGAAAAGCTTAATGACTGTTTATTAGCGTTTGGAAATGATACACAATCAAATGTGAAAGAACTTCTAAGGCTATGTGGTGAAACATTAAATGGTGCTGTAGTGGTCTTTAATCGGATTGGTATCAATGGTGAAATTGCAGTAGCCGCAGACTGGAGGCTTCCTGAGAGTTTTATCAGAGGTGGTAAACTAGAAGAGACAATATGCTCATTAGCGGTTAATGATGATCATGGTAAACCGGTTGAGATAAATGATTTACAACAATCTCAATTTAATAAGCCCGAATCAAATATTGCACGCTTTGGTTATCAAACCTATCTAGGGGTGGTTGTGAAAATTGCTGGAAAAACGCTTGGAACAGTCTGCCTCTATTATCATGAGAACCTGACTCTTCCAAAACAGGATAGTGATTTCCTTGTCCTCATTTCTTATGCAGTTGGTATTGAGGAGGAGCGTTTAATGAAAGAGCAGTCACTCAAAACGACACTTGAAAGAAACAGAGCGCTACTTGAAGCTATACCTGATGAGATGTATTTGTTTGATCGGCAGGGCTTCGTCCTTAATAGACCTGGTAATAAGGATTTTTCCATAGAATCTGTTTTGGATGAGGCGGGTAAGGTTTGCCATGTTGCATCTCTTTTCCCCAATAATGTGGCTGATCTTTTTCTTCGTAATATAGATAGCGTGCTTAACTCCGGTGTTGCGGTCTTCTCGACTGTAGAAATAACCCAATTACCCGAAACAAAGACCTTTGAGACACGTTTTGTGAAGTGTGGAGATAATGAGGTTTTGGCAATGATGCGTGATGTGAGTGAACAACGTAAGGCTGAACTCGTCTCAAAGGAGAGTGAGACAAAGTATAAACTCCTTGCTGATAATGCTCGTGATGTCATCTGGACAATGGATCTTTCAGGGAAATACCATTATATCAGCCCTTCTGTATATCAGCTCCGAGGAATCACTCCTGAAGATAATATGCTCGAAACACTGGATGATAGTTTAACACCTGAGTCAGCCTCTTATGCTAAGAATTTACTACATCAATACTATCAAATAATACTTAGCGGTGTTCGTCCTGAGCCTGTTATGTTACGGTTAGAGCAAGTTCATAAAAATGGTGGAACTGTCTGGACAGAGATTAACATAACAGCAATCTATGATCGTGATGGTAATTTTAGGTTCTTTCAAGGGGTGACACGCGATATAACCGAACGAGTAAAAAGTGAACGATTACTGGAGGAGAGCCGTACTAAAATGGAGGCTATTCTTAAGGCAATCCCAGACTTGCTTTTTATCATTGATAGCAAAGGTACTTTCATAGATGTCATTACAGAACCGGCCAATAGACTAAGCTATTCCATCGACAGTTTAGCTGGAAAATGTTTAAGTGAGATTTTCTCTCAGCCATTTTCTGAGATGGTTATGGGTCATGTTAATAGCTGTATTGAGACTCATGAGGTTGTTAATTTCTCATATTCATTGAACCAAAATGGGGTAGATTACCATTATGAAGCTCGGGTTGTCTATGTAGGTGGAGATACAGTGTTATCTATTGTCAGAGATGTTACCCGTGAGGTTGATGCAAATGAGTCTCTAAAAGAGAGCGAAGAGCGTTACAAGGGTCTTCAGGAGCTTTTCAGAAATATGGCTGATAATATGATGGACATGATCTGGGCGAAGGATGTTGACGGGCGATTCATGTTTGTTAATAAAGCGATATGTGAAAGGTTATTAGGAGCCTATGATGTAAATGAACCAATCGGCAAAACTGACTCAGCGTTCCCTACAATGCTGGTTGCAGATGAGATCGATGGAGCCTCTTTGGCTGATCGTTGTATTAGGACAGACAAAGAGGTCTTAGCGACAGCAGCATCGATGAGGTTTGAAGAAGGGCATAGGTCTAATGGTAAAGAGATCTGGCTTGAGGTAGATAAATCTCCTTTACGTAATAAACATGGGGAGGTTATTGGTACTGTTGGTGCAGCTCGTGAAATTACAGAACGCAAATTAATGGAAAAGAAGCAACGGTTACATCAGCGAATTGGTCTGGCAATGGCTGAGAGTGAATCACTAACCGACTTTATCCATTTTGTCTGTCGTGAACTCTCCTCTTTTGTTGATATGACTAACTTTTATGTTGCTCTTTATGATGCTGATCATGGTGTCTTTGAATCGCCTGTCTTTGCTGATCAATATGATCAAACAGATAGATGGTTAGCCGTTAATACATTGACAGAACTTGTTGTTAAGAAAAATGCGCTGGTTTTATTAAATCATAAAGAAATTCTCGAGTTAATTCAAACCGGGGTAGTCAATTATTCAGGTGAACAGCTTAAGAGTTGGCTCGGAATACCTTTGAGAAAAGAGGGTGTCCCATTTGGTGCATTTGTACTTCAGAACTATCAGACTGATAATGCCTATGCAGATATCGATCTCGAACTAATGCTCTTTGTTGGCAACCAAATAGGTGTTGCTGTTAAAAGAAAAGAGGATGAACAGCAGATAAAGCTCTTGATCAAATCGATTGAGCAGAGTAGTGTTTCTGTTGTTATAACCGATCATCATGGAGCTATTGAATATATTAACCCTAAATTCACTGAAGTAGCTGGTTATACACTGGAGGAGGCTGTTGGTCAAAATCCCAGAATCCTTAAATCTGGTAATCAGCCTGATTATGTTTATAAGGAGCTTTGGACAGAGATATCTAACGGTAGACAGTGGTCTGGTGAGCTTGAAAATAAGACCAAGTTTGGCTTGCTCTATTGGGAGAGTGTTAGTATCTCTCCTGTTCTGAATGAGAAAGGTGAAATAACTCACTATGTCGCTATCAAGGAGGATATTACCGAAAAGAAGCATATGATTGAGGAGTTGATTAAAGCCAAAGAGCTAGCTCAGGAGAGCGACCGTCTAAAGTCCGCATTCCTGGCTAATATGAGCCATGAGATTCGAACTCCTCTCAACGGTATTCTTGGCTTTGCCGATCTCCTTGGAGAAGGAAATCTCTCGAATAATGAGGTTGTCGGATACGCTTCTATTATAAGCAAGAGCGGGTCACGATTGCTTGAACTAATTAATAATATTATCGATGTTAGTAAAATTGAATCAGGAACTGTTAAGGTTATTCTAAAGCCTTTGATCCCCTATCAGTTGCTTGATGATGTTATGAATCAGTTCCTTATCAGAGCTCAACGGCAAGGAATTGAGCTTCGTATCTCCGTTTCAGAATCACTCTATGAGGAGAGTATCCTTTCAGATTCGGTTAAATTACATCAGATATTAACCAACCTTATTAATAATGCACTGAAGTTTACCGACCATGGCTTTATCGAAACAGGTTTTGTGTTTAACGGTGATGATGCTGAATTCTTCGTGAAAGACACAGGTAGAGGAATTCCGAAGGAACTACAAGATAAGGTCTTCGATAGGTTTTATCAGGTAGATACCACCTATAGCCGAGGTTTTGAAGGTGCCGGCTTGGGACTTTCACTATGCAAAGGACTGGTCGATCTGCTGCATGGAAGAATTTGGGTGGAATCACAAATAGGTGAGGGAAGTGTCTTTAGGTTCACAATACCTCTCAGAAGAACATCCATTGTTCAAAACTCGGTATCAAATTCTCTTGAAACACGTAGCGCTCTGATAGGCCCTAAAGTTCTTATTGCTGAAGATGATGACGATAGCTTTAACTATCTTAAGATCTTACTTAAACGATGGGGCTTCGAGGTGCTTAGGGCTCGCACTGGCGTTGATGTAGTTCGACTTGTCGAGGAGGATCGTTCAATCATGGTCATCCTTATGGATATTAAAATGCCTCAGATGGATGGCCTTGAAGCTACACGCCTGATCAGATCCTTCAATAAGCGGGTCTTTATCGTTGCACAAACAGGATTCGCTGTTTCCGGGGATCGTGAGAAATGCCTAAATGCAGGTTGTAATGAATATATCAGTAAACCTGTAGCAAAGGAACTTCTGGAAGAGGTGCTAAGACCATATATGCTCTAATAGATTTTGAAGAGTATTGTTCTTTCTTTATCTGTTTTTCCCAGATTGCGAGGATTATTTAGACTCCTGATCAATGGGTGTATATGATGTTTAAATAAATTGGTTGTGATTTTTTGATTTCAAGAATTTTTCAAGATCCTCTTACGTGCCCTTTCATGATGGTCAAATAGGGCACTATCCAGTAGGCATTTTCATAAAATAAAGACTATTTTTGGAGGAGGCGTATCACCTACGAAAAAGAACCACACTGCTAAACTGGATTATTTGTGCAGTGGTACTCCCAATCCTCATCATTTCTTCTTCATATTTTCTATTCTATCCTGTTACTGTAAGGTTCCTTTCTCTTGATTCTATCTATCCTTGCCGTATTAACACATGTAAGATAAGACTATATAAGTAGCAGATCTAGAGCGGACTAGAGCGGACTAGAGCGGACTAGAGCGGATGTAGAGATGAACTAATGATGAACTTTAGTATTAAGATTTATTGTTACTCTATATTCTTACTTCCCTGCAATAAAACATTGATTTCTCATTACGTGTTTTTTGTCAGCTCCGAAGAAATGATTTCATGGGGTGAAGATCTATATCTTTTTTTCTTAATTTTGGTTTGATAAATCTAACACAGGATATCAATCTATCTTTCTGCGATTTATATTGAAATTGACCAAATGTAAAAATCTGCTTTATTATGAGAGGATTAACTCTATTAAGTCTATTCTTGATTATAGGACTATCATTATCTGCCCAATCTTCTGTGAAAATCAAGGAATCAACAAAGATCATCGGACATAGTAGCTTAACGAATCAGGATATTCAAGCTCGCGAATTTGTTTTTCCTGATAGTATCAAACAATTACATGTTGATACACTTAGCTACTGTTTGAATGTTACAACACAAAGAGCGACCAATAATAAGCGCTATCCCTCTTTAAGCGGGTTGTTAATTCGATATGACCTTCAGCAGAGTAAAGTTAATTGGAGTAAAAAAATTAAATATGATAAGTATTACTTCAGGTTTCTAGGCCCATATATTTTTATGAAAAACTATAGAAGCAGTATTTTTCTGAATAATGATAACGGTGAACAACTTTGGGATATGTATGGTGAAGTGTTTGATGTTTCATTTAAGAATTTCGGAGTGGGGATGAGTAATACTGATGGTTCCACTCACTTAAATGTTGCCAAAGGATATAATTTGACAAATGGAGCAGAACTATGGGAAAGAAGTTTTAGCTATGAGTATGAAGGGAATACCTATTTAAAGCTAAGTGATTCCGTGATTTTATTAGTTGCCGATGGAATTCATACGTTAAATCTTAAGGATGGATCAGGTTTAGATTACGATGCAGTTATTGGTGTTACTAATTACTCTGCTGTTTCCATCTTAAACCGATTAGGGTTTCCTGTAAATAATTGGATAAGAGGATTGGTAACTTCACCTGCTTTATATGTCGTTAGAGGTGTATTCTCAAATATTTTATACGATAGTACTAAGTTTTGTTTTGCTTCAAAAGATGAGATAGTTCGTTTGAATCGAGATGGGAAAGTTATGTGGTCCTCGCCATTACCTACTGATCTTACAAGTAGTTCTAGAATCTTCATTGAAGACAGTATTTTATGTATTGTGAATATGGGAGTTGCATATTATTGGGTTTATCCACTTTGGTTTGGTGTTCCATTTGTGGCTGGGTTCGATCTAAACTCTGGAAAGCAGTTGTATTTCTCTTCAATGTTGGATGACCGTAGTAATGTTAGATTCTTTAAACATCTCCCTGGTAGCGTCTTATTGTTCTTTAAAGATCGAATCTCAAAGTTCTCTTCTGTAGATGGTTCTTTACTTGTGGAAAAACATTTTAAAACCGATGTATATGGAGAGTTAGACTCAATTGTAAGTTCAAAGTCCTATGTTAAAGTTGATGCCAGATATAAAGAATTAAAGTCGTCTGATTCAACACTGACTTACATCTATTTTCCTAATAATAGAGTCTTGGTATTTAATAAGGATGCTGATATGGTATTTCAATTAAGTAAAAGCATGATTTACTCCCGTGTTCTAGAATATAAAGATTATATATTTCTGGCAAAAGGAAATGAGATGGTCGTAGTTGACAAAAATGGCTCTCCCGTTGCAGAATTAGCGCTTTCGACTAAAGCAAAAATATTTGGGTCAAAGTTATATGATAATCAGGATGAGAAGTGCTATGAGGTTGATCTTGATAGTATTATTAAGAAAGAATAAGCAGGTTATCGTGTTTTGATATCTGAATCCAATGCCAGAGGGTATGTTTTGTTGATTTATTAGTGTCCTTTTCTTCTGGTACTACTTATTTTTCTAGCGTTATATTTTTATTTCGCAGTTAGGTCATTAGGCTGTATGTCATGTTCTAATTAAATCTAATACTGTGTCATATTAGTTACTTCAATTCCATTAATTCCTCTACCAACCTCCACACCATCGTGCAAGGATTATGATTGGCATAATCTTGACGTGTTTCATATAGCTCTGCCAAGCGTTTTCCGTTTCGGATGGCATCTTCTTGGCTGCCATGCTCTTTTAGCAGTGAATACATCTGCTCGCTATTTTTTTCATAGCGGAAGTTTTCTCCCAGAAAAGGTTTTAGGTTATTTTCAATCAATCCCTTATAATCTTTTCGAGACATTGCATTTTCATAGTATTGAAAATGCAGTAAGTACCATAGTTCAAATGCTTCGTTGCTCCATGCACAACCAATATTTTCGCTTGCTGCGTATGTTTTTCTTTCGCTTTTGTTCTTCTCTTGCAAACTGCTTGAGTCGTTCGTTGGGGATCTTAATTTTCGTGCCATTCCGTTATAATATCTGAGAGGTTACCAATAAACGGAATTGCGCCGTAACGCCCTTCTATGTAATCTTTTTCGAATGAACGGTCTTTACGGATCGTTTTTCCTTCTTCTTTATATTCTACCAAGGAGTACATATTGGAGGCACCAAACTTATCCTTTTCAATAAAGTAGACTTGATCCCTGCGGTAGTTGCCATAATGCAATAAATTAGTGTCGTGGGTGGCAAAAATTAGCTGGGCATTATTGGGGTTAAATTGCTTAGAATTAAAGAGTCGGGTAACAGCCAGAGTTAATAGCGGATGTAAACTGGCATCTAACTCATCAATTACCAATACACCTCCATCATTTAGGACATCAAATACAGACCCTGAAATATTAAAGATTTTGTTGGTACCGGAAGACTCCTGATTCCGCATATCAAATTCTACGTTACCAATAATTTTATTCTCGTTGTTATATTTTCTATGTATAGTCTTAATATCAATTTTGAAAGCCCCTTCCAAATCAGTTATTAATTGCTTTACAAATCCTTCCGGCATATCTTTTGGAAGTTCTTTTGGATCAAAAGGTTTTCTACTAATGGATATGTCATCAAATCCCATATCCAGTTTTTTATAAAAGTTAAGTAATCTAGGACTGGTTTGCGTATTATCCAGCAGGTTGAATGTAACACCTTTGTACCCTTCATGCGTGAGTCCGGAAATGGTAATGAAATTATTAAACCACAGCATGATTTTTTTTGCAATTTTTCCGTTGAACTGATCTGTTACATTAAGAAACAGGGCATTATCCCTGGTTCGCCCTTCAAGGTCTTTTCCTTCAGGGAAATTTTTCATTACTTCAATGCCATCATATTCCCGAATAAACATGGGCTTTTCGGCGTTCTTGGGCGCTTCAAACAGCCATTCTGCAATTACCTGTTTATTATTTACTTTGAAGCCATATCGATAGCGAATGTTGTCAATGATGAAAACTGCTTCGAAAAGAGATGGAGCTTTTTCTGTTTCAGTGCTTAGTAAAAAGGAAGTTACATTCAACTCATCCGTGGATGATTGATCGAAAGACTGTAACACAAGTCGTCGCATCGTGGACATTGCACGAATAAAATTGCTTTTCCCACTCGCATTTGCACCATAGATTACAGCCCCTTTTAATAAGTCAAATCGTTCACTAGAAATTATATTGGTATCAGTATGTTCCTTAATTGAGGTCGCAGCGAGATTTAAAGTCGTTTTTGTTTTAAATGAAAGAAAATTTTCTACTGAGAATTCGAGTAACATGCTTTTTGTATATTTGAGAAATACTCTCAAATATACAAAAAGTGAATCAGATAATCATTGTTTTTGAGAATATTTCTCATATTTGAGATAGGAAAGGTGTTTCAACTTCAAATTATTCAAAATTGATCTTAATGGATTTGAAATCTTAAGTTGGTGTATTTTAAATGACCACGCTTCTAAAAAAGGGTTGTAATTTTTGCTTGAAAACACAAAAGCCCCGTAATATCTGTATTACGAGGCTTTTGACTTTTAAGTGACCCCGGAGGGACTCGAACCCCCAACCTGCAGAACCGGAATCTGATATTCTATCCATTGAACTACGGGGCCATTAAGGCTGCAAAAATACAACCTTTCTCCAATTATTTGACCCTTTATCTCTTTTTACCCGTACTATGATCACCTCCGGTATGTGTGGTATGAATGAAGGTTTTGTTCGCCCCTTTTATCTTTAACAGTGATAAGAACATCTTCCAAATACCTGCCGGAAGATATAAGATCGCATGAAGTAGTCTGGCGTTTAAAAGGTATACAGGCATGCTTATCCCCAACGTGAATATCATTAATCCCCAAACAAATAGCCAATATTGAGAGATCCCGAAAGGCTGTATCACCAGGAATATTGCGGTTAATAGTGTTACTAATCCTAGAAGCAGTACTCTTGGAAGTTGAATCTGTTGCCATGTACGAAAGAAATAGTCGAAGTTACCCTTGGTGAAAAGCATTTTTATCGCCGGGCCTATATGTTGTCCAAAGTAGATAAACTGAGCTGAAAGCCATCTACGACGCTGATTACCTAATGATTCATAGTTCTGTACCTTCTCGTCATATACATAACCCAATGGTAACCAAGCTGTCTTAATCCCTTCACGTGTAAAGTACAGTTCAAGCTCTTTGTCAAATCCACCGACAGCCTTAATGTTTAGCATTACCTCTTTGAACATCGTGTAACTAAAGGCCATCCCTGAACCAATCAAAGAGCAACTAAGCCCAACAGCTCTGTTCCCCTCTCTGAAGATGTGGTTGTTGATCTCCTCGCTTACGGCGTCAAGTATAGCCACCGGTGTATTAAGGTTTCTTGCAACCCTATGACCCTGTACTATCTGATATCCTGCATTAAATGCATCGTTGATCTTATGTAGCAGGTTACTCTCCATCAGATTATCAGCGTCTAATATTACCGCACAATCATAATTCTCAGGAAGCGCACTCATGGCTGCATTTAAAGCCTTCGATTTGGTGCTCTTCTCAAACTTCACCTCAACCACTTTAACCGGGATAGATTGCAGTTTACTCACCGTCTCCTGTCTCAGGGAGTCGGCAATCACAACCACATCATAATGATCTCTGGGGTAATCCTGATGTAGCGCATTTGATGCAACCTCCACAATCACTCCATCCTCTTTATAGGCCGGAATAAGTACTACCATCCGCCTTAACTTGTCTGATTTTGGGAATTTCTCAGAAGGAATAAGCCTCCCTGCTATGGCTAAAATTGCCAGATAGAAGATTTGAATAAAGAGAATTGTCCATAATACAATGCCAACGTAGAAGATGATCAATTGAAGTGTTCCCATGTCTGCTGCTTTTCTTATGAAGGTTACACAAATATAAGCCTAAACGCCAATTTTAACCCTGCTTTAACCATGTTTGCAAAACATTTAATGTAAATTGAAGTTTTTAAGATATACAGATACCATTACTAACTTGATGAAGCGTTTAAATAGCCACTACTAGTTAGTTTACCGTTGTATCCATTCATATTCTTTAACTCTTAAAATTCAAAGATCATGAGTGCACAAAGTAAAACAGCAAAGACCCCCAAAACTGAAGCAGCCCGGAAAACTAAACCTAAATCTACTATCCGAAAGATCTTTGTCCTTGATACCTCCGTTATCCTCTATAATCATAATGCTATTAATAGTTTTGAAGATAACGACATTGCAATTCCTATCACTGTCTTAGAGGAGCTGGATAACTTTAAGAAGGGAAACGAGAATAAAAACTTTGAGGCTCGGGAGTTTATTAGAATACTTGATACTCTTAGTAATAATAAGTCGCTGACCGATTGGATGCCTCTTGACAACTCATTGGGCGGCTCCTTTAAGGTTGTCATTGATGAGGATGCTAATTATGATATCCAAAAGGTGTTTGGTGGCTTTAAGAATGACCATCGGATTCTGAGTGCTGCTCTCAAACTTAAGTTGGAAAATCCTGAACGTAAAGTGGTAGTTGTCTCTAAGGATATCAATCTCAGGATAAAGGCGAAGGCTCTTAACCTGGCAGCTGAGGATTTTGAGACTGGAAAGATCAAGGATCTAAGTCAACTCTATACAGGTAAAAGTTTGATAGAGAATCTCTCTTCTGATGTAATTGATAAGATCTATGCCAATGGAGGATGTGATATCTCGGATTTGCCCATTGAGCCACCCACTGGAAATCATTATTTTATTCTGAATAGCGCAAAGTCTTCAGCTCTGGCTTACTATAGTGCGGCAACTGGTTATGTTACTCAGATCGAGAAACGTACTGTTCAGCGTATCTCACCCCGCAATGCCGAACAGGTGTTTGCCCTGCACGCTATCCAAAATCCCGAGGTCAAACTGGTTAGCCTGATGGGTGTCGCAGGCACAGGGAAGACCCTTCTCGCATTGGCTGGTGCTTTAGATCAACGCCGTAACTTTAAGCAGATTTATCTCGCCAGACCTATCGTGCCTCTGAGTAATAAGGATCTGGGCTTCCTCCCGGGCGATGCTTCAGAGAAGATTAATCCCTATATGGAACCATTATATGATAATCTCAAGTTTATTAAGAACCAGTATAACGAGAGGGATAAAGAGTATCATCAGTTCGATGAGATGATGAAGGAGGAGAAGATAGTTATTGCCCCTCTGGCTTTTATCAGAGGAAGAAGTCTTAGCAATATCATCTTTATTGTCGATGAGGCTCAGAATCTTACTCCGCATGAGGTAAAGACTATTATCACCCGTGCAGGCGAGGGTACAAAGATCATCTTTACCGGTGATATCTTCCAGATTGATACCCCTTACCTAGATTCCAAATCAAACGGATTGTCTCACCTTATTGATCGACTTAAGGATAACCCTATGTGTGCCCATGTAAGACTTGAGAAGGGTGAAAGATCGGCTCTTGCAAACCTGGCAAATGAATTGCTCTAAGACCTTTGTTATAAACTGTTGACTTAATACGGCGTAAGGGTGTTATCTTTACGCCGTATTTCTTTTTTATGCTTAAAACTATAATATCCATCGGACTGGGTGGTGCATTCGGTTCAATGTCCAGATATCTGATCTCCTTCTTTCTAACCCGTTGGGTGGTGATGGCTTTTCCCTTTGCTACCTTTGGAATCAATGTTGTAGGCTCACTTTTAATTGGCCTTCTGTTCGGCCTTGCTGAGCGTGGGTATCTCGTGATGCACGATTGGCGAATGTTTCTTACGGTGGGGTTTTGTGGGGGATTTACCACTTTTAGTACCTTTTCTCTTGAGAATCTGATCTTGCTTAGAGATGGGGATTACCTTGGATTTCTAATTTATGCAATTGGTAGTCTGGTTTTAGGGTTACTCGCAGTCTGGGCTGGCTATTGGCTTGTGAAATAATTGATACTACACTAACCTATGATTGAATTTGAACGACCGATAACTGATTGGTTACCTACTACCCGTGAAGAGGTTGAGAAGAGAGGTTGGGATCAGGTTGATGTTATCCTTATCTCAGGTGATGCTTATGTTGATCACCCTTCTTTTGGTGCTGCGGTAATCGGACGAGTTATTGAGAGTGCTGGTTTTAGTGTTGCAATCATTGCCCAGCCCAATTGGAGAGATGACCTACGTGATTTTAAGAAGTTAGGTAAGCCTCGCCTATTCTTTGGTGTCTCAACCGGTTGCATGGACTCTATGGTGAATCATTATACTGCTGCACGTCGCCGACGGTCAGATGATGCTTATACCCCTGGTGGAAAAGCAGGCTTCCGCCCCGATTATGCCGCCGACACTTATTGCTCTATCCTAAAACAGCTCTATCCTGATGTGCCCGTCGTACTTGGAGGTATTGAGGGCTCTTTGAGACGTTTTACCCATTATGATTATTGGAGTGATAGCCTAAAACCATCTATTATTGTCTCCTCAAAAGCTGATCTGTTAATCTATGGGATGGGTGAGCAACCTGTTAAAGAGTTGTTGAAGTTACTTGATCAGGGCGTCCCATTTGAGAATATCAGGAATCTTGCTCAGACAGCCTTCCTTCTGCCTGATAGGGGTGTGTATAGTCGTCAGGAGGGTTGGAATGATGTGGAGTTAATATCTCATGAGATCTGTCTAAAAGAAAAGAGGGCTCAGGCTAAGAATTTCAAGATTATTGAGGAGCAGAGTAACCGGATGATAGCTGATAGAATTCTTCAGCCTATCGGCCAGGGGTTAGTTGTTGTTAATCCTCCCTATTCCACACAAACTACAGAAGAGATTGATAAAACCTACGATCTGCCTTACACCCGACTGCCTCATCCAAAGTATAAGAAGAGGGGGGAGGTGCCCGCATGGAGAATGATCAGGAATAGTGTCAATACTCATAGGGGCTGCTTTGGGGGTTGTGCGTTCTGCACTATCAGTGCTCATCAAGGGAAATTTGTGGCCTCTCGATCTGAGGAGTCTGTCTTACGTGAGCTAAATGAAATAACACGGGTTCCTGGTTTTGATGGGATAATTACCGATTTAGGCGGCCCATCTGCCAATATGTATAAGATGAAAGGAGTTGATCAAAAGATATGTGCGAAGTGTAAGAAGCCTAGCTGTATTTATCCCGTAATCTGCCCTAATCTTGACGCAAATCACTTACCAATGGTCAACTTGTTGAAACGTGCCGAAGGGGTGGAGGGCATCAAAAAGGTTTATATAGGGTCAGGTATTCGTTATGATCTCTTACTAGGTCAAACTCCGGAAATGCAACGAAAGAATGGGTGTAATACTTACCTGAATCAGGTGGTTACCAGGCATATTTCTGGTAGATTAAAAGTAGCTCCTGAGCATGCCTCCAATGATGTGTTAAAGCTTATGAGAAAGCCCAGTTTTGCAATGTTTAAGGAGTTCAAAAACAAAGCTTCGGCTATTGCTTTAAAGAATGGGATTAATCAACAAGTGATCCCCTACTTTATAAGCTCTCATCCTGCTTCTACCATTGCAGATATGGCGTCTCTGGCTGTTGAAACCAAGGGCATGGGTTATAAACTTGAACAGGTTCAGGATTTTACTCCTACACCCATGACCCTTGCTACTGAGATCTATTATACAGGCATAAATCCCTATACTATGGAGTCTGTTTATACCGCCAGAACATTAGAAGAGAAGGAGGCACAACGCCGTATGTTCTTCTGGTATCTTCCTGAGAATCGTGATTATATCAAGAAGAGTTTGATTCAAGCGGGTAGAGCTGATCTGCTGGATAAACTGTATGGCGGAGGTAAACGCCCACCCTCAAAAGATAGTCATGGACAGGGGATTGATAGAGGTGCCTACCCGAAGGGTCACAGTAACCATCGAAAAAGACGATGATCTCTGGTGCTGTTTTTTCCCTAACTAGCTTTTTATTAAATGAGGCCGCTCATTCCATAGTTTTACTATTAGCTCACCAAAGAGTGTGTTAGCCCATGCAAACCAACTCCTGGTATAGTTCTCCGGGTTATCAGGGTTAAAGCTTTCATGCATGAATCCAGTGTTAGCATGAGTGTTCTTGAGCATTTCAAGGCAATTTCTGATCTCATGGTCATCGGTTGAGGTTAGTCCCCTTAAGATTATACCCATTGGCCAAATACTACCTCTCCCGGTATGCGGGCTACCCATGCCTTCGGCAAATCGCCCCTTCTGATACCATGGGTTTCGATTGCTTAGAACGAATTCTCTGGTTCTTCGGTAAAGTTCATCGTCGGGTTTATGAATCCCTAAATAGCTTAAAGAGATAAGCGAGGGTACATTGGCATCATCCATTAGTACTCGTCCCCCAAAACCATCTACTTCGTATGCATAGATCTTCCCGAATCCTTTTAAATCAATAATGCCATGCTCTTCCACCCCGCTCTTTATTTCATTTGCCATCGTTTCGCACTTGTCTGCGAAAGCCACATCTTTATAGATTGTTTTTGATAGAAAAGCTAACTGTTTCAGTGATTCTAATGCAAAGAGATTGGACGGTATTAGATAGGGGAATATTGTTGAGTCATCACTTGGTCTGAAGGCTGAACAGATCATCCCTGTATACTTGACAGGCTGTCCTTGTCCATAGAAAGGCGGTGTGTCAATTGGATTTGAGGTAACACGGCTATGGCGGTAAGGTGTAGTTCCATCTATTCTCTGTTCTGTCTTGAATGTGTCATATATCTGTTGCATTGACCTCCTGAAATGGTCGTCGAACGGGCTTTCGTCACCGGTTATCTTATAGTAGTAATAGGCTAATCTTACAGGATAGCACAGAGAATCGATTTCCCATTTTCTTTCATGGACACCTGGGATGGGTGAAGGTTTATCTGATTCCCACTCAGATTTTTTGGATAGATCCTTATAAAAAGCATTTGCGTATGGATCTTTTAAGATACATAGAGCCTGCCTGTGGATTAATCCTGTGATTAACCTTGAAAGTGCTGGGTCTTCTTTAGCAAAGATCATATAGGGCCAGACTTGAGCAGTAGAATCTCTGAGCCACATAGCATCTATATCTCCTGTTATGATGAATGTATCTGGCTGACCATTGACTATTTCATGCTCTACGGTTGTGTCAAGGGTGTTTGGATAACAATTCTCGAAGAGCCATGCTAAGTGTTTATCACTCATGCTTGCAGATATAGTTTTTATAGTCTCCTCGATGACGGGGCTCGTAAAAGTTCTTGACCCAATGAGAGGGCGCTTAGAAAGATACGAGGGGTCAAATATTTTTGTAATAGCAGATGAAGCTGATGTGGTGATCCAAGTGGCACCGGCCAGCATGGCACTATCTCTTAAAAACTTTCTACGATTCATTACTGTCTGTTTATTGATGGGTTCGATAATCCTTTTTGAGTGTAAAGCTTAAACAAGGAGAGGATCTAACATTACGTGTTTTGCTCACATCTTGCTTTTTTGGGAGAAGTTTTGAGGAGCAGGCACGCACTTAACTTGTTTAACTTGTAAATTTGCGCAAAATAAAAATAAAAATGATCCCTTTCTCGCCCCCACGCATTGATAAGGAGATAGTAGAAGAGGTTTCACGTGCTCTACTCTCCGGCTGGATTACTACTGGACCAAGAACTAAGGAGTTTGAAAAGATGCTGACTAACTATGGAGGACATGCCTCCACATTATGTGTCAGTAGTGCGTCGGCGGGTTTGGAGTTAGTATTGCGCTGGTTCGGTGTTAAAGAGGGTGATGAGGTTATTCTCCCTGCTTATACCTATGCAGCTACTGCTAATGTTGTGGTTCACTGTGGAGCCAAACCGGTAATGGTTGATTCAGGGGATGATTTTAATATCTCAGTTGAGGCGATCAGAAAAGCTATTACACCGCGTACTAAGGTGATTATGCCAGTGGATATTGGTGGTTGGCCTTGTGATTATCAGGCTATAAATGCTTTGGTGAATGAGCCAGAGATTAAGCGGTATTTCTTACCTGGAAATGCTGAGCAAGAGGCTCTTGGTCGTATCTTGGTGTTGAGTGATGCAGCTCATAGCATTGGAGGCATTCTTTGGGGTAAAAGTGTAGGTAATCTTACAGATATCAGTGTTTATAGCTTTCATGCTGTTAAGAACCTGACTACTGCTGAAGGGGGTGCAATATGTTTGAATCTGCCTGATCCTTTTGATAATGATAAAGTTTACACTATACTCAATACAAAATCTCTGCATGGTCAGAATAAAGATGCTCTTGCAAAGACAAAAGTGGGTGGTTGGCAATACGATATAGTTGAAGCGGGTTATAAGTGTAATATGACCGATTTGCAAGCTGCTATCGGCCTGATAGAACTGAAACGATATGATCAGGATATGCTGGTACGACGTAAACAGATCTTTGACAGTTATGCTAAAGCCTTTTCTAATGATAGCCGTTTTATTGTTCCGGTTTATGAATTAGACGAGAAGATCTCTTCATACCACGTGTTTATGCTTCGCCTCTCTATCGAAGATGAGTCTTTTAGAGATGCTGTCATCCAGGAGATCTTTAAGCGCGAGGTGGCTGTTAATGTCCATTTTAAGCCATTACCAATGATGTCATTCTACAAGAAGCTGGGCTATCAAATGAGTAATTATCCGGTTGCTTATCGAAATTATATCCGAGAGATTAGTCTTCCTGTTTATTATGATCTGACCGATGAGCAGGTTGATAAGGTTATCGAGGTGGTAAAGGAGTCATATAACGTAGCTCTATCGAATAACTAATGGCAAAGCGACTCTTTGATATTCTCTTTTCTTTAATCCTGGTTTTGATTCTCTCCCCGATCTTACTGGTGATTATGGTTTTGATCGTGACAGAGTCTCGCGGAGGAGCCTTCTTCAGACAAGTAAGGGTTGGAAGAGATAATAGAGATTTCAGGATTTTTAAGTTTCGGACAATGCATATAGGGGCTGAGAAAGGTGGTCTTCTCACTGTTGGGGGCCGTGACCCAAGAGTAACAAAAGTAGGTTACTACCTAAGACGGTATAAATTGGATGAGTTACCTCAGCTCTTTAATGTGCTTATAAATGACATGAGTTTTGTCGGCCCCAGACCAGAAGTTAGACGTTATGTTGATATGTATGATGAGAATCAGAAACGGGTGCTTTTGGTTAAACCCGGTATTACTGACCCTGCCTCTATTTCCTATTTCGATGAGAATGAGTTGCTGAGCAGATCAAGTGATCCTGAAGCTACCTATATTAATGAAGTGATGCCAGCTAAACTTACTATCAATCTTGAGTATATTGACCAACGCTCATTTCTAACTGATTTACAAATACTCTTTCAGACTGTGCAACGAATCTTTGGTTCATAAAGCCTTAGCTTAATTATAATTAACGGATAAATAAAAGAGACGGAACAATTACAGTTCCGTCTCTTTTTTACTAAAGTATATGCAGGAAATGCGGCTACTTCAATTACCTTTTGATCTTGACCGGCTTGATCATGTTTTCAGGTTTGAGTAACTCTTCCAACTCTTCTTTGGAGAGAAGCTTTTTCTCTAACACCAATTCATAGACGCTTCTGCCGGTTTCAAGTGCCTCTTTAGCCACGTTGGTTGAATTTTCGTAACCGATATATGGGTTAAGCGCTGTAACCAGTCCGATACTGTTTTCAACGTAGTTTCTGCAAGTCTGCTCGTTTGCTGTGATGCCGGTGATACAACGGCTGAGAAGGGTCTCCATGCCGTTTTTCAGCATCTCAATAGATTCGAAGAGACAGTGTACAATAACTGGCTCCATTACGTTGAGTTCTAATTGACCGGCTTCGGCGGCAAGGGTTACGGTCAAGTCGTTTCCGATAACCCGGAAGGCGATTTGATTAACTACTTCCGGAATTACAGGATTTACCTTTCCTGGCATAATTGATGACCCTGGTTGCATCGGAGGCAGATTGATCTCGTGTAAACCACAACGAGGACCAGAAGAGAGTAGGCGAAGGTCATTGCTAATCTTTGAAAGCTTAACGGCTAGTCTCTTAAGTGCAGATGAGTACATCACAAAGTGGCCGGTGTCACTGGTTGCTTCAACCAGATTCTCGGCTAATACAATAGGGATACCGGTAACCTGTTTCAGGTGGTCGATAACTTTCTCACTGTACTCGGGCTCTGAGCAGATGCCTGTTCCAATAGCCGTAGCTCCCATGTTTACCTCTAAGAAGAGTTGAGCATTCTGGTTGAGCCTTTGAATCTCTTCTGTTAGAGTCACCGCATAGGCTTCAAAGGTCTGTCCCAGGGTCATGGGAACTGCATCCTGAAGTTGAGTTCTTCCCATTTTGATGACATGTGCAAACTCAATTGCCTTCTCTTTGAAGCCGCCAATAAGGGTGTTTAGAACCTCAACCAGCTTAATATTCATGTTGTACATTGCAATGCAAACAGAGGTCGGATAGGCGTCGTTGGTGCTTTGCGATAGGTTTACATGGTTGTTAGGATGACAGTAATTGTATTCTCCTTTATCATGACCCAATATTTCAAGTGCGCGGTTGGCAATCACTTCATTGGCATTCATGTTTGTGCTGGTACCAGCTCCGCCCTGAATCATATCAACTACAAAATGGTAATGATATTTACCATTTATAATCTCTTCGCACGCTTGTACAATTGCATCATGAACAGGCTTTGAGATAAGTCCTAAGTCATGATTGGCATGAGCTGCTGCAAGTTTAACCATTGCCAGAGCCTCGATAAGCATTGGGTAGAAGTTCAGTGTTATGCCACTGATGTTGAAGTTTTCAAGAGCACGTAATGTCTGAACCCCATAATAGTTTTCATAAGGAACCTCACGATCACCTAGTAGGTCATGCTCTGAGCGGGTTCTGCCTGATACATACTGTGCAGCAGAGTTTACCAGGCGATTGTTGGCATGACGCATCCTGCGTGATATTACCCTGGCGATATTTGAGAATACCTTTAGTGCAATGTTACCATTCTTTGCAAAATAGTTACGGTGAATCAGCATTATGGTTGCATCTGTTGCTGTCTTGGCAGATGTTGAATGTGGTGCATCATCATTTAAACTGCCCTCACCAAGAAAATCAAACTGGCCGAAGAAGGCTAGTCTCTCTTCTTTACCCCAGGGGGTCTTCTTGTAAAGTACTACTTCCCCTTCAAATATAAGATAGATGTTTTCACGCGGACTGTCTTGGGCAAATAGCATTGAGCCATTTGCATAGCGTTTTATTTCAATGTTTTGCGCAACAGACTCAAGCTCGGGTTCGACGAGCCCTTTGAAGAGTTCAATCTTGCGAAGGAAGTTTATAGTTAGTGTAATATCCATAATGATAAAAATTAGGACACCTTGTGATGCGGTGTGATTTTATTGTACAAATATCGTGGATATTTTTAAGACATGAGCTATTTCCAATGTTAATTCATCCTTTCGTTAACGTTTGAAATATGTTGAAATACCTATAGGTTTTGCCCGTTTTAGAATCGTAAGTGGTTTGTCTAGGGGTCTATGAAGATGGGTGAATCTAGGGCTATTTGATCTCTTGTCATGAGCTCTAGTCTTGTCAGCCCTTCACTGTAATCTTTTAATTATTCATACAATGTCTCTCAGATATTGGATTTAGTTAATTTTGCATCCACTTATGCAGAGACAATATTCTCACTATCAATTATCAAATGGGCTTCAGGTAATACTGCACCCCATTTCTTCTCCGGTTGCTCATGTTGCATTGTACATTAATGCCGGAAGTCGTGATGAAACTCCTGAAGAGCAAGGTATGGCTCACTTTATTGAGCATACAATTTTTAAGGGAACTAAGAAAAGAAGGGCCTTTCATGTTTTAAACAGACTTGAATCGGTTGGGGGTGACCTTAATGCATGGACTACCAAGGAGGAGACCTGCATTTATGCTGCTCTCGGTAAAGAGTATCTTGATAGGGCCCTTGAACTGTTTGCTGATGTCGCTTTTAATTCACTCTTTCCAATTAATGAGATTGAGAAGGAAAAGCAGGTGGTCTTTGATGAGATGGACTCTTATAAGGATACTCCGGCTGAACAGATTCTTGACGATTTTGAGGGACTTCTATTTCAGGGGCATTCTCTTGGTGGTAATATCCTCGGGACAAGAAAGACGGTTGGTAAGTTTAATCAGAAAAAGCTTTCTCGCTTCTTTAATCAATTCTACCGGCCTGATAGAATGGTAGTGGCTATTGCTGGAGAATTTGAAGAAAAGAAAGTTCTGCGAAGTGCAGAGAAGTATTTTGGTTGCTATTCATCAGCTGAACCGTTGACTCCGCGTGTCGCCTTTGATAACTCAACTGCTGAGTTCCATAAAATCGAAAAGAGAAAGGGTTATCAGGCTCATTCAGTCCTTGGTGGTTTCGCTCCTTCCTCTATAGATTATGATAGAATTAAGGCTGCTTTCCTGATTAACTACCTTGGAGGTCCAGCCATGACCTCTCGCTTAAATCTTCTTATTCGTGAAAAACACGGACTGACTTATAACATCGAAGCGGGTATTCAGCCTATGACGGATACGGGTTACTATTATATCTATTTCGGTACTGAAGCCGGTTTACTTGAGAAGACTACCGATCTGGTAAAGGCCGAGTTGAAAAGAATCTGTGAAGATAAGATGGGTACCTTAAGCCTTCAACAGGCTAAAAGACAGCAAACCGGGATGATTCTTCTTAGCTCTGAATCTCCTTCTAATCGTATTAACTCTATCGGAAGGCAATGGCTGCACTTTCAAAGCATCGAGACTACCGAGCAGCTTATTGCCGGTATAAATGAGATCTCACAGCAAGATGTCCTTGAAATGGCCAATCGAATGTTCTCTCCATCCAATGTTAACTCAATTACTTTTCATCCTTAGTCTTTTATATGTTTGATTCTCCTATAGAGGCCTATTGCCGTCAGTTCTCTTCTCAACCCTCTAGTCTCCTTTCTGAACTTGAGAGAACAACCTATATGCGTTCAGTTTATCCGAAAATGCTATCAGGAGCTTTGCAAGGTCGTCTTCTTAGTTTTATTAGTAAGCTCGTTGCTCCCAAAAGAATTCTTGAGATAGGAACTTTTACCGGATACTCTGCTCTCTGCCTTGCCGAGGGGCTGCAAGACGATGGCGAGCTTATAACCGTTGACTCAAACCCGGAAATCGAATCAATTGCCCGCCTCTTTTTCGGGAAATCCGCTTATAGCAGTCAGATCAAATTTATTCTCTCAGATGCAGCCGAATATCTTGCGACCACCGATTTAGTATTCGACCTTATTTTCCTTGATGCCGATAAACGAGCCTATTTGGACTATTTCAATCAACTTATTCCACATACTCAAATTGGTACACTAATCATCGCAGATAATGTCCTTTGGGGAGGAAAAGTACTAGACCTTGAAAAAAATCATGATCGTGATACACTTGCTGTTCATGCGTTTAATAGCGCTGTATCAGAGGATGTTAGATTTGAAAAAGTGGTTCTTCCAATTCGTGACGGACTAACATTGATAAGAAGAATCAGATAAATTCTTTGTCTCTCTTGAACATTGATTTATTTCTATTGTTATTTAGACTAAAAACAAATAATAATAGAAATGTCAACATTGGTAAAAGATTTAAGCTTTCCTGAATTAGGGTATTCATATTCTGCCTTAGAGCCCCATATCGATGCAATGACAATGGAGATTCATTATACTCGTCATCACAAGGCCTATTATGATAATCTACAGAATGCAGTTAAAGGCACTGAGATGGCAGATCTACCCTTTTTAGAGTTACTCAAGAATATAAGCCGTTACCCGATGGCGGTTAGAAATAATGGTGGTGGTCACTTTAATCATGAGCTATTTTGGTCATTGCTCTCATCGAATGGTGGAGGTATGCCGCAGGGCGCTTTACTTGATGCAATCGTAAAGAAATACAACTCTTTTGATGAGTTTAAAGAGAAGTTTTCTGATGCAGCTAAAACGAGATTTGGGAGCGGTTGGGCATGGTTAATGGTTAAATCAGACGGATCACTCGCAATATCCAGTACTGCTAATCAAGACAATCCTTACATGGATGTCGTTGAATGCAGAGGTATCCCTGTAATGGGATTGGATGTTTGGGAGCATGCATATTACTTGAAATATCAAAACAAGCGTCCCGATTATGTTGCCGCTTATTGGAATGTAATTGATTGGAAGCAAGTTGAAAAATACTACAGTGACGCTATTAAGTCATTGTAAATCTGGTTGTTTTTTTGATTTTGGTGATTGATTTTGATGGGACTGCCAAACCGGGAGGGTAAGGCAGTTTTTTTTTTGTTATTTCTCTTAGTAAAGTGACAGTTCGTCTGGTCTTAATGTATTACCGACAGGGATTTAATTGCGAAGAAATAATCATTTTTAAGGATATAAATCTTAATCCTTTTCCCTCTACAAAATACTAAAACAAAAGGGCCGATGAAATTTACGTTTCCTCGGCCCTTTTTCCTCATTAATCAATAGATTCTGTTTCTACTACCTTAGCCAGGAGGTCACTATATGGTATAAAGAGGTATTTGTTTCCTTCAAACTCAACCTCTGTTCCACTATATTTCTTAAAGAGAACCATATCGCCGGGAGCTATTGCCGGGTTGTCAATGCTTCCAAGTGCAATAACACGGGCTATCTGAGGTTTTTCTTTTGCAGTATCGGGAATGATAAGTCCCGATTTTGTTTTTTGTTCTTCTTTATCAGTATTGATATCTAGAAGGACATTCTGATTAAGTGGTTGTAATTCTTTCATGTGATATTTATTTGTATTTAATCGTTTAAATGCTTTTTAAGCCTCTTTTGGGTTGAGATGCACTAGATGATGTCTGAGCCCCTGATCGTGGCTAATTGCCCTTGGAAATGTCTAATAGACGGTTAATTTTAGTCTTATCGAATCCCACAATCATTTCGCCACCGATCTCACACTGCGGAACACCTCTTTGTCCGCTTTTTCTTGTCATCTCCTCCGCTGCATTGGCGTCTGAAGCAACATCAATCTCTTCATATCTTATCCCATTTTGTCGAAGGTGATTTTTAAGTGTTGTACACCATGGGCATGATGGAGTGGTATATACTACAACACTCTTTTGAGGTTTATCACTGTGTTCCACTGCTGCGCTATAAAGAGCGTTTTTTATCCATGCATTAACTTGTTCTGGCTTGTTGCACCCTTTGAGCATGTTTTTTGCCTGACCAAACCCGAGCTCCAGTAGTGTAGGGACACTTGAAATGGCGTAATGTGGATGGATATCTTTTACTGTGCTGACATCGACAGTAAAGATTGTTAGCTCTTCCTGATTCTCAATTTGTGACAAAGAGTTCAAGGCACATAGACTCGAATCAGACGAGTCTTTGTAGAACAAGAGAAAACTTCTCTCCTTCGCTTTTGCTGATTCAAGCAGCTGATGAAGTGAATTAACCTGCTTTGTTTCCATAATGTGTTTTTTATGGGCTTTCTCAACTGACGTGCCATAATCTCTCTTTTGTCAGTAAACAGACACTTGTCATTGCATAAAGAATATAAAACCAGATATTTATACGATTCTTGATTTTATAGGATAGCATTTTGTCATATTGATAAAAGTAAATATGTCATACCGGATTACGGTAAGATTTCATGGACTGGTTATTAATTAGATGAAATGTTAACTCTTGGATCTTACTACAAGATATAAAAGAGATAAGAGAGATCATTTAAACCACGAAAGGCACGAAAGGCATGAAAACTGCTAGACGAAGAATTTCGTGTTTTTTTTGTCTGCATAGCTGCATAATGGGTTAAATTTACTCTTGGGTATCCAAAAGAGTGTCTTTGTGTTTTTTAGATTATGGTTTATCAGTGTGATATGAAACATGGTCAATGAAAGTGTCGAAGTCAGGGCAGGTAAGGTGCAGCCTGCCATTAGCTATCAGCGAGTAGCCAGTTGCTATTACACTACTGTGTTATAATCACGAATTGCAAATGAAGTGTGGCGAAGTGCTAGCCCTTTTGGGATGAGAATGCGGTGGGTTTTGAATGGAAGATTAAAATGATTCAAAAGTTAACAGTTTATAGATTTCTGGTGAACAGAAACGTGAAAAGAATGTGTCTCAGAAATAATATTGTACCTTTGCACTGTGTTTCCGTTAACAATAGGAGGCATGTGTCATAAAAACGAACATTAGATGAATAGTACAGAATCACCCAATACCAGAGAGAAGCTATTCAGCGAATTTCCTCCGGTTTCAACCGAGGCGTGGGAGAAGGTGATCACAGAAGACCTGAAGGGTGCTGATTACGAGAAAAAGCTTGTATGGCGCACAGAAGAGGGCTTCAAAGTGAAACCTTATTACCGTGAAGAGGATTTGAAACAGTTGGAATTCCTGCGTCGTAATCCTGGTGAGTTTCCGTTTGTCAGAGGAAGTAAGACAGATGGGAATCATTGGTATATCCGTCAGGAGATCCAGGTTGAGCAAGGAAAAGCAGCTGAGGCCAACAAGAAGGCTTTACTGCTGTTAACGAAAGGTGTCAATTCAATTGGTTTTAAAATTTGCGGAAGTGTTGAGGTCAGTTATGACGATTTCGCAGAATTATTAGCCAATATTTGCATTAAAGAGACCGAGATTAATTTCACAATTGGCAAGCAGGCTCCTCTGTTTGTAAAGTATTTAATCCGTTTTCTTGATGCCAATAAGATTAGCTACACCTCTTTTAATGGTAGCATTGAGTTTGATCCGCTTGGAACATTGGTTCGTAAGGGGGTTATTAAATCAGTTGCTTCAACTATCGAGGAGGCTATGGAGATGTTGGTTGCCATCCGTAAAGATGCAGCAGTACTTCCAGGTTTAAAAACTATTGCTGTACATGGTAAATACTATGGTAATGCCGGTGCTACCCTCACTCAGGAGTTGGCATTTAGCTTAAGCCAGGGTGTTGAGTATATCTCCAGATTGACTGAAAAGGGACAATCTATTGAGTCAATCACTCCGGCAATAAAGTTTATCTTCTCTACTGGCTCGAACTATTTTCTTGAGATTGCCCGTATACGTGCTGCAAGATTATTATGGGCTAATATTATTAAGGAGTATGGTGTTACAACAGATGAGTTATGTAAGGCCAATATTCACACAGAGACCTCGTCTTGGAATATGACTTTGTATGATCCATATGTTAATATGTTAAGGACCACCACAGAGTCAATGTCAGCAATTATTGGAGGAACAGATAGTCATACTACCCTTCCATTTGATTCTGCATATGGCGAGACTACTGAGTTCTCTGAAAGAATTGCTCGTAATCAGCAATTGTTATTGAAGAGTGAGTCACATTTTGATAAGATCAATGATCCTGCTGCTGGTTCCTACTATTTGGAGAATCTCACCAACGAGATTGCAGGGCAGGCATGGAATCTATTCTTAAAAATAGAAGACGAGGGTGGTTTTTATAGTGCAATTTTGAAAGGCACTATTCAGAATATCATTGAAGAGACGAGAGAAAAACGTTACAATGCCTTGGCTACTCGTCGCGATACCTTGTTAGGCATTAACCAATATCCAAACTTCACTGAGAAGATGGATAGAGAGTTAAGCGAGACATTATTAAACCCTGTTACCTGTAATTGTGGTGGAAATTGTGATGTTAAGACTCTGGGTGAATATCGTGGAGCATTAGCATTTGAAGCTCTTCGTTACAGAACTGACGCATTCGCTGCTAAGTCAAGAAGACCTAAGGCCTATATGCTTACTATAGGTAATTTGGCAATGCGTAAGGCACGTAGTCAGTTTGCATGTAACTTCTTTGCATGTGCTGGTTTTGATGTTGTTGACAATAATGGGTTTAAGACTGTAGAGGAGGGTGTTGCAGCAGCTATCGCAGCTAATGCTGATATAACTGTATTATGCTCAAGTGATGAGGAGTATGCTACAATGGCCATTCCCGCATTCCAACAGTTGTCAGGAAAGAGTATTATGGTAATTGCCGGTAACCCCGCATGTACTGAAGAGTTACAGGCAGCAGGAATTCGCCATTTTATCTCTGTTAAGTCAAATGTATTAGAAACCCTAAAGTCATTCCAGACTGAACTGGGAATATAACCTTCGAGTCGTAGAACAATTATCCGGAAGATGAATAAATTAGAAATTCAGGTCACCTCAGAAATCGGAGAACTTCAGGGCGTCATTCTTCACACCCCAGGGGCAGAGATAGAGAATATGACGCCAATGAATGCCGAAAGAGCTCTTTATAGTGATATCCTTAATTTGGCTATTGCCTCTAAGGAGTATGCACAGTTGGAGGGGGTTTTATCGAAGGTGTCAAGGACTTTTCAGGTTAAGGATCTGTTAATTGAGACTTTAGCCAATGAAAAGGTAAAATCCAATTTCATCCAAAAGATTTGTAAGCTAGAAAAGGCTCCTCAAATAGAGCCCTATCTCTACACGTTAGAAGCCGATGATTTGGTTAAGCATGTGATAGAAGGTATAGTGATGTCGAAGAACACTTTGACGCGTTACCTGAGCAAGGAGCGCTATGAGTTACGTCCTTTGCACAATTTCTTCTTTACACGTGATTCAGCCGTTTCAATTGGCGGAAAAGTGTTGATCAGTCGTATGGCTAATCAGGTGAGAATGCATGAAGCTATGGTTATGGAGACAATCTTCAATTTTCATCCTGAGATACATGCTCAAACGCTAAGTTGTCCTGATAATCCTCTGCAAAATGAACCTGTTACCTTTGAAGGTGGGGATATTTTAGTTGCACGCGATGATCTTATGGTTATTGGCTTGAGTTCTAGAACCACTTCTCAAGGCATAGATAAGATTGTTGAGTGTTTGAAAGGCAAAGAGATGATAAAACATGTTTTGGTTCAGGAGCTTCCTCTAAAACCGGAATCTTTTATTCATCTTGACATGACTTTCACCTTCTTAGATACTGATAACTGCATGATTTATGAACCGGTTATCATGAATTCAAACCGCTACTTAACGTTACACATTCAGATTGATTGTGGTAAAGTAATTAGCATAACAGAGGAGAAGAATTTGCTAACAGCTTTAAAATCTTTAGGTATGGATATGAAACCTATCCTGTGTGGAGGGGATCATGACCGGTACAACATGGAGAGAGAGCAGTGGCATAGTGGTGCTAACTTCTTTGCGTTTGCTCCGGGCAAGATAATTGGCTACGAACGCAATATACATACCATTGAGAATCTGAACCGTAATGGCTTTGACGTATTACGAGCAGAAGAGGTTATCAATGGAAGTAAAGATCCTATGAGTTATAAAAAATGTGTTGTTACTATTGAGGGTTCTGAGTTATCTCGTGGAGGTGGCGGTGCACGCTGCATGACCATGCCGATAAATCGTAAGCCTGTGCAGTGGTAATGGTATACCTATAAAACACACGAACAATGAAACCCAATTTCCATAACGTTAATTTCAGATCGCAGTCTGGAAAACCGGAAGCAGGGAAGGAATCAGGGGCGAATAATATTGAACATTCTACCTGGTTAACCCCTGAACTTATTCCAGTTAAGCCGTTTTATACTGCAGATGATCTGGCTGACATGGAGCATCTACATTATGCAGCTGGTATCCCTCCGTTCTTGAGGGGACCCTACTCAACCATGTATGTGATGAGACCATGGACCGTGCGTCAGTACGCAGGGTTTTCTACGGCAGAAGAATCCAATGCTTTCTATCGCCGTAATCTGGCTGCTGGTCAAAAGGGACTTTCTATCGCCTTTGACCTTGCCACTCACCGTGGATATGACTCTGATCATCCACGTGTAGTTGGTGATGTTGGTAAAGCCGGTGTTGCTGTCGACAGTATTCTTGATATGAACATCTTATTTGACCAGATCCCTCTGGATAAGATGTCAGTATCAATGACAATGAATGGAGCTGTTCTTCCTGTAATGGCATTTTACATTGTTGCAGCTCTTGAACAAGGAGTTAAGCTAGACCAACTATCAGGAACCATTCAGAATGATATCCTTAAGGAGTTTATGGTGAGAAACACCTATATCTACCCTCCTTTGCCCTCAATGAGAATCATTGCTGATATCTTCCAGTATACCTCGAAAAATATGCCTAAGTTCAATAGCATCAGTATCTCAGGATATCATATGCAGGAGGCCGGTGCTACGGCTGATATTGAATTAGCTTATACCCTGGCCGATGGTTTAGAGTATATCCGTACAGGTGTTGCTGCTGGAATGAATGTCGATGATTTTGCTCCCCGACTCTCTTTCTTCTGGGCTATCGGAATGAATCACTTCATGGAGATTGCTAAGATGCGTGCAGCTCGTCTGCTGTGGGCAAAGCTTATTAAACAGTTCAATCCAAAGAACCCAAAATCACTTGCTTTACGTACTCATAGCCAAACATCTGGTTGGAGTCTTACAGAACAAGATCCGTTTAACAATGTTGGACGAACCTGTATTGAAGCAATGGGTGCTGCATTAGGACATACTCAATCTTTGCATACCAATGCATTAGATGAGGCTATTGCCTTGCCTACAGATTTCTCTGCTCGTATTGCACGTAACACTCAAATTTACATCCAGGAAGAGACCAATGTCTGTCGCAGCGTTGATCCTTGGGCTGGCTCTTACTATGTAGAGACCCTGACCAATGAGATTGCTCACAAGGCTTGGGAACTTATTCAGGAGGTTGAGTCTTTGGGTGGTATGGCTAAAGCTATTGAGACCGGTATTCCTAAGATGCGTATTGAAGAGGCTGCTGCCAGAAAGCAAGCTCGTATTGATAGCAAAAAGGATACTATTGTTGGTGTTAACAAGTTCAGACTTGAAAAGGAAGATCCTATCGAGACTCTTGAGGTTGATAATACTGCTGTACGTGAAGCACAGCTTAAACGCCTTGCTAAGTTACGTTCAGAGAGAAATAATGATGAGGTTCAGAAAGCTCTTGAGGCTATCACCCGCTCAATGGAGACTGGTGAAGGTAACTTATTAGAATTGGCCGTTGAAGCTGCGAAAGTAAGAGCAAGTCTAGGAGAGATATCAGACGCTATTGAGAAAGTAGCTGGTCGTTATAAAGCAGTTATTAGAAGTATTTCAGGCGTGTATAGTTCAGAGTCAAAAGGCGATGAAAGTTTTGCTCATGCAGCAGCTCTCGCCGATGAGTTTGCAAAACTAGAAGGTCGTAGACCACGTATTATGATTGCTAAAATGGGTCAGGATGGTCATGACCGCGGCGCGAAAGTCGTCGCTACTGGCTATGCCGACTTAGGCTTCGATGTTGATATTGGTCCTCTTTTCCAGACTCCTGAAGAATCAGCTCGTCAGGCTGTCGAAAACGATGTCCATGTTTTAGGCGTCTCTTCATTAGCTGCTGGTCACAAGACTTTAGTGCCTCAGGTTATGGAAGAACTTAAAAAGCTAGGCAGAGAAGATATTATGGTTATTGTTGGTGGTGTAATTCCTCCTCAGGATTATGATTATCTATATCAGCATGGTGTTGCAGCCATCTTTGGACCTGGTACAGTTATTTCAGAAGCAGCTATCAAGATGCTCGAAATAATGCTAAGTCTCAGAAAATAGTTAAGTATTAAGAAGGAGGACATGTTCCTCCTTCTTTTTTTTGATATTCTTTCATTTGAGTTTGTCTCTCAGTTTGTCTAGGTAAAAGAGATCAAGTTTTGGGTTAAGTGGTTTACGGTTTTTCTATAGTTAATGATTGGGTTTTCAAGTTATCTGGGTACGTAAAGAGGATAAATTCTTCAGGATAAATCTTGGTGAAGTAAGGATAATCTATGAACTATATGTTGCATGATATCAGATCATAAACATCATATATATATCCTAGCAAGATCAAAAATGCAGGAAAACAGCCTGTTTTGGGGCTTTTTTTTACCTTAAGACATCCTTTTCCTATAATAGTATAATGGATGTCCAACTTTAAGATAATCAGAAGATAGAAGGTTTATAGCGGATAATAAAACCTAAAATGATATCAGTTACTGTAAGAATATGGATTTTATTCAAATTTTTTTTCTTATCCATTGATGATTGAATAACAGATATATAACGCAGAAAAGTTTCAATTTGATAATAGAATGAGGAAACTTGATTACCCTTTAAAAATGGAGTAAAGGGGTTTAGATATAGGTAGGATAGGCTAGAATTTATTATTTATCTATACTATAAATGAGTATATTAGATTCATAAAGTTTAATCTATAGAATGCAAAATTAAAAGTAAGACTATAAATACTGCAATTAAACATACACTTACGAAAAACAAAGTCAAAATTCTTGCGTTAATACTTAATTATATTATTTTTGTGATTTATTAGGCAAAACAAATTGGATTTCGATTTATTTCATTAAGAATTTCAGAGCATATACTCAATGGCTATGGCAGACTCATTAAAAGTAAAAATCACCAGCGGCAGTATTAATGTCGAATTGGAAGGTAGTTCAGATGTTGTAATAGAACAACTTAATGAACTACGTAGGAGTGGTCTTGGGAACATTTTCGATTCAGAAGCAGGGAAAGTTAAAGGTTCATCATCTACTATAGATGGTGCAGCTCCCAAGAAAAGAGGAAGAAAACCCAAAAATCCATCAACAGTAACACCTGTTGACGGAGATCAACCCAAAAGGAAACGTGGTCGTCCTCGTCTAAAACCTTTAGATGGAGAAGATGTTAACGATCCACAGGCTGTTGCTTTAAGAAGAGCTGCAAGACAAGAGCGTAAAGCTCAGAAAGAGGCAGCTAAGCAAGAGAAACTTCTGGCAAAAGAAGAGGCTAGACGTCTAAAACAAGAGGAGAAGGAGAGAAAAAGCAAACTGAAAAAAGCAAAAAGCAAAAAGAAAACTAAGGTTGCTCCCTCAAAATCTGTTAAGAATGAACCGGATATTGATATAAATCTTGTGAGAAATCAGCCGATGCCTGACCTTCAAAGTATTGTTGATAAGGCTTTACCAGGTCCTGAAAAAGAGTGGATTGTTACCTACTCCCTTTTCGCTTCAGAGTTCGGTAAACGTTCATTTACCCGTGATGAAATAATGGAATTATATCAGAGCACCGGTAGACGCGATCAAAGTAAGATTAATAATCTTACCAATAATATTAAGATTTGTATTATAAAGAAATGGCTTGATTCCCCTTCAGATAAAAAGCTCTATATAACTGAGGAAGGTTTGAAGTATGGATATAAAATTATCCTTAGGGAGTCACCAATCGTACAAACTAAGCTTGGTAGAAAACCCAGAAGGGTTGTACAGGCTTCGCAAAAAAAGAAAAAGGTAAGTGTACTCTTACAAGAAAAAAATGCCATTGATGCTGAAATAAAGGCAAATCTTGAAGAGACGAAATAAACATTTCTTATGTAAAGAGCCCCAACCGGGGCTCTTTTTCTTTATTTTAGTCTACTTTCCCTGATTAAAAGGAGATTTGATTGTATTGTGAGTACGGCCTAATAGCTCAACGTATAATCAATTGCTTAAAGTAAACCATTAAAACAAGTTACAAACATTGATGTTGAGTGAATTCGGATGCCTTAATAAGTGTATTCAATTATTGGCTTCTGTTTCTCTACTTAATGATCATTAGAAAACCAAAATAGTATCAGATGAAAATAATTGATGAGTTTAAAGCTTTTGCACTTCGTGGAAACATGATTGATATGGCAGTGGGTATTATTATCGGAGGCGCATTCGGGAAAATTATTACCTCTCTGGTAAACGATATTATCATGCCGCCCCTTGGGTTAATTATCGGGGGTATCAATTTTAAGGATCTTTCGTATGTATTGCGCGAAGCAGTGATGGATCCTGATGGAAAGATTCTTCAACCGGCTTTGACCTTTAATTATGGCTCTTTTATTCAAAATGTCTTCGACTTTCTATTAATCGCCCTGGCCATTTTCATGGCTATTAAAGCGATGAACAGACTTAGGAATAAACAGGAAGAGCCAGCACCCCCTCCAGCACCCCCTCAGCCTTCTAACGAAGAAAAGCTTCTAACTGAAATACGTGATCTTTTAAAGAGAAATCAGGATTAGTTTTAATCAGAGCCAGGTTGAGTTTAACTGATTAGATTCTCAGAGCCTATCTTTCTTCATCAACCGGGGGTTGAGCTAATAATATTGATTTGTTGATTTCGTATGCCATCAGATTCCCAAAGCCTTTTTTGTTTCGTAGATATACCCCGTTATCTAAGGCTAGAAACCCAAACTCTCGCTGGTTGGCACAATAGTCTATGAATTCGTGTTCAACGGGAATATGGCCGTGAATTACAATTCTGCCACCGGTGCGATCTAAATCAGGCGTAAACTCTCGAGCCCAAAGCATAAAGTGGGTATCTGAAAATGGATCAGGCTGGTTAAAGTTTAAACCGGCATGGACTAAGATGAATTTGTCCAGCGTAATGTAGTATTCAGCTTTCTTAAGCCAGTTGATATATCTTTCTGGGATTTTTCCCGGACGATTTACACCAAAGCTTTTTAAGGTCTCTTTACCGCCATATTTAAGCCATTCGCTCTCTTTAGTACCTTTGGATCTGAACCATAAAAAGCTGGATTTTTCTTTGTCCTCAAGATGTGTTTCAATGAGGTATGACTCATGATTGCCTATAAGAAAACGAACCTTGAGCCCCCTTTCCTCTAGACTCATCAGATAATCAAGCACTCCTTTGGAATCAGGTCCACGGTCGATATAATCTCCAAGAAAATACAACTCGTCATCTAACGAAGGTTTAATTTGTCCATCAATTAGTTCTTTGAGGGTTAGATGGTAACCGTGAATGTCTGGAATTACCCATTGATTTGGCATAGTAAGGTGTTTATAATCGCCAATTAATAAGAAATTAATTGAAATAGTCAAGATTGAGGGTTAATGACGAGTCTGTTTGTTATTAGTATCAATCAGTGACTTTCCTGATTAAAATGAATAGCAAATATACTTAAGATGAATTTTGATTACGAAGGGAAGGGGATAAAAAAAGCCCTCATTGAGTAACTCGATGAGGGCTTTTTTTGATTATGTCATTATTTTTTGCCTTGGTTAGCAACAGCATCCATCAATTTTTTGATTTCATCCGGATCGCCAAGGAAATAGTCTTTTTGTAGGTTTAGATCATCGTCAAACTCAAAAACATAAGGTACTGCAGTCGGTAGATTAAGGGCAATAATTGCCTCTTCACTCATGTTCTTCAAATATTTGATAATACCACGCAGGCTATTACCATGAGCAGCCACTAATACCTCTTTCTCTTTCTTAAGAGTTGGGGCAATTTCATCAACCCAGTAAGGAACTATTCTCTCAATAGTCTCTTTTAATGATTCCGTTAAAGGAAGTTCTTTCTCGGTTAATGCTGCATATCTTGGATCATATTTTGGATTTCTGGGATCGTCGTCAGAAAGAGGGGCAGGTGGAACGTCAAAGCTTCTGCGCCAAACTAGTACCTGCTCTTCTCCATATTTCTGTGCTGTCTCAGATTTGTTTAATCCTTGTAAGTTTCCGTAATGCTTTTCATTTAGGCGCCACGTCTTTAGAACAGGAATCCACATCTGATCCATCTCTTCAAGTGTCAGCCAGAGTGTTTTAATAGCTCTTCTTAAATAGCTCGTATAAGCTACTCGAAAAACAAATCCGTTTTCTTTTAAAGTCTTGCCAGCTTTTGATGCTTCCTCTATCCCTTTTTCCGATAGATCAACATCAGTCCAACCGGTGAAACGGTTCTCTTTGTTCCATTGGCTTTCGCCATGACGTAACAGCACAAGTTTTAACATAAGTATTCTTTTTAAATCCTTACAAATATACAAAAAGCCATCCTATTAGTTTGTGTATTTAGAACAATATGATAGTGTGATGTGGTACTGTCTGGAGGCGAATTTGCACACTATTTAGCCATATCAAAGGAAATAAATCGCATCAGACTAGAATAATCTCTCGCTACCAACTGTAGTGGCTCTTCAGCGGCTATGGTAAGAGTCATAAATCCGGATGGTCATATACTTAGATAAATGGGTTATTCTCTTTTTCGTACGCAATAGTGGTTTCAGGACCATGTCCGGGATAAACAACCGTTTCCTCTGGTAGAGAGAATAATTTCGTTAGAATAGAGTTTTTCAAAAGATCATAGTCTCCTGTTGGAAGATCACTTCTACCAATACTCTCCTTGAAAAGAACGTCACCCGTAAAGACCACCTTTTGTTCTGAAAAGTAAAGAACGATGTGTCCATCTGCATGTCCGGGAGTATATCTTACTTCACAGGAAATAGTTCCAAAATTCAATATTTGACCATCCGTCAGAAATGGGGTTTCCTGATAAACCTTAGGTGAGGGGAGTCCGTAAGTTGAACCGAATGCAGCCATCTTTGAAATCAGTCCTATCGTAGCTTCATGCATCATCGGTTTTAACTGGTAGTTTGAGAAAAGGAAATCCAGCCCCGCAATGTGATCAATGTGTCCGTGGGTCAGAATAACTGACTTAAGAGTGATGTCGTTATTAGAAAGATAATTCTTAAATGATTGGAATTCATGTTCATCACTGAACCCCGGATCAATGATAATGGCATCTCCTTTTGGATCAGCGATAAGATATGTATTCTCTTGGAATAGATTAAAAACGAACCGATGTATCTTCATCTCTTTTAGTTTGTTTTCGATTGCCCATGAATTAGCTCAGCCTAACATTTTTGTTATCAGAAGTAGTAATGACTATTCTTTTCAGGCAATGTTTGAGTAAATCTTTTTATCAACAATACAAAACTACGAAATAGCAAAGCATTACAACAAAATAGCGGAATCGGCAGTTGTAGTTGTTCATAACTTAGATGGTAACAGAGAGCTTGTAATAGGCTGATATATAATCTGGGTGAGTTAAAAACCCTGAGTTTCAGCAAAACAAAAAGAGAGGTAAAAATGTTAATTTTGTAAAGCAAAAGCAGAAAGTCATGGATACTGTTACAATGTTAATATTGGTTCTTATAGGGTTAGTAGCAGGCATTGTATCTGGTATGGTTGGTTTGGGTGGTGGAATAATCATTATCCCTGCATTAATTTATCTTCTGGGTCTGGATCAGCACACCGCTACCGGAACAAGTCTAGCCTTGATGCTTCCGCCAATTGGTTTGTTGGCTGCGATAAATTATTATAAGACTGGGCATCTTAACCTGACTTATGCAATTGTTATAGCGGTGGCGTTTTTCTTTGGTGGTTATTTTGGCTCTAAGCTGGCTCTGGTAATTCCAGAGGCACTAATGCGTAAGATATTTGCTGTTGGATTATTGCTTTTTGCTATAAGAATGTTTTTTGGAGGAAAGTGATTTTTTATGGAACCTATTGATAAGCGAATTACTGATTTTGTAAAGAAGCATCACCTGTTAAGTTTAGCTACCGGAAATGGTACGGATATCTGGTGTGCTTCATGTTTTTACGTTTATGATCAGGAGTCGAATAGGTTCTATTTCTCGACAGAAAATGAGACAAGGCATGGGCGAAATCTACTTTCTTCGGCTAATGTCGCCGGGACTATAGCTCTGGAGACTCTAAGAGTAGGCCTAATTCAAGGTGTTCAGTTCGCTGGAATCTGTTATGAACCTAATGGCGAGGAGTTGTCAAAGGCAAGGAGCCTCTATTTGAAACGGTTTCCAATTGCCAGAGTATTGGAGACTCATTTCTGGGCAATGTCTCCATTAATTCTTAAGATGACTCATAATCAACTTGGGTTTGGGAAGAAGCTAATCTGGGAAACTCCTTTAGTGGAAAGATAAACCTATAAATTAACCACGTTTTAGACTATCAGAAACTACCATAATGGTGAGTTCTGAAACTGCTTGAAATGGTGATGAATTTAAGTAATATATTGAAAATCAATACATAAAAGTTATACACGTCTATTAATCAGTATTACAATGATTTAAGAAAAACTGTTGATAACTAGAGCTAGCATAATCAGCCTATTAGGTGTTATCTTGTGTGCTGTTTATTTTAAACTTAGTTATTACGTTTTCTCCTGTTTCAGAAACAACATTTCAAATAACCTCGAACAACATGAGTGACTTATTTACGACAAGAACGGACGAAAAGGGCACTATTGAAACTGGCAATAATCATTATGATAAACTGCTTGACAGACGCAAATCAATTAAGAAGGAAGAACTGTATATGAAAGACCTTTTTGAAGATTATTTGCAGGAGGTAAAAAGCGAGAACACTGAGGTCGCCGAAGAAAAAAATGAAGATTATCAAAAAGTGGAATTAAAAGACAATAAAAACCCCCAAGGAATGACTTATACCTATGACGAAGCCGTTGCTGAAGCGACAAAATATTTTAATGGTGATAGCTTAGCAGCAAGTGTCTGGGTAAGTAAATATGCACTTAAGGATAGTGATGGGCAGCTTTTTGAGCAGACCCCGGATGATATGCATTGGCGTATAGCTAATGAGATTGCCAGAATAGAAAGTAAGTATCCGAACCCGATGAGTGCTCAGGAGGTTTTTGATTTGTTGAAGGACTTTAAATATATTGTACCACAAGGCAGTCCAATGGCCGGTATTGGTAACAATATTCAAATTGGTTCTTTAAGTAATTGTTTTGTTATTGGTACCGAGCCAGCCGCTGATTCTTATGGTGGCATTATGAGAACCGATCAGGAGCAGGTTCAGTTAATGAAGCGCAGAGGGGGAGTTGGTCACGATTTATCTCACATTCGTCCAAAGAGTAGTCCTGTGAAAAACACCGCCTTAACTTCAACAGGTATAGTTCCGTTTATGGAGCGTTATTCAAACTCTACTCGTGAGGTTGCACAAGATGGAAGACGTGGTGCGTTAATGCTATCAATTAGTATTGCTCATCCCGATGTTCATGATTTTATTGATGCAAAGCTGGAAGCGGGGAAAGTCACGGGTGCTAATATCTCTGTAAAAATTACTGATGAATTTATGAAGGCTGTTGTGGATGATACGGATTATACATTAAGGTATCCGGTTGATTCAAAAGAGCCGAAGTTCACCAAAGTAGTTAAGGCTAGGGAACTATGGGATAAGATTATACATAATGCATGGAAATCTGCCGAACCCGGAGTATTGTTCTGGGATACAATTACAAGCGAGTCTGTTCCTGATTGTTATTCTGATCTCGGTTTCAGAACGGTTTCGACAAACCCATGTGGTGAGATTCCATTATGCCCTTATGATAGTTGTAGGTTGTTGGCTATTAATCTTTTTAATTATGTAGAGAATCCATTTACTGCTGAGGCAAAATTCAATTTTGAGCTTTTTGCTGAGCATGTTCACAAAGGACAGCGTATAATGGATGATCTGATAGATCTGGAGTTAGAGAAGATTGATGCCATCTTGAATAAAATCAAAACTGATCCTGAAGACCCCGAGACCAAGCGTATTGAGATTAATCTCTGGGAGAATATTCGCAAGATGGCCTTGAATGGTCGTCGTACGGGATTTGGTATAACAGCAGAAGGTGATATGCTGGCAGCACTTGGACTTAGATATGGTTCTGATGAAGCAATCAATTATTCTGTTGATATTCATAAGAATTTAGCTCTGGAGGCTTATCGTTCAAGTGTAAATCTTGCAAAAGAGAGAGGTGCATTTGTAGTTTATGATTACAACAGAGAAAAGAATAATCCGCTTATCAATCGCCTTTTTGAAGCTGATTCTAGTTTACAGCAGGATATGCAAAAGTATGGGCGTCGTAATATTGCCTTATTAACCATTGCCCCAACAGGTTCTGTTAGTATTCTTACACAGACCACCTCAGGTATTGAACCAGTCTTTATGATTAACTACAAGAGAAGACGAAAGGTTAATCCTAATGATAAAAATGTTATAGTCTCTTTTATTGACGAGGTTGGAGATGCCTGGCAGGAGTATAATGTTTTTCACCCCCGTTTCTTAGATTATTTAAAGGCCAATGGATACAATCCTGACGAGGTTACCTCATGGTCAGATGATCAGTTACAGCCAATTATTGAGCAGTCACCGTATTATAAGGCCACTGCTAATGATGTAGATTGGGTAGCAAAGGTCAAGATGCAGGGAGCTGTTCAGAAATGGGTTGATCATTCAATTAGTGTTACTGTGAATGTTCCGAATGAGACTAAGCAGGAGCTAATAAGTGATATTTATCAAACAGCCTGGGAAGTTGGTTGTAAAGGAATGACAGTATATCGTGACGGTTCTCGTTCCGGCGTATTGATCTCAAATGATAAAAAGGAGGAAAAGCCCAGTATCAAAGAGACTAATGCACCCCCACGTCCGAGAGTGCTTGAGGCTGAGGTTATTCGTTTTCAGAATGACTATGAGAAATGGGTAGCTGTTGTTGGCTTGTATGAAGGTCGACCCTATGAGATCTTTACTGGTAAAGAGGAGGGATTTTATGCTCCTAGGTGGGTTAGTAAAGGTTGGGTTATCAAGAATAGAACCGAAGATGGGCGTTCTCGTTATGATTTTCAGTTCATGGATAAAGAGGGCTATAAAACTACAATGGAAGGCCTATCAAGGATGTTTGACATTTCGTATTGGAACTATGCAAAGTTAATCTCGGGTATTTTGAGACATGGGATGCCATTAACAAATGTTGTAGATCTAATTGGGAAGCTTAGCCTTGATTCAGATTCTATTAACACATGGAAGACTGGCGTTGAGCGTGCGCTAAAGAAATTTATTCCTGATGGAGCAAAGCCTGAAAAGAGCCTATGCCCTAATTGTAAGACCCCTGACTCATTACATTATCAGGAGGGTTGCCTTGTTTGTCGCAACTGTGGTTATTCTAAATGTGGTTAGTAATGTTCAGATTATCTGATTGGTTCTGTTAAAATGCTTAAAGAATCAGATAAACTGGTTATTTCTGATTGATTATAATTTCAGACACATCTATCAGGTTCATGCAGTTAAAATGGTTTTTCGGACAGGTATCGTGACCGATTTTACTGCATGGCCTGCATTTTAGGTCGTTTACTTCAATAATCTTATAGTTATCTGGCAGTGTAGGCATGTAAGGATACATTCCGAAGCTGGGAACGGTGTTACCCCAGACCGAGATGATTCTCTTACCTAGAGCTGCAGCAGCATGCATAAGGCCGGTATCTGGCGTTACCACTGCATTGGCATGCCTCAGTGCTTCAATTGATCCATTAAAAGAGAGTAGTCCACAGGCATTTGCAATGTTTTGGTTACAGAGAGAGGCAATTTGTTCAGCTTTTAAGCGATCGTTTTTACCGCCGAGAAGAAGCCAGTTACCCGGGTTGTGATTGATTATTTTTGCGCTTAGTTCAGCAGGAATCTGTTTAGTGTTATGCATTGCACCAATTACCATTATATTTCCATATAGGAAAGGCCGGGCGATTAAACTTGCCTCATTCACTTCTAGTTGAGATGTGAAAACATCACATGGTAATCCATCATTGGTTACTCCGAGAGGTTTAAGAGCCATAAAATATCTATCGACAACGTGGATATTTGGTAAAAGGTTGATTTTTAGGTTGACCAAAATCCACTTTTTAATATTCAGTTTAGGAAAAGAGGATGAGTTTTTTAAGTAATTAAGTCTGAAGCTACGTGTGCGATAGTTTTTCTGAAGATCTATGACATAATCATATCCCTCGATTAGAAGCTCGTTTTTCAGTTCTGAAGGTGATTTGCTGACGGTAATTAATTTATCAATGTAAGGGTTGTATTTAAGCAAGTCAGCTCCAGCGGCTTTGGTGAGATAATGAATTTCAGCATTTAATTGTTTCTTAAGGCATCTTATTACAGGTGTAGTAAGAATAATATCGCCGAGAGAGCTGAGCCTGATAACTAATAACTTCATATTGAAAAAGCTTTGGTATTTACCAGATATCTTGCAAAGATATGATTACAATATGAATTTGGCGGGAGAGGAGAATGCATTAACTTTGTACTATGGAATTGATAGATACGCATACTCACCTGTTTCTTCCTGAATTTGCGGAAGATAGAGATCTGGTCATTTATCGTGCAGAGCAATTAGGAGTCACTACTTTTCTTATGCCAAACGTGGATGAGAGCACTTTATCTGATATGTTAAATGTTGCAAATACCTATTCTGGGAAGTGTTTACCTATGATAGGTCTTCATCCTACCTCAGTGAATAGACAGACTAATATCTCTTTAGATTGGGTTTATAAAGGTTTAGAGAGTGGGGAGTTTATTGCAGTTGGTGAGATTGGAATGGATCTTTATTGGGATAAGAGTTTTAGAAGTGAGCAGGAGCAGGTATTTCGGGTTCAGCTAAGTTTTGCCAGAGAATTTGATTTACCGGTTGTTATTCACTCCAGAGATTCAATGCCAGAGATTTTGGAGATTTTGGCGAGTGAGCCCGAAGTTCCATGCAGGGGAGTATTTCATTGTTTTAGCGGGACTATTGATGAGGCTAAATGGGCCATAGATCATGGATATTATTTAGGAATTGGTGGTCCTTATACCTACAAGAAGAGTAATTTGCCGGAGTTGATCAGCGAGGTTGGTTTGATTTCAGTTATCCTAGAAACAGATTCACCCTATCTACCTCCTGTGCCTCAACGTGGGAAACGGAATGAAAGCAGCTATGTAAGGTTGGTAGCAGAGGCTATATCACAGCATGAGGCAATAAGTGTTGAGGAGGTAGCCGCGATTACGAGTAAAAATGCTCGTACGCTTTTTAAACTTGACCTATTAAAATAAATCAGTATTGAAAATGCAGAAACAGCCATCGGTTTTGGTGATTTACACCGGAGGAACTATAGGTATGATCCAGAATAAAGAGACATTAGCCTTAGAACCGTTTGATTTTGATCATCTTTATAAGCATATTCCAGTTTTAGAGGGACTCAATTGTAGGATTGAGAGCCATTCATTTGATCCATTGATTGACTCATCTGATATGAAGCCGGCATTCTGGCTTAGGTTGGCCAAGGTAATAGAGGAAAACTATTTGAAGTACGATGGGTTTGTTGTATTACATGGAACTGATACTATGGCATATAGTGCAAGTATGCTAAGCTTTATGTTTGAGAATCTGGATAAACCAATAATATTTACAGGTTCTCAGCTTCCATTAGGTATGTTACGAACAGATGGAAGGGAAAATTTCATTGCGAGTCTTGAAATTGCTTCTGCAATGGAGAATGGTAAGAGCATAGTTCCTGAAGTAGCTATTTATTTTGAGAATAAGCTTTTTAGGGCTAATCGTACTATTAAGTTTAATGCTGAAAACTTTGATGCATTTCTATCGGGGAATTATCCTGTATTGGCAGAAGTTGGAATTCATATTAAGTATAATCGGAGTGTAATTGCCAGTCATGGGGCAGGGGGGTTGAAGGTTCATTATGGTTTAGACCCCAATGTGGCTATTTTGAAGTTGTTTCCGGGTATATCTAAATGTGTAGTAGAGAGTGTTTTAAGAATTGCTGGTTTGAGGGGAGTAATCCTTGAGACTTATGGATCGGGAAATGCTCCAACAGATCAGTGGTTTATAGACACATTGAGAGAGGCAATAGATAGAGGAATATTGATATTGAATGTCACACAGTGTAAGGAGGGCTCAGTGGACATTGGAAAGTACCAGACCAGTGTTGCTTTAGGGCAGATTGGTGTAATTGGGGGAGCGGATATTACCACAGAATCAGCCTTAGCTAAGATGATGCATTTACTTGGGAGTGGCAAAGAGAATAGAGAGATTAAGGACTTGTTATCAAAGTCGTTAAGGGGGGAGCAAGGTTCTTGGAATGAAATGGCTTAGGGTAGGGGTATTTTGAAATAGTTTTAAGAGGTATCATGACTCCAGAAAGAAGGGTGTAAGAAGATAAAACTGGTTTTCAGTGAGGGTGACAAAGTTTATAAAAATCTGACAAATGAATTGAACAAATAAAAATTCGTATATTAGCAGCCCGAAATGGGGGGCTTAAAAAACGTTCTTACAAAAGGATAAAATTCGGAGAGGTGGCCGAGTGGTCGAAGGCGCACGCCTGGAAAGTGTGTGTACGCCAAAAGTGTACCAAGGGTTCGAATCCCTTTCTCTCCGCAATAAATTAAACCCAAAAACCGTTAAAGTTCATTCACAACTCTTTTAATTCAAATCAATAGCTCAAACTATGAAAAAGTTAGTTGCCTTTTTGATGATAGCAGGAATGCTAGCGTTTGGAGTAAACAACTCATTGTCAGCACAGTCTGACACAGCAGCAAAAGCTGCCGATACAACTACCCAGGTAGCTGCTGCTCCGGCTGCTGCACCTGCCCCTGTTGCTGAGCAACAGTCATTCCACCAGGTTTTAAAACAGAAGTTTATTGAGGGTGGTGCCGAATGGATGGCTCCTATTTTGATCGTTATGATCATTGGTTTAGCACTTGTTGTTGAACGTATCATCTATTTGAACCTGAGCTCAACTAATACTACAAAACTTCTTAACAAAGTTGAGACAGCTTTAGAGACCGGTGGATTAGATGCAGCAAAAGAGGTATGCCGTAACACACGTGGTCCTGTTGCAAGTATTTTCTATCAGGGCTTAGAGCGCTATAATGAAGGCGTTGAGATGGTTGAGAAATCAGTTGTTTCTTATGGTGGCGTTTTAATGGGCCGTCTGGAGAATAACCTTTCTTGGATCACTCTTTTCATTGCACTTGCCCCTATGTTAGGATTCTTGGGAACAGTTGTTGGTATGGTTGGTGCATTTGATGCTATTGAAGCAGCTGGTGATATCAGTCCGACTGTTGTAGCAGGAGGTATGAAGGTAGCGTTGTTGACCACCGTATTCGGTCTTATCGTTGCTATCATTCTTCAGGTTTTCTATAACTATTTAATTTCTAAGGTTGATAGTATTGTTAATTCAATGGAAGATGCTACTATTACCTTCATGGATATTCTGGTGAAATTTAAAAACCGGTAAAAGACTTAAACTATGGATATGTTAATTAATATTGGCATTTACCTAACTTATGTCTTACTGATTGTTGCCATTATAGCATTGGTTGTATTCCCAATCTTTCAGATGGTTACCAATTTTGCTAAGGCAAAGAATGGTCTGATTTCATTAGCTATTCTTCTAGGTATCTTCGCTATCACCTATTTTATAAGCCCTGCTGATCAGGGAGCATTATACGAAAAATTCGCTATTGGACCTGTTACCTCAAAGCTAATTGGTGCTGGCATTGTTACCAGTTACCTGATTATGGCTTCTATTGTTTTTGCAGCTATTTATACCGAGGTAGCCAAGTGGTTCAAATAATAAAATGAACTCAAATTATGGCACGACGTTCAGTTGAAATAAATTCGGGTTCAATGGCAGATATTTCTTTCTTGCTGCTTACCTTCTTCCTGTTGACCTCTTCGATCGACACGGACTTAGGTATCTTAAGAAAGCTACCACCTCCCGTACCACCCAATTCCGATGTACCAGAAATTAATAAACGTAACGTTCTTAATGTTCTGGTTAACAAATATGATCAGTTGATGGTTAGTGGTAAACCCACCGATATCAACTCATTGAAACAGGTCGCTAAGGATTTTCTTAGTAACCCGGCAAATAGTCCTGAATTATCTGAATCAAAAATCGTTGATATTCCAAATCTTGGTAAAGTACCCGTTACTAAAGGGATTATTTCCCTTAAGAATGACCGTGGTACTTCCTATGAGATGTATATCAAAGTGCAAGATGAGTTAACTGCGGCAGTTAATGAGCTTCGTGACCAGCTTTCTAAGGAAAAATTTGGTGTTCCTTTTGCAAAACTCACTAACGCTGACTATAGTGATGCTATTTCAACTGCAGTTCCTGTCGCTATCTCAGAAGCTGAACCTGAAAATATAGGAGGAAAATAAAATGGCAAGATTTAAAAAAGACGGCGGTAAATCCGTTCCAGGTATCAATACCGGATCTATGTCGGATATTATTTTCATGTTCCTGTTCTTCTTTATGGTTATTACAACCATGCGTGAAGCTACTCTACTGGTTAAGATTAAACCTCCTATGGCCGGTGAAGTACAAAAGCTAGAGAAGAAATCATTGGTTAGCTTTATCTATGTTGGTCCTCCTATTCGCATTCAATATGGTACGGAAACCCGTATACAGTTGAATGACCGTTTCGCTACAGTAGCCGATATTCAGGAGTTTATAGCTCGTGAGCGTGAAGCACGTGACGAAGCTGACCGTAAGTTATTAACCACCTCTTTGAAGGTTGATGGCATAGTCAGAATGGGTATCGTAACTGATATTAAACAAGAGTTACGTAAAATAGGTGCTTTTAAGATCAACTATTCGACTCGCAAAAAGGTTAAGAATCTGGAATAATATCTTTTTAGAGCTATTAAAAAAGCCCGGTTTAAACCGGGCTTTTTTTACGTCATAGTAATTCGATTATCTCATAACATCATGACCAGAAAGGTTGGAGCGGGTCTTCCTATCAGGAATAAGTATTTCTTGTAGGTAAATATCATGGAGTAATTGAATTCTAATTTTTTATTCATTTTTTTTGGGCAATTGATTGCAGGATGTAAATAATTTTGTACTTTTGCGGTTCCAAAAAAACGGGTGAACGATAACAATACAATATAATCATGTACGCAATAGTAGAGATCGCCGGCCAGCAATTTAAGGCTGAAAAGAATAAGTCGCTATACGTTCATCGCCTGGAAGGCGAAGAGGGATCGGCAGTTACATTTGAAAAAGTTATGCTGATTGACAACGAAGGCCAGCTCCGTATTGGTGCTCCCGTTGTTGAAGGTGCTAGCATAGCAGCTAAAATCATTAGTCATGTTAAAGGTGACAAAGTTTTAGTATTTAAAAAGAAACGCAGAAAAGGCTATCAGAAATTGAACGGCCATCGTCAGTCGTTTACAAAAATCTTAGTGGAAGATATCCACATCTAATCCTAATTGATTAACATTAAAATTATCTGTCATGGCTCATAAAAAAGGTGCTGGTAGTTCTTCCAATGGTCGTGAATCACACAGCAAACGACTTGGAGTAAAGATTTATGGTGGCCAAGAGGTGAAAGCTGGTAACATTATCGTTCGTCAGCGTGGTACCTTACACCACCCAGGTGATAATGTTGGATTGGGTAAAGATCATACTCTTTTCGCATTAACAGATGGCACTGTTGTTTTCCGCAAACGTCGCGACAACAAATCTTATGTCTCTGTTTCACCTATCGCTGAGACTGCTGTTAACTAAGCTTTTCTCATCTAGATTACAGAACTCCTGATGGCTGACCCATCGGGAGTTTTTGTTTAATTACTAGTCAGGTAAAAAGCTCTTTTCGCTAACTTTGTAAAAAAATAGATCATGATCCCTTTAAATATTATTCGTGAAAAGACCGATTGGGTCATTGAAAGACTTGCTGTTAAAAATTTTAAGGCTGCTGATACTATTCAAGCTATTTGCGAACTTGATGATAAAAGAAAAGAGACTCAAAAGGTCATGGATGGAAAGCTTGCTGAGGCTAATGCTTTAGCTCGAGAAATTGGAATCTTATACAAGAGTGGTAAAGCTGCTGAAGCTGATCAAATGAAGCAACAAAGCGCTACATTAAAAGAGGAAGCTAGAGTCATGTCTGAGCAGCTTACTAATCTTCAGAATGAGTTAAATGCACTTCATGTTACTCTACCTAATCTACCACATGACTCTGTGCCAAAAGGTAAATCTGCTGAAGACAACCAGATTGTAAAAGAAGAGGGTCATATTCCTCAGCTTCCGGAAAATGCTGTTCCTCATTGGGATCTTGCCACGAAATATGATATTATCAGTTGGGAACTGGGGAGTAAGGTTACAGGCGCTGGTTTCCCTTTCTATAAAGGTCAAGGCGCTAAGTTACAGCGTGCCCTGATTAATTTCTTTCTTGAAGAGGGTATTAGTGCAGGGTATGGTGAAATACAGCCTCCTCTATTAATTAATGAGGATTCTGGATTTGGTACTGGTCAGTTACCTGACAAAGAGGGACAGATGTATCATTGTACCGTTGATAATCTGTATCTTATTCCTACTGCTGAGGTGCCTATTACCAATATTTATCGCGATGTAATTCTGAGAGCGCAAGATCTTCCTATTAAGAATATTGCTTACTCAAATTGTTTCAGGCGTGAAGCTGGCTCGTACGGGAAAGATGTAAGAGGATTGAATAGACTCCATCAATTTGATAAAGTTGAGATTGTACAGATTGCAAATCCGGATAAATCATATGAAATTCTAGAGCAGATGGTTGAGCATGTATCTAATCTGCTTAGAAAATTAGAGTTGCCTTTCCGCATTTTAAGGTTGTGCGGTGGAGATATGAGTTTTACGTCTGCTTTGACTTTTGATTTTGAGGTTTGGTCGGCAGCACAGCAGAGGTGGCTTGAGGTTTCAAGCGTTTCTAATTTTGAATCTTTCCAGGCTAATAGGATGAAATTGCGCTTCAAGGATGAGAATGGTAAAACTCAACTTGCTCATACTTTAAATGGTAGCGCAATGGCATTGCCCCGAGTTGTAGCAGCTTTGTTGGAGAATAATCAAACAGACGAAGGTATTAGAATTCCGGTAGCTCTACAGAAGTATACCGGATATAGTATGATCGTTCAAAATAGATAATGATGCGGGACTTCTCATGCAGGCCATGGTATCCCCTTATCTTTAAAAGACAACCGCTGAATCTCTGGTTTTTTCACGGTCTGGCTTTATTGCTTTTTGTTTTATTGGGTCTGGATTTATCTGGTCAAACCACTAATCAACAGCAGAGACAGGCCGAGGAGAGACTAGGGATTCAGTATTTCCAGCAGAGGCAGTTTAAGGAGGCCTCAGAGGTTTTTGAAAGGCTATTCGATCAAAATAGTCAATCGTATATTTATAATTTTTATTTTCTTTCACTCACTGAGCAGAAAAGGTACAAAGAGGCCGCAAAGGTTGCACGACAAATGGTCAAGAGGTATCCTGCAGAGTACAGATATCTGGCTGATCTTGTCTACATTTCAGTTCAGCTGGGTGATCAGGATGAAGCAAAAGATCTTGAGAGTGATGCCCTCAAGAAGATGAAAAAAGACCCCAAGGAGGGTCCGAATCTGGCAAATGCCTATCGTTCCCGTTTACTTAATACACAAGCATTAACAGTTTATCAGGTACTACGCGATCAGAGTGGAAGCCAGAATCTATATTTACTTGAGACCGCCTCAGTTTATGAAATAGATGGTAATTTTCAGGGTGCTCTGGAAACTTATATAAAGCTTCTGGAATTTGATGCGAAGCAGCTTTCTACTATTCAGATGCGACTTCAGTTTAGTCTAGCTCAGGATATTACCGGGGATAGGTTGCCATTGGTAAAAAAGAGTTTAATAAAGGCAATTCAAAAGAATCCTGATTCACGACCATTCTCTGAATTGATGTACTGGCTCTGCATGCAGGAGAAGGATTTTAGTTCAGCATTTACACAGGCAAAGGCAATTGATAGCAGATTTGATAGAACCGGGGCTCTTCCCTATGAATTAGCACGCATCTCGGCTCAAGCTGAAGATTACAAGGTGGCGATGCAGGCATATAAGTATGTTGCCGATGCCTATCGATCAAGTGAATTTGGTTGGGTCTCAGAGAATCAGCTTGTTTTACTAGAATTCGAAATGTTAAAAGCTAAGGCACATGCCACTGAGAGTGATTGGAAAACTCTGGCCAGTAAGTTTGAACCTCTTGTAAAAGATGATCCGACTCGCCCGACTCGTCCTGATGTTGAAATCAAATGGGCTCTCTTACACGCATTCTACCTTCATGATATTAAAAAAGGGAGAGAGATTCTTGAAAAGATAAGGCAAAATTCAGGTATAGGATCTTCATATTGGGGTGATGCTACACTTGAGTTGGCAGATATAGAGCTTTTAGATGGTAATTTCTGGAAAGCTCAGTTGCTATATGGTCAGGTCGATAAAACTTTTAAAACGGATGAGCTAGGCTATGAAGCGAAGTTCAAAGCAGCACGTCTTTCATATTTTATGGGACAATTTGATTGGGCGAAGGCTCAGTTAGATATTCTTAAATCTGGTACTACCCGTTTGATTTCTAATGATGCCATTCAATTATCCTTGTGTATAAGCGATAATATCTCCCCAGATTCGACTTACGATGCACTTAAGCAGTTTTCGAGAGCTGAATTGGCCTATTTTCGGAATCAGGATAATCTAGCATTAGAGGTGCTAGATTCACTTAAAGGAAGCTATCTGAGTCATCCGATTTTTGATGATGTAATGTATCTACGTTCTAATATTTATGAAAGGAGTGGTGATTATAAGCAAGCTGATACCCTTCTCTCGTTATTGGTAACGAATTATCCAAAAAGCATTTTAGCTGATAAGAGTCTATTAAATCGGGCTATTCTAAATCAGGAGAGATTGCACAATCCTCAAAAAGCAGAAGAGCTTTATACCCGTTTAATCATGGATTATCCCGGTAGTATTTATATCCATGAAGCCCGTAGAAGAGTACGGGAGTTAAAACCAATAAATTGATAGAACAAATGGACGTTGTAAGGGCAAAGAAACATCTTGGACAGCACTTTCTAAAGGATCCGCGTATCGCAGAGCGGATAGCTTCATCAGTTTTATCTCGTGATATTTTTGTATTAGAGATTGGGCCGGGTATGGGTATCTTAACTAAGCCTCTTTTAGAGATACATAAGGATAATCTTTCTGTTGTTGAAATTGACCGTGATTCTGTTGCATGGCTTGAGACCAATCTTTCTGAAATCAGTGGGCGAATCTATAGCGAAGACTTTCTTAAGATGGATTTATCGGCTCGCTTTCCCTCTCCAATGGTTATAACTGGAAATTTTCCATATAATATTAGTTCACAAATTTTGTTTAAAGCATTAGATTATCGAGATCAGGTTGTTGAGTTGACTGGAATGTTTCAGAAGGAGGTTGCTGAACGAGTTGCCTCAGGCCATGGAAATAAGACTTATGGGATCCTAAGTGTTTTAATACAGTTATTTTATAAGTGTGAGTATCTTTTTACCGTACATGAGAATGATTTTGTGCCGCCACCTAAAGTTAAATCAGGCGTAATCAGGCTTTCCAGACGACAAGATTATACCCCAGATTGCGATGAGAAATTTTTGTTTACCGTTGTTAAGACAGCCTTTAATCAGAGGCGTAAGACATTACGAAATGCGTTGAGTGGAATAATCGGAGCGTATGACACCTCCTCACTTTCCCCATGGTTGCAAAAGAGAGCAGAACAGCTTGCCCCTGAAGAGTTTGTTGAAATGACACGATTGATATCAGAAGTTGTTGAGAAAAATCATAAACTATAAATCACAGAGACTGAAATGAGCAAGAATACACCTTCCTACAAGACTCCTTTTACTGACGTTTTAATGCGTAGAGTCAGCCTTTTTAACTGGATTTTGTTTTTTTTCTCGGTTGCTTTGTATTTGAATACCTTAGGCCATAAGTATTCATTAGATGATGAACTGAATACCCATATGGATCCAACGGTTGCACAAGGGTTTAAAGCTATTCCTTCAATATTTGCTTCTCCTTACCGTACCGTCTCAGGCAATAAAGGAGAGCTTAGCTTTGGCTATAGACCGTTACCTAAGGCTACTTTTGCCGTAGAAGCAGGTATATTTGGTTCATTCCCCAGAGCTCTGTTTGTTGTTAGCCATCTGTTTAATGTGTTATTTTATGCATTAAGTGTGGTGCTACTCTTTCTTGTGTTAAGAAGACTCTTTAATAAGATACCAATAGATCTGATTTTTCTAGCTACGTTGTTGTTTGCTGCTCAACCAACGCACACAGAGGTTGTTGCTAGTTTAAAGAATCGTGAAGAGATAATGGCTTTTCTCGGTGGGTTGGGGGCTTTTTATTTTCTGATTCAGGGTATTGATACTAATAGATGGAAGTATTTTCTTTTTGCAGGTCTTTCCTTTTTAGGAGGATACTTAAGTAAAAACTCCATTTTACCATTTTTATTTATATATCCTTTAGCCCTTTATATGTTTAAGGGGTTAAGCCTAAAAAAGACAAGCCTAATTACTATTGGTTTGATTTTGCTGACAGTTGCAATTCAATTTATTCCTAAACTATGGCTTCCACAAGTGAGTAGGCCACTTGAGATTGTTGAAAATCCGCTTTTTGGTCAGGTTTCCTTTGATCAGCGGGTTGGAACAGGATTGACAACACTTTTACATTACTTGAAGATGTCTATCTTTCCATATCCAATGAGTTTTTATTATGGTTATGACATGATTCCAGTAAGGAGTGTATTTAGTCTACTTCCAATTGTTGCATTGGTTCTTTATGGTGGTTTATTCTTTTTAGCCATAAGAGGATTTAAGAAAGAGCCAGTTTTTGCTTTTGGTGCTCTCTTTTTCATGGCGGCTATTTCGATGTACAGTAATATTGTTTCACCTGCTGTAGGTATTGTTGCCGAGCGCTTCTTGTTTCTTCCGACAGTGGGTTCATCAATATTAATAGCATTGTTGATATATAGGTTGGCTGGTTATAAAGAGGAGAAGAAAGAAAGCAGTACAATTCGATCAGAGAGAGTTTACGCCTATGCTGCTATTCCATTAGTAGTTTGGGCATTTATGACAGTAGATAGAAACAGTGATTGGAAGACATTAGATACGTTATATGCTGCGGATATTGAGCATTTGGATCGGAGTGTAAAAGCGAATACCCAGTTTGCCGGAAGAAAGCTTTATGGTATTTTTAACCAAATGAATCCAGAGCGTCCTTCAAGAGAAGAGGTTGAGGTAATGGAAAAACATCTATTGTTAGCATTAAAGGTAAAGCCTGATTATTATGATGCTTTAAATAATCTAGGATCTATATATTCGACAATCACCGGACAATATGAGAAGTCGATTCCATTGTTTAAAAGAGCAATAGAAGCCGATCCTAAAAATACTGCAGCGTATGTTAATCTAGCATTTGCCTATCGTCAGACTGGTAGGATTAAAGAAGCACTTGAAACGTATAATCAGGTTATTGCGTTAGATCCGAAGAAGTTAAAGGCCTATTTCAAGATTGCTGAGATATATGAGCAAGCAGGGTTAATGCAAAAAGCAATAGAGATTAATGAGCGTGCGATGACTGCAGATACAACCTCGGAGGTTCCGTATATTAATATCGGAAACTACTATATAAGACAGAAAGATACAACTACCGCCATTACTTATTGGGAGAAAGCTGTTGAAAAGCAGCCTTTAGAGCAGTTAAGCAAGAATTTGTCTATTCATTGGAGACTTAAAGGGGATAAGAAGAAATCAGCCTATTATGCAAAGAAAGCTGAAGAGGCTAAGGGTGTAGTCATAATTCATAGGTAGGATGAATCAATCAGTTTTATTTCATTCTTCACCAATGCGGTTAAGTTGGTTTTACCTTATAGCATTTATTGCAGCGGGTACTGTCTTTGGCTTTCTAGTTGGCTATCTTATTTCATTATTAATATATGGTTCTGATGTGGTTAGAGAGCTAGGGAATGTACTTCCCGGAGATGATGAGAAAATAGCAGCATTGAAATTGATGCAGTGTTTCAATCATGCTGGTATGTTTCTTTTACCATCCTTGATATGGTTGGTTGTTCTGAAGGGTAAATATTTCTATCGAGATCTTAATTCTTTTAGGGTCAGTAGAAATAAAATATGGTTGGTTTTATTAGTTTCAATTTTAATTAGTTATTCTACGCTTCCAGTAATCAGTTCTATATATAGTTGGAATCAGGAAATTGTTAAGAAGATGGTTAGTGGGAGTTTTCAGGAGTGGTTGATGGGATTAGAATCTAATTCAGAGAGGTTGTTAACCGCATTTACCAGTGAAACCAGTATTGGAGGCTTCATTGTCAATATCGTTATGATGGCATTATTGCCAGCTATTGGTGAGGAGCTATTGTTCAGAGGGGTAATTCAGCGTGAGATTACAAATCGAACAAGGAAGCCATATTTTGCATTGGTATTAACTTCAATTCTGTTTAGTACTGTCCATTTTGAATTTGCCGGATTCTTTCCCAGATTTCTTCTTAGCATGATATTAGGGTATCTCTTTTTGAAAAGTGGAAGTATTATATTTCCGATTTTAACTCATTTTCTGAATAATGTTTCAGTTGTGATTGCATCATTTTTTAGTGGTACCCCGATAGGTAGCGATCCTGTGAAGTCAACAGCCTATGGTGAATCAATGGGATTAGTAATACTTTCTGTAGGCGTTTCTTCATTGCTCTTGTTTTTAGTTGATAAATTAGTTGAGAAGGGAGATAGGGATCTCGATGTTTAAATCGATTGAAGAAGTTGTATTGAATTGGATTACTGTAGATTGTTAGTTAGCTGTGTTTTGTGATATGTAATAAAAGGTTATATTTGTAGCTGATTAGACGAAGGGAAATTTGTAAAGGAAAGCGGAAGTTATCGGCTTTATTCTGATTCGGATTTTAAGTTGCAGAATATTTGAGTGTTTTTTTTAAGGATAGGCAACCTTTGAAGATTTTCATCGTCTAATAGTATGATTCGCAGCGATTGTTAATTTACAGCATAGAATTATTATATATATTATTTAAAATTTAGAATTAGTATACTTACCCCAGCCAGAAGGCTGATGCAACAAAGGAAAAGGTTATAAATAGTTATAATCTGTAAACGACGAAGACCCCATCTCTTTCCAAAGAGAACACTTTAAGAACCTACTTCACGTACTTACATTTGAATTGCTGGCGATAATTGATGAGATTTCATCAGTTTGTTGTCAATATTTTCAGACCCCTCAATGTCTAGGTGATGAAGAGGTGTGGACGTTCGAAAGGACAGGTAATACTCTTACTGAGAGACGGAAGGCAGCTCATAACAACAGGTAGAATGAGGTCGAAGCGACGACCATTTTTAGATTATCAATAGACAACATTATTTATTTTTTTATTTTTTTCGCTGTCACTCTCCGATTCCGATCAGACTCCTCAGATTCAATGGGAACTGGGTCAAGCCAAGTTGCCCCTCCACGGCATACAACAGAACCTGATATAATCTGATTTACCCTAACCATTTTAAACCTTTTTTAATTAAACCAACTTCTATGAGAGTGATTACACATTGGATGCGTACTATCGCCGTTGTTATGGCGGTGTTTTTCGCATCGAGCTTAAGTGCTCAGACCGTGAATCTACTGACAGAAAGTTTTGAGAACGGTGGCTCTATTCCAGCAGGATGGGCGACTGAAAACGTCAGTGGATCAAACTACATTTCATTTGTTAGCAGTAGTACTTATCCTACTATTTCGACCGCTGCTAACGGAACTTACTTTGTTAAGTTTAGTTCATTTAGTGCATCGACAGGTGTAACAAACCGTTTAAAAAAGACAGCATCTATGTCAACTGTTGGAAAACAGAATGTTACTGTCAGTTTTAAATGGTATGAGGATCCAGGCTACTCTTCAAGTGCTGATAAAGTTGTTGTTGAATGGTCAACCAACGGAACCACATGGACTGAAGCAGGATCATTTAACCGTTATAACGCAACAGCTGGATGGAAGGATAAAAGCGTAGTTCTTCCTGCAGGTGCTGGAAATATTCCTGCATTGTATGTAGCGTTTAAGTTTGTTAGTGCTTACGGTAATAACTGTTCATTTGACTATGCAAAGGTTGATGTTGAAGATATTCCCGTTGGAGCGACTTTAGCAGGAACTGTAACTAATGGAATTACCGGACTTCCAATTATCGGTGCAATGGTTAATATTAATGACTCTATTGCATATACCGATATTGCTGGTCATTATTCATTAATGGCAAACAATGGAACTCGTCCAGTAAATGTATCAAAGCTTGGTTTTGATACCTATACATCAACAGTTGTTGTAGCTGGTAATAATAATGCTTTAAACTTCCAATTATTTGAAAATACCGCTGCTCCAGCTGCTGTTTTAGCAACTGTAAACAGTGGAAACACTGCTGTTAACTTGACTTGGGGTGTTCCTCAGAGTCCATATGAAATCGTTTATGATGATGGTACTTTTGAGAATATTACTTCATGGTCATCAGCTGGTAATATCAATGCTTTAAAATTCACTCCGATTGCTCAATACCCTGTATCAATTACTGGTGGTAAGGTTAATATCGGTGATGGCAGCTACCCAACAGGTGGTAATCCTTTAGTAGGATTTGAAATGGCTGTTTATGATGATGATGGCGCATTAGGTTATCCCGGTACAGAACTTGGACGCGTAGAGGTAACTCCAACTGCAACCGGTTGGGTAGAATTTACCTTTGATGCACCTATCGTAATCAACAGTGGTAACTTCTATTTAGGAATGATCCAGGGTGGTAACTATCCTAACTGCGCACCTATCGCAGTTGATGAGACCAATCCTAGCATGCGTTCATACTCAAAGTTTGCATCAGGCAATGGTCCTTGGGTACCAGCTGGATACAACGATTTCATGATTCGTGCATATTGCATTGGCGCAGG